>TARA_B110000977_G_C11090932_1_pt1 | contig 12285 bp, 2 predicted proteins | sample TARA_B110000977 | Tara Oceans TARA_B110000977 (sample SAMEA4397798) | marine metagenome | biome: Polar Biome; feature: [SRF] surface water layer (ENVO:00010504); material: water (ENVO:00002006), including particulate matter (ENVO:01000060) such as... | depth 5 m | reverse complement strand
GGTGTAAAGATGAGATAGGAGCTCCTTCGAGATGCCATCCTGGGAATTGCGAGGGATGAGGAGGTAAGTTCAGGTCATCGAACAGGTCCCGAGCTTTACTTTAATTACGATGTATTACGAACCTGTGGGTGCTCGTTGGTGTCACGCGTTGAATCATTGTGATTCTCCATCGGACTGGATAAGGTGCAACTTATACAAAGGGCGTAAGGAGCGGTGCGAGATTCGGATCGCGTCTGACTTTTCTGGAGAGAGAAGGCGACTATCACCTCTCAACCTCAAATATCGGTCCTTTAGCTCGAGAGTCTTATATTCCTCGATGATCAACGGACATAAAGCACGTCGATATTGTGTGTGCGTGTGTCACACTTTATGCTTCAACACGTAGCCGTCCCTTGTACGAAGGTCGCGCGAGTTGACAATGATCGGAGAATAGTCGTGGCGTTTTCCCGGAAAACGGCAAATCCAGAAAATGCAAAACCATGAGATAATAAACCCACAAACCGAGAGACTGAAAAAAAAAGCGACCTGCTGGCGGGGCGAGGCGGGTAATGAGGAGACTTTTATTCAAAGTTTCAATTTGAGCGGATCAAGCCGCATTCACTGGCGTTGCTCCGGACGGGGCACATTGTCGCGCTGTACAACATAATAGTTGATCAAGGGGTAAACCTTTGTCACGGCAAAATGACTTACACTCTTGCCGTGCATCATGCGAGGGAAACTCTCGACAGTACGTAATCTTAATCCTGTGCGCCTCCGCGCTTTCAAAAATGGCCGGACGGCTCCCCCTTTCTTTCCCCGAAGGAAGAACACTGCAGATAAGCTCCGTGAGGCCGTCACAACACAGGGGCTGTAGCACGCGTGCGCGTCCCATCGCAATTGTCAGGGTACCACTTTCACCCACAAGTTCTGACGCTCGGTATCCTTCACTCGTACGCAGTCGCTTTCGAAATCTCAAAGTTGCTTGACTGTGGCCTAGACAAAGAGAGTCTTGCGATTCTCGTGTCACTTTGTGAAAATGGCGTGAACCCAGAAGCTCTTGCTACTGTGGTTCAGGAGCTACGCCGAGAGGCTACAACCTTGTGGAATTGAGTCTTCGTTCGTAGAGCATTCGTCCCAACTTTTCTTTGAACGAAGAATCTGGCAAGATCTTCGCAGTTCCAGTTCAACACCCGGTAACTCTACCCGGTTCCCGAACTCCAAACAGAGTCCGAAAGTTGTTCGCGTTCTCACGAGAAGCACTGTTATTAATCGAGTTTTTGTTCTGCATGGATGGCGAGAATTGAAAGTTGACATTCCGGTCTGCTTTCCCGCAATTAGTTTTGTAATATCATACTACATAGTCTAGAGCTAGAGAACGAAGACGTTCGCTCGGTGCATAAATTTTCAGTCGTTACGAACGTGCAATAGAAACCGCCAGAAGGCCAGGTAAAGATAACGCAGTCTCCTTGCAAACTATTTCGACAGTAATGTACTTTACTTTCTAGCCTGATTTGTATGGGTTTCAGTTGGCTTGCGGCGATACTGCATGCGCTGTTGCATGCGCCACTCCGAATCCTCCATTCGGTCGCGCCATGACGTGGGAGCTGTCATTTTCTCGCTTCCTTTTGGTAGACTGTCACGTTTTTTTTCACTGAATTTCTTTGCATCGGTTGGGCCAGCGTGTATCTCACTTGATACTTCCACCCGTTTACCTTGGATGCTTTTAGAAATATGATCTTCTTGTTCACTTTCTGCTGACGCCTGTCGGACTGTTGTTAACATTGGCGACTCAACGTATTTAACAGTATTTGCACCTCGGCGATGTTCCAGGAACCGTGCACGCCTTAGCTTGCTGTCATTTTCAGATACGTTTTGCTTACTTCGAGAGGCAACGTCCTTGGGACTTTTACTCTTCAGAGGCAAGTCGCTCGACTTTTTAACATCCCGCCAATTATTACGCAACATCTCAAGATTAACGTTCAACTGAACATGTTTCATCCATAAATCTGGAACCTCTGCCTGTGCAATAGTATTGCGGACACGACCACCATCAATGGCTGTTTTTAGCTCACCAGCCAGGCGTGGATGCAGTGATCTAAACTGAGGCCTCGCAGTAAGAAGTTCTTCATGAACCACTTCCTTCCGGGTATCATCTTCAGCTTCCACTTTCGACCGTTCGCCAGTAACTCTTGAGGTTATGGATTCCAATATCATATCTTTGAAAATGAAGACAAAAAAACATAGGACGACTGCTGCGTTTAAGGTGAACTGTAGCAGAGAGAAGAAAACTTGGAAACCTGCAGATTGCAACGCGTGCTTGCTAGTTTGCACGAGAATACCAATGTGATACGTAAAGATGACGACAACGAGTGATAGCGATTCCAACGACTGCTGTCTGCTCGATTGATACGGATCACAAATAAGATGGATACCAACCGCGGCCTGCATCACGAAAAGAGAGCAGTACGCGGCCGTCAAAGGTCGATCTGGCAGAATGACGGAGATAACCATCAGAGCAACCTTGCGTCCCATCACTATAAATTCCCACCAGTAATATTCTGGCTTGAGCCCTTGAAAAAGGAATCCCAGGCGGATTTTTGTCGACTGCCAGTGAAGGCGGTCATTCTCGCGACGAAGACACTGAAACGTATAGTAGGGAATGACGAAGGCGTATGCAAATAAAGTCGCCACCAGGAAAACAATCCAACCTTTATAAAGTGTCGTGTCAGTACTAATTCTCAGGTCAACGTATAAAAAAGAACCAGCACCAGAAATATAACGGAAACGACAGAGCTGTACGAGATGTTTGATGACTGTAATCCACGACCAGTAAATGAAAACGAGCGAGAAACATAATGTTACGTCATACGATGTGGCTGGGAACTGAGCAAATTCTTCGTCAGAAGGACCGAGCACGTTGTTTCCATCCTCATCTTCCCATTTGCCACCCGTTCGATTGAGGGCGGCCCTCGCACCGAGGCTAAGAAAAAAATCGGGTTTGATACTCATGATTTCAAGCGCCTCTTTAAGTTCAGTAATGTCGTTCCCTTTCCTGCGCTCTGCGGCTATCTGATCCTGTAGTGCAGTTTTTTCCTCGAAAAACTCTCGCTTTCGTTGCAAGACGCCCTTCAAAAATAACACAAGATAGCAAAACACAGACAAGAGCATGATTACACCTGGAATTGAGGAGTAAAAACCAGTATACTGGTAGTGATTCCATTGTAACAGACAATCCACTTCAAAATTACGTATGGAGGGGGTTGAAATTGTTTCAGCAATCTTGAACAGCAGATGTTGAGCTTTGGACCATCCCAAATCGACGTCGTTAAAAAGGGCCAACATGTTGAAGTGTGATAAGAGTGTTCGACACAGGCCAATAGATCCATTTTGCTTGCGAACTGCAAATCTGAAAATCGCGATGATTAGGCACGCTTGTACCACAAGTTGGATCACCAATACAAATCCACCAAGCATTTTCCCTGTGCACCGTGAACACTTTTGCGAACTATTTCCACTTAGTGTATCTCTGGCATATCCATCTTTGCAAACCGCACATAACACACCCTTGTATTCAACAGAACATTCACTTTCTTTGCCCCCAAGGCAAGCACCATCATTCGGACAGGGGTAAATTTGTGTCGCATTTAAGCTGGCTCGCCACTTGCCTTTCTTTATCATAATGTGTGCTTTCGATAGCCCGTTGCATGAGCCACCTAGGGGACATCGTTCACAACGAAAATCTTCGTGGGGAAACGCACGATACGTCTCAATAGCATCCAAGGCTCCGGACATGTTTTGCTGAACCACGCAATGGCACGAGTTGAGGTCATAATTTCCCAGAAATCCTGGAAGTGTTTCATCAGATAACGTCGTCCACATTCCTCTAGGTTCCCCTTCCTTCCACGTCGTATCCATCTGAAGTGGACACTTTGAACATTTCTGCGGCCCTATCAGTGGTTTGTAGAAACCATTTGCACATGGAACGCATAACCCATACGGATTTAACGCCCTGATGTATTTCTCGCGTTCAAGAGTTATTCGATCATACAATGTAGGAAACGCAGACACAGAAGTCAAACCTTCAGTAAATCCAGTTCCACCAGACACCGTGGCTGCAATGTCCTCAGTATAGCCTGGAACACACTCACATTGGCCAAGGCTATTGTTTCGAGAGTTTGGTTTGACAGTGCTGCAAGGCAGTACAAGAAATGAGGAGTGCTTGATAGACAGGTTCCACGCTATCAGGGAGAATTGAAGTGAATACTCTGTACCTCGATCTCCATGCAACCGGAAATTTGAGAACGTTGCAATGCCGTCAATAACAGAAGTCGTCTGTCCATGTAAACGACGTTCTGGGGGTGAGGCTGACACTGAGGCAAATGTGTTCAAGTCATAGCACGTATTTCCAGCGACATCACGTGCGATCAACTGTATTGGAGGAGAAATCACAACGTCGTTGTCATAGCGTTCCGGAGGCATCTGAGAAAAATCGACTCTGTGCGGCGTTCCCGGGGTGATGGTAATTTCCATGACGTCAAACAGCAGCTCTTGGTATTGCTCACGTGTCTGCCCAGATACACTAAGAGGGAGACATTCATTTTGTGTGGCACACGAGCTTGAGAGTTTGAATCTAAAGATGCCTGCAAGTGGGAAATCTATATCGATGCCGAGTGCCTCACCTGTCCAGCGCGGATGTGGATTGATACCATAATAATCTTCGCCTTTACCAGTGGTATTCATGATGACATAGACATCTGTAGAATTACCCACATTCTCAGCGGATGCGACGTAATTTTCCATCGCAGTGTCGTAACTTAGAACAGACGCGTCATCTGCTGGTTGACAAAACTGCGGAGCTGGTGAAAGACTTTGCCCATTCTTACACCACGCAACAACTCCGTCTCTAGTTTCTAACGTCAATCTACTTGAATTGGAAACCATAGTTTCATTTGGCGTGTATCCTGATTCAATGCCCGTGATGAGGTGCCTTGCATATATCAGCTCAACGGTGACGTTTCTATTTCCATTTTCCCCAAAGCTTGTCCCAATAAGAGATCCTCCAGCATCACGCATTACTACAAGGAGCTCACGAATGGAAACTCGTACATCAGATGTGTATGTTTTCGCGTCCACGCACACGCCATCTGTAACTCTACGTTTACATTCAGGGCAACCACACACGTCGAGGCTAGAAGGAACGCCTTGCGTCATAGTGACTTCAAATGTGAAGGATAACAGATCGGCAGAATTTATTGTGATGTTATATGCACCCAATCGCGGGTTAATAAGCTCCAGGTCATCAACAAGAGCCTCTCCAAACGTGCTGATGCCCTTACTTACTGCAAACGTTGTTGTTGATTCACTAGTTACATCAACAGCAACTGCACCGCCAGGTGTTAACAATATATTTTGATCGCCGTCGTCATCGTTTTGTATTGGTTCCATCAAAGATCCACTCACCACAACTTCGATTTCTCGACGCAAGCCGGCTCCAGACAAATCGATGTCCAGCTGACCAACTGGGTTGCCACCTCCGTCCATGACAAGAACCGCAAATGGTTTAATCAAAAGAACACGTTCTGTGGGATAGCTTGTCTGCAAATCATATTCCCTCGCGTCAAGCATGACATGCGATGTTGGCACAAATAACACGTGGGGAGCACCGGCTTGCACGGAAAACGAGGCAACTGTACCAATAAGACCAACACCGCCAAATGTGATGTTATACGATCCAACTAAAGGAGATCGGACTTGAATCGAATCAAATAAAGCCATACCGACACCTTCCCGCACCACCTCAACGTTTTCAGCTTGTTCTGTAACTTGGACATACCCAGGGCTTTCATATACTGTGGGACCTGCCGTGATATTTGCGAAGAGTGTTCTGGACCTGTCATTTGTTGAGCCGACATAATTATCTCCCGCATCGTACAGTCTGACGGTAATCGGCATGATAGTCAAAATCGATGTCGCTGTATAGACTCTGACTACGTTAGCATACTCGAATGTTTGCACGCGGACGGGTTCTCCCGAAGTGACGACCACACTCCACAACACCGCTTCTAGGCCGATGGACGAAAATTGAAGCTCATGGGTGCCGCTTTGCGGAGATGAAAGGACAATTGAATCAAACAGGACACTGCTTGTGTCATTTTCTGTCTGCTGCAGAACAGAAGAAACTATCTCTGCAGTCTGACATGTCATGGTGATTTGCCTTTGCTGTGTATCAGATCCGTTGAGAGGGGAACCACCAACATCAACGACCTGAACAAGTAACGCGTTAATCGGTGTCAAAAAAGAAGATCTAACAGTCGACTGAAATCCCTCCTGAGAGAGTATTCCAAGTTTTGCCGCAACTCCAGGACGAATCTCAAGACCAAAACTAGCACTGACTAGTCCTGGAGAGCTGAACGTCAGAAGCAGAGGGTTGCGCGAGTCTGCTTGTTTAGGGCTAAGTAAAGCAAGGCTTGAGAAATGACACTCGTCGTCAGCAATGGCACAAGACAACTCTGTTGGCTGAGTCGCAGCACATCCTAAGCTCGATCCGCTCAGTGCAGTTTCCTCAAGTTGGCAAAGTCCAGTGCTTTCAGGATCATGATGAATCGTAATGCGTTGCGCACTGCAGACTCCATCGTTGGGTTCACAAGATGGTGTGTAGGATGTACCTAATCGATTTTCGCCTCCATCCAAAACATAAGCACGCAACAGAGAGAGGGCAACGATGTCTGATGCAGCATACACTCCACATGTGCAAGGATAATTTGCATCATCATCAAGGGTAGTTTCTTCGTCACACGTCTCCACTTCGGCACAAGGGGCAGCAATTCCAATGTGTTGAGCTCGTCCCGCAACAACAGTTATCTGGACCGTGACAAACGTGCTCAATAAAGAATCCTGTGCAATATTGAAAGCCAGTGTGAATTTTCCGAGAGGAGGGCGATACAGCGCCAACGATTCAAAAAATGCTTGGTTGTCAACGTCCGACAACTTGACAGAGATGCCATCTTCACCGTTCTGATACGTTTGCATCGGATTGCTGATGAGCACCTCGCTTCGAGACAGCCGTATGTTGACTCTTGTTGTATACGGATACAAATCTGAGACAGAATCCGCATTCAAAAATGCAGTAACAATACGCACATTTTGAAGCACATTTGTATCAGTGGCATTGTAGGCTGGCAATGGATCGAAGAGGTAATTTCCCGCACCATCGGCAACCCGTATCGAAAAAATGTCCAATGGAATAACATGATCAGAAGAAGCATAAATTGAAAACGTGTCGACATTGACAGCACCAAGAGATACAGCGTATTCGATGTTGGAATCGTTCGTTTGCTGTGTTGTCTGCACGACCAGTGTCTCACGAGTCCCACTTGACACATATACAGTGAGTTCGCCTCCTTCAGTGATATTGCCATCAATGTTGCCAAACTCGCCGCATTTTATGTTATGTTCACCCTCAGATGGCTGCAACAAAAGTACGCCTGTTATATCGACGTAGCCCGTACCCCCCGTCTCAACAGTAGAAATATTTGAGAGCAATACTGTGCTTGAGGTACAGCTTAATTTACGATTTGTCCCGTCGCGAATACCCATGCTATTGCCTGCGGCATCCACAAGGTCCAAGCGAAAGGGTGCAACTTGTACGCTCGCAGCAGAGACAAGGCTGCTTTGAGGTTCTAGCTCGACGACTCGCCAACTGTATCCCTCATCCCCGTGTAACATCTCGATAATTTGAGATGCGGGCTGAACTTCGGCTGCGCTGAACTCCATGTAATAAGAGCCAATCTCTTTACATTGAATGGAGATTGAATTTTCAGGAAAATACCAGAATGACAACGCTTCGTCAGTTTCAGAAGCAGACACCTCAGTGGCTCCCGAGAACACGAGATATGATTGCGTTCCAGATTTTACCTCGACAGTGCGGTTAGCATGATCCAGAATAATGTTATGTCCTCCATCGTAAAGATATATACCAATAGCAACTGGCACTAGCTGAAGGGGTGAGTTGCAGGTTACGTTTATAACTTCCGAGGCAGAAATATTCAAGTACGCTGGTTCACCCTGCGAAATCTTCAGAAGTGAAGTAGAATATGCTCTTGTGTCTGCCAAAAGCCCCGGCAAGCTCGCGTCAAATTGAAGCCAGTACATGCCATCTTCCCCACTTTCCCCTCTTGTTGGCGAGTCGGACTGACTTAATAAGTGAAGATTGTTGAATATGGCAACGCCGTCTGTGCTAAACACAACTGTGGTGCCCGTCAACAATGCTCCAGTAGTTCGATTTTCTAATATTTTGTCGTGACCGCTCTCGGTATTATTTGTAGTACTTCGCACCACAATCGAGTGTCTCAACCCATCATGTGCATGTACTTGATTTCCAGCGGCATCCAGAACCGTGACAAATATGACACCTATAGCAATGGAAGAAGATGCAGACCTTGCAATGACGCCCTCTGGAGCTTCAGACGTTGCCTCAGAAACTGTCCCCGGACGAGCGAAAATCTGTGTTGCAGCTCCTGGGAGAACAGATAAAATTAGAGAGCTCGTCGCAGTCAATTCCTCACAAGGGTTCACAGTGCAGTCTCGTAACATAAATCCGAGAGTATAATCTCCATTTTGGAGCGGAGTTTTAAATTTTGGAGCGATAATCACTGATCCGTTCGTGGTGTTGCCAACTGCTGAAGAAAGCTGTAAAGACGTCACCAAAGAGGCGGCCATGTTGGTGATCTCGCAAAACACTGTGAGGCCCGTTGTCCCACCCTTTCCATAGTCGTTTTCCAAAGCATGTCCATGTATATCCACCACTTGAACGTCGATGTTATCTAAAGTCATATTACCATCATCAAATGAATCCACACCCGACGCATAGTGGTTATCATCCATTATGCGGGTATGATCCACAGTTAAGTGTTGCGGATAGCCTAATATTGTAAGGTTTGTCCCTGCTGTGTGAAAGTCCAGACCATTAAGAGAAAAGGAAACCTTGACATAGTGAGGGTCTTCGTCTAGCAACCAGGGCAGTTTAACGTCCGTATCATACGTGTTTGCATTCGATAGCTGTCCGCATCGCTCGGTGCCATCGTCAGTTTCCACTATTTCACATATGGGACAGCGTATTTCAGTTGAGGAAATGAAGGTGGCGTTCTGATCAGAAGTTGAATTTTCGTTGAACCGACAAACAAGTTGACCTTCGCCCGTGTGAATGAATGGTCCTCCCCTAAGTGTGACTATACCGGGGATACGATCCGATGTTTCACCAGTCATCATTACTACTGGAGGTAAATAATCGTTGACCAAAACAATAGCTGCATGCGGAGGCGTGTAATACCTGTAAAATATGTGGTCATCCGTCCATAAAGAGTTTTCATACTCCGAGGCTCCAGATTCAGGATTGCCGTCAAAGGAAAGCTGAACTTCAGCGTATCCTGTGATCACTGCACCAGATCCTAATGTGGGGGATAATTGTTCGGATGATGGAGCAGAACATTGTACTTCTATGCTGCTAACCATATTCGCTGACACCCAGCCATCTATAGGGTAAACGCTGCCTGAAACACTAGTATAGCCAAATCGACAAGCTGCGGGACGGCTCGATTTCACAGGAAATCCCGTTCCCTTGATTGTAATAGAAGTGCTCGAACCAGATGCCGGGCCATACTTCGGGGACAGCGATAATACTTCAGATGAGGAATACCGCTTGTAAGTTGTCGTCATCAGATCTGAAGAAGCCGTCAGTACGGCGTTTAGATAAGGGATAATTGTCATCGCTCGTGCAGGCTCTGAAGCAAGAAATGAAGCAACGCGCCGAAAGCATCCAGAAATGCAAGAACTTGCAACATCTCTTCCCCCGATTTCAATTTTCACAATCCTGGAACTTAATATCTGTGGCGCACCAGTTAAAGCGTAAAGAAACCCTCCATTTTGGGTCCCGTCAGTTTGTATAATCATACGATGAACATTGATTTCCCCTAGCCCTCCAGGGATGCCGCCTGACAATACCAAAGGTGCGTTTAGTTGTTCCTCATCCTCAAAATCTAAATCAAACATCCATATACAGCCAGCCCTCTTGGCACAGTCTGCATCAGTGCACCCTGCAGCAGCTGTGCCAACATAGCCAAAGTCACCATTGATTACCAGGGACGAAAATGTGCTGAATCGGCCTTGCCTCGAGTCGAAAACACCTTCGCACTCCACCGGAACTGTGACAGGGTTCCTTGCCGCATCAGTGTTGTTGACGCCATTGAAGTAAATCTCCTCTCCAGCACCAGTGAAACTGCTCACACTTGCGTTCAACTTGAAAATCGAGGGGAAATACATGAATTCGCTTCCTTCTTCAAGTCTTGAAGAACCCACGAAAATAGCTGAATTATGCGCTTCGCTGTAGGCAGCAGTGGTAAATCGAAACGCGTCATTGAAATCCAAGCATCTTTCGCACGTCTGAAACATGAGGTTTGCTGAAATGTTTGAGGACGTAACTGACGAAAGAATTCCACTTTGCTCGTCATACTGAAGAATCCCAACGATTGACCTCATCCCAGCCTCTTTCGGGGTCATCTTATACAAGAGCGTTCCTTCCACTTGGTTAACTGTCATTGCATCTAATGTCCAGTTGCCGTAATCACTCGGAGCATAGCTAGAGCTCACATTCCTATAATTTTCTGTTGCGAGTGATGCCTCTGTGCCATCCCAGCGAAAAATCCGGAAGTGATACTCATAGTCTGACTCGAGGGGTCTCCACATGTTTAGGGCTGCATAAACATGCGTGTAGCTTTTAGATGAATCCAAAGCTAGTGAACGATACCCACCCGGTCCAATCCACCCATGAGCTGTCTGCTCAACCGAATTCCAACCGTGCATGGATTGACCCCCTGGATGACTTACGTTAGCGCAACTTGCAAGATTACTGTTCAGCCCTGTTCCACACCAAGAATCATCGGGATACATGGGCAAAGGCTGAGTGGTTTTTTCAGGCCGCAAGGGACCCGCATCGCTCCAGCCGGCGACTCCGTCCTCAAAATCTGCTACTGAGGTGATTTCGACTACAGTGTCATAGCCTTGCTCATCGTAAACCAAAGCGTACACCGTTCCCGGTTTGCGTGGATCGTGGACAACATCAGCGGTCAACCGATCGCCTTCAACATCAGATGAAGTGGTATAAACATAACCGTACGTATTATTGTGCCTCTTCTGCAGGCTAAGTCCTGGTCGGGTCTGAGGTACGTCCGGATACAGAGATAAAAGAGAATTCATTTGTCAGTAGTCGATGCAGGGAAAACATTTTTTCGTAAGTGGAAAGAAAAAACGTTGGTTTCAATGGGAGCGAACCAGAGAGCAGTCGACGCCTACACGGTCGGCTTCGCACGAACAAGTTCCGTCAACCTATAAGAGATAGCATGAGGATGGAATAGTCAGCGACGCAATTGTTATCGACATCATGAATTGCGATGCCACTGCCACGGTATCTCTAATCTACGAGGAACTCGTCGAAGCAAAAGCAACGAACTCCCTCGGACAACACGAAACAAGTTAGCAAAGCGCACCTCACAAACACCATTGCCGCTCTCCTCACCGCATTCGTTCGGGCAGAAATCGTATGTGTGAAGAGCTAGAAGTTGAGAAGCAAGCAACTGCACGACTAGTACTCGACCGATGAAACGTGCTGCCATCATCTCAACGGTCGTGCCGTTGTGAGCATGGATTTCCTGCCGACTCTTTTCAATATTTCAAATCCTCGCTTCCGCGATACGAGTAGCAGAGTAGTGTCCGAGATAAAGTAGTCTTAACTATTCAAAAATTAGTTGGGAGAATTTCAAAGTCTACTCATTTTTTATTATTCCGAGAACTACTGCTACGTCTATGGAGAAAAAATCATGCTAATAAAATCGTGCTTAAGAAAAGCAAAGAAATGATAAATCCCTATGGCTATCTATTGGGCGTAGAGACAATCCTGCCTCACTCCTCCTTGCGAGAGGCGTTTTTCAGGCGTTTTTATCGAGACAAATGAACCTGAAAACTCGCTTTTATTTTTTTAAGTATCGAGTTGAAAGATAACATCTCATCTGTTAAAGCAGCATCCCACTCTTGTGGTGTAATCTCTCCGGGCCGTCCTGCGACCGGCAGAGATGTAAGGCTCACGCTGTGTCGTTGTTGAGTGGAGAGAAAACCTCTAGCTGTTTGCAGCTCTGCATATTTAGCGGCAAATATTTGATAAGACGCGTCGTAATTAGTGTCAGAGCCTTCGAAAAACTCGAACCATTCTTCAGTATCTGTTGTCTTTGTGCTTCCGAGAGTAAATGCAGCTGCATC
>TARA_B110000977_G_C11090934_1_pt1 | contig 12288 bp, 5 predicted proteins | sample TARA_B110000977 | Tara Oceans TARA_B110000977 (sample SAMEA4397798) | marine metagenome | biome: Polar Biome; feature: [SRF] surface water layer (ENVO:00010504); material: water (ENVO:00002006), including particulate matter (ENVO:01000060) such as... | depth 5 m | reverse complement strand
TTTCGTTTTTCTAATACTTGGTCTGGACTCATTGGTACTGCCATTTCAATTTCATCGACACCCCATTCTTGCCAAGCTCCACGATACAACCATACCCAGCAATCTTTCATGAATTTCTTTGGTTTTAGATTTTTTACCGATTCAAAGATGGCATCCAAACAAACTTTATGTGTTCCATGTGGATCTGCCAAATCCCCAGCTCCATAAATTTGATGTGGTTTAATACTTTCTATAAGATCCATTGTTATTGTAATATCCACCTCGCTTAAAGGCTTTTTCTCAACAGTTCCTGTTTCATAAAAAGGCAATTCCATAAAATGAATTTGACTGTCCGGTAGCCCAACATAATGAGCTGTTGCTCTTGCTTCTCCTTTTCGTATTAAGCCTTTAATGTATCGTACTTCTGAAGTATCTATTTCACTGGCTTTTTTATTCTTTAGAAATTTAATCGCCTTTTTATAGATATCTTCTGATTCACTACTTTTAATTCCAAACTTATCGTTATAATCACATACAAAACTTGCGTATCTAAGAGCCTCACTATCTGTTACTGCAATATTTCCTGAAGTTTGATAGGCGACATGAACTTCATGACCTTGTTGCCGTAATCTAATAAATGTTCCACCCATACTAATAATATCATCATCTGGATGGGGGCTAAAAATCAACACTCTTTTTCTGGCTGGTTCAGCTCTCTCTGGTCTTTTACTATCTTCAGCATTTGGTTTTCCTCCTGGCCAACCTGTAATAGTATGCTGTAATTCATTAAATATCTTGATATTGATATCATAAGCCGGACCTGAACCTGCTAACAAATCACTCATCCCATTTTCTATATAATCAGCATCGGTTAACATTAAGATTGGCTTTTTTAAATCTTGTGCCAAATCTAATACTGCCTTACGAATCATTTTATTAGTCCACTCAATTTGTTCTACTAACCAAGGTGTATTTATTCTTGTTAATTTTAAAGAAGCCTCTTTATCTAAAATAAACGTTGCATTGCTGTGTTCTTGCAGAAAAGATGCAGGAACACGATTTGTAACTTGACCTTCAACAGACTCTCTTATGATACTTGATTTTCCTTCCCCCCAGGCAAATAAAACTACCCGTTTAGCTTCCATAATTTTTTTAACTCCCAATGTAATTGCCGTTCTTGGCGTATTACTTAGTCCTAAAAAATCATTACTAGCAGCAACTCTTGTAATATGATCTAAAGCAACTAGTCTTGTTTTGGAATTTTGTAAAGATCCAGACTCATTAAAACCAATATGTCCATTTCCTCCAATTCCTAATACTTGTAAATCGATTCCTCCAAGCGACTCAATTTTCGCTTCATAATTAGCACAATAATCTGCTATTTCTGCTTTAGATAAGGTGCCGTCTGGAATATGATAATTTTCTGGAAAAATATCAACCTGATCTAATAATAGTTCTTTCATAAATCGAACATAACTATTGATAGAATCTGGTTCCATTGGATAGTATTCATCTAAATTAAAGGTGATCACATTTTTAAAACTCAGCCCTTCTTCTTTATGTAATCGAACTAATTCTGCATACAATCCTTTTGGAGAGGATCCTGTTGCTAGTCCTAAAATACAAGGTTGTTTTTGTGCTTGTTTTACTCTTATTAGGTCTGCTATTTCTTTCGCAACAGCTTTTGATGCTGAAGTTGAATTGTCAAATATAACGGTTTCAATATTTTCAAATCTCTTTTCAAAATCTGTAGATTTATCGATATTACTTTTTAACATTTTTATGTTATTTTAGTTGGTTTGGTTTTTTAGTTACTTCTTTTTCATGCCTATTTTATGTCCCCAAATAGCAAAGAATAGTATGATGGCATAACAAGGAATTAAAACCCAGTAACTACTTGTCGCGGATATTGACAACGCTTCTGTTTCGTTTATTCCATTAACGATTAATTCTTCTTTACCAGCATCTACTAATCTCCCATACAAAGGAGGAATAATAGCACCTCCCGATATAGCCATAATTAATAGTGCGGAAGCTGTTTTTGTGAATTTACCCAAGCCATCTAAAGTTAATGGCCAAACCGCTGGCCAAACCAATGCATTGGCAATACCCAGAGCGGCTACAAATAAAACAGATGTAAATCCAGTTGTTAGTAATATGCACACACTAAAAATAAGACCCAATGTCGCACTTACTTTAAGAGCAGTTCCCTGACTCACATATTTTGGAATTAAAAACACCCCCAAAGCATAGGTTGCTACCATTGCCATTAGTGTCAATGTTGTAAAGAATTTTGCTTCCCCAACAGGAATTCCCAAAGATATTCCATAGGCGATAATTGTATCACCAGCAATCACTTCTGCTCCAACATAAACGAACAATGTTAATACACCCAACCATAAATTTGGAAACTGAAAAATACTTGTTTTCGTGGATTCTCTTTCTGCTGATTCTTCTAGTGGAGCTGCTTCAACATGTGGTAGTGGCGCTTTTCTAATCAGTATTCCCAAAACAAATAAAACAGCTGCCATTATAAGGTATGGAAGAAAAACACTATCAGCCATCGTATCTAACAACTGTGATTTTTCTTCGAGTGAAACTGTTCCTAATTTGTCTTTTACCTCATCAATTCCCGATAACAATAAAACTCCAAAAATTAATGAACCAAGTGCTCCAGCCGTTTTATTGGCAATCCCCATAATTGCAATTCGTTTTGCTCCACTTTCAATAGGTCCTAAAATGGTGATATATGGATTGGAGGCTGTTTGTAGAACCGTCATTCCAACTCCTTGAATAAATATTCCAGCCAAAAATACCCAATATGTTCTGGATTCTGCTGCCGGAATAAATACCAATGCACCAATGGCCATAATTATTAAACCTAAAGACATCCCTTTTCTATAGCCTATTTTATTTAAAATATAGGATGCCGGTAAAGCCATTACAACAAATGAAATATACGAAGCAGAGGCCACCAAATAGGATTGCGCATCTGTTAGCTCATTGATTGTTTTCATAAATGGAATTAATGCTCCATTTATCCAGGTTACAAATCCGAATATGAAAAATAATCCTGCGATTATTACGATTGGGACTAAAGTATTTGATTTTTTCATTATCTTAATTAAAGGGATAAATAATTATTTTAATATTATTTTTTCAATATGAACCTTATTATTTTGAACTATTTTAACAAAGTAAACTCCAGGTTCATAATCCATTTTAAATTTAAAATTACTTAAGTCTTTTGTCAAGTTAGATTGTAAAATTTGACCTTGTAAATTAATTACTTGTATAGCAGAACCAGCTATAGTTTCTGAATTCTGTATATTAATATTTATTTCTTTATTTTGTAATACTGGGTTTGGATATACTGAAACTTGGATTTTATCCAATGTTGGGTTGTTAGCAGAAAGACTACTGCTAGGTAAATAATGAGCCCCTAATTCTTCCCTGTTTGTATTAATCGTATTATTATAAGCATCTAACGACCAAATATTTCCAGTATCTATATCTGCTATATATAAATCATATCCGCCATTACCACCACTCCTTGTGCTTGATATCACAGTGTATTGTGAACCTGCTGGAGTAGCATCAGAATAATTTGCATTTGTTGTATTAAATGGTAAATGAATAGATGAACTAGAATAATAATATTTTAGATAGACTTGATCATTTACATTACTTGAACTTACCCAACCTGTATAAAAGAACGACTCGCTATCTCTTGTAATCGGATAATATTCCTGGTAATTGGGTTGTGCAACAATGGCTCTCCTGTTTGTACCATCAACTTTAATACTATAAATATCTGAACCTGAACCAGCACCAGGAGCGAATAAAATTTCATTCCCATCTGTTGAATAGTAAGGCATTGATTCTTCAATACCGGGTGTATTTGTAACATTAGCTAAAATATTACCTTCCAGATCCATGGTCACAATATCTCCATTTTTTTTAAAAACAATGGTATTACCATCTGGCGAAAATTTTGGATCTTCTTCTCTTTTAGTACTGAACGGACCAGTAAGATTTACCGGTTCTTCATCTCCAACTGTCCAAAGAAATATATCCCAATCTTGAAGCCATCCGTCACCATCAGCCATAAAAACAATCTTTGTTCCGTCTGGCGAAAACATTCCGTTTATCGCATGACTCACACTCCACTCAGAACTTATATTTGTAACTGAGTTATCGGATAAGTCTAGTATAAACAATTCTCCATCCCAATTTTCATAACCAGAATAGGAGTGATATAAAATTTTACCGTCTAATGCTGGTGGATCTTGTGCGTATAAATTGGAATAAAGAATTATTGATATAATTATTAAGATAGTATGCCTCATCATTTTGTTATTTTATTTTCATTATTGTACTATAAACTCATCAATAAAAGTCCAGCCCTTTTCTGCGGTTCTTTTGTTTGATGAATTATCAATTATTACTTTTAAGTATCTTGATTTTAATTTATTGAATTGCTTATTAAATGCTTCTATTTTGACTTCATTACTTAAAGTTTCTCTATTTCTTAATTCTGTTAATAATTCAAATTTACTGCTGTTATTTGATGTAAAAACTCTAATTTTTCTAGGTAAGAGAATTTGATTCTGTCTATCGACCAGCAGTGAAAACTTCAGTTCATTAATTGCTGTTTCTTCGCCTAAATCAATCATAAACTCAACCTCTGAATCAAACCACCCTTGCCATTTTTGATCATCAAATTCTTTAGAGCCACACACCTGATTAACCAGACCGTAATCACCTCCAGAATTATACTTTTCTGTATATTTTGTTTTATATAAAACTTTTTTACCAAAGGCTTTGTTTATACATATACTTATACTATCGGTAAACACATTTCCAATAGCAATTTGATTTTGAAAAACCTGAGATTTCACAATTATATTTTCATTTATTGGAAGAGGAAATTTATATCTTTTAGAATTTTTATTTGGCGCAGTTTCATCTGTTGTATATCTGATTTCAGTACCTTTAAATTCATTGAAAAGATTTAATTCTAAATGTTGATTGTTATTGTTAAAGGTTAGTTCAGATCTTAATTTATAAGAGCTTCTTGAGTAATTAACATTCATAGAATCAAATCGATTCATCATATTAACAACTCTCTCTGAAAAATCATCCCAATTTTTATTTTCTTTTTTTGTCCAAACTGATTCTGACAATGCCAATAACCTTGGGAAAACCATATATTTCAAATGCTCAAAATTGGGCATGTACTCTGTCCAAACATTGGCTTGCCCTCCCAATATATATTGATGATATTTCTCAGGTAAATCTTTTGGAATTGGATTAAATTCATAAACCTTACTCAATGGCAAGTAACCACCAATTGCTAGCGGTTCTGTTTCTTTTGATGCCTGATAATAATCAAAATATACATGTGTATTTGGACTCATTATAACATCATGATTTAGTTCTGCTGCTTCAATACCGCCTTTTGCACCTCTCCAACTCATTACTACAGCGTCATCAGCTAAACCACCCTCCATAATTTCATCCCATCCAATCATTATTCTATTTTTTGATTGGAGATATTTTGCAAAGTGTTTAATCATATAACTCTGTAACTCTTCGACATCTTCTAGAGTTTCCTCTTTCATCTTTAATTGGCAATGCTCACAATTTTTCCAATTTGTTTTTGTGGCTTCATCACCTCCAATATGAATGTACTTTGAAGGAAATAATGTAATTACTTCATCTAAAACATTTTCAATAAACTCATAGGTAGTTTCCTTACCAGCACAATAAATTTCAGTGATTGGCCAAACCCCACCAGATGGAACCATAATTTGTTTTTCATTGCATGAGAGAAACGGATAAGCTGCAATAGCGCTCATTACATGTGCAGGAACTTCTATTTCTGGTACTACTGTAATAAATTTAGATTGTGCATAGGCTACCACCTCTTTGATTTCTTCTTGCGTATAAAAGCCTCCGAAATCTGATTTTTCAGTTGATAGAGGAGTAGGTCTTTTGTTCCAGTGGATTTGTTCCTTATTAACTCTCCATGCACCAACTTCTGTAAGTTTAGGATATTTTTTAATTTCAATTCTCCAACCTTGATCATCAACTAAATGCCAATGAAAAGTGTTGAGTTTTAAAAACGACATTAAATTAATAAGTTCTTTTACTTCATTTACAGAAAAGAAATGACGAGATACATCAAGCATCATTCCCCTCCAAACAAACTCAGGGGAATCAGTAATTTTAAGTTCTGGTATTTTAATTTCATTTAATGTAGTTGCTTTTTCTATTTCCGAAGGTAATAGTTGGCGAAGACTTTGCATTCCATAAAAAAAACCTGAATTTGAAGATGCTTTAATAATTATGTTGTCTTGACTAATATTTAATTGGTATGCTTCTTCTTTTAATTTATTATCTGAAATAAATTGGATATCTGCATTATTACCAGTTTTAACAACGGTAGTATTCCAATTTGTAGAATTGTTTATTTTATCAGATAAAAATTTAGCAATTTTAAATTGCGCTTCGTTTTCTGTCCCAAAAACAACTTTTGGAGTTAAGTTGAAATAAGATTCATTCCTTTCAATTTGTTGAACTTGAGGAATGATTGACACCTCTTTCTTTTTACTTTTTTCCTCTTGACAGGAAATAAAAAGAATGAAAATTAGATTAAATATAAGTAGTGTGTTTCTTTTTAAAATAATTTTCATTCTTTTTAGTATCTGAATTTGATAAGTTGCTTTTTATTTAAGGATCACTTTTTGTGTTGCAACCTTATCTTCATTGATAAATTTTATAAAATAAATTCCTGCCGATACTCCAGCTACATTTAATGTTCCAGAATTTTGATCAATATTTTTTGATACAATAATACGACCAGCAATATCAAATAATACTACCTCCCCGTCAATGAAATCTTCTGTGCTTAAATTGAAGTTCACTTTATCATCAATCGCCGGGTTAGGAAATACTGTAATCGTATTGTTTAGGGCAACATCATCAACTCCAAGAGCTGTTTCAGCTGTAAATGCACTAGTCCAATTAAAAGAATCACTAGTTGGTCCCCCTGTTGCATCATTATAATGAACTATCGCTTTCCAAAAATAGTCTCCTGTTTCTGCTGGCGTAAAAGCAATGGTATATAAACGTTCTGTACCTGAATTAATTTTCTCAGTAGCTCCCATAGTATAATGGAAATCTGTTTCTACTTGATCCTTAGAAATCCAAACTTCGATTGCAGTCCATATATCTTCTCCTGGAGAATTGTTCGTGACATTAAAATTTATTGTTGACTCTGAACCAGAGGTCAATGTAATAATATCTAAATTATCTCCTGAAAAGAAAGGGTAGTTTTGAGAAACTTGAAAATCATTTCCTCCACTAAAATCTGCGCTACCCCATCCCCAAATGTTTACAACACCATCAGTTCCAGTATAAGACATTTCGTATGGGTATGTAACATTACCTGCAGTGGCTGGGATCACTGCAATTCCATTTACAGCGGTTTGATAAACAATTGGTGAAGCCCAGCCAGGTTGATAAAATTTTATATCAACCCCTTCTTGTGGAGTTCCAGAAGAATTTAAAACTTTAAAATTTAATTGTGCACTTACAAATTGAACTGTTAATGCTAATACGAGTACTAGTAATCTTGTTTTCATAATAAAATAGTTTAAAAGTTATTGTTTATTTAGTTTAATATTATTTAAAAATTGGCAAAAAGTTCCTCCGACAGCTATAGTGATTATTTTTTTCACACCATAACTGTAAAATATATTTTCAAGAAAAATTTACATTAATTGCTTCTCTTATTTCATAAAATTGGCGTTCTTAGTTTATTTCAACAGCATCCATAATTTCAATGAAATTTGACTGCATTATCTCATAACATCAATAGCCAGGATTTTGAACTAGTGACGGGTTTCTATCTATTTCGTTTAATGGTATTGGAAGCAATATTTTATTTTTATTCATCTTATAATCAATATACTCATCTGAAATCAAGTTTAATTCTTGTAGATTATTCATTGTTTCAACTAGTTTCCCATGTCTAACTAAATCATCCCATCGATGATTTTCTAAAGCAAGTTCTAACCTTCTTTCTAATAAGATTGCATCTAACATTTCTGCATCAGTTGCAGTTGAATTATTTAAATCTGCCCTGTTTCTTATTTGATCTAAAATGCTTCTTCCTTTATCTCCTTGGTCTAAATTAGCCATTGCTTCAGCTTTCATTAATAAAATATCCGCCAATCGTAACAAATACAATTGGTCTCCACTATTCCAACCATTTGCATTTTTTTGTTTATATGCAAAAGCAACAGGTGTAGCCAGATTGTCAGCATTATAATACTCATCAACCCATGGTACTCTCTCACTAATAATAGTTGCATTCATCCGTACCAAATCAGATTCTGAAGTATATGCAAGTATTAAATCTTTTGAAGGTGTTGCATATTTTCTCCAACCATCACCACTTATTGATGGCGGCAAAAATAATTGAGGTCCCCAGTTTCCCTGTGGAGTTCCGCCAATATATTGTGCTTCAAATATCGATTCTGTATTGTTGTAATTATTCCCATCAAACAATAAAGAGAAATCGTCCAAAATCAGATAGCCTACTGAACTATTTATAACAGCATCTGCATATTGTATCACCTTTGTATAATCAGGCGTTGGATGTTGTGCCCAAACTTTTGCTAATAATGCGTTCGAAGCGCCTTTGGTTGCTCTTGCTTTATCAACATTATCTCCATCTCCATACGTATTAGGCAAGTTAGCAATGGAAACCTCAAGGTCATTTATAATAAATTGATACACTTCTTCAACAGTATTTCTAGGAACTTGAGTTTTTTCTGGATCAGCAGTTCCTGTAAGTTCAATAATTGGAACTCCTCCGTACTGTTTTACCAAATCGAAGTAATAGAATGCTCTTAAAAATTTAGCTTCTCCAATAATTTCTGTTTTTCTGCTTTCAGAAATTTCTGAGATGCCATCTATTTTATCTAGAACTGTATTTGCTCTTGAGATACCTCGATAAAAATCACGCCAATTATTAAATACTCTTGAATTGTTAGACGTTATTATCAATTGATCATAAGCCCAAATATCTACATCATCTGGTGGACCTGCATAGCAATTGTCTGATCTAACATCACCCATAAGAATATTGTCCCAAGTATAAAATTCATTATGTAAAGAATTGTATACCGCTATTAAAGCCGCTTCTATATCACCTTCTGTATTGAATGAATTTCCTGTTGTTGATGAAGAAATTGGTTTTAAGTCTAGAAAATCTTCACTACATGATTGTGTAAGAAATACCACAATCAATAAAACTGATAAAATTTTAAATATTTTCATTATTTATATTTTTTAAGATTAAAATGATGCATTTATTCCAAAAATGAAATTTTGTGTCTGTGGGTAGGTTCCGTAATCTACTCCCTGAACTAAATTACTTGAGCCAAATGCATTTACTTCTGGATCGTATCCTGAATAATCAGTGAAAGTTGTTAAGTTTTCAGCTGTGAAATATAATTTTAATCTAGATAAGAATGATTCTTCTATTAACGATTGATTAAAATCATAACTAAATGTTAGTGTTTTTAATCTTAAATAAGAACCATTTTCAATAAATCTGCTTGAAAGATCTGAATTGTATTTATCTCCTAAAGTTGCTTTTGGTATGCTAGCTAAATCACCTGGTTGTTGCCATCTATTTACAACTGCAGAAGATTGACTTTTAAAGTCAGTCATTGCTTCTGTCTCAATTCTTGTTGCGTTAAAAATATCATTTCCTGAAACGCCTTGAAAGAAAATATTCAATCCAAATCCTTTATAGTTTAGGGAGTTGGTAAACCCGTAGGAAAAATCTGGGTTAGCGTTACCTATTACTGTCTTATCTCCGTCAGCATTTATTTCACCATCTCCATTAAGATCTCTATAAATTATATCTCCCGTATCAGGGTCAACTCCTTCTGAAATGAAACCCCAAAAATCACCTATTGGATGTCCTTCTTCAGCACGAACAACATTCCCTCTTTGGGAAATATCTCCAGCCATAATAATTTGCCCTTTTAAATCAATAATTTCATTATCATTAAAGGACATATTAAAATTCGTATCCCAAGAAAAATCATCTTTCTCTATCACTTTACCCAGAAGAGTAAACTCAAACCCTTTGTTTTGAATTTCACCAACATTTTGAATTGACGAGCTAAACCCCGTAGAAGTAGGTGTTGGCATAGGCAATAATAAGTCTTCAGTGTTTTTAATATAGTAGTCTAGTATTATATTCAATCTATTGTCTAAAAACGATAAGTCAATACCTATATCTGTTTGATCCGTCGTTTCCCATTTTAAGTCTTGATTTTCTAAAGTTTCTGCTGCGATACCAGGAACAATATTTCCATTAATTGCATAATTATATCCAGGTGCAACTTTACCATACCAAGCATAAGGAGCAATTCTATCATTTCCTACTTGCCCCCATCCAAATCGAACTTTAATATCGTCGAAGAAACCATCTTCTTTCATGAAATTTTCTTCTGTAATTCTCCAACCTAAAGAGAATGAAGGAAAATATCCCCATTGATTATTTGGTCCAAAAACGGAAGAACCATCTGCTCTAAAATTAGCAGTTACCAGATATTTATCATCATAGGCATAATTAACTCTTCCAATAAAAGATTCGTTTGATCTTTCAGATTCATAGGATGTTGCATAATTAACAACAGAACCTCCTGCTATTGTTTTTACACTTTCATTTGCAAAACTTTTCGTTTCCGAAGAAAAAGAAGAATTCGTTCTTTTTGAAGCTATATATCCTCCAAGAAGATCAAACTGATGCGCATCTATAGATTTTTTATACGTAAACATATTTTCACAAATCCAATAAAAGCTTTTACTAGAACTTTCTTGTGCAATCCCTTGATTTACTCTACCCCAATCTGTACTGTACGGATCTAAAAAGTAGGTAAATCTACCATTAGAGTCATCAATTGAAAATCTTGTTTTAAATTGAAGCTCATCTGTAATATCAAGATCTAAATATACCGTACCTAAAAATCTAGAATTATGATATTCTTTATCTGGAGCGTCTGTACCAGCAACTGGGTTTTCCCAAGATGATTGTAATGGATTACCTGTATACGTTCCGTCTTCATTAAATATTCCGATTACTGATGGTGTTACCAATGCACTTAATACAACACCGCCATTTCCAGCTCCTGCATTGTCTGTTACATCAACATCTCTCCATTTAGAATAGGTTAAATTTGTTCCTATCTTCAACCAATTTCTTATTTGCTTACTAACATTAACTTTAGCACTATATCTTTCAACTTCATTACTTCTAATTACGCCTTCTGCATCTTGATAATTCCCAGATATATAATAATTCATTCCGTTTTCTGCTCCAGAAAATGACAATTGATAATTTTTCCTTAATGCTGTTCTATATATTTCATCTTGCCAATCTGTATCTTCTGTGTATTGAGACCAATCTGCAACCAATCCCAATTCATCCATCAAATCAATATATTCCGATGAATTAAGGGTTCCTAATTTATTACTCACTGTTGATGTTCCAAAATAAGAATCAAAACTTATTTTCCCATCATTGCTATTTCCTCTTTTCGTATTGATAAGAACGACTCCATTTGCTCCAGAAGCACCATAAATAGCAGCTGAAGAGGCATCTTTTAAAATAGAAATACTCTCAATATCATTTGGATTGATGTCATAAATTACTTCCACAGGAATTCCGTCAACAACATATAACGGTTCACTAGAAGCACCTATTGAAGTAGTACCACGAATTCGAATAAACCCACCATTTTGAGGTTTTCCTGATGGTGTAGTAACTATTACACCTGCTGCTTTACCCGCTAATGCATCTGTTATTTGTAATACAGGTCTTTCTTCAATTGCTTGACTTGATATTTGACTAACTGACCCTGTTACATCCTTAACTTTTTGTGTTCCAAAACCTACAATAATAACCTCATCTAAATAGGCTATATCACTTTCTAAAACAATAGTTAAAGAATTTTGACCAGTATAAACAACTTCTTTTCCTTTATAACCTAATGATGAGAAAACAAGAATATCACCATCTTTAACCAGTAAAGAAAAATTACCATCAAAATCAGTTTCTGTACCATTTGTAGATCCTTTAATTTTAATGGCGACTCCAGGTAATAATTGCCCCTCAGAATCCTTCACAACACCCAAAATTTCAGCTAACTCATTTATTGTTTCTAATTTAGTATTGCTGCTTATTTGTAATGGTTTTAAGATAATTTGTTTACCATTTAC
>TARA_B110000977_G_scaffold19534_1_pt1 | contig 12315 bp, 9 predicted proteins | sample TARA_B110000977 | Tara Oceans TARA_B110000977 (sample SAMEA4397798) | marine metagenome | biome: Polar Biome; feature: [SRF] surface water layer (ENVO:00010504); material: water (ENVO:00002006), including particulate matter (ENVO:01000060) such as... | depth 5 m | reverse complement strand
AGATAAATTTCATGCAGAGCCTGATCAGCAGGACGTTCATTCCAACGTGTGGCTGCAACGTCTTTTTTCATCCACACTTCTTTCCAGTAACCATCTGTGGGCACTTGCACTATGTTGACCCGAATACCAGCTTTGGAGGCCTGTTGCTGGTAAGCTTCAGCCAACGTTGGCCAGCTTGGCTCTAACGTTGCTACATGAACATCAATATCAATACCATTAGGGAACCCTGCATCAGCTAAGAGTTTTTTAGCCAAGGCTATATCCTGAGGGCAAGTTATATTAGCCCGATATTGATCATTGGGCTCTACTGGAGTGTCACAGGCAACAATACCACCGCCACCCAGAACCAGCGCTACAAGCGCTTCACGATCTGCAGCAAGACGCACGGCCTTGCGAACCCGTTGATCAGTAAAGGGTTTTACATCCGTGCGAAAAACGAAACCGCGCCAGTTGCCTGTTGGTATTTCTTGCAGCTTAAACTTGCTACTGCCGCTTAACATCACCTTTTGTTGACCTGTGATGCCACGTTCCATGTCAATCTGACCACCAAGCAATGCCTGCAGACGTGCTTGCCCATCAGAGATACCAATAACCTCCATTCGAGCTACGCCGGGAGACCCTTCCCAGTAATCTGCATTGGCCACAAGTACAGTGGTACCCTCTGCATCAAATTTTTCAACTTTGAAGGGCCCTGTTCCTATGCCTGTAGTGGCTATAGTGTCACCTGAGCCTTCTGGCAACATGCGTAACCGATAGTCCATCAGCTGCAATGGCATATCAGCAAACGGAGTTGATAGCGAGATTTTTACGGTCATGGGATCGACAGCCTCAACTTTGTCAATCATCTTTACCGCTGATCTAGCAGGACTGCCTGACTCAGGGTCAAGCACACGTCCTAAAGAGTAAATAACGTCTGCTGCTTCAAAGCTACTGCCATCATGAAACGTCACACCACTGCGTAGTTTAAATGTCCATACTGTGGCGTCGCTATTTGCGCTCCAGCTGGTTGCGAGATCAGCTTGTGGCTTACCGTCTAAGCCCGGACGGATCAGGCGACTCATAATCTTTTCAGTAATTTGGAAGACCCGACCTTTTGAGATGGGGTCTAAGCTCGATGAGCTACCAAACCCTAATTCATGTGCCTGTCGAAAGGTGCCACTGGGTGCGGCCATGACGCTGCTAGCAAAAACTGCCAGTAGCAAAGCTGAACAGCATTTAATTTTTATCATTCTATTTACTCCTCGTTGGTTTACTTTTAAATCGACCGTTAGAGAATACTGATGTGTATCTGCACGGCATTTATTTTTATGAATTTTTCAGTGCAATCCTTTTTTTATTGAAATCATAATAACTCGAAATTTCTTGCTGGCTCTAATAGAAATAGTTCAGCCATTCATACAAAAAACCTATGTATGTAAATATTAGGCTTCAATGGAAATGGTATTTGTTACACTTCTAAAAGGAATATTCGCAGGGGACATTGCCCTATACAAGCGATATTTATCGCACTTATGGATGTTAATTTATTAATCTATAAGCACATCAATTAGATTTGACCTTAAAAGTAATTTAGCTTAAAACAGTTGAGGTCAACTTTTTATTAATGCGCCCATATGTGCTCGCAATATCAGTAGCAAGCATCCAATGGCGCTGGCAAGGTAACCATGAATACTGCACAAACCGAATTTACAATTATTGCTATAGGTGGTGGCGGATTTACCCATGAAACAGATCCCGACCTAGAAGATTTTATCCTTGCCCAGAGCCCAGTTAAGCACCCAAACATCGGCTTTATTGGTGCTGCAAGCCATGACAGCCCCAGTCGCATAGACCTTTTTTATCAACGTTTTTTAGGCTCGACTCAATCGCCCAGCCATCTGCTCCAGAGCGCTTCAATACAGACAGCGAAAGACTGGGTGAGCCAACAAGATATTATTTACGTAGGGGGCGGAGACACTCAACATTTACTCAGTTACTTTCGCAAAAACCAACTCGATCACGTATTAGCAACAGCAGCAAATTCTGGAACTATCCTTGCTGGTGTCAGTGCTGGTGCAGTATGCTGGTATGAGTTTGCTTTGTCTGATGCAGCAGGAAATGGACTCGAACCACTCCCGGGAATTGGGCTTATAGCCGGCAGTTGCTGTCCACACTACTCATCTGAACCCGAACGTCAGATGGCTTTTCAGCAACAAATCAGCAATGGCACCCTACCCAACGGAATTGCCATTGATGATGGAGTTGCAGTATTGACTCGATCAGGCCAGCCGCCAAGGTTTTACACAGCGCGAGAAGCATTGGGCGCTTATGCAGTAGAAAAACGAGGCCGCGAAAGTATCTCCACAAGAATCCCACTCATCGAGTAAGTTCAATCAATGGCAGATGATTTACATACCGATCAAATCAGCTTGATCGATAATGTTTTGAACCATGCGGATGGAGGCAGCATCAATTAATTTACCCTTATACTGAACAGCACCAATACCTTGAGCCAAAGCTTCATCGTAGGTTATCTTCATTTCACGAGCGGCAGTTACAGCCTCTTTTGAAGGGGAAAAAATATCCTGTGCATGCTCAATCTGTGAGGGGTGAATCGCCCACTTACCAGCTAACCCCAACTGCATAGCTCGGCGACACTCGATGCGATAAAGGTCTGGTTGATTAAAATCAACAAAAGGCCCATCTACAGGGGTAAGGCCATGGGTTTTACAAGCGATCACCAATTGATTGCGATGGTAGTGCCATATATCTCCCGGGTAATCAATGGTCCCTTCGATCGATTCCATGGGAATACCCTGACTGGCAGAAAAATCCCCAACTCCAAGTATCAGCGCTTCTAGCCTCGATGTTGAAGCTGCAATAGAGTCAATATTGCTCATCGCTTCAACATCTTCAATCAGGCATTCAATACCTATTTTACGGTCAAGCCCTAAGTCTAATTCCAATTGCGACAATAATTTATCAACAAACAGAACATCTGCTGCGTCCAGAACCTTTGGCACCATGATCACATCAAGATTATCACCTGCGTCAGTGACTAGTTCGATGATGTCTCCATAACAGTATGGGCTTGCTGGGTCATTAATTCGCACACTGCGAGTAGTACGCCCAAAGTTTAGTGTATTTAGGGCTTCAACAACTTTACTCCGAGATGCTTTTTTTTCACTCGGCGCAACAGCATCTTCAAGGTCGAAAAAAATGTAGTCTACATCGAGCTGAGAACCCTTAGCCATCATGGACACAGAACTACCTGGAATGGCTAATTGGCAGCGCCTTAATCGGGTTGGGCAAATATTTTTCATTAGATTATCTCTGTTTTATAAGGTCGATATAGACACCACGGACCATTTCAGGACTGTCCGTGCGGGAAATAAATAGTGATTCATCAAAGCGACATGCACTTTCGGCAACGGTGGTTTGGAGATCGGAGGCTTCTTGACGGTTGCTCATTTGTTTATCCTATGGAGTGGGGTATGGTCCGAAGAATGATCTGGATTTTTAATTTCTGGGGTTTGAATGTTCGGTGTCAGGATAACCGGGGGGCTATGGGCAGTGACCGGAGGGGGCGTGTCGTTAAAGCGTTCAACCTCAACAAGACACGAATGTGCAATGGGCCCCTGGCCAAGTTTTGAGGTACCCTTATCAGGAGTCAATATGTTTGGATTGCCATGTTTGCACAGGCTGTCCTTGGTGCTTGGATCTAAGGGATCATACCAGGCGCCGGTGCTCATTTGAATGACCCTTGGCCGCAGGTTTATATCGATCCGTACACCACCAAGACAAGCGCCACGGTGATTGAACACCCGTACGATATCGTCGTCGACCAGTCCGCGTGCTGCGGCATCATCTGGGTGCATATGCACCGGTTCACGCCCTGCAATCTTGGCTGATTTACTATAACTGCCGTGATCATTTTGCGAGTGAAGTTTGGTTTTGGGCTGATTTGAAATCAAATGGAGCGGGTGCGCGTTATCTTGTCCTCCCAGCCACTCACAAGGCTCGCGCCAGACTGGATAGCCAGGGCAATCAGCATAGTCAAAGTCTGCAACAGTTTGTGAAAATATTTCTATTTTACCACTCGGCGTTGCCAGTGGATTGGCGATGGGATCTTTGCGAAAGTCACGCAGCATCACAGTCGGCTCGCTAGGAGCGGTCAGTTTGAACCACCCATCTTGCCTGAATTGTGCATAGTCTGGGATCTCTATATTCACTGCGGCGGCCCTTTGTTGGGTTTGATCATAAATCCAACGTTGCCAATCCTCTTGGCTGCGGCCTTCGGTGAACGTTTGCCTGACACCCATGGCTTGTGCGAGACCCGCAAAAATCTCAAAATCATCACGGCTTTGTCCGTATGGTTCGGTCAGTTTTGACATCGACACCACATAGGGGTCACGTGGCGTCATGGCGATATCCTGACGTTCCAGTGGTGTAGTGCACGGCAACACAATATCGGCACGTTTTGCGAGGGCATTCCAACACCATTCGTTGACAATTATTGTGTCTGGCTTGGCCCATGCGCGCATCAGGCGATTGATATCTTGATGGTGATGAAACGGATTGCCGCCGGCCCAATAGACCACTTTGGTGTCTGGATATTGATAGGTCACACCGTCGAACTCAAAGTCTTCACCAGGATGCAGAAGCAAGTCACTGATCCTTGCCACTGGAATAAAGCTGTCGATTTTATTCTGGGCTTGTGGAAATGACGCCCCGGGTATGATTGTAAACTGGCCGCCGATATGATTTGTTGCACTGTAGCCAAACCCAAAACCACCACCAGGCAGACCGATTTGGCCCAGCATTGAGGCCACCATAATGGTGGCCCAGAACGCTTGCTCACCATGATCTTGGCGTGTCAGTGACCAACTGACAGAAATCATTGTGCGCTGTCGCGCCATTCGTCTGGCAAGGGATCGAATGGTTTCGGCTGGAATTTCGCTAATTTCTGCTGCCCAATCAGCAGTTTTTGCAATCCCGTCGTCTTTGCCCAATAGATAGGGTAAAAATGCATCAAAACCTTCGGTGTATTTATCCAGGAAGCCTTGGTCACTTAGGCTCTCTGTATGAAGAGTATGGGCAATTGCTAACAATATCGCGGTGTCAGTATTGGGGCGTGGTGCCAGCCATTCACCGTCCACCTCATCGAGTAAATCAGATTTCAACGGAGCGATATTTACAAAGCTGATGTCCGCAGCAGCGGCTGCCATCAAACTTTCACGTTGATAATGATGCCCTGTTCCACCTTGACAAATTTGTCCATTTTTTAGGGGAATTCCACCAAAACAGACGAATAATTCAGTGTTGTCTTTGATAGAGTCCCAACTGGTACAGGTATCAAGATAAGCTCGGTAACTGCCTAAGATATGAGGCACAACAGCTTCGGCGGCGGCAAAGCTATAGGTGAACTTGGATTTGGTGTACCCACCAATACAATTGAGAAAACGATGTAATTGGCTTTGCGCATGATGAAAGCGGCCTGCACTGGCCCAGCCGTAAGAGCCGCCGAAGATTGCCGAGTTGCCAAAGGTTTCGCGCACCCTGTTCAATTCGTTGGCAACCAAGACTTCTGCCTGTTCCCAACTGACCTCGATGTAAGGATCAACGCCGCGCAGGTCCCCCCGCGTGCCGGGGCCCCCTTCAAGCCAGCTTTGTCTTATCATGGGGGCATGGATCCGGGTTGAACCATGCTGGACGTCTAGGATTCCCTTGCCAATAGGGGAAGGGTCTGGGTCATGTTCAAAGCCAATCAGGTCTTGTACCCGCCCTTGGCCGACTCGGGCACGATAGGTGCCCCAGTGCGTAGCGGTCAAAGGTAAGTCTTTTTGAACAGTCATGGTCCAATTCCCGTGTTAACAGAGGCGTTTTAATTAAGTAAAGAGCATTTGAGCCCATAGTCAGCTGGCCCTTTTGAGTTGCAGCCGACTAAATTACTCTTTCTTGTTTTAATTTCTGAACTTCTGCGTCAGTCAAATTCAGAAGGGATTTATAAACGCTATCAGTGGCGTCTCCTAAAGCCGGACCTAAGTTTTTTAAAACTGCTGGGGTATCACTCAGACGAGGCAATGCGGTAGGCACCGTCACTGCGTTAAAGCGTGGGTCATTAAAAACCTCAAAGTTTCCTCGTGCCTGATAATGAGGGTCATTGTAGATGTCCTCAATACTAAATAGTGCAGCGCAGGGAACGCCTCCTTGTTGGCAGTTTGTAATAGCGTCACTTGCATCTAACGTAATAAACCAGTCTTGCACAATCTTATTGATCAATGGCCTGTTCTCTTCTCTGGCTGAAACTTTGCCATAGGTATCGGGCATGGCATTTTCTGGACAACCCATAATGTGGCACATGCGCTCAAACATTTTGTCACTTGAACAAGCCAATGCAACATACTTTTGGTCCCTAGTTTGATAGTGGCTATGAGGGACTGCATTAACCGTCTCTGCTCCCATGCGCTCTCGCACAAATCCAGTACGCTCATAGACAGGCAACATTTCATCCATCAAGCGAAATACGGACTCATATAGGGCAATATCAACGACCTGACCCTTACCTGAATGACGGCGTGATTCGAGAGCCATCATAATGCCAATCGTACCCCACATTCCCGATACATAATCAGCCAATGATGTAGACCCAGGCATTACTGGCATTTGCCCAGGTTCACCACATAAATAGGCTAAACCAGCAAAGGCATGCGCTGCACGAGCAAAACCAGGCCGACTACTATAGGGCCCATCCTGCCCGTATCCACTCACCCTTAACATAATCAAGCCAGGGTTGATTTGGCTCAGCACGTCATATCCAATGCCCCATTTTTCCAGCGTACCTGGTCTAAAGTTTTCCAGCACAATATCAGACTGACTAACCAAGCCGTTGAATTATTCAAAGCCTTTAGGTGTGCGTAGGTCAAGGGTAACTGATTTTTTGTTGCGCGCCTCTGTCAACCAGACAAAAGTATCTTGTTCAGGCTCTACTGGGGTGCCAAACTTTCGTAAGGGATCGCCTTCGCCAGGTTTTTCTATCTTTAGGACCTCTGCTCCAAAATCAGCAAGAATAACGCCACAAAAAGGGGCGGCGATAAATGTAGCAATATCTAATACGCGTAATTTATCTAATGGGGCTTTATTATTTTTACTTTTTTCAGCAGTCATTTTAATCAACCTAAGCGTTTTCAGTTTTAGACCCGATAGCCGTCATTGCAGATATCCCAGCCCATGGTTCTGGGCCTGCCGGAATCGTTGAGTTGGTGCCCCGAACAACTTCCCCTTGGGGATCATACATCGGTAAAGTGCAAAGCTGGGCTTGATGTAATTGGCCATCTGAGCATTTTACGTCCACTACAGAACCTGGGCTAAAGTCAGCATCGTTTAGTAGCACAATACCCACACCACAGACCTGATACGGAGACCATGTACTGGAAGTGACTCGGCCAATGGGCTGTCCTTGATATTCAAGGGTGTCACCACGAACTGCAGTTCCACCTTCCACTCGAATACCCCAACTTTGGTTTTCCTTACCCGCCGCCATTAGTGCCTTGCGGCCAATAAAATCACCTTTTTCAAAATCTATAAAGCGGCCCAAGCCGACCACAAATGGGGTCGTATTGCTAGTGAAGTCCTGACCCGCAGACAGTAAACCTGCCTCAATCCTTCTGCACCTGTTGCCGGGTGTAGCCGTTAGGATCATGCCCATTTTGCTGCCTTCTTCAAGGATCAAGTCACCCAGCATTTCACTGTTATTTTGAGGACGGAAATAAACCTCCCAGCCAAGTTCGTTGGTAAAGCCTGTCCGACTAATCAGCACCTGCTCACCGGCGATAGTGACTTCGATCCAATCAAAATAACGCCATTGTGGCATGGGGCCATCAATTAACCGTTCCAACAGTTCCATCGATCGTGGGCCAGCAACCTGACTAACCCATACATCAGGGTCACTTATGGTCACATCAAGGCCTTCAGAATGGGCTTTATACCAGTTAAATAAGTCACCATCAGCTTGGGCGAACCAATATTTATCGTCTTCAACCCGAAGCAGCACGCCATCTGTAATAATGCCACCATCGTGGTAACAGGCAAATTGGTATGAACAACGCCCTTTGTTAACCTTAGACACATCGCGGGGAAAAATACGCTGTAGCAGTTTGAGCGCATCTGGCCCTGATATTTCATAAGGGTATTCACCCGTATGACGAAAAGTTAGCTCTTGCCGGACTTTCCAGTACATTTCATCTGGTGTTGCGTTGGTAAGTTTTTCAGGATTTAAGCGCCCAGCATAGAGCGAATACTCAGGGTTATAGGGTAATTCTTGATAAGTCAGTGGGTGAATAGAAATGCTTCTTGCTAGTTCAACGGGCCGATCACCTTCGATGGGCAAAGGGACTACGGAAAACCGGAGCTTTTTTAGAGAGTCATGCATATTAAGAGTCTATAGCCTAAGTTAAAATTATGTGTAGGGTTGTGCTGTTTATAATTAACCATTAATCTAGGCCGTACAAACGATTTTTTTTAAACATATAGATAAAGTTAATAACATTTATAAATGAGGTGTTTAACTTGAATAATCAGTTTAGACGTCTTCCCCTAGCTGCTCTACGAACCTTTGAAGTGGCTGCAAGACTACAAAGTTTTAAGTTAGCAGCCCAAGAACTCAGCGTCACTCCAACCACAGTGAGTAACCAGATCAGAAAACTGGAACGTGACTGGGGCTGCCAATTATTTATTCGCAAAACTCGCCAGTTGGTGCTTACAGAGGTTGGCCGTTCCTTAGCACAGACTGTGAACCGAGCTTTTGGCGATATTAAGGCTGAAATTGAGGCGCACGTAACTATGGCCAAAAAAACAGTCACTTTGGAGGCTGGGCCTATTTTTGCATCACGCTGGCTCATCCCACGACTCAATCGCTTTCGTCGGCAGCATCCTGATATTGAACTTGTACTGCATCATGGGTCGCGTATATCCGTCGCAGAAAATATGAATGCCGATGCTGCGGTGGATTGGGGTGAGGGTAATTGGCCAGGACTGGAATCAACCCATTTGTTAAACATCCGTTATTTGCCAGTTTTGAGCCCCCATTTAGCAAAGCAAAAAGGAGGGTTTGATAAGCCTATAGACCTCTTGCGATTCACTATTTTACACCACAGTGATCGCAGCGAATGGGATGATTGGCTAAACTTAGCAGGGCTTCCAGAGTCACCAGGGCTAAACTTTATAGACGAAACCACAATCGAAGACTCTAATGTGATCCTGCAAGCTGCTATAGATGGCCATGGGGTAGCATTAGGTATATTTCCTTTTATTCAAACCGAGGTAGATGAAGGAAGACTGATATGCCCTATGGATATCACACTCACACCAAAACGGACTTACCACTTACTTACACGCCCTGGTATGAGGAAAAACCCAGATGTTGAAACAGTGTGCCGATGGTTAGAAGAAGAAGCGGCAAACACGCCGTCTAACTAAAGGTCTCGAAGACCAATGCTGGGGTTGTATCTTTATACTTTAGCCTCTGGATTTTCTATGATTACGGCAATGCCTTGGCCTCCTCCAATACACATTGTGGCTAAACCATAACGGCCACCTGTGCGACGCAGTTCATAAATAAGTTTAATCAAAATAATGGCACCCGATGCCCCCACAGGATGACCAAGAGCAATAGCCCCTCCATTGGGATTAGTAATCTCGGCTGCAAAGCCCAGTTCGCTGGCTACGGCGCATGCTTGGGCAGCAAATGCTTCGTTGGATTCTATGCAGGACATATCAGCGACATTTAACCCAGCGCGACTGCAAGCCAACTTGACTGCTGTAACTGGGCCCATGCCCATTAACTCTGGAGCTACACCACTCACAGCCGAAGCCCGCATAATAGCGAGTTTGGGCAGACCATAGGTGTTAACAGTGTCTTCTGACGCAAGAGTAAGTGCAGCTGCAGCGTCGTTAATACCTGAGGCATTTCCAGCCGTGACAGATCCATCTTTTTTGAAAGCAGCGCGTAGTTTTTGCAGGTCTAAGCTAGAGATATCAGCGCGGACGTGTTCGTCTCTTTCAAAGACTACTTCTTGGCGACCTTTTTTAACCATTAATGGGAGGATCTGTTCCTTGAACCACCCTGCATTAATGGCGACTCCTGCACGGCGATGACTCTCCATCGCTAAAGCATCCTGCGCTGCACGATCAATACCACTTGCTGTGGCAATGTTTTCTGCAGTGACTCCCATGTGCCCATGCCCAAAAGGATCAGTCAATGCACCTGTCATCATATCAACGGCGGTAACATCGCCCATTTTAACCCCAAATCGGGCGGCATTGATCATATGCCCTACTCGGCTCATATTTTCAGCTCCACCGGCGAGAACCATCTCAGCATTACCCAGCATTATTTGTTCTGCTCCCGTAACCACGGCTTGCAAACCACTTCCACACAGCCGATTGAGCGTGAGCGCGGTCGATGCTGGTGGCATACCTGCACCCATGGCAGCAACCCTTGATAAATACATGTCGCGAGGTTCAGTGTGTATAACGTTGCCAAACACAGATTGGTCTATCCTATGGGCCTCAACGCCCGCACGAGCAATCGCTTCAATAGCCACAGCAATGGCTAAATCACAGGGTGGGATACCAGATAGAGCACCACCAAAATCACCAATGGCCGTTCTGACTCCAGACGTAATTACAACATCTCTCATTAACCACACTCCTATTTTATTTTACTGGTTATTTTACTGGTTATTTTGCTGGCTGGCCTAAACCTTATGGTATTTAGTGACAGCAACCTAAACATCAGTATCAGACCCAGTGTTAAGGTCAAATAAGTTAAACAGGTCCAAAATTACACCAATAAGTGGGGCCAAACCAATCCAATTTCCTACACAGCATATACCTAAAACAAATGAGTTAGAGGGTTGCATGCATAATTTGCTTGTTTAATGAGAAGTATTGGTTATTATAAAGGTATTGATTTTGGAGGAGATGCTCATTTGAACCTGCGCCAACTCGAAGCTTTTCGCGCTACTATGCGCAGTGGGTCTATTACTGAAGCTGCAGAAATAATGCACATTTCACAACCCAGTGTGAGCCGTTTGATCGCCGACATTGAGCGCTCTGTAGGCTTCCCATTATTTTTACGCAGTGGTCGTGGCCTCACTCCAACACTTGAGGCCAACACCTTTTACAAGGGTGTAGAGGGCATGTTTGTGGGCGTTGAACGACTACAAGAGTTAGCAGATTCTATACGCACGACTAGCGGTGGCATTATCTCTATCGGCACCATTCAATCTATAGCAGCGTTTGAACTACCAAGGGCAGTGAATCAATTATATCAACGCTATGATGACATTCGTTTTATGATCCATGCACGCAATACTCCTGGCATACTAGATGCGGTACAGATGAACCAGTTTGATTTGGGTATCGTTGGGCAACAACCGCCCTATCAAGGTGTTGAAACTCTATTTCAGACCGCTGCACCCTATGTTTGTTTGATGCCCGAAGACCACAAACTGGTGGGACAAGCAGGTACGGTAGACCTAGAGGAATTAGCCAATAGTGAAACTTTTGTCACTTCAGGTGGTGCCTTTCCAGACCACATGATGTCTATGAGTAGTGCATTATCAAATAAGATGCAGGGCTGCTCACGCTTATCAGCCACCAATATGTCAGTGGCCGCTTCATTGGTGCGCGAAACGGGTGTGTTGGCTATTATTGATCCATTTTCAGCTGAGCAAGCCGTTAATATGGGAGGCGTTGTTTTTCGTCCTATTGCACAGAACCTAAAATATTATATTTCTATTGTAACCTCAGGTAGAGAACAGCTATCACGTCAAGCGATCGAGCTATCTGAGGTCTTAGCTCAACAACTGAGTGAGCGTGTAGCTCACGTAGTGAGCTATGCTAAGTAAACTACATTTTTATGGTCTCGGCTAATTCATAGAATTTCTGAATGAATGGCTGATCTATTGCTATTGGAGATTACAATAACCTTCGCGTTATTATAATTGAGTACCCAAAATAAGAGCCCCAGCATGAGCAAATTTCTGTGATTAAAAAAAATATAAATAGTGAAAGTAAGAAAATATTTTCGACTCAAGATGCTCTGCAGGTTGCCAAGCAAAGGCTACCTCGGTTGATTTTTGATTTTATTGAAGGCTCTACTGGACGCGAAGTTGCAGCACTTCGAAACCTCACCCGCTTTGACGAAATCACCCTCCAACCCAGGGTCATGCAAGATGTTGAAATACGCAACTTAAAGACACCATTTTTGGGCCAAAGTTACGACCTTCCTTTTGGCATAGCGCCCATGGGCATGTGCAATCTTGCTTGGCC
>TARA_B110000977_G_scaffold35389_3_pt1 | contig 12330 bp, 9 predicted proteins | sample TARA_B110000977 | Tara Oceans TARA_B110000977 (sample SAMEA4397798) | marine metagenome | biome: Polar Biome; feature: [SRF] surface water layer (ENVO:00010504); material: water (ENVO:00002006), including particulate matter (ENVO:01000060) such as... | depth 5 m | reverse complement strand
ATTCTCCTTTCAAAGTTGACCGGAAATTCAAACCAATTATCTTTCAATCGCGACGAAACAAAAGCGTTCTCTCCTTTGAATCGAAAGTTACTGAGTTTCGATACGACGCGGAGAGAGGGGTCCAGGAACTCAGGGTTTCTGGGTTAACTTTTACCAGTATTGGGGGTATAAATGCGTCAATCAGTCTGCGCGGGCCTACTGTTGCACTGCCTGTAAATCAAACCGTTACGTACGAAAACAACACATACCGAGCGCCGGTGAGTGAAATAAGAGTCTCGTGTGTTGACTCGGGATTAAATAATTCAGATCAAGTTTTATTGAGTTCCGCTATCGGTGTCGTCGACGTGTTTTCAGAATCCACAAACAGCTGCGTTTTAGGTAACGCCACGGTCACGAACGGCGACGGGGCGGTACTTGACGTGTTCGACGCGTACGTCTACGCCGTGTTCAACGAAAACGAAGTATCCCTGCGATTCACGAGAGACACGGGTTTTATTTCCCTTCCGCCAGACTATTCGTTTTCGGTACCGGAGACGTCCACGATATCGGTGTACCACAGGGACTGGCTTTTGTTCCCGGAAGGCGTGCTGGTGGAGAAGAAGTGAAGGATATGTGAAGGTGTATAGTCTGATACTTTTCTTCTTCAAATTCACTAAACTAGTCTCGCGGCGGCGTGTCTGGTCCCTGCTCATTTTCACTGCCGTCGTCACCCTCGTCAACCCGGATCCCCCCCATGGGCGTGGGTGACCCCGTCATCCCGAACCCGACGATCGCGTCTTCAAAAATACCAGACCCGGACCGAACCGGGGTTACGGAAATCTCCAAATCATCCTCCATCACATCACCCACGGTGTACTCAGAAAAGTCGCGCGACAAAGTTGAGACTAATTGATCAGGCGTAGATGGACGTTCCGCGGAGGTGTCTACACTGTCTACACCCCGCATAGGCACGGTTAACGTGGGCATCGTGCCGCACGTGCTATTATGTTCATCTGAACGGTCATCTCCAGAACATGAATCGTCATCAAACTCCTTGGCCTTTTTCACAGCGCTTGCCATCTTGGCGAGTAAAATTTTCGCCTCGGCAGGCGCGAACGTTTTCCCGAAGTTCCAACCCCACTCGATGGCTTTGATTTTCTGGTTGCATATCGGGCAGCTCCCGAGCTTGTCCCTGCACTCCTTGGCGCAGTCGCCACAGAGCGCGGAGTGGGCGCAAGGGGAGAGCCGCGTGTCTCGGGGGGCGTCAATACACACGACGCAAAGTAACCCGCTATCGTCGATTGGTTTCTCTTCATTTTTTTTTGCGTTTTTGGAGTTTGTCAACTCGTCGTCGAGTTTTTTTATTATGAGTTCGTCTTCTTTGGCTTTTTTGTGATCGCCCAGAGCGGTGCGGACTTGTGCGCGTAGTTTCAACGCGGCAGTGTCACCTGGGTCGATTCGAAGGGCGACGTTCAAGTCACTCAACGCGTGTGATAAATCGTCCGCAGAAGTTTCTGATTTTTTGTTTTCATTTTTCACTGGAGACGTCTTTTCTTTCGCACTCGCATTCGTGATGTCACGTATAGGCACCTTTTTTTCAACAGTGTTCCCTTCATGTGTAGCCGTTACACTTATGTGATTTTCGAAATATACCACCGCGCGTTCCCTGTGCGCTTCTTTGTGCCCCAAACCGATCGCAGTCGTGGCGTCGACCAACGCTAATGCAAATTTTTTCATCCTCCCGTACGCCACGCACCGCAGCAAAATCGCTCGCGCGTGCGTCGGTTCGCTTTTTAATGCGAGCGTCGATTTATCAACCGTATCGTGAAAGTCGCAGTGGTGGAAGTGGAATGTCGCGTCGCAGAAATGGCGCTCCGCGGTGTCTTTGCGGTGCTGCTCGCGTCGCTGTTGCTCTTGCTGTTTTTAGGGGTAGAGAGAATTGAGATTTTGGGAAAACGGTTAGGCGATGTCCAGAAAAGCACGCCACGGAAAAGCAACGATCGGTCGGGTGAACAGAGGAACCCATCGGATGTGCGATGATGGGGATATTCGTATCTCCTCATCATTGCACCCTAAACCTCGTCTCACGTACCTTCGCTTGTTCCCGCCTGGTCACCGCGCTGGGTCTTCTGGTCATGGGCTCCGCGGGTAAACTCGCGCCGCACCCCATTGTGTCGCGAAAAAGCACACGGAACCAACGCAACGGCTAGGAGCTTGTCGATTTCGCGTGTCGAGAGGCGGGAGCCGCGTCTCTCTCCGAGTCACCGCGGATCCTCGCGCGTCTCGTGGACCGCCGCACTGCCGTACAAACGCCTCTAAGTGCACTCGCGTGTACCGCGCCCGCGTCCTACGCGCGCCGGGTTCTGCCGCAGGCGAGAGATGGTGTCGGGTCTCGTTGATGACAAACTTACGTGACGTGACCGTTTTCGATGATTTTTTGGATTTGGCTTTTTACAGATTACATTTCACTTCCCAGCATCCCCCCCCTTCCTCTTGTACATATCCTTCAACGTCCACATCCCGGTGTTCGGCCCCCGTCTGTTCAACACCGCCAGCTCCGATACAACCTCTTTGAGCCACACCGCGGGTTGCTTGGTTTCCTCCACGAGTTGCTTAAACGTCCAAAGGTTCCGGCGCTCGAACAACCCCATCAATTTATCTTCCAATTTATCCTTGTCGATGCGTTCGTGTTTTTGCTTTTTAATCTCTTCTTTGCCGTCTAATCGTTTCACCACGTTCCGGGCAGTAGGTAACGGCACCACGCGTTGATGCCCCTTGACGTCCCCAACCACGCGTGTCTTTTTAGTCGCAGCTTCCATGCGCCGCAGCGAAACTTGTCGGTAGGCTTCGTCCGTGATGCTCGCCGGGCGGACGTCAAATTTCTCAGATACCTTGCCCTCGAGAATAAAATCATCCGACGGCAACACGTGCGACGCTTCGGCCGCACTTACAAACCCCGCTGCTTTCGCTAAAACGTCCCGCTGCGCCGCCGCAGCCGCCCACGCCGCGGTGTTCTCGCGAACATCAGAAAACACGTGAATAGGCCGGTCCTCGGAAGTCGTTTGCATGTCGTACTTGGTGGGAACCCCAAACTCGCGCGCTTGATTCGCCGTCAGCGTCAAAAAGTGTTTCTGCCGCTTCTCAGCGTGTGCAAACGGATCCACCGCGATCCTCATGTACCCCAACAATTCCTTATCGTGCTCATAGTTCGCCATATTCTTCTCGTCCGCGTGTGCCATCTCCTCGTCCTCTTCTCCGCACAGCTCGTCCGCCTTTTCCAACGCCTCCGCCGTGGCTTTCCACGCTTTCGTTACGAATCCAGGGACTTTCACTAACCACGCTAAGTGCTCCCCTCTGGTCGTGTCCAGCGCGCCCGGCCACAGGAACGTCTTCAACGCCGCGGTCACAGGTTGGGGGAGGTCTGTTTCCTTGCACCCTAATTGCTCACTGACCTGCGCCCTCCAGTGCGCCCTTAACGTGGGGGGCGTGGTGTTGTCATCTGTCCACCGAGGGGATTTGTACTTGGTCGTCGACGCAAGCGCGCCCGCGCGTAACCGAACGGGATTGAGCAGCGAAAGTAACGCGTTGAGTTTCCCACTCGCTTTGCGTTTTGAAAGGAAATCGCTCAACGCGCTGCGGATCTGCTCCGACCCAGAGGGAGGGGCCTCGACAGCGTCCTGGGGGGGTGAGGAGAGGTTGGTGTCAGGGATCGAACGAGTTGAAGTATCACAAAGACGATCTGGCGGTGTTCACTCAGGGCGTGTCATGATGTATCATGCGTACCTCCAGCTCGCTTTTCACGTCCTCCGGCTCATCCTTCACGCGTCGTTTCGGCATGGCACGGAGAAAGCGCGTGCAAGCGCAGCGTGCTCTGGCGACGACAGACAAGGCGGAACAAGGTTTTGCATAAAATTGGCGCCCGCACGTTCACAGCAGCCAAAATAAACGTTTCTTACCGTTGCTCTGATTCATCGGTACCTTCCAAGAGCCCCGCCCTGTGGCAGCACTCCGACCCTCGCAAGATGCCGGTCGACGCGCACTGGTCCCAGGGCCCAAACCTCGGGGTGTCCATCCCCATCGCCCCTGTGCTGGGCTTGGGTGAGGGCACCGCGGTGACCCGGCCGAGGTCGCAACATATGACCTTTGTCAACGGAATGCCTGGACCGTTTCCATCTGAGGCGAAAGGAATGGCCCCCCCAAAACGAGTCCCCGCCCCAACCTACGACGCTGTCCCTTCGAGTATCACGCCGGCGCCGTGGGAGCGGCACGACCCTAAGTGGGGCGCGGGTGGTGTGGCGCGTAATGTCACGGCCAACGTAACCTCAACCGCTCCACCGGCATCCACAAAACAGTTGAAGCCTCAACCCGCGTGGTTAAAGTTTGATTCAATGCAGCTTCACTTCGGCGGGTACTTCGAGGACCTGGAGGTTACGAAAAGAACGGGGGAGTTGAGGGTGAGGCGGTGTGTGGTGACGTACCACTTGGAGGACGGTTCGATCGATATAAGGGAGCCACGGTCTAATAACTCGGGTTTAGAGCAAGGGCGTATTTTACACAGAATGCGCGTTATGAAACCAGACGGGAGTGGAGTTATGACGCCGTCGGATTTAAACGTCGGTTCCGTACCCGTCATCTTCAAAAGAGAGTATCACATCCTCGCGTGTGATGAGTTTACTCGGAAGTTTCTGGAACGAGAGGAGCTAACAGTGCCTGCTGAGCTACCCTTCCCGGAACAAAGAGACCCGACCCCCCCCCAAGGACAATTCAAATCGGCGCCGTCTATTGTAAAAGCTCCGGAGAGTTCTGCACTTTTCTCGATGGATCTTAATGTACTCGGGTTACATGATGACCTCAAAAAACCCCTACCAGGCAGTCAATCGCACCAATCAGACCTATTGAAAGAGTCCGCGGGAAGACAGTTCCTTTCATTGGATGGTAATGTTCTTCGCTTTTTCTGCACCTCCAGTGGCAACGCACAAATAAAAAACGGCGACGACACGCGCACGGATGGCAAACTGAAGGCGTTCACGCTGCACTACTTTTTAGCCGACGACACCGTGGAGGTGTTGGAAGTGTTACCCAGTGGGGTGGAGGACTATTCCAAGGTTTTGCGTAGACAGCGTCTGCCAAAAAAGTCTACGCACGCGGGGGGGGGGTTTGGTGTCGGTATCCGCCCTGCGTCCCAGGACACGATCAAGCGCGGCGGCGTCGCCGGGAACGTAACGTGGAGGGATCTTTCCATCGGCGCGGAGGTCAACGTGTTTGGTAAAATTCTCACGATTCACGATTGTGACGCGCACACCCAAACGTGGTACAAGCAAGAGCTGGGGGTGTCGGACACGGAATTCGAACCGTTACCTGTGCCACAAGCGCCGGTTCGGAAGCCCCGAGCCCCGCCTCCTGTTCATACATCAGGGATAGGGAGTGACGTTGACTCCCTTCAGTACTGTTTAAGATTAGTGCCTAAAGCGCAGCCCACGATGGACTTTGATTCCTGGCGTTTGAACTCCGGGTCAGTTCTTCGGTTCACCGGAACATTCGTAGACACTTTGAACCGAAAGATCGACGAAATCGACGCTACGCGAACCTTCGTGGTGTCCTTCTACTTGGAGGATAACACTGTCGCTGTGTATGAGCCTCCGGTTCCAAACTCGGGCTTGCCGGGCGGACCGTTTTACAAACGAAACGCGCTGAAGAAAGTTAATTCTTTGAGTTATTACTCAGCCAGCGACTTCGTAGTTGGAGCGGTTGTTACGATTTCTGGTCGTGCCCTACGCCTCAACGGCGCGGATGATGCGACGTTTTCGTTGATGGAATCCCGACCTAATGAGTTTCCGAAATCCGACTTTGTAGGAGTAGTTAGTGTCGCTCAAAATTTGCTCGAAAATGGAGGGCGAGCCGCTCGCGACGCTTTGAGGAAAGCCGCCGCGGTTGAGGATATGAAACTCGCGGGGGGTGGGGCAATGGCGTTAAGCCGAGATGCGTTCGTCGAGGTCATGACTGCTACTCATACGAACCTTGAATCCTTGGATGCGCAAAGTCTCGTGACTTTGTGGCGCCACTTGCCCAAGTCCAAAATCGACGTCCAAAAGACGCGCGTGCCGGAGAGTTTTAAGAGCGTGAAGGGGGCCGACGCCAACGCGGAGTACGTCGACGTGGATGCCGTTTTTTCGTTGCTGAACGTCCCGTGGGTCGAGACGAAGGACGAGTAACAAGGCATACATCAGCGTTGTGTATATATGTATTCCATTTATGTCTATCTTAACTCAATACAGTCAATAGCCACTCAATAGGTGCTGGCTTCTGCAAACTCCCGATGCGTTTTGATCAACCCGGCGTACACGGCGGCGTCGAGCAAAAGAGAGTTGGAAGAGACGTGAGGGTTACTACCTTCCCTTCGCGTTTCATCACCACACTGTTCGATCGTGAACAACGCGGACCGCAGGCCGAGCGATCGGGACGCGTCGAGCGCTAAACTCACCGCGCCAGCGGCGCGCGAAGGTGACGTATGTGTTGATACGTTGTCGTCGTTCCCCAGCACTGCGTCGCACACCGCCCTCGCCGCATTCCGGGGTCTTTGAACAGTCGCATCAACCACCACGTTTGCAGAAGCACGCAAGTTGTCTTCGTCGAAACATTGGTCGTTTAATGTGTTGTCCGATGTTCTACCCCGGGGTCGCGACTCGGAATTATTCGACTCCATTTTTTTCTCAAAGTTCTTCACGTGTAGACTCCGCAGACTTTCCCGCGCCGCGTCCCGGAAAACAACCAACGTATCCCGCACAGCTCCAATTTTCAACCCCTCGGTTACCGGCGACGCTCGGTGACACCCCAACACCCCTGGGTGGTGGTACAAGTTCAGGGAACACGAACTGAAAACCAAGGTGATGTATGGAGTCGGGGTATTTTGATCGTGCGAATCGTGGTGATCCCAATCGTCGATACTCGATACGCGTCTTTCCAGTCGTCCGTCGGATTGCGTATACACATCAACGTCACCATCACCAATTTCACTCAAAAGAGGCGGCATGTCTTTATATTTTCGTTTCCGTGCCGGGTGACTGCGTATTGCGTCTACGTTCGCATCGTCAAAATCGCTTTCGTCCCCTGACGCTTCGTCGTCGCCGAAGTGGCTGTCGCGCTTCTTCTGTGTTCGTTTTTGTTTTTTGTTTTCTTCTGAACTCTCACAAACCCTTCGTTTACCCCGTTTACCCTTGCTTTCTTTTTTCGATTCCGCCGAGGGGTGCGGGTCTGAGATTGGCGGGGATGATATTTGTGTTCTATCATCACTCGGCGGGCCCGCCACGACGTGTCGCACCTGGGTCATGTCCAGCACGAACATGCCGCCGTCGAGCGTAATTTCCAACCAAGAAGTGTTTCGTGTTTCGCAGTTTCGTGAGATTGAATCTATGGATGATGCATTACGCGCAACTCCGTCCCAACTCCTAAGCTCTTCCACCTCCGCTACGCGTATCCGTATCGCGCACGTGAACTGCGCTTGGTCAGGCCACTCGTCGTGTTGTAGAAATGCCATGTGCACGGCGTCTTTGGCGGCGGCGCCCACGGGACCCGAGGGGTGCCCACAATCCCGATTATTAACGTCGTCAACGAAGCAGGGCGGCAGTACGGACTGCTCGTGTTCCGAGAAGTGTACGCTGGCGCACCCGTCGAACACCACCGCTGGGTCGGAGTGTAACGGGTGGTTAGCCACCCCGAAATGCACAGGGGAGTCGCACCGCGTACCGCCGAGATCGGGTGGAAGGGCGAGGTGCCTTGGAAGCCTTCGGGGGATACCATCCACAACTATCGTCACCGAGCCGTCCACCGTTACCACCGCATCCCCTCGTGGGGGAACGCTTTGCTCGGGCGGGGGGTACAGCCACGACACGGCGGAGAGGAACGCGAAGCGGTCCATGACCACCGTCTTCGCGCGTCTCACCTGTGGCGCGCGACGAGGCCATGCGTTTTTTGCATTCACTTTTTGCCGTGGTACCGAAGAGTTTCCCAAACCCGACACAACCGGGGACGGTAAGGTATCACTTCCCTGGGCGCGATGGGCGCGTTCGCGGTCGCGGGCGCGGCACCAAAGGCGCTCGTCCCGCCCAGAGGTCCCTTACGGAGACTGCATGGGGGCAAGGATGGTGTGTCGAGAGTGTGCAGGCAGGCAAGGGCGGTCCGAGTGATGGCGTCATCTTCTTCCGAGATTAATCACGACTCGAAATTGGATGCCGCGTTCGCGTTCGCCGAGACGTACACCAAACACTCGAGCGCGACGTTTTACTTCGCCACGCGGTTGATGACCAAGGGGACGCGTACAAAAGTGTGGGCGATATACGCGTGGTGCAGGGCGCTTGATGAGACCGTGGACGGGGTGGAGGCGTTGGATGCGGGATCGGAGTTTGCGTCGAGGGAATTAAACGCGATTGAAAACAGATTGAAACACGTGTTTGACGACAAGACTAACTACGCATACGGCGCGAGCGAAAACGACGGAGACGCACAACTCATAACCACGGCGCTGGCACACACAGTGGAAACCACCCCGGGAATGACCGTCGATCCTTTTTTGGATATGGTCACCGGGATGCGCCAGGATTTGAGCGATACTGAAACCGTCTTCAACGACTGGAACGAATTACGGTTATACTGCTACCGCGTCGCCGGCACGGTCGGGTTGATGACCCTCCCTGTTTTAGGCACAGCGGAGGGTTATTCCATTGAAGAAGCCACTCCACCCGGTATCGACCTCGGGATCGCGCTACAGCTGTGCAACATAATACGAGATGTGGGGGAGGACGCCCGGCAAAGAAAAAGGGTTTACATTCCGAACGACATGATGGCAAAACACGGAATTTCACGAGAAGAAATATTATCACTCGCGGCATCATCTAGCGAGACAACACTGTCCACCTCCCCAAACTACGCAAACTTGATTGAGGAATTGATTCAGCTCGCGGAGTGGCATTTTGATAGTGCAACTAGTGGGACGAAGATGTTAAGTCCCGGGGCCCGGGTACCCGTGCTCGCGGCTGGCGAGATGTACGGAGCTTTGTTACAAAAAGTGCGAGACAATAATTACGACAACTTGACCCGAAGAGCGTACACCACGACTGGCGAGAAGTTCGCGGTGCTGCCCAGGGTGGTTAAAAAGGCGTGGTTTGAGTGATTGTGGATTTGTTTATGTGTCTTGTAATATATGCAACAAGGTGACCTTAAGACATAGAAGTACCTGTACCTTAGTTCATCAAATCCTAGCTACTCGTGCTGCTTCCTCGCTTGGTTCTCGTCGTCTTTGTCTTTACTTTCGACGTTGTCTTCACACTGAACTCTCCGTTGTTCCGTCTGCTTTGCTGCGGTTGCGGGGTCATTTTCGCGGGCGGCCTTTCGACCTGTATCGTGACGAAATGACCAGGCCCGACCCACACGCTCTTGGTTTCCACCACGTTCAATCGAAGTAAGTCTTTTGTCGACCCGACGCGCGACGCGGGTTTCTTGGTTTTCAAGGAGTTTTTCTCAGACGAGTTCTTCACCGACCCGCGGCGGTCGGGACCTGTGTCTCCGTTAAACAGCACAGACCCACGTCGTGTCTTTCGCCTTTGTTGAACCGGTGGTGGTTTGGTGGTATCAATTGAGTCGGAGGGATCAGTCGATTCGTCAGTCGCGTCGTCATTCGTCATCGTCACTCCATGCGACTGCAACAGCCTGTTTTTGATATCCTCCAGAGTACCAATAGTATCTTTAGTGTCTTTACCAGTACCTATGCTGTCTTTCTGGACACTCGTAGTACTTGTATTCTCGGATAGAACACACCCTCCTGTAACACCCCCCGGCGCCACCGCGAGTTTCTCCATCTCGACTCGGATTTGGTTCTCCAACGCCGCGCGTTTGGTTTTGTCGTTTTTAACCTCGACTCTGCATTTTTTAATCTGGTCTCGTCGTCGGCGGATGATCCAATCCAAGTCTTTGTGCGCCCTTCTTATAGGGATCAACCTGCGGTCGTTTTCCTTCGTTCGGCGATCGGTGAGCCACTGTTTGGTGTTAAGATCCTTGGTGCGCCACGCGGTGACTTGCGTGGAAGGCGCGCGCGACGAAGGTGTGGGAAGTGAAATTTTGGCAACAGCGGTTTTTGGCAACGTTTTCTTTTTGGCAACACTTTGTCCCCAAACGCGGAAAACGGGACGCGAGGCCGTTTTTGGGACATCTGTTGGGTCACGTGGTTCCTCGGTCGGTGGACTCGTGGTGCGCGTTTGGTGCGACAAGGGGAGGTGCGCCGTGGAGGCCATCACAGTCCCGTTTGTCGTTTCGATGGGAGTGTTTGACAAAGACTCGCCCACGGCGCCGACGCGGGGGATACCGCGCGCCACTGAAAGTGATGATGATGTGTCGAAGACGAACCCGTCGGTTCGCAAAAAATTGCACAGTCTCCGAAACGGCTGTTGGAGGCCAGTTCGGGAGAATGAGTCACGATGTGCGAAACTGGCACAAGGATGTATATGTTCTAGTCTCGGAAAAGTGCACTTGAAGCATTTCTCCTGGAGAACACGAAAGTCTGTTCTTCTCTTCGCGCCATCGTCTCATCACAACTCTCCTGCACTACGGTGGTGCGTCGCGCGTCGAGCCCATTTCGGACACGTCGCGCGATGTTCACGCACGCGGCGAACGGCATGGGTCGCTTCCCAAACACTTGGCTCCCTGAACAGCTGCTGGAGGAGCGGGTCGGGGGTGGTGTGGTTGTGGGGGTGGGCAACGTGGATTTAGCGTCCTCACGCGATGGGTCTCTTGTGCCGAAGGTACGTGCGCTTACGCTGTGAATTTTGACTCGCCCGGTTCCCATAAGGTGTTCAAACACATTCTCGCGACCTCTGTACCACAAACGCAAACGCACCACCGCGTGGGAACGCTTCCGTCGACACCGTCCCCGCGGTCCCGAGAAATTTTCGTTTTCACAGTGCCGACAGATGACAAACGGAGGTGCCGCGCATCGGTCACGGGTGACGCGGAGACGGTTTGGTCCAGACATTTGAGATCCTTGGCGTCAAGCCCAGGGACACGTAGACGTACATGTTACTCGATTCCCATGCCTCACGACTCGATGTGAAGGTATCGAACGATCGCCACCGCCGTAGTCCGCGACGGTTGCCCAGCGGCGCCGAAAAAGGGTGCCGTGGAAACGCTAAAAGGGCTGCGAAGGGCACCCAAGCCAAAAGTTGCTCGATGATCTGTCACGTCTGCAGTTTGACGGTCTAATTCAGCGATGTTTGACGAGTTAATTCGATGCTCTCTCGGTCTGGTTTTTGTGAAACTAAATTTTTTCGCGTGAGAATCTTCCGCCTTCCAGTTTCTGACCCCACTCCAACCCACCTCTTTCAAAACACAGAAACCTACATCATTAGCGTCGGACGACATAAGCGCGGGTTCCTCGGACGGTGATTCAGATGGGAGTTTCGGTAGGGATGGTTCGTTCGGACGGAAGCGCGGGGATAAAAACAGAACGCCGTGCTCCCCAATTTTGTCCCGCCAATCCAGCGACACGTTACCCGACCCGAATACGGCTACCCAAATCGGCCCTTCCGGTCCGCGGAAAGCGGGCGAGGGTGTTGAAGAAGAGGAACAAAGGGTGGTGGATGCGGAGTGGCTTGCGTCAGAAATGGAGGGGGGCTATGAGCTTTCAGTCGCACAACTTCGCGTAACGTTACTAGCGGCTGGCTTCGTCATCGGCGCGAGCGGCGCGTCTGTACGAGAACTGTCACAAAAGACAAACACCATGATTCAAAGCTGGACGGACAAGGATGCTAATCAGCACTTTAACAACTCAAGGAGTGTAGACCAACGGCACAACCCCACGCGCGTGTTCCGCATCAAAGGAGTTGCGAATGATGTCGCACTCGCCGCGGAAATTATCAAAGAAGCCGTCGTGCGCTACAACGACTTGTGCGAAAACAAAAAACGTGGCGAGTTCGTTCGGCGGCAGCAGAAAGTGCGGGACGTGGAGTTTTCTTACCAGCCGCCTCCGAAAACAGCCGGAGGCGGAGGCGGGGGACAAATCAGGGAGAATGGAATGCAGAGGAATGGATCGCAACAAAAATTGAACGGGCATCACGGGGGCATGAACGCGCGGGCGCCCATGTTTCTGCCCCCGCACCAACACGTGGACAACTCCCTACTGGCGCAAGCCCAGCTGCTGCAGTACAACGCGCAGCTCGCGACGCAAGCATACCAGGCGGGAACTGGTGGGTTTGCAGGGACTGGGGTTATGTCAGGGGGTATGCCCGGCGCAATTCCGTACCACGCCAACACGCTGGGGCAAGCGATGTTTTCCCTGCCAGTCGGCACGGACCCGTCCGTAGTGGC
>TARA_B110000977_G_scaffold189604_1_pt1 | contig 12334 bp, 11 predicted proteins | sample TARA_B110000977 | Tara Oceans TARA_B110000977 (sample SAMEA4397798) | marine metagenome | biome: Polar Biome; feature: [SRF] surface water layer (ENVO:00010504); material: water (ENVO:00002006), including particulate matter (ENVO:01000060) such as... | depth 5 m | reverse complement strand
ATAAATAATTTTTTAGAAAGAGTTAATGCCCAGCACCAACTTGCATCTGAGCCGAAGAGTTTAGAGAAGGCATCACATATTATTATCCCAGGCGTGGGGCATTTCGCATCTGCGATCATAAAGCTGAAGAAGCAAGAGTTAGATAAGGCTATTGTCAATGCAGCAAAGAGAGGTGTTCCAATTCTGGGTATATGCTTAGGAATGCAAATTCTTTACGAGTACAGCGAAGAAGGAATGTCAGAAGGCTTGGGGCTGATGAAGGGGCGGGTTGTGAAGAAGATTCCATCAAATATAGATCGCTTCAAGGTTCCCAATGTTGGATGGCTTAGTGTGAAAAATAAAAAAGCTTCCAGCTTGTTTCAAAATATCAATAATGAAGATTCGATATTCTATTTTGCAAACTCATATGCAGTGAAAAGTGGTAATCAAAGCGACGTCATATCAACCTACAATTTTGATGACGAGTATGTTGCTTCTTCAGAAAAAGAGAATATTTATGGAACTCAATTCCACCCAGAAAAAAGTGGGGATGTCGGACATAAATTAATGCAAAATTTTCTAAACATTGGACAACACGTATGAGAAGACCAAGAGTTATTCCAATTCTTTGTTTGGATTCTATTGGTGAGTTAATTTCAACTGTCTCGTTTGACACGACTACATATATTGGAGATCCATTAAATGCAATTTCCATATACAATAGTTATAATGTTGATGAAATAGGACTAATCGATATTTATGCGTCTCGCCAAGGTCGTTCTTTTAATCTTGAATTGTTAAAAAGTATTTCAGATGAATGCAAGACGCCCCTATTTGCTGGTGGAGGAGTATCTTCATTGAATGATATAGAAGGAATACTCAAAAACGGTGCCGAGAAAGTTGTTTTATCATCTTCTGTTATTATGGATCCTAGCTTTCTAGGAGAGGCAGTTAAGGAGTTTGGGACATCCTCTTTAATTGTATGCTTGGACTGCATTCATTCTGCCAATGGAGAATATAAAGTCGTAGATACTTCTAGATCTCAGGTCACTGAGCATGAGCTTAATGATTTTATTCTTCAACTTCAGGATTATGGGCTGGGAGAATGTATTATTCAGTCTGTTGAAAACGACGGACTAATGTCTGGTTATGATAGAAAGCTCTTAGAGACTGCCCTTGATGGAACTAAAATTCCAATAATTGCGCTTGGAGGATGCTCATCTTTTGCTGAAATATCTGAACTCAATCAACTTTATAATATTAGTGCATTTGCCTCTGGTTCTACTTTTTCTTTCTATAATGACCAACGCGAAGTGTTACTCAATTATCCTCAGCTTAATGAACTACGTTTATTAATGATTCAATGAAACAAAGAACTTATCAATGTTGTGCTCGTTGTGTTATGGACACTAGTGACCCCGAAATTCAATTTGATAAATTTGGTATTTGCAATCATTGCAATGAATTTACCCAAAAGAGATTAACTCTAGCAAATAGTAAACCTGATCTTGATGGGTTACAAAAAATGTTTAAATCCATCAAAGCAAGAAATACTGGCAAAGGTTCTAAATATGATGCAATTTTGGGTATCAGTGGAGGGTCTGACAGCTCATATGCCATTCATTTAGCGCACAAATACGGATTAAAGATATTGGCTATCCATGTAGATAATGGATGGAACTCTGGTTTGGCAAATATTAATATTAAAAAAATTCTTGATGCCACTAAAATAGATTACGTTTGCAAGGTTTTACCATGGAAGAATTATGTAGAATTACAAACTGCATATTTAAGAGCCTCGGTCCCAGAAGCAGACGCCCCATTTGACATCGCAATTTACAGATGGCAGTTGGAGTTAGCCGCCAAACATAATGTTAAAGACATTATTGGTGGAGGTAATATGAGTGGAGAAGGTATTTTGCCTGCATCTTGGCACTACAATGATAGAGATTTGACCTACGCTAAATCAATTCTGAAAGAGTCCAATATGACCTTATCTGACTATAAAGGTGTTTCTTGTGGCTTTTTAAGAGATACGTACTTTAGGGTGGTAAAGAAAATTCAATTCCATTCACCATTAAATTTAGTTGGTTACGATAAAGAAAAAGCAAAATTAGAGCTATCTGAACTTTATGGCTGGATCGACCCTCCAATGAAACATGGGGAGTCGCGATATACAAAATTTCTTCAATCTTATTATATGTATGTCAAGCATGGAATAGATTATAGGAGAACTTGGTTGTCATGCAATATATGTCTTGGGACTTGGTCGCGCGCTGAAGCCCTCAAGGAGCTAGAGAAACTTCCTTACGACACAATTCAAGTGGAGGAAGAAATTGAATATATAGCAAAGAAACTTAAAATTCCAGTAATCGAACTTAAAGAGATAATATGTTTGCCTCCGAAGTGGTTCTTTGATTACCCAAATCAACTTCACATGTTAGGTTTACTATATAATTTTTATAGATTTATTTACAGGAAAGAAAAAATAACTAATTTTTAGACCAAATTAGATCAGCTATTTTATGATTTAAATTTTTTTTGTTATCCATTTGATGAAACCTGATCCTCTAGGAAAGAACGTGAGTAATAATGTTATGAAAGTTTCAATAATTAACCCAAAAAATAAAAGCCTACTCACTGCTACAAGCAAAGGATTTGTTGACCCTTTTGGGAATATTTTTCCAATCATTAACGGTGTTGCACGCATCTCTGAATTAGAAAACTATACTGATAACTTTGGTATGCAGTGGAATAAGTTTGATAAGACCCAGCTTGATAATGAAATTGATGGATTGAATTTAAGCTCTTGTCGCTTCTTTGGGGCGACGCACTGGGATCAGGAAGATCTCTCTGGAAAATCTATTCTTGAAGTAGGTTCGGGCGCAGGCCGTTTTAGCAAAGTGGTACTTGAGAAAACCAAGGCGGTGCTATTTAGCGTTGATTATTCGGATGCGGTAACAGCTAATTATAAGAACAATAACCAAATAGCATCTGACCGCTTTCATTTGTTTCAAGCCAGTGTGTACGAAATGCCATTCCCTGATAACTCCTTTGATAAGGTATTTTGCTTTGGGGTATTGCAGCACACGCCTGATTTTGATGCCTCCGTGAAAGCTTTGATTGACAAAGCCAAGCCGGGTGGTGAGATTGTAGTTGATTTTTATCCCATTAAAGGTTGGTGGACAAAAATTAATGCTAAATATATTCTACGCCCTTTCACAAAAAAAATGTCCCATGAACGTCTTTTGAAGCTCATCGAAATGAATATAAATTGGTTGATGAGTGCGCATTATATGCTGCATCGCATTGGTTTAAGTTTTATGACAAGGTTCCTTCCAATTTGCAATATAAAGGAATCATTTCCTAAATCACTGACGAAAGCGCAAGTTAGAGAATGGACAATACTAGACACGTTCGATCAATATTCTCCAGAGCATGACCATCCTCAGCGCATAGTTGATGTTGTGAAAATGTTTGAACGATACGGTGTCAAAGTGACTTTTTCAGGATTTGAAAAATTCGGGGAAGGCATGACTGTCAGCGTGGTGAGAGGCATAAAGAAAAGTAATGAAAAGATCGATAATAATGGTTAATAATAAATGGTAAAAGCATTATATTTTTCGTACGATGGTCTTCTAGATCCCCTAGGACAATCGCAGATAATTCCATATATTTTAGCAATTTCTGCTGCCGGACACTCTCTTACGATCGTTTCATATGAGAAAGTTGAACGTACTAGAGAGCAAATAAAACTAATGGAAATAAAACTCCAAAAAATTGGAGTTAATTGGGTGCACCTCGAATTCAGATCAGGTAAGTTTTGGGCAATAAAACGGCTTATCAGTGGAGTATTATTGATAAGAAAACTGTGCAACTATATCCAACCTGATTTTATGCATCTTCGGGGACTTGTACCGGCGGTACTGTTTCAATTGTCCCGTAGCAAGGTTCCTTTATTATATGACTTTAGAGGGTTTGCATTAGGTGAATGGGTGGATATTGGGAAAATAAGCAAACCTTCACTGCTATATTACGTTCTAAATCAGCTGGATAGAAATGCGGTCGAAAGTGCCGCGGGTTTAGTTGTTTTGGAGGAATCGGCAAAACAATTATTGAAAGAGACTTATGATGTTCCGAATGTTCCATTAAAGGTTATACGAACGTGTACTGATGTAAATAGATATGCAAAGCGAAAAAACATGCAAAGTAAGGAAAGTAGTGCTCTGCGCTTTGTATTTCTTGGTGGGGCAAAATTTCCATATCGGCCAGATTTGGCATTAATGCTGATAGAAAAATTGATTGAGCATGGCGTGGATTGTAATATTGATTTTATCAACGAAGGGGATCGTGGTATTATTGAAAAAGCAAACGGTTTGAAAAGCATACCAAAAGAGAAAGTTCGAATACTAGGTTGTGAACATTCTGAAATCCCGGATATTCTTGCGGCATATGACTGTGGTCTTGTGTTGGTTGAGACTTCGTATTGGCGCAGGGTGTGTTCACCTACTAAAACGGGTGAGTATTTGGCTAGTGGCCTGCCAGTGATATCACTTATGGGGATTGATGCCCTTGATGAATTGTCCAAAAGAACAGTATGCGTTGCAACCGTCAGCCCTGAAGAGTTGCTTGGTCATTTTCAAGAGAGCAGAGTCCAGCAGATTTTATCATTCATTAGATCAATTGGTGTTAGCCAGAAATGTCAAATTCTGGCTAAAGCTGAATTTGATTTGGAGATGGCCGGCAACTTATATGTTGAACTTTATTCGGAAATGGAAGCGCAACTATGACAATGAAACCTTTAATTTCAATAGTCATCCCATCTAACAATCGTACCGAGTTACTTGACGAGGCAATCAAATCAATAATTACCGACCCGAGTTGGAATTCAAACTGTGAATTGTGCATATCTGATAATAGCAAAGGGTGTGGAACTGAAAGTATGATCCATACTAAATATATTGATAGTTCTCAAATTGTCTATCGGCGATCTCTTGATGCGCCGTCTCTTGATGAAAATGTGAATATGGCAATTTCTATGGCTAGAGGTGAGTATGTGTGGATTTTTGGCGATGATGATCTTATTGTAGAAAATTTTTTAGCAGAATTAATTATTTATTTAAAAACCAGCTCGCCTGATATAGTCATCCTTAACAGCTGTTCATTCCAGGAACAGGGTCAAGTGGAAGCGTCAAGGCTGACTTTAGACAGCCTAAAAGTGTATGAGCCTGAAGATGACGATTTATTTCTGGCTGATCACGGTGCGTATATTACTTATGTGCCGTGTATTGTTATAAGAAAAAACTTATGGGAAAAGTTTTTCCGCAAAGAAAAGATTGGAACTTTCTTTGCTCATATAGATACTGTTTTTCGTGCCAAGATAGGTCATACTGCTCATTATCTTCCTCGTCCGGCAATTAAGATGCGTCTGCATATGCAAACGTGGACGGCTAAGCATTTTGAGATATGGAATATTTATTTTCCAGAAATCATTTGGAAGCTCGATAACTATTCAGTACAGGCCAAGCAAAGTGTCATTCAGCGCTACCCACTGAAGTCTGTTAGACGAATTCTAGCAAGCCGGGCATATGGGAGGTTTAATTTTAAGATATTCAAATCATTTTTACTGACAGCTGAAAATTCTTCACTGATCGTTAAAGTTTTGGGCTTCTTTATATCCATTATTCCGAGTGAGCTGTTTAGGCTTCTTTATATTTTCTATATATTAATTTTTAAAAGCAAACATCAGGCTTCATTTAGCCCAAAATTGGCACTTTCCCAGCTGCAGAGACGTAAGTGAAAAAGACAATATTACTTACAGGGGCTACTGGGTATCTGGGGAGTTACTTGGCCAACGCCTTGGTTGCTCAGGGACATAAACTTATTATTTTAAAAAGAAAGAACTCATCATTATTACGAATTTCATCAATCATTCCGATCGCAACTCTTTATAATATAGAGAATTTAGATTATTCAATCCCATTTACCGCCCATGGGAAAATTGATGCGGTCATCCATACTGCTACATGCTACGGACGCCATGGTGAAATGCCTAGTGAGGTTTTTGAGGCTAATACAGCGTTTCCACTGAGGCTTATGGATGCCGCCAAGGCAGCAGGCGTTAGTATATTTATTAATTCGGATACAATTCTTGATAAATATGTGAATTTATATTCACTTTCAAAAAGTCAATTATTGGAATGGGGCAAGTTTTTTTGCTCACATAACGAAATGTTTTTTGTTAACATGCGGCTCGAGCATTTTTATGGTCCAGAAGATGTGGATTCAAAATTCACAACTCATGTTATGAACAGCTGTTTAAGAAATGTGCCTGAATTAAAATTAACTTTTGGTGAACAAAAACGTGATTTCATTTACATTGATGATGTAGTTTCAGCTTATTTGATAATTCTGGATAAAATAAAAGGGTTTTCTGATTCTTTCAATGAGTTCGATGTAGGTAGTGGTGCAGTAGTATCTATCAGGGACTTTGTGGAAAAGGTTCATCAAATAACTGAGTCGCAAACCCATTTGGCTTTCGGTTCCATACCCTACAGAACAGGGGAGGTGATGAGTTCAAATGCAAATGTTGAGCCTTTAGTAGAACTTGGATGGTTCTGTAAAACAAATCTAGACAAAGGATTGAAGTTGGTGATGGAAGGTTACAGACAATGAAATTGCTTATAACGGGCGGATGTGGTTTTCTTGGGAGCAATTTGGCAGCAGCTGCTCTTGATAGGGGTGATGAGTTGATGCTGTTTGATAATCTTTATCGAAGCGGTTCACTTGAGAATTTGGACTGGTTGCAAAATCAGGGAAGTTTTGCTTTCGAGCATGGTGATATACGGAATGCTAACGATATTGCTCAGGCCATTAAGTCGTTTGGGCCCGATTTAATATTTCATCTTGCTGGTCAGGTCGCTATGACTACTTCGATAGCCAACCCAAGAATGGATTTTGAAGTGAATGTCATGGGTTCGCATAACCTGCTTGAGGCTGTGCGTATATATGCCCCAATGGCCACTGTGGTCTATTCATCGACTAACAAGGTTTATGGAGATTTGAGCCAGTTCACTTATAGAGAAACTAAGACGCGTTTTGAATGTATAGAAAGGACAAATGGTTTTGACGAAAACACGCCTCTCGAGTTTCACTCACCTTATGGGTGCTCTAAAGGAGCGGCTGACCAATATATGCTCGACTATGCGCGGATTTTTGGCCTGAAGACTGTTGTATTTAGACATTCGTCAATGTATGGTGGGCGCCAGTTTGCGACTTATGATCAGGGTTGGGTCGGGTGGTTTTGTCAGAAAGCAATTGAAGCAAAAAATGGCACTATTGATGTGCCTTTCACGGTGTCAGGTTCAGGTAAGCAGGTTCGTGATGTTTTGCACGCAGAAGATATGAAGCGCCTTTACTTTGCAGCCCATGCCAACATTGATCGTGCTAAAGGGCAGGCCTTCAACATTGGAGGTGGGATGGTAAACAGTTTATCTCTCCTAGAACTTTTTTCATTACTTGAGGCAATTATTGGAGTAAAATTGAATTATACAAAAATACCTGTCCGTGAAAGTGATCAGCAAGTTTTTGTGGCTGATATTACTAAAGCTAAAGATATTCTTGGCTGGAAGCCTGAAGTCGTTCCTAGTGACGGTATTTCTCAGATGGTTCAGTGGATCGCTTCAGAATGCAGATTGTAAAGTTGGTCTTAAAAAGACAATCAATCTAAATGGTATATAACATTCGAGTAAAAAAGAAACATGGTTCTGAAAAAATACAGGATCTTATTAAATTTATACAAAAATGGGATTATTTTCAGCAGTGGTAGTTAGGTTGACAGACGGAACTACCACTGGTTGACACTATGCCGGCAATTAAACTATGTCGTGGATTGAAACATCATTTCAAATGGAGGCACTTTGGTTACTTTGATTTGCTGGAATGCTGTAAACCTTCTCTATTAATTTTTATATTTATAGTCTTAGCTAATAAAAAGAAGATGATTGCAACAGAAACTACTCAGATATCCTCGCTTGACTTAGACACCTATTAATGTTTTTAGCCAAGCTCCTTAATTATAAATAATCGTTTGGATGGTAATGTCATTTAATCAAATTATACTCTTATTATTAACTGCAGTGCTGTTATCTGTTGGTCAAGTGCTATTCAAGTTGGCAGCAATGGAAATGAAGAATATTGATATTTCCTCACTACTTCAACCAAAATTAATCTTAGCCGTATGCGTTTATGGCATTGCAACTGTATTATGGATTTCTGTGCTGCGCCACACACCGCTTCGAATTGCTTATCCGTTTGTGGGTTTAGCCTTTTTGATTGTACCAGTACTCTCGTGGTTCTGGATGGATGAGCAAATTAGCCTTAATACTATTGTTGGCGGTGTAACAATATTAATTGGTGTATGGATTGCTGTTTCCTGAGGCGTTCAAACCAAGCTCCATTTTATGTCGCTTCTCCACTCGACGTACAAGATTGGATAAAATGATTTAGAATGTTAAATTCATTGATAAATTCTACGATCACATACTTAAATAAGACTTTTCTTTTATTGATATGAAAGCAATACTTCCTTTGTTTGACTTCTATGCGAAATGTATGTTGTTGGTTGCTGTGTTATCGCGGGTGTTATTCGCAGCTCTTGCCGTCATGATTTCACTTAAAACAGAAAACGGTTTTCCAGTGTCACCATTTGTCGAGGTCCGCTTCGGTGACTACGATTTCTATTTGCTGCATATCTCAGAAAACTTCGCGTCGTTGAAGGAACCCTTTATTTTTTTCTATCAGGGTGGCTCAATCGAGGCCTGGCTTGAACGACCTCTGGTACCAGGTCCCATATTCCCATGGCTTTTGAATGTTTCACTATATCCAAAGCAGCCTTTGGTTCTAGCTTCTGTTTCCCTCATTGCGAGTGCGCTTTTGGTATTTGGCTGGGTTCTGTATTACCGCGCTAAAAAGGTTCCGCTGTGGGGTCAACTGGCGCTCATTTCTTTCCCTCTGCTCCTTTGGTATTCGATAGTAATATCGACTGAATTGCCGATGTCGATTGCCCTATTTATTTTCTTTTATGGTGCATTAGCTACACCGCGACTGCCTTTTTGGGGCAGTTCCTGCGCTTTGACTGGGTTTATTCTTATGTTACTGATCCGCCCAAACTCATTGAGTTTGTTTCCTTCAATGCTTCTAGTAATCATTCTTAACAGGGGTTTTATTCCAAAATGGTACAGCACTGCACTTGTAATTCTGACCACATTTTCTTTTGCATACTTTGTTATTTATTACACCCCATATTTTCTTATGGTCCAGGAGTCATCTCTTGTTATTAGCTATTGGGGTCTATTTCCACAGCAGTATTCTGAGGGTCTTTTTCCAAACCTTCCGCTTCTTTTTGATCAAGTAACATCGAACGGAGCACTCATTGCATCTAAGTTGATCTACGCCTCGGGGCTCCGCCCTAGTTACTCTGACGTTCCAACAATATTTGTATTTCTGCGAGCCATGGGAGGTATTTTGATTCTACCTGGTATTTTTTATTGCATTTATAGGGGTAGCTGGCTTGAACGTGTTTTGCTATTCGGCTTCTTACTTCCTCTTCTTATTACGGTGGCACAAGAACGATACTTGCTGCCTATAGCACCGTTGCTGCTACTGTACGGTGGCATCTTTTGGAAAGATCTGTATCAGTTGACACGGAAACATTTTTTCTTATGAAGATTCTTGTTTTTATCCCCACATTTAATGATCGAGTGTTAATCCCCTCTCTTGTTAAATCGGTATTAGCTTTAGGAGTTGAATTTCACACACTGGTCATTGACGACGGCTCTAATCCTCCGCTTGAGACGGATGGTTTGTCAGGGCATCGCAAGAACTATTTCAGATGCCCTTATAACGTAGGATTGGGAGTAGCCACTAATATTGCGCTCGATTATGCTCACCAAATGGAATTTGATATTTTTTTACGAATAGATGCTGATGGGCAGCACCCATTAGACAGCCTCCTTCCAATTATAGAAGCCATGGCTTTGCGCGATGCTGATGTTATTGTTGGAGTTCGCTCAAATAGTCTCAGCTTTGGATCATCAAGATCAATTGCTGCCACAGTGCTTAAACGCCACATGAACGCCACGGCAAACTGGGTCTCTGGGCTGCAACTTGACGAATGGCATTCAGGCCTGATTGCGATGTCACGGGTAGCAATAAAAAAACTTTGCGTGCACAAATATGAACGTTACCCTGAAGTCGAGATTTTATTGAGAGCGGTTCACCTTGATTTGAAAGTTGATCAGTTTTCTGTCACTCAAAATCAGCGTAAACATGGTATCTCAACGATAACTTTGAGAGGTGGAATACATCTCTGCCTGCGGTTTTATATGCTTTTGCTGCGCCATCTAATTGTACGGAGAAAATAGAATGATCAAACTTATGTTCCCAATTTTAATGGGTATTCTCGTTCTGGGGCTATTCAGATCTGGACGGCTGAGTCTAGATTTGAGTGGCGTTTTGATTGCTGCACTAGTCTCTATTCTTGTAGTCACAACGAATGAAACGGTCCTGATAGCTCTTTCGCATTTACTGTCAATTGTTTACCCACCTTTTGCGATTGTGGGAGTGGCGATTGGACTTCTTCTGGGAATAGTGATTGTATTGTCAGTTATGATCAGCGACTTGCGACACCGTCAGGTGGCCTTACTGCGGCGAATAGCCATGTTTGAGCTTTCTTTAAATAAAAGTGATTAGAAGTTACCGAGCGCACCTGCTTTTCAAATACCTTTCGGTCTAAAATCAATTTTTAAACCTTATAAAAATAGTTAGTTACACTCATGTGTTAAACTACTAGTACAAATGTCTCGATTCTTGATTAGATTCAAATCATTTTTGGTATTAACCCGCGTATTTTAAGCTATCCATATATAATTATTAATGTTGATTAAGCGTTGAGATATAAACAGATTATGCATCCAATATTAATTTTTTAGTTGTAGTTAATTTTGGGACATGACAGAGCCAATAATTTAACGAAAACTAATACAAAATTAATAAGTTATGCCGCGTTCAAATTTGATCAAATATTAAAATAGTATTTTGAAAGCACTTGGCGAATAAATTCGCATTGCCGTAATTCTAATCATAGCTCAGTATTTGTTTAATGTTTGACAAAATTTTATTTAGGCCCTGTAGCTGAAGGTGTGACCCATATGAAACTTAAGTTATTGTTTGTTGTGAATGTTGATTGGTTTTTTTTGTCACACCGTCTGCCTATAGCACTAGAAGCATTGCGCCAGGGCTATGAGGTTCATATTGCTACCACATTAACTGACAAAATCAAAGTGCTGCAAGGCCATGGTTTGATAATACATCCCTTGTCCTTAGATAGAAGTGGTGCAGGTCTGTGGGCTGCAAGCCACGAAGCCTGGCAGATTTACCGCCTTTTTAAAGACGTGAAACCTGATGTGGTTCACTTAGTAACGATCAAACCAGTGTTGTTTGGGGGGCTTGCAGGGCGTTTTGCGCGCGTACCAGCAGTTGTTTCAGCTGTCTCTGGCCTGGGTTTTGTGTTTGTGGCTAAAGGCGTAAAGGCGACAGTTAGGCGCTGGCTGGTTGGTAGCCTGTACCGTTGGGCGCTAGGTCACCACAATCAGCAAATAATTTTTCAGAATCCAGATGATCTAACTTGCTTGGCAAGGCTTGCACATTTGTCAGATCAAAAGGTTACCATCATGCGAGGGTCAGGCATTGACCTAACTCAGTACCGCAAGATGCAGTTTTTGACCGGTGTACCGGTAATTTTACTTGCGGCACGCTTGTTGGTTGACAAGGGAATACGTGAATTTGTTCAATCTGCGCAAATACTTCGTCAGCGTGGGCTATCAGCACAAGATGCCAGGTTTGTAATAGTAGGTGAAACTGATCCGGCTAATCCGGCTAGCTTGTGTTCAGATGAATTAGCTGAATGGGAAAAGAAAAATTTAGTCGAGTTATGGGGCCATCGCACAGATATGCCTCAAGTAATGGGAGCTGCGCATGTAGTGGTTCTTCCGTCATACTATGGCGAAGGGCTTCCAAAAGTATTGATTGAGGCCGCAGCATGTGGTCGAGCTGTGGTTACTACTGACCATCCTGGTTGTCGTGATGCTATTGAGCCAAACATAACAGGATTACTAGTGCCCATTAAAAATGCATTAGCACTAGCTGACGCGATTGAGTATCTGATTAAGAATGCCGATATACGGGAAAGAATGGGTGCCTCTGGTCGAGCTTTGGCTGAGAAAGAGTTTGCCATTGAGAAGACGGTGGCTGAACATATGAAAATTTATCAGAAACTACTAGATAAAAGTAAGCT
>TARA_B110000977_G_scaffold197254_2_pt1 | contig 12339 bp, 7 predicted proteins | sample TARA_B110000977 | Tara Oceans TARA_B110000977 (sample SAMEA4397798) | marine metagenome | biome: Polar Biome; feature: [SRF] surface water layer (ENVO:00010504); material: water (ENVO:00002006), including particulate matter (ENVO:01000060) such as... | depth 5 m | reverse complement strand
CGTGTCGCTTGCGTACACTTTGCAGGTTGCGTCGGCGGCGTGCGCCGGCACAGACGTGGATTTCGCGCGCGTTTTGACCGCGATGTTCCCTCCCCGAACCACGCTGGTTTCGCAGTGCCACTACCCCCAATTCGCGTCGCAGGCTTCGCCCGAACTCAACGCATTGTCCCCGACGCATGACTTGTCCGGCGACGGCACGCTGGTGGTTGTTCGCTTGAACGTCTCTGGCACGGCGAGCGGCGGCACCGTAGTGACCCCCGCCGGGGTGACCCTCACGGAAAACGTAACCAACTGCCATTACAAATCGCGCTCGAAACAAGACGTGATCAAGGCGTGGAACTGCGGCGAGTTGCGCAGCGCGAACTCCACGGCAGAGTTAGAGGAGTTCGGCGTCAGCGCGGTGCAGATAGTGACAAACGTTAGTTCCGCCGTCCCGTACGTGAAACCCGCAACATTCACCGGCCCGGCGCTGTTAACGAAGACCGATTTCGAAGGCGAGTGCGAGTGCCCGACGTGCTACCAAAGGTTCGGGTTCAAAGACATCCAGGAACTCAAGGAAACAGCCGCAAGAGACGCGGTGTTCGCGCAGTAGGGTGTACATAGTAGTGTATACATCGGATTTATTGTTCTATTTCTATCTATTCTAATGAGTCTGCGTGAAAACTCTCTTCACTTTTAAATGTTTCGCCGCGACGTTTCGTTCTTCGCTTCGCTCGCCTTGAGCCGCTGTAGCCGCCGCGTCGGGTCCTTCATCGCCTCACGCCTCTCCCGTCGTTTGGCCTCGACGTGAAGCTTGGCTCTGTGTCGCAGGAAAGCCTCCTCCACGGCACTCTTGCGGGGGAAGCCCCACTCCGTGGCGGACGCCGCGAGGCGGCGCTCTGTTGAAGAGGCGTGAGGCGAAGAAACATACACGCGCGTCTCGTCTTCGTCGTCGCTCCGAGTCTCGTCGGAGGCGGAGGGGTTTGCGTATCGCATTTGCGATACGGCCTCGTGGCGAACATCCGGGAACGTGTGAAACTCCACAGCTGTAAGTTTCTCCAAATGCTCCACAGCTGTGTCCACGGTTTCCGGGTCCAGGAACAGGTCGGGGGGCGGCATGTAAAACGCCTCCGCGACGCCGTCGTACTCGCAACATTCGTCTTGAAGTTTAAAAAACGTTTCGTCCAACTCGTAACGCGCGTCCAGGAACAAACGCTTGAGTCGATTTCGAACCGCTTCGCCGCGCCACAGGGACTGGATACGCGTAGCCGCGGCATGGGTTTCCGTGGAACAACTGGTACGGGTATCACCGCAGGTCACGCCGTATGCACAATCTTCGTTTCGTTCTTCGCAACTAGCGGCATCCCGCGAACCGTTTGTAATTCTTTCTTCTGGGGGCGTCGCGTACGCGTCCGATTCTTCGGACCGACTGTTAACACTGGTTCCCCCGTTTTCGGTGTCGTTACTCGCGTGCGTTTGTAACAAACGCGCCGCGCGGCTAGTCCACGCCCGGCGAACGTCATCGACGGCGTCCGTAACGTCGCCGCCAACTACCGCGGGGGCGCGTGCGCCGGTCGAAAAAACCGAGTCATCGCTACCCGAATCACTGCAAAGGTCATCCACCCCGAGCGCCTCGAGCTCAACGCGCATCGCAGCCTCGGCGTCGAAGTCCCCGAGACCGCGGTCCGCAGGGGCGGCGTTAAAGGGCGCCATACGCGTGCCAGCGCCGCACAAGATGTAGGACGCGGTGGGCGATGTGGAGCCACGCGGGGAGGCGGTCACGCGTCAACGCCGGGCGTCGATTCGTAGCAACGCTTCAAAAAAAAAGGATTTGCATCTTGCCACGTTGGCGCGCTGCTAGACCGAGGCGGCCTCTCCGCGTCGCGAGACTAGCGCCGAACGACTTACCTCGGCGTCGAGGGATCCGGGAAGGTAAATCCAGGTGACGTGGCGGGTCGGGAGCTTGCCGCGCCTCCTGGTTTGAGGCCGGTGTTCGTTCGTTTGTTGAAAGTCCGAGAATTTCGTTCGAAAAGTTTTCTCGGACGAAAAGTTAGGCACACCTCTTTGGTGCCACATCGATGCCTCGCCACAGTCCTCCTCGCATGGCTACCGCAGTGGCTACCACCGCAGTGGGCTCGGCAACGAGAACATCGACCCGGGGTGTCGCCGCCGGTCGAAGTCTATCCGTCCGTGCCCGCGCGACTGATGTGTCGAGACCTGCTGGCCGAGACGACGCCATCGCGAGTTTCGGGAAACGAGACCTCCTTGTGTTTCTCACATCCACGCCCCTGATCCTCCTCGCATCCCCCGCGACCGCCTCGGTCACGAGTATTGATTTTACCGCTCTTCAAAGGGAAGCCACGACTGCGTACGAGACTGCCGATTTCAACCGCGCGTACCGCGCGCTTACAACCCTGTGCGTGGAGGACGCAGGGAACCGGGACAAATGGCTGGAGGGCAGGGCACAGGTCGGCGTGGACTTGAAGAAGTTCGAACAGAGTATCGAGGACTACGCGGAACTCTTGTCCAGGGTCGACCCTATTAATGACGCGGGAGCCGCTGCCAGATTCCACGCCGGGAAGGCGCTAGCGTACGAGGGCTTGTACGCCTGGCCGTTGGCTTTAACCGAGTACGAACAGACTGTACAGCTGGCGAGTGACGGCGGGTTCGTTCCCGACCCGTACATCGTAAACTCAATCGGAAACTGCTACGCGTCGTTGGGAAACTGGGGTGAAGCGAGGGAGCAGTATTTGGAGTCGTATTCACTGTTTCAGACGAGCAAGGGCTTCCGGCAAGGCGCCAGTACCACGCAGCGGCTGGACGGCGCCGTGTACGCCTCCGCAAACGCCGCGCTCGCGGCAGCGCAGCTCGGGAACGAAGAAGTCGCCGAGCGCGAAATGCGCGGCGTCGCGAGAAGAGCGCCGAACTCAGCGGACATGCGCGCCGCGCTCGCCGCGCTACTGTACGGAAGCGGACGCGTCGCGGAGGCGGAGGAACAGTGGGAACAGGCGTGCGCTAGGAACGTGGGGTGTGGGCGGTATAAAGACCTGGACTACGTCAGACGCGTCCGGCGGTGGCCGCCCGTGATGGTGGACAAACTAGACGCGTTTCTCAAAATCAAATAGAACTACTCATAACTAGATAGGCTATAGTATTAGTTAAGCGATGATCCCTTCGGTGCCTCGCTACAGCTTCGCCCGCATCTTACCGTCCGTGATTTGCACAATTTGCAGCTCGTTTCGCCGCGGAACTTCGTACTTCGTTTCGTGCCAGAAGTGCGCGCGTTCCCCTAACCGCAACTTGTCGAGAAAAATACAAGCGGCGAAATGATCCCAGAACGGATGCACAAGGATGTGCACGCCTTTATCCTTTTTCGAGCCATCTTCTGAAGAATCAAACGACGTTTCCTCCAGCTTACCCACATCCGCTGCGTACGGCCTTCCCGCCTTCCAGCGTTTGATTTGCGCGCTGTGGAACTGGTCAAGCGCGCCCCACACCAAGGTGGTTGGTATTTTTAAAGAGCGCAGTCGCTGCGGCATGTCGTTTGGGACGCCGAACGTGGGCGTGTCCCGGATTAACCGCACGTGACTCAGTACTGTTTTGATTGGTGGAAATTTGTTGACCAGCCATCTGCCCACTGGTCCACCGGTCACCACCGACCCTGACTGTGCCAATCCCCCAACCCGCAGCACCCCATCCCTGACCGGCTTGGTGACATTGGGCGGCATCCACCACTTTTCGTCCAGCCCCGGGGACGACACCAGCACGACGCGCGATACGTCGCGTTTGTATTTATCGGCGTACAAACAAGAAACCACGCCGCCCAGGGATAAACCAGCCAGGACCAAAGGGGGGTGGTTGCCAGATTTGTGGCCCTGAGACCCGTCGTACCCTTCATCACTCGTACTGTCATCCCTACCCCCTGCCCACCCCACGCGCTCCAGCACTCGTCTCAGCCTTTTCACGAAATTTTCTGGATTGTGATCTTCGTACTTCGGGAGCAGCGGAGACCGGCCGTGGCCTGGGAAATCCAGAAGCAACACGTCGTGGCCGTACCGGTCGCGAAGCGTTGTCGCGGTGTGTAGCCAGCACTGGTGGTGCATCAGCCAGCCGTGAAGAAGCACCACCCTGGCGCGGACGTTTCCTTTCGCGGGATGTGAAGGGTGTGCAACCTCCTTGCCGGAAAGAAGGCACCAGAACCCCAGGGACACGTCTTCGTCAATAGAGGAACTCGAGGCGACATCGGAGCCGTCAGGGGGGGGGCTGGAAGCGCGCGGGCGCATCGCGCCGCTCGCCGAAAAGAGGAGCCAAGCGCGGAGGTGTGTGGTGTGAGAGTTCGGAGTCGGCGTTCATCGTTCATGTTCACGGACCGAAAAAGCGCCCTCCAGAAGCGCGCCGAAGTTTTCGAGCCCAAAATTCAAAAAACAAAAGTGTTTTTTTTTTCAACGGACTCCTCCAAGACGTACTAGCTGACGCGAGCCCCGCACCTACGGGTGCCAGTGTCGCGAGCGCGCCGAGTAGAGCTCATCGCACGCACCACACGCGCGTCGACGGTCGAACCCGCTCGCAGCGCACCCCGCGGTCACGAACGCCGGCCGTTGTTGTCTGATACCCGCTCTGACGTTCGGGTGGTCCGCCAACACATTCGGACGGGCGAGGCTTTGCCGTCGAGAGTTCGGCGCGCATCTCGCCGCACGCCACCATGGACACGCAACGCCTCGCGCTGCTTAAGCGCAAGCTCGAGGCGCTGAGCTACGATGGCGAGCTGGACACCAAGTCCGCACCCCTGGCTGAGAAGGTACGCATCCCCCCGTCCCGGCTGTCCTCGGATGGCACCGAAAAATTGCAAGCGGGCGCCCCAGCCAGATTTGAAATGTTTCAGCCACGAGCCCCAGCCAGGCGCCGCCGCATTCCCCGAAAACGCGCACGCCGTCGTCCCCCCCCCTTTCGTCATACACGCCGCTGGATGAACTTCGAGTGCGGACTAACCTTTCGTTTCTCTACCCCCCCCGCAGCTCGTGGACGACCTCGTGGAGGCAACGAATTCGTATCGTTCGCTGAAGATTCGTGTGACTAAGCAGTCGCAGGAGATTGAGGGCTGGTCGTCCAAGATGGAAGTCATGAAGCGCGAGAACGGCAAGGTTTTAAAGGAAAACTCGTTGTTGCACATGGAGCTTATCCGCAAGGATGAGGAGTGCGACGAGCGGCTCAGAGCCGCCGCGGATGAATCGCGGAGCCTGGAAAACGCCGTCGCCGAGCTTGGGTTTTGGAAACGGCAGCACATCGAAAAGTACGCGGAGCTGGAGAGTTCATACGAGGCGTGCAAAGAGAAGCTCAACGACGTGGTTACTGGAACCTACGCGTTTTCAAAGGTTCCGGGGGAGGACATCAAGGCGCGGATGGAGCTTTCGGATGCGCTGAAACAGGCGGTGGCGAATGGGCCTGGGGGCGCGTCCGACCGATCGCGAGCGGAGGAGCTCGTCGCCGTGGCGGACGAACGCGCCGCGGCGTTGCAGCGCCGGTTAGTGGAGCTTGAGCAGGAGATGCAGAAAATGCAGCGGGAGGTGGACGCCGCTAGGAAAGCAACTGCCGCACGAGAAAACGAAGTCAAGAGGTTGAACGGCATGCTGGACAACGCTACCGACGTCGACGTCTTGGCGTTACGTGAACTGGGCGAAAACAAAGACGCCCTCATCGAGTCCCTCTCGCAGCAAGCCGAGGACCTCACCAGGCGGATCATCGAGTTGGAGAACGGCGAGACGGCGAGTGGTGCTGTGCGAAAGGTGATGGATACACATGCCGCTGATTCCCAAGAGTCCTCCGAATCCTCCGAGTCGCGCGTTGCCGCGCTTCAAGCGCAGCTCGCGTCGGCGAGGCTCGCGCTCGAGGAGAAGGGCGCCGACGACGCCGGGTCCGCGCTCGCGGACGCGGTTACACAAGCCGCGGCGCTTCGCGAGGAACTTATCGTGGTCGCTGCGGAGCGCGACGACGCCGAGGCGACCATCGTCAAGCTCAAGGCGAACACGACTGGGGACGCCGTCGCGGAGGCGCGACCCGCCGCCAAGGCGCCAACCGCCGGCGATGACGACCGCCTAGCCGAGGCGGAAACCGCGCGTGACGCCGCGGAGCTTCGCGCGGTGGAGGCAGCGGCTGAGGCCAGGCGCGCGCAGACGCTGCTCATGGATGCCATGTGCGAGCTTGAGCGCGTGCGCGCGTTCGCGGAGCAATCAGAGGAGCAGCGCGGCGAGGTTATCGCTGCCGCGAAATCCGCCGCCGAGGTGCTCGCGCGCCACGAAGCAGCGAGCGGCGACCAAGCCGCGGCGCTCGAGGCGCTGAACGAGCGCGCGCGTGCTGCTGAGGCGGAGACGCAACGCGTGGGGCGCATGCTCATGGAAGCAGCGGAGGAACGGGAACAGCTTCTCCAGGAACTTCGTTTTGAATCAGAAGCAAAGTCTCGCGCCGTCGCCACCGCGGCGGCGGCGTCCGCGCCCGATTCACACGCCGCCGTCGCGCGCGACGAAGTCGTCGCCAGACTAGTGCGCGAGCTCGAGGAAGCACGCGCGGGACGCATTGCCGCGCAAGAAGCCGCGGCGTTCTCTGAGTCGCGCCAAGGCGGCGTGGATGCCTCCACCGTCGCCGCGGACAGACGCGTCGCGGAAGCGATGCGCGAACTCGAAGCGGAAAGAGAAGCGAGAGCGCGCGCCGAGGCGTCCCTCGACGCCGCCGAAGCTGCTGCCGCCGCCGCGCGCGGCGCCGCGGAGACTGCCGCCATCGAGGCAGCGACGCGCGCGCGCGAAGCCCAGCTGGCACTCTCAGAGCGCGAGGATGCCAGAGCCGAGGCTACTGCTGCCGCGCGTACGCTCGCGGAGACGAGGGAGATGCTTCGCAGCGACGCGGAAGCCGCCGGCGCGCGTCGCCGCGAAGTCGACGAAGCCGGCCGCGAAGTCGACCAGCTCAAGGCTTTGGTTTCCGGCCTGGACGCGACACGCGCGGAGTTGGTGGAGTCGCTCAAGGCGGCTAACGAACGCACGAGGGAGTCAAACGCAAAGTTGGTGGAGGCCGAGAACGCGGCGGTCGCCGCGCGCGGACGGGCGGAAGAAGCAGTCGCAGAAGCCACGCGCGCGCATTCCGTCATCACCGCGCTGGACGCCGACAAGGACCGCTTGGAAGGCGAGCTGGACACCAAAGCCGAAAGGCTCGCCGCCGCCGAGCGCAAAGCGTCGGACGAACAAGAAGCTGCGGAGGAGGCGCGCAGAGCCGCGGCGGCTGCTGAGTCGAGAGCCATTTCCAACGCGGACGCACGCGCTGCCGCTGAAAGAAGGCTGGACGTTGCGGAGGAACGCTTAGAGCGCGCCAAGAGGGCGGATGAAGAGAAGCGCGCGGAGGCGGCGGCGCGAAGGGAAGAGCTGAGAGCCGCCGCCGAGGACCTGGCGGCGATGACACGGGAGCAGCAAGTCATAAACGCGGAGCTGTTACGCTTGTCCGGTGAACGGGACGAGCTGTTCACCGCGTGCGAAGAGGCGAAGGAGCTCGGACGACGCGCGGACGCAGCCGCACGAGCGGCTCGCAAGGAAACGGACGACGTGGTAGGCGCGTACCAGGAACTCGGCGCGGAAAACAGGCGCTTGGCCGCGGCGGCGTCGGCGCTGGAACGCGACGGGGCTCGCGCGCGCGTCGCCCTTGACGCGGGTGAAGCCGCCCTCGCACAGGCGCACGCCAGGATCAGAACCGTGGAGGGCGAGAACAAGCAATACGTCGTGGACCTTCAAGCGTTCGAACGCCAGGCGGACGGGTTGTCCCGCGCGCTCGCGGAGTCGGAAAGAGCGGGCGACGGCGCTACCCGAGAAACCTCCGGCCTCAGGGACCAGCTCGCGGCGGCGCAAGCCATCGCCGCGGAGTTGGAGCGCGCGAGGGAGCAATCGCAGCGCGACGTGGCTAGCGCGGAGGCGTCCCTGCATGTCGCACGAGCGCGGTTGGCAGATTCCCAAGGCGAAGCGGAGACATCAGGCCACAGGTTGCGTTTGGAACAGAACCGCGTGCGCGAGCTGGAGGGCTTGTTGGCGTCGGTGCGCGCGCGCGAGCACAAAGTCGAAGTCACGTCCGCGGACGCCGACGCGCGGTTAACCAACGTGCTGGAGCGATCGCGGATTCTTGAGGAGCAGAACTTCGGGCTGGAGAAGCAGATTGCTGCGTTACAATCACAAAGAGAACAAGCGGAATCCGAAGCGTCGCAGCTCAGGGTCGCCATCGAGGAGAAGCACGGGGGCGCATCGCTGGCGGAGATGGCGGCGGCTGGCGCGGAGAAGGAAACCAAAGCGCTTCGCGCTCGTGTTTTGGAAGCGGAACGCGCGGCGGCGGAGCAGGCGCAAGCCACCGCTCGTGCCGCCGACGACGCAGCCAAGCTCAGGAAACGTCTGGAAGACGCGTCGCACGAAGCCGTCGCGGCGCAGCAGCAAGCCGCGATGGCGCGCAGGGAGCTCGCCGCGGCGACGCACCGTGAAGCGATTCTCGCCGCGCAGGCGGAGAACGCCGCGGTGAGCGCGGAGGAATCGCGCAGGGCGCTGGAAGAGGCGACGAACGAAAACGCGGAGATGAATGTTGGGAAAAGTGTGGCAAGTCCAAAGCCCGCGACAGGGGCGTCCATCCTATCTGACCCGGTGGACGACGCGTCCAGAGAAGCTGCGAAGGCGCGTCTCGAGGAGGTTGAGCGTCGCGCGGCTGCGCTTGAAATGGAGTTGAGAGCGGCGGCAAAGGAGTCGGGCGAAGGCGCGGCGGCGACGGCGGCGGCGCGAACACAGGTCGAGACGCTTCGTGAGGAAAACGCACGTTTAACGGAGCTGGTCGCCGCCGCTGGGGACGCGGGCACGGTCGCCGCGGAAGCCGCTGAGTTGAAACAAGAACTCGCCAAGAGTGAAGAAACGCGAGCCGCGATTGAAGCCGACTTCCAGGCGCTGATGGACTCGGTGGAGGGTTTGAAAGCGTCGGCGGCGTCGGCGGATCCCGATGCGGGGGACGCGGAAGCGAAGCTCAACGAGCTGGAGCGCGAAAACGCGTCATTGAGGTCCAACCTCGCGGGCACGGAAGAGGCATGCGAGGGCATGCAGCGCGAGCTTCAGCGCATCCAGACCGAGTACAACGCCCTCGCCAGCACGCTCTCGGGAACGCTCGACACGAGCAACGAAGAAGAAGAGGAGTATTGAGACTCTTGAAATAAATTAATCAAACGTGATACTACAAATAACAATTACTCCGAAATACCTTCAAGCTGATCTTCCATGACTTTATCCGCCGCGGCATGCGCTCTGACGCAGTTCCCCTCCGCCAGTGCGGCTGGGGAATGCAGGTACTGCGCGGCGTCCCGCGACCGCCGGACCTTCTCCTCGCTTCTTAAACACATCTGTTTTTCAAAAAACGAAAGCGCAACCGCGACGTCGCTTTTGTTGTCGTCAGAATCAAACAACCGCGCGCACCCGTGTCGCCTTTCCACGTCCTTCGGTTCGAATTGTCTTGTTCTAAATAACACCCTTGCAAGCTGTACTGCATCCAGAAGCGCTTGGTTCGCGCCTTGGCCCTTGAACGGGGACATGGGGTGCGCGGCATCGCCCACGAGCGTGACGCGCGATTCAAAATCATTTTCATTTTCGTCCCGAAGCGAACCCGGATCCAGCGGCGCGCGGTCAAACGCGGGGTACCCCGCGACGTTCGCGGCGATAGTTTTATTTAATAAATCAGGAACCGGGTCGGGCCAATGGCCGCACCTTTTAATCGCTTCCTTGAGTAATAACTCAGGGTCACCGGAGGCTAAACTCCCGGCGGTGCTTTCGTCAACGGGGAAGGAAAGTTGCCACATCATTGCGCCGTGGTCGGAGTTTTCTTTTATTTCTTCCTCAAACCCGTCCCCCTGTAAACACCCGTCTCCGTCCGTGCTCTTCGTGAACGGCATGGCGTACATCCGCGTTGTGCCGTCCACGATCTGGAACACCTTATGTTGGCTTAACGGGTGGTCATTCCCTCGGCAAATCCCAAGAACAACCAAAACGCCAAGGTACCGCAACGGGTGCGGGTCTTTTTTCGATTCGGTTTCGGTTTTTGAGGTTTCGTTTTTCATACTCTCGCTGCCGGTACTTTCCCCGGCAAACACGTCGCCCATTTTCTGCCGCCTGACGCGTGAGAATATGCCGTCCGCGCCGACGAGCAGATCGAAAGGGCCTTCAGTCAGGCCGTTGCTGAACGACAACGTGATACTTCTGCTGGAATTTATTGGATTCGAACCATGTACAAGTACCTCGTCATACCGCTCGAATTTCATTCCCCAGCGCGCCGTCCCCGGTGCTAGTTTTTCCAAAAGCGCCTTCCGCAGCGCTTGCCTCGGGAGATGCACGTTCCTTCCAGACTCGCTCGTTGCCGCGCCCGCGCCTTCATCCGACGACACTCCACTCAACGTGCTGTGTCCGTACCTCCCCAGCTCCCTTCCGTCAGCAGACAGCGAGACGTTTGCGTTTGACCCGACGCCCTCAAGTTTTACGCCGAGCGCGCCGAGCGCCGAGCCGCCGCTGTACTTCTGCATCGTCAAGCCGTACCCTTGCTTTCTGGATTTGAACGATGCGTCTTTGTCGAACAACTGCACGTAAATACCCCGCTGCTGCAGCGCCAGCGCCAACGCGGCGCCTCCGATGCCCGCGCCGACAATCGCGACGCACGGCGACGACACATTCGCAGGTGGAAGCTCGCCATCCAAAGTTATATCCAAACCCACTCCGCCGCACTCTTTGCACGGCAGGGACTTGCCTGGCTTGGGGGGGGCGGTGAGACTCCCGTCCGCTGTCTTGCGCGCACGTTTTTGCGCTTTCGTCAAGCTCACGAGCACGCCCTCGCCCGCGCACCGTTTACACCACATCATCCCGCACTCGTCACCGCCACCGCCCACGTCCGCTTCATTTAATGAAGCGGCCGCCGACGTGTGTGCGCACGCCATCGCGCCGCGTCGATTTGAGACGCGCACTTTTGGCGCGACCGGCCGCGCAGACTTCGACGCACGGCAAATAAACGCGCGCATCGCCGCAGAACGCAGGTGCGCCAGCGCCATGAGCTGGCGCGCACGCGTCACTGAGAAGGTAGTCTTGGATAGAAGCGAGAGGATTCTTGGAGGAAGTGGAAGTTTTCTCAGTTGAAAGTTTCTTTTCTCATTCTAGATGTCTACGCGCACGCTTTCTTCGGGTTCGCTCTTTCCCATTCCGCTTCTTCCTCACTCACCGGCACGCAGCTCGGCAACGTGTCTCTCCAGTGCTGGTGTCCGGTGTGCTTGATCCACCCCCCGCCTTTGGTGGCCATCTGCTTCAAGCACCCTGAGCCGTCGCAAAGGCTCATCTTGTCGACGTCTGTAGGGAAGCAGGATGGCGAATTCCCAGACACCGCGCCGCACAAACCCATGCCTATTCGGCTCAGCACTGATTTACACGAGCGCAAACACATGCGGTGCATAGGCGGGGGGATAGGTGGAGAATTCGTGCGAGTGCTCAGTGCAGTGCTCGTTGAGTCAAAAAAATCCTTCACGTCCCCCTTTCGCGCGTCGAACCGCGGGGCGAGTTGTACTCTGTTCAGTTTGTGAATTGACGCCGCCAGCTCGCCCGTCCACCCGTCCCACCTCTGCAACGCGTCCCAGTGGCACCAGTGCCAGCACTCGATGGGGTTCTCCTTTGGGTTGCATGCCCGGTGCCACGCGGTGCAGGATTGGGCTTGGTACGGAACCCCGTTCTCGTCATGCCAGGTTTGCGCCAGGACGTGCCAAACCGCGGGCTGGTCGCGCTGGAAACCGTAGACGTATTTATTACTATCCACCGGCCGCCCCATCCTAGTTTCCTCCTCAACCCCTTGCGTATCTTCAACTTCCACTCCCGAGAAAACCGCATTCACAACTCGGTCGAAGAACTGAACCGCCCACGGGGTCGGCCGCGCACAAAGCAATCCAGTGTTGAGCCAAATCTGCCCCGCGTCGCCGAAGAGAAAATCCTTGTCCCGGTCCCAGAAATCGCCGTACGCGCTAAACGGCGCCCAGCTCGCGAACCAAGCGTCCAAATCCATGTGGCATACGGATTGGAATGAATGAATGCTAATGGAAGGAAGTTTACTACTGTCACGTATGCTGTCACCGTCGTCTCTTGCACCCCCACTACTCCTTTGCTTCGCCAGCTGCGCCCCCAGCGCCAGGTGCTTCGCGAACTTTCCGCTCCGGCCGTGTAGGGAACTCGGCTTGACTAGCGCCAATACGTACCCGTACCCATTGCTCTCCGCATACGCCTGGTGGTTCAACAGTGGGCGGTGGTATTCCGATAACATCCCAAGCGTGGTGGCGGAGTTTAT
>TARA_B110000977_G_scaffold73973_2_pt1 | contig 12362 bp, 10 predicted proteins | sample TARA_B110000977 | Tara Oceans TARA_B110000977 (sample SAMEA4397798) | marine metagenome | biome: Polar Biome; feature: [SRF] surface water layer (ENVO:00010504); material: water (ENVO:00002006), including particulate matter (ENVO:01000060) such as... | depth 5 m | reverse complement strand
GCACCACAACACCCAGCGTCGCTACACAGTCAAGATGGCTTCTACCGTCGCTTCTCTCCGCGTCGTCGCTCCCGCGTCGGTCGCGTCCAAGCGTGGTGTCACGCTCCGTACTAGGGCGCCTGGTACGTCCCCATAGACACACACATAGACACACCCATCGCGTGTGGATAGGAACCACAACGTGGCGGGACGAACGCGGACGCGTGGTTTTATAGACGATGCACTACTGGTGTGCATCGGTCGTTACTCACACCCAAAAGAAACCTACACGGTGCATTCACATACACGACGAGAGCACATACCTCCACGACACGACGCTGACCATCCGTCCCCTGCCACTTGGCTTTTCTTATTTCCCATTCACACAGTGGTCAAAGCCCGCGCCGCGCCCGGCCGCATGATGGCCATCGCCACTGAAACGGATGCCGAAGCGGAAGTCAGCAAGGCCTTAAAGGAGGGAGGCGTCACGGTCGAATACCAGCGAAAAAAAGCCAAGGAGATGGTCAAGTTTTTCAAACAGCAGCAGTACGACCAGGCCGTGGAGGATTCGCAGGTGTTCGGGATGACGCCTAAGAACGAAATCAACAACGGACGGTGGACCATGTTCGGTTTGTTGGTGGGGATGATGACGGAGTACGCCACGGGGGTGGATTTCATCGACCAGATTAAGCTCACGATTTCCGTGCTGGGGATTGCGGATGTGTACGATTAATGGGTAGAGAGGCTATTAGAGAGTAAGAAAGTTGAAGTTTGATGAAGATATGACGCAACTAAAAAGTGCTTCTGAAAGCTTTCGTATATACATAGCCTATATTACTGTCGGTGCCTTCCCGTGACGTACTTCCTGTCACACTGTATACCCATACACTCCGTGACTTGCTTTATTTCTCCGCGTACCCTATCCCGGTTTCGATGCAGGACATTCCGCTCTTCTCCACCACCGCGCCGCTGTTTGTCCACCACTCTTTGAACTCCAGGAAAGGTTTCGACTGCTGGTGCGGGTTTTCCAAATCGGACCGCGAAGGGTACCGCTCGACGATCATGAACTCATCGTCGGTCTGGTCGGATTGGCACAGCTCGTCTATAGTATAGGGTGGAAGGGGACAACGATGTCAGCTATGTATAGGGAGAGGAGTACGGAAAACGTTTCGCGATGTTTGCAAATGCAAACACACTACTCACAGCTCAGGGTCAAGGGTTCGTGTCCCTTGACGTGCGTCGCGAGCACACTCCAGCGCTGCTTGAACTCGTCGATCATCTCGGGCTTGAGCTTGACGCGGATGTACAGGCAGAAAATACCCATGGCGTGTGCGTCCGACGCGCGGTGCACTCTGCGTCTGCCAGAAAATCCCAGTCCGAGTCACTCGGGACTCGGCACCTACAGTATTTGAACCAAGTCTAATCGTTCGCAGTTCGAGCCGCGCCGGGCACGCGCAACTGATAAACTCCGGTGGGATGGTCGCCAGCGCGACGCCTTCCACGTCTCGCGACGCCCTCGGGTCCGGCGACGACCTTCCTCGCAGTGCGACGCGCGCTACCGTCAGAGATGTTGACCGCGCGATAGATGAACTGCGGAGACGACGGTCGGAGGCCCGTTTAGCATCACGACAGCGCGTTACGAACTCAACCTCCGACGCCGCCTCTAGCCCTACCCCCGCTTCTCCCGACGAACTCGACCAAGAGCTCGCTGCGATGGACGCGGAGGTGGAAGCGGCGATGGGAAAGCTCAAGGGGGATGCTCCTGTTCCCGAAGCGAAACAGCTTCAAAAAGAAAACGTGAAAGTCCTTCTTGAAAAAACAAACAAAACTAATCATGTAACGTCTGCGACTGAACGACGACGGCCAATCGATCGCAGAACAGGCGCACGCAGCACACATCACCAGGGACCAACACTGGGTGCTGGCGTGTTCGGCGCGTTGGAGTGTTCTGCGGCGGAGGTGAGGGCGGAAGCGGCGGCGGCGCGCGCCGAGGCTAAATACCCATACGGGTTTGCGTCGAGAAAAAACGCCGACGACGAGGGCGATGAAATGTCGCGAGCGTTGTCGTCGTGGACCCGGGACGTCGACGCGGTGCTTTCGAAACTCGACGCGTGTGATGAGGTGGTCAACGCGAAGCAGGTGTACTTCAAGGAGAAACAACAGAAAGAGAAGAGGTAGCAAGTAGAAGATATAACAGTATAATGTAGTCCAGCTTCGACTGAAAACAGTCACTTTGAAAGCTCTCTTATTTCCCTTTTTTTCCTCGAGAGTGTCGAAAACGCCTCGGGAAGGTCACCTTCGGGAACCTCTCGTCCCGCGTGTGCACGTACGTCATCGCGCACTCCTCCGAGGCGCGTCACCATGCGAACCCTTGTACGTCACGCCCCATGGGTGGGGGTTCGGACACACGTGCTGTCCGCGCTGCTGCTGGTGTTCTGCTGGTGTCCATCACGCACCCTTGCCAGTGACCGCACGCTTTGTTTCACCCTGCCGCCCCCGGAGCTCCTGGTCACCAAAAGCGCCCCCGACGCGAATAACGATCCCGCGCGTGTGTACCTCGGGATGAACGCGGAGCGGTGCGTGCCACGCGCCGAGCGCGACCTGCGCGCGGCGGCGGCGCGTGCGCGTCTCCCTGATGACGACCCTGCGCTTCGTTGCGTCGACGCTCAAGAGGCGTTCTTGTGCTCCCGCGAGTTTGCCGCCCTGGACGACCCGTTCTCCTGCGAGAACCTGGATGGGACAGAGACTTACCGCCTCGACGTGGAGGCCATGGAGACGTGTGTGTGGCCCGTGTGCGAGGCCTTGTGCGTCCAGGCCACGGCGCCGGCGAATCGAGGTGCGCATCGACGGGGCACACCGAGGAAAAGTCCGAGCAAAAGTCAAAGCAACGCGCAACACGACGCGCGTAGACACCACGCCACGTGCGCTCGGTGCAGTCGCGCGTGTGACGTTGGTCCGCCTCGAGGCGACACGCCTGGAGGAGGGTACTGCGCCGCGCTCGCCGCGCAGCGTCTCGGCGGCGCGGTGACAACGGATACGAAGCAAACGAGCAACACGGTTGACTCCCGCGCGAGATATGACAACGCCTGGGGTTGCCCCGGATGCGACGGCGGCGTTTCCACAGCGGTCTTCTCTCAGTACGCCACCCAAAACTCTTTCGGATCAAACGCGCAGCTCTCCGCAGCAGCTGCAGCGCTGGCCAGCGTACCCGTCACTGCGAGTAGTGTGGGAAGTGCCGCGGTGGGAAGTGCGGCAGTGGGAAGTGTAGCGTCTACGGCGGCTGTCGGCGGCACTGTCGCGTTAGTTACGAACTTTCTGTTCATCGGCGCGCGTGTCGCATTGCTCAATGTGCTGTTCTGGGCAGTAGTCGACTCGTTGTACGTCGTCGTGCGCCCCGGCGATCAATTCCCAGGGTACGTCTATGCGCAAGGAGCGCCGAAAGCACCGGTCATAACGCCGCCGCCGCCGACGCCAGCCGTTTTCGGAAACGCCATTCCTCCGCCACCGAGTATATCTCCCACGCCGAACCTCTCGCCGCCGCCGCCGTTATACGTGTCTCCCGCGTCGCCGCTCCCGCCGAGCGCAATTTGCGGCGTTGGCGACATCGCGCGGAGCTGCGTCGGGGAGTGCGGGATGTGCATTTTCGAGCCGGACGCGGATACACCGAACTGCTGCTGCGACGCAGAGTGCACCTCGCTAGGGGACTGCTGCGGAGACTTTCCCACGTGCTGCGATAACGGCGGCGCGAAGCTCGGCGTGCGAGTCGACGCGAGAAGTTCGCGGCGGCGCGTCGCGAGACGTGATTCCCGGCCGTATCCTAATACAGGGCGAGACTTTGGAGCTGTGGACAATACAGATTTGGAGGATTTACAGCAGGCGATGGATGCGAGTGATTTCGGTGATGGACTGAGTGGTTTCGGTTCAGAGACAGGTTTCAGTTCTCGCGCACAAGCACGACCTTCCAGGGTTGCCGTGGGCGCGCGCGCCACGGAGACGGTTCCGATCATAGTGGGTAGAAGGGAGGCGCAAGGATCCACGACGCGATGAGGATGGTTTTTCCATGTGTTGTCTATAGGTATATGTCTACTACCTACTATAGACTACTACCTATAATAATAAACCGTCAAATCCTAAACGCCGGGTGCGTCCACTTCCCGTCCCACGACGGTTTCTCGCCAAGCACCAGCCTCTTTACTTCGTCCACTGTGCCCGCAACGTCATCCTGTGAGTTCGGATACGGCACCCAATACTCAAGCGCCCAGGATCCTTTCGCGTCCACGAACTGGCCTTTGGTACCGTCGTTCACAGGGGCCTTGACGCCTCGCCATCGAGACGTGTGTGTTGGGATCATCAAGCGCAGGTCCGGGGAAATGTTTTTACCGTCGCATTGTAAAATCTGGCCGTGTCTGTTGAACTCACCGAGAACTGCTAACCTTGCCACCAAGTCACTTATGGGAATCACGAACACCCCTGGCATGGCGGAGGCCTCCCCGACGTGAACAAACAAAAGGTCGAAATCATGTTTTGAATACGTGGAGTTGAAGCCGCCAGACGCGGTTGATGATTCAAGACAAGACTTTGAGTTGAGTAGAAGGGCCGGGCGTCCCGGTTTCCGCAGCGTCACCGTCCCGATGTCCCAACTCGGTTTCGCCTCGACCCGTGCCGCGACGTGCAGCACCCTGAAGTTAACACACATGTCGTAGTCCATGCGCAGCGTGGCTAGCGAGAAGTCGGGGCGGGGCAGGCCGTCATGTGCTGGGGCCATATCTGGGGCGGCACTGCCCGGGGAATACTGCGTGGGACAAACAACTGAGTGGCTCCACACACCGAGCGCGTCCAGCAGCGCCGCGCGGCGAGCAGGTTTCGAAAGAAAATCTTTTTTGGAGGATCCTCCCGTATGGGTATTCAGTGTGCTGGGTTTGATACCAGTCTCACCGGTATTCCCGGAAGGGGTTGCTTTCAATAAGTCAACGCTCTGCCCTCGTGAAGCTGTCGAATTATTTATGTGCGCTGTGAGAACATCCGCGATGCCGGCGCCTGTGTTTTGATTTTCTTTTTTGGAACCAACTTTGAACGCGCGCCATTTACAAGTCGGATCGCTTGGCGATATGTACACGTACTTTTTCATTTGATCTTTCAGCGCTAACGCGTTTTCTTTCGGCACGAGCCAGGCGGTGTACAGGTTGTTGCAGTGCTTCTCAGTCTCTAAGTATTGTCCTTTTTTATACTTTTCATCCATCAGTAGCTCTTGTTCGCCGTTCAGGCCTAACAGCATCACGATTGACGGCCCGGGAACTCTCGCGCACCGGTTGACCCGCGAAAACGTCCACTGCTCGTTGCCGAAGCGGATTTTTGTTTTTTCTGATCCGTAACTTCTATCTGTTCCTGGACCCTCCGAACTGGGCGTTTCCCTAACTTCGAGGAACACTCTTAAAATATGCGCACCTTTCGCGTCGGTTATAAAGAAACCACCCACCGTGTTATTTTTCTCTTGCACTCCATCTATGTCGTCGTCATCTAACTGAAACGTTTCCAACTTAAGTTCCGTTCTCCCGAACACCGCGGTCGGGTCGTTTTGTTTCGGTAACAGCGGCAACACGCGTTCGCACAGCCAGGTAACCGCGTTTGACTCAGCGCAGTGGTGCGTTTCGCCGTCGACGCGCACGAGCGAATTTTGGGGATGCGTCGTTTTTTTCGGGGACGCTTTTTTAACTTCCCTCATCGGCAAATCTTCCGGTTCCGGAACCCACCGCGCGTTGACCAAAACCCCCCCAGGGGCGACGTAAAAGTTCTTGGAACGCGTGAACGACTTGTGGTTCTCCGAGGTTAACGTCTCTTGTAGCCGGTCTTGCTCCCGTTTTAACCGGCTTGTTTCGGAACGCAAATCAATGGGGCGTGACGTCCGGTCAATGGGAAACTCGGAGGGGTACTTGGATGAGATGGCGCTGATTGAGGCGTTCGCAGACTCAAGGCTCGCCAAAGCATCCGCTAACGAGCTCATTGAACTTGATTAAAGAATGCACGACGGCGACGCGGCGCGGGCGCCGAGCGCGTCGGGACGCCGGCAGGCGCGGGTGTGAGGAGGTGTTGGACGCCGCGAATCTTCTCGGAAAAAGCGGCGTGCGTTTCGTCAACTTCGAGAATTTTCGTGCCGTCTTCATCAAAGTCCCCCGCGCCCGCGGCGGGGACCATGGCGACGTATGAGGAGCTCAAGGCGCGTGTCGCGATGCTAAAGCGCGCGGATAAGGAAGAAGTCATGTCGCGAAAAGCAGTCGCCGCGCAAGAAGCAGCGGAGGTGGCGAGGTGCGTCATGTTTCGACATGTTTCCTCGGGGGGAACAGCGTGGTCCCGAGAAATGTCAAATCCTAATCCCGAGACAAGCATCCCATGCCCACCACCTGCACTGAACCTATGACGACTCTAACCTCTGTTTCCTGATAACCCGCTGATGCCCCCCTTAATCCTAACAACAAACAGAGCCAATGCTGAGCTTCTTTCCCGCGAGAAGGAGAACGACGCGCGTCTGGCGAATGCTCGGAAGAGTTTGGACGCGGCGACGCAACGAAGTGGGAAGATGCGCGAGCAGTTTGAAGATAAAGCCAAAAGGAATAGACTCGAGATCAAAAGGCTGACGAAACAAGTGGAGCAATTACAAGCAGAGGCAACTAGTGTGAGGAAAGAAGAGCTGGAAAAACACGCACTTGCTCTGTCCAACGCTTTAGCCGAACAAGCATTGAAGTTCAAATCGGTCAAGAACGATTTGATTGAAAAGCTGAAACAAACAAAAGCCGAGTGCGATGAATTAAAACAAAAAACGCCCGCGGGGTACGACGCGATGGTGCGCCGATGTGAGGAATTCAGGGCACAGGTAGAAGAAGCAAAAACGGCGAAAGAGAACGCAGAACAAGCAGCCAAAAAATCCGAGGAGTTATTAACTCAAGCCCGCGTCGAAATGGCCGAAGCTGTGACCTCGGCGTCGGCGTCGAGCGATTATCAATGTGAGAAATTGAAACAGGAACACGCGGAGGTGTTGAAACAAATCGAGCTCCGCGTGCGACAAACCACCGATGCGTTACGAAACGAACGCGACACGTTCAAAAGGCAGCTGTTTGAATCACGGGAACGGGAAAGCGCGATGAGCCGAGTGTTGACGGAACAAGCCAGGGGGCTGTTGCTGGAAAGCGAATGATTGACGTGAATGACTCAGAACTCATTTTCTTGAAATAGTAGTTATAGCACATACTCTCTACAACGCTTACACTCTTAGACTAGCTCTACTCAAAAGCACCTGACTCCTCCCTCCTCTACTCACTGCCTGTGAAGAACTCCCCTACGCGTTGAAAGATCCCCTTCTTGGGCTGGTCCAGGTCGATGAGGAAGTCTTGTTTCCCGACGACTCTCCTCGCGGCGTTTTCGTAAGCGATTCCGGCGAGGGTTAGTTTTTTCTTGAGAACGAGAGGTTCGCCTCGGTTGGTGCTCACGATAACCTCGGTATCTTCCGGAATCGCGCCAAGCAGCGGCACGCCGAGCATCTCCTGCACATCCTTCACTGACATCATGTCGTTCTTCTTGATCATATCCGCGCGGACGCGGTTGACGATGAGCTTGACGTCGTAGATGCCGTTGGCTTCCAACAATCCAGCGACTCGGTCCGCGTCGCGAATGGCGGTGATTTCCGGCGTCGTGACGATGATTGACTCATTGGCACCCGCAATAGCGTTAATGAACCCCACGTCGATCCCCGCCGGGCAATCGATAAATATGTACTGGAACTTTAAGTCTTTCAAAATGTCAATCAAAACGTTCATGGAGTCTTTCGTGACGTTGTACTTCTGTCGGTTTTTCGATATCGGGAGTAACGATAAACCTCGCCATCGTTTATCTTTGATTAAAGCTTGTTCCATCCGGCACTCGCCTTCCAGGACTTCCATCGCGGTGTACATCACTCTGTTTTCTAGGCCTAACAGTAGGTCTAGGTTGCGTAGGCCGATATCCGCGTCGACTAGGCAGACTCTGTACCCTAAACGCGCTATGGACATTCCCAAATTCGCCGAGGTGGTGGTTTTGCCGACGCCGCCTTTGCCGCTCGTGATGACGATCACGCGCGTGTCGTCGTCTTGGTCTGTTAAAGCATCAGCAGCGTCCTCCTCAGCGGCACGGGGAACCATTCTTGTACTCTTACGGGAAAGGGAGACTGTGTATTGGGAGATGGGTTAGAAAAGTACGTCGTTTGAGATGAATGAGCACACATTTTCCACAGTGTTCTCGAAGTGGGGGACTTTAGGATCGCGATCGTGCGTGCTGTGGTCTGTGATGTGCGTACCTTTTGAAACGAAATTGCGTCGCTCATTCGCGGCAAATCTGAGCGGGGCGTTATGAGTACCGGCGCGCGCGGTTACGGTACGTGAGTTCACGGACTGAACGCGGCGCGCTCCCGTGACTCTCAAGCGGGGAACATTCACCACGCGCGATTGCGACAACGCGAACATTGCTATCGTCCGAGTTAACACCGGGGTCCCTTCCGTGTGTGGAGTCGGGCGGAGCGACGAAGGCGAAGCCGCGGCGACGATGACGCGGGGGCTGTGAAAGCGATGGAGGTGGCGCGTGCCCAACTGAGCGGGGGATGCGCGGTCGCCGCTCTCAACCGCCCGTGATCGATCCATCGGAATTTGTCCACTTGGCGCGAAAATATCGTCGACGATGGCCAAAAAAAGGCCAAACATGACATCTGCTACCCAACCTCACACTTCTAGTCGCGCGTTCCCATGGCGACGGCGCGGGCGTGGCTTCGGTTTCCCATGCTGGCGCCGCGGCCGCTTCCTAGGCTTCCGGTGGACGACACGCGGGTTGAAAGCGGTTCAAAGGAGCGCGTGACAACGACGAAGAGGCGACGTGATGATACTGACAAAACGACGAAGGATGTTTACGTTGAGACTTCCACACCAAAATCAAATCCCTTCACCATCGCCGCGGGCACGTCCAAACCCACCGTTGGTTCACCTCAACCCCGACACAGAAACGCGAAAGACGCCCCACGCCTCCCCCCCGGCGATTATGTTTTACCCGACACTGAGTCGTTCCTGAGGTACGAGCCGGGTTTGTTGGCGGCGAAATGTACTGATGAGATGTATGATGCGCTTTGGAATTTGTCCCATTCCATACCCCCAACCCCCAACCCCCTGAACCGAACCGTACACTTGAAGCGCAAGCAAGGCACGTTCGGCGCTAGTTACCGGTTCGGCGCGCAGGTCAGCAAGCGGATGGACGGCGAAAGCGGGCTGTTCCCTGGCACGTACGCGAGTGAAAACGACTGGCCGGCATTGGTCAAGCTGTGCGTTTTGGACGCGCGCGAAAAGGTTTGCGAAGGAGCGTTGTGCAAACAGCGTAAGGAGTGTTATGCAACCAGCGATACGTTCAATTATAAAGTGGGTACAGCGGTGGCGCACGTCAACTGGTACCCTGACGGCACATCAGGGATGGGCCGTCACAGCGATGGAGAGCCTTCGTTACTACCTGATGCGCCTATCTTCTCGTACAGCTTTTACGGCCGCGGATTGAAAAGTCCGTCGAGATTGTTTGATCTGTACGAAAAAGTAGCCGGAGTAAAAGTGAATGATAACGTCAAGCCGTTCGCGACCGTGCCGCTTTCACACGGCGATTGTCTCGTAATGGCGGGTGCTTTTCAACGGAACTACGAACACAGCGTAAAAGCCTCCGCTGCGAAGAAACACGTAGGACAAACGCGGATCAACATCACGGTGAGGGCGTTTCAGTCGGAAAAAGAATAGGGTGTAGTAATAGTGATTAGTAAGTCATTTGAAAACGTTTGCTAGCTAGAGTAGTCTATATAACCACTACTATCACTACTACTGGTGCAGCCCCTTGGGGTGGTGGAAGTGGCACCTTTCCCCGAACTTGCACCGTCCTGTTTTCACGAAGAACACGCACTCCGGGGCGCCGGGCCGGGAGGGGTACTGTATCGCGGGCGCCGATTCGATCACCGCGGCTCGGCCGGCGGCGCTCTTTCTCGATTGCTCCGTGATTGCCTCCGCAACCTTCGCCACCGCATTCGACGCCCCCACCCCCTCCTCCTCGTTCACCCCGAAGTACTTCACGAACGCGGGTTCATGCGCTGTGTTGTTTTTGACAAACGAAACCACGTGAAGAACCAGTTTCGGGAACTTCTTTTCAAAGTACTGGAAAAACGCATCCGGCGGCGCGCCCACTTCGGTTTGCACGTTTTTAGGCAACTCGCGGAAGTGGTTACTTTTGTTCCGAATCACGCGCAGTAAGTCTCTTATCTCGTGCCCGTTGTATGATCTGTATTTCCCTAGGTTTTGAGTCAAAGAGCCAGGCAAAGCATCCGACCACTTCGTGTTCGTGCCGCCGATGCTGTTCGTGTACTCGCCTAACTTAAACGTCAAAGCGCCTCGTTCAAGTTCCTGTAGCAGTAAATTCCCCCCGACTTCTCGGTCTTCCATCTCCACCCTGTCACTCACGTCGCACAGGAACTGCAGCTTCAACGCGTCGGACCACCAGAACGGGTGTATCAACGTCTCTGGGGCGGTCGGGCGGTCACCAGGGGTTGGCGACGTCAACTTCAACACCAAGTCACACGCTTCGTGTGATATCTTTTTTAACTCCGTCAACATCGGCGCCGCGCCGTTCAGCACGTTCTGGTCGCGTTCGTATTTCGAACCGAACGGGTGCCCCCCCCCGGTGAGGCAGTAGTGTAACAGACACCCCAGGCCGAACAAATCGACCGCCCTGGTTTGCCGCCCCCCTTGTAGACGCTCAGGGGCGAGCCAGCCCGCGGTACCGCCGACGAAGGGATTTGCGTTATTGTTATTATTATTCGAGTCCATGTTTTTCCCACCTCCAACACCTGAAGAAATCCCTTGGTACCCCAGCGACCCCAGCTGAGTTTCAAAACTCGTGCCATTGGTCAAATCAAGCTTCTTGGCGAGACCCATGTCCGCCAGTTTTCCTCTTTTATTCGGCGTAACTAACACGTTTTGCGGTTTCAGATCCCGGTGCACCACGCCCACGGCGTGAAGCGCGTTGACGCCGAGAAACGCGTCGCGGATCAAACGAACGCCTTCGGAAGTAGGGCGGCGAGTCGTGGGGTGGGTGAATAGAAAAGCGTCTGCATCACCTGTAGCGCCAGTAGCCGCACCCTCACTCGCCACCACTAAGCTCGCGAGCGTGCACTCGCACCGCTCCAACGCGACATACACGAAGTCCTCATCTTCCTCCATCGCAAAGCACCGCAGGATGTTCTGGTGTTCGTCCGATTCGATCAGGGTTTTCAGCTCGGTTCGGGCGAGTTCGTGGAAGTGCGCTAGTAAACGTTTCACGGCAACGTTGCGACCGTCCAAGGAACCCTCGAAAACCACCGTGCCGCAACTGCCATACCCGATGACGTTTGGGCCGACGCGCAGACGGCCGATTTGCGTTTCCCCGCGAAGCGTTTCTCCTTTTTGTTTACCTGGCACAGGCTCAACCGTGTTGGTCACCACAGTATCGCCAGTCGCGTCAATCGCGTCAATTGCTGGCTGTTCTGTGGAAAGTTTTGCACTTTCATTTGTTGTTGTATCGTCGTTTGCGCCTCTGCCGCCCCGTTTCCGTCCCCGCGCGCCGCGTTTCTTCTTGCCGCCGTCTGGGTTTTTTTCAGAAGTTTCAGCGGTGTTTGACTCTGGTTTACCCTGTGTCTCACTTGTAAGCTTCGTGTCACTTGTTTCAATCGTCTCATAAAAAACGGGGTCGGAGAAAGCCCGGGTCGCCGCGACGACTGCGGCGCCGACGCCGAGACCGAAAATTAACGTGAATATGATTGTCACCTTTATTTTTTCAGCCTGGGCTCGGTCGAAATCCCCAGAGCCGCTGCTCCAAAGCGCACCGTGCGTACCACCTATACTGCCGTCCAAGTATACCCTGCCCTTCGTCGCCAAAGCCGCAGCGGCGAGGTGCTCGGGGACGCACGCCCAGTCGTCCTCGGTGAGCCGCGGGGAGACGCTCACGACGCGCGTCTGCGTACCGTCCGTCTCCCCATAACGCAGAAACGAAACCAAACCATCAGATTTACTACCCGAAGTACTCCTTTGACTCCCCGATTCATCGCCGGGAAGCGCGTATAAACCGCCTTGGTGTGCGCCGACGAAAATCTCATCGTCACCGATCGAGTTCGGTTCGCCAATCGCCTTTTGTCCTCGCTTCAACACTTTGGAAACGCCGGCTCGGTCAAACGCCGATAGCGGTATCGATTGGAACGATTTGGACCACTGGGATTTGGAGTTCAAGGATCGAACCGTGTTGCCGTCCACAGTGAACTCCACTTCGAGTAAGGTTCCATCTGCTGTTTGTGCATCATCCGCCACCGAGGT
>TARA_B110000977_G_scaffold83176_1_pt1 | contig 12379 bp, 13 predicted proteins | sample TARA_B110000977 | Tara Oceans TARA_B110000977 (sample SAMEA4397798) | marine metagenome | biome: Polar Biome; feature: [SRF] surface water layer (ENVO:00010504); material: water (ENVO:00002006), including particulate matter (ENVO:01000060) such as... | depth 5 m | reverse complement strand
TGGAAATTCTTCTCTCGCCACTTTACTTGCCGAATAAATACTGGCGCCATCTTCACTCACCATAAAAACCTGTAATTTTCTATCAAACTTTAATCGTTTTATAAAATATTCTGTTTCTCTACTTGCTGTTCCATTTCCAATTGCAATTATCTCAATTTTATAACGTTCCACTATTGAAACAACCTTCTTTGAAGCCATTGCCGTATCCTTTTGTGGCGGATGGGGATAAATATTTTCATTATGAATTAATTCGCCATTCTCATCCAAACACACCAATTTACAACCCGATTTAAAACCAGGATCCAAAGCCAAAATTCTTTTTTGACCCACAGGTGCAGTCATTAATAATTGCTTCAAATTTTCCGAAAAAACCGCAATAGCTTGTTCATCTGCTTCAAATTTCAACTTATTTCTATGCTCTGTTTCTATAGACGGTTTAAGCAATCTTTTATAAGAATCCTTAATTGCTAACTCTACTTGTTCAGAAGATTCATTCCAACCATGTTTTAGTTTCTCATTCAGTTTATCCAACACTAATTCTTCTTCTGGTTGAATTTTAAGACGAATAATCCCTTCGTTTTCTGCTCTTAACAAAGCCAAAGTTCTATGTGATTTCAGTTTGGAAGTTAGCTCCGAATAATCGAAATAGTCTTTAAATTTCTCTCCCGCTATTTCCTTTCCTTTTACTACTTTTGATTTTGCAATAGCATGCTTGTCAAATATCCTTCTTGTAATATTTCTTACAGATACTCTTTCATTTACCCATTCAGCAATGATAAATCTGGCACCCTCAAGTGCCTCTTCGTTTATTTTCACTTCCCCTTTTACAAATCTTGCTGCAACTCTAGAAATATCTTCTTCGTTTTGAGACATAATAATTTTTGCCAAAGGTTCTAATCCATTCTCTCTCGCTAAAGTTGCCTTGGTTTTTCTTTTCTTTTTGAAAGGAAGATAAATATCTTCTACCTCGTTTAATAAAGTAGTTTTTAATATTAAATTTTTGACTTCGTCAGTTAATAATCCTTGTTCATCAATAGCTTTTATTACGGTTTGTTTTCTTTTTTCAAGTTCTTGAAGTCGGTCCAACCCATTTTTAATATCTAAAATTTGTACTTCATCCAATCCCCCTGTTTGCTCTTTTCTATACCTAGATATAAATGGAACAGTTCCTCCTTCTTTCAATAATTCAACAGTTTTAGAAACTTGTTTAAAAGAAATATTCAGTATTTTGGAAAGTTGTTCGATTGGATTCATTTCTTATTTTAGATTTAAATATCTTTGTAAAAATAAGATACTCTTTGGATAATAAAAAAGAAAGAGTAAAAACTACTATTAAAATTAAATGAAAAAAGGATTAGCAAAATTTGTGTTGTGGATTACTGGATGGAAACCAGAAGTAACTGACTTGGAAATTATCAAAAAGAGTGTGATGGTTGCAGCTCCTCATACTTCCAATTGGGACTTAATTTATATGGTTGCCATTTTCTGGCAATACGAATTACCTGTAAAGTTTTTTATTAAAGATTCTTATACCAAAGGATTACATGGAGGATATTTCAGATGGCTTGGAGGAATAGGAATAAATAGAAAACAAGCCGGAAATAAAGTAGAAACAGCTGCTAAGTTATTTGAAAAAGAAGAAAAGTTAATTATTATTATTCCGCCAGAAGGAACTCGAAAAAGAGTAGACAAATGGAAAAAAGGGTTTTATCACATTGCTAAAAAAGCGAATGTCCCAGTCTCATTTGGCTTTTTAGACTACAAGAATAAAAATGGCGGAGTTGGTGGTTTTATAAACCTTACCGATTCTTTTGAAAACGACATGGAGAAAATTCAGGCGTTTTATAAAAGGAAGACTGCGAAGTTTCCTGAGAATTATAATCAAGAGATTTATTAGACTAAATTAATTGTCATTTCCGAGAAATCGGGAATCTTAAAACGAGAATTATTCTAGTTTAGAATCGCCTTCCAATGTACAAAACATCTTTATGCTATCAATTGTGTGAGTAGAATCTAAAAGACAAGTTATATAATTTATTTTCATCTGGTAAATATAATTACTATCGTTAATGAGATTAGAATCATATCTTCCATAAACTAACTTACATTTTTTAGAGACTTTATCGATATAGTTATTTAATGTTTTTAATATTGCTTTTCTCCCATCTATACTGTTTTTTTGATCTAAACATTGGTTCGACATATAGTCTAAATCAGAAATTATCTTATTTGTAGCGTCAAAAATATTAGAAAGATTAGAGTTGTTTTTATCCTCACAAATTAAAGAGAATATACTTGTTGCTGTGCTATAACAATCAATTTTTCGATCAATTTCATTAAAATCAATCGAATTATTATTCGAACATTTAAAAAAAATAGCTAGTAAGCATATATATATATATACCGATTTGTTCATTTGTTAAGTTGTCTTTCGTAACGAATATAATTAAAATTTAACTTGATTAAGCTTACTCTGGGTTAAGATTCCCGATTTCTCGGAAATGACAATTCTAAAATTATTATCTCTTTTTAAGGTTCTTCCTCCCAACCTTCTGCTGAATCGTATCTTTTTCTTTATCCCAACCTCTTGCTTGGGAAAACTCTCGTCCATAAAATATAATTTGCAAATGCAATTTATTCCAAATCTCTATTGGAAATAATCGCTTGGCATCTTTCTCAGTTTGTACCACATTCTTTCCGTTACTCATTCCCCATCTGTACAGCAATCTATGAATGTGAGTATCTACAGGGAAAGCAGGAACACCAAATGCTTGACTCACCACAACCGAAGCTGTTTTATGGCCCACTCCTGGAAATTCTTCTAGCTGTTCCATGTCATTTGGCACCACTCCATCATATTTATTAATCAAGATTTCTGATAATTCCCAAATCGCTTTGGATTTCTTTGGCGACAAACCACAAGGTCTTATAATTTGCCTTATCTCATCTATTTGCAACTTCACCATATCGTAAGGATTATTGGCTTTTTCAAATAAAAATGGAGTCACTAAATTCACTCGTTTGTCTGTACATTGTGCAGATAACAAAACAGAAATTAACAAAGTATACTCATCTGTATGATCCAAGGGAACTGGAGTTTTAGGATAAATCCTTTCTAGCTCATCTATAATAAATTGTACTTTTTCTGCTTTTTTCATGCTTAATTTAGTTGTGGAATTATCTTGAAATAAAATTAACAATAAAAACTCATGCATTTGTTCTCAATACATTATATTTTTCTCTTAAAAAATATAATGTGTCGAAAAATGAAACAAAAAAAAGCCCTTGATTTACTTCAAGAGCTTAAAAATATTAATCTAAATTGATTACAAAAAAGTAACCTTTCCTGTTTCTACATCATACATAGCTCCCACAATATTTATTTCTCCATTTTTCTCCATCTCATTCAGTATGTTACTTTCTGTTCTCATTCTTTCTATAGATTTAAAAACATTCAATTCCGATACTTTCTCAATATTCTCTGGAGTAGCATCTTCTTTAGTTTTAATTACTTCATTTACTGCAGGATTTATTTTTGCTAATAAAGAAGTAATATTCCCAAGGTCAACTCTATTACATGCAGCTGTTACTGCTCCACATTTGGAATGTCCCATTACTACAACCACCATAGATCCAGCTACTTTACAGCCATATTCAATAGAGCCAAGGATATCTTGATTAATAATATTCCCTGCAACTCTCACACTAAAAATATCGCCAATTCCTTGGTCAAAAACTAATTCGATTGGCACTCTAGAATCAATACAACTTAATACAACTGTATGAGGAAATTGTCCTGCAGCAGTATCTAAAACTTGCCCCTGAAGGTTCCTTGGTGATTTGTTATTTGCCAAAAACCTTATGTTTCCTTCTTTTAAAATTTCTACTACAGTTACTGGCGTTTGTGAATCTTGTAATTCTTTTGTTTGTGTTCTCATAATTAGATTATTTACTTGTTATTTTTAAATGATCTAAAGGACTAACTTCCTTGTTCTCATATAAATCTATTATCGTTAATTTTATTCCTCTAGACTCTGCGTTAATTAAGAAGTCTTCAATTATTTTTATTGCGTCATAATGTATAAAATGAGTCTCGGTCGCATTTATTTCTACCACACTATTGTCTGGAATATTATTTAGAGTTGCCAGTAGAGAAGCTTTGTTCAAGAAAGTAACATCTTCTGATAAGGTTACAGTAATGAATTTCACATCGTCAGAATCCATTTCTGAATCAATATTCAATGGAACTTTATAATTATTTCTTAAAATTATAAAGACTGCAACCATCATCCCTATTCCAATCCCTGTTAATAAATCAGTAAATACAATACCTATAATTGTAACTAAGAATGGAATAAACTGTCCTAATCCTTGTTTGTACATTGCTTTAAAAGTAGCAGGTTTTGCTAATTTAAAACCTACAACCAATAATATTGCAGCCAAAACTCCTAATGGAATTAAGTTCAGTACATTCGGTATTAAAACGATACTAATCAAGATTAAAACTCCATGAGCAATAGTAGAAGCTTTAGTCTTACCTCCAGCTTGCTGATTTGCAGAACTTCTAACTATTACTTGCGTTACAGGTAACCCCCCTATTAATCCAGAAATAATATTCCCTAGGCCTTGGGCTCTTAATTCTTTATTAGTTGGTGTCACCCTTTTTAAAGTATCTTGCTTATCAGAAGCTTCTACACACAATAAAGTTTCTAGACTTGCAACAACTGCTATTACAATTGCTGTTATATATACTTTAGGATTTGTCAGTGCATTAAAATCTGGCAAAGTGAAATTACCAAAAAACTCTGAAGCATTTGAAGCGACAGGCAATGAAACTATGTGATCTGAACTAATAACTAAATCTGGATTTGATTTGAATAAAGTATTCAAAATAACCCCGACAACAACAGCTAAAAGGGGTCCTGGAATCATTGCTAAAATCTTTATTTTTTTAATAAATTTCGTATCCCAAAGTATTAAAATAAATAAAGAAACTGATGTAATTATAAGAACACCTAAAGAAATATAATCGAGCATATTTATCAACTCAGAGAACGTATTCTGGTTGTCTGATTGAATAAAATTTAAATCTCCTTCTGGGTCTTTATCATACCCAAATGCATGTGGAATTTGCTTTAAAAAAATCAAAATTCCAATACCTGCGAGCATTCCATAGATAACAGAAGATGGGAAATAATAAGCAATAATTCCCGCTTTTAAGAACCCCATTAGTAATTGTATAAATCCGGCTAAAATAACCGAAACAAGAAATATCTCAAACCCTCCTAATTCTGTTATTGCATTCAATACAATTACTGCCAATCCTGCTGCTGGACCACTAACTCCAAGAGGGGATCCACTTAATGATCCCACTACAATTCCTCCTATAATTCCAGATATTAAACCCGAAAATAATGGAGCTCCAGATGCCAATGCAATTCCCAGACATAATGGAAGTGCTACTAAAAATACTACTATACTTGCTGGTAAATCCGATTTTAAATGTTTTAACGGATTTAGTTTATTTGATTTATTCATTTTATGATTTTAAAAAATTTATTATTCTGTATCTCTATAAATAGTGAAACAAGTTCTAATTCAATAATTTTATACAATGAATTCTGGAGGAGGGTCAATTAATTTATGTTCAAATAAAGAACTGGTTTCAATAGAATTAGCAAATAGTATTTGTAATTCTTGAAACAAAATAATATCAATATTGGCTAGTAAAAACTTATCAGATTCTTCAATCTCTTCTAATTCCTCTTCACTATTCTCATCTTCTAATGATTCATTTTCGATCATTAAAAAAGAAATTTCATCCGAATTATCAAAAAAATTATTCAATACAATAAAAATAGGTTTAGCTATAAAAAATGCCAGTAAACAAACTACAATTTTTTTAAAAAGGATAATTTTAAATCTGCGGTATTTATTTTGAACTAATCTCATTTTACTGCATTAAAAACTAAATCAGTGTAAAAAGAAGAAACGCAATCTTTTGATTTACTGTTATCTATAAGACTTGGGAAGTGTTGAGAAAAATACCTCTGATGCAAAGCGCCATCAATTGTGCTTGAAATTAACATGTGAGGGTATTCATAATTCGGGTTAATCTCCTTTACTATATCACTTAGTCTATTTACTATTTGCTTATAAACTGTGTAGAAACCTTTTTCATTTTCATTATCAATCTCTTTCGTATAAATTACTTTCGCAGATTCACTAATAATAATTTGATGCAGAAGTACTTCATTAATATGAAAAAAGGAATTATCCTCAGTTACAGGTTTAGTAATTATATCCAAAGCTATTTTTAAACGCTCTTGAGGTAGTTTAATGTTGTGAGTTCCAAAAACCAACTTATACTCTACCCAACTCCAATACCAACAAGTTAAATACAACATTAACATGTGTTTATTTTCAAAATACCTGTAAACAGTACTTTCTGTTGAACTTATTTGTTTACTCAATTTTTTAAACGTAAATCCTTCAAAACCTAATTCATCAATAAGCATGATACTTTGGGAAACTATTTTTTTTCCTAACTCTGAAGACTCAGGATTTTTGAGATAAAGTTCAGGACTTATTGCGATATTTAAAAATAATCTTTCCATTGATATAATTTACTTGCACACAAATATAGTAGTAATACTATCAATAAAGCAAATTTCTTATAAATAAATCTATAATAATATATATTTATCAAATAAATAATAACAAAAAAAAGCCTTTGAGTTACTTCAAAGGCTTTATAAAAAAAAAGTTGTTTAAGCCAATACTTCAGATACAAGTTTAGCCGCATCTTCTAATTGTACAGCAGAATGAACCTTAAGTCCAGACGCATCAATTAATGCTTTTGCTTCTTCAGCATTAGTTCCTTGTAACCTTACAATAATTGGAATTTGAATATCTCCAATGTTTTTGTAAGCATCAATTACACCTTGCGCAACTCTATCACATCTTACAATACCTCCGAAAATATTTACCAATAATGCTTTTACATTTGGATCTTTCATAATGATACGAAAAGCTTTTTCAACTCTAGCTGCATCAGCTGTTCCACCTACGTCTAAAAAGTTTGCAGGATCACCTCCAGATAATTTAATGATATCCATTGTTGCCATTGCGAGTCCAGCTCCATTTACCATACAACCTACGTTTCCGTCAAGTTTTACATAGTTCAATTCATACTCAGAAGCTTCAACTTCTGTTGGATCTTCTTCTGACTTATCTCTCATTTCTGCATAATCCTTGTGACGGAATAATGCATTTTCATCCAAAGACACTTTTGCATCTACTGCAATAATTAGATCATCAGAAGTTTTAAGTACTGGATTAATTTCGAACATATCTGCATCACATCCTTCGTAAGCTTTAACCAAAGCAAAAACAAATTTTGTCATCTCTTTCATTGATTTTCCGCTAAGTCCTAAGTTAAAAGCAATCTTACGAGCTTGAAATCCTTGAATTCCTACTTTAGGATCAATTTCTTCAGTAAAAATCAAATGTGGAGTTTCTTCTGCCACAGTTTCAATATCCATTCCACCTTCCGTAGAATACATAATCATATTTCTTCCAGATGCTCTGTTTAAAAGAACTGACATGTAATATTCACTTGGCTCTGAAGCTCCAGGATAATATACATCTTGTCCTACTAATACTTTTCTTACTAATTTCCCCTCAGCAGAAGTTTGTGGAGTAATTAACATCATTCCTAAGATTTCGTCAGAAATAGATTTTACCTCGTCTAAACTCTTAGCTAGTTTTACACCTCCTCCTTTACCTCTTCCTCCTGCATGAATTTGAGCTTTTATTACAAACCAATCAGTACCAGTGTCGGCATTTAATTTTTTTGCAGCTTCCACAGCTTCTTCAGGAGTGTTTGCAACAATTCCTTCTTGAATTGCAACTCCATAACTTTTTAATATAGATTTACCTTGATATTCGTGTAAGTTCATTAGTTTTATTTTGATTAAATGAAAGCCAAAGATAAGATAAGTTAGAAACTTATAAAAGAGAAAATCACATATTTTATTACTTTAATTAAAATGCACCAAAAAGAATTAAAATCACTTTTTTTTATCGAAAAATGAGCTTAAATACTTATTTTAATGCTCATAAAATTGATTTTTGAACATTTATATTACCTTTGATATCGGATTTCGTTAAAAATGAAATTAAACCAAAACTATTACATTATATGAACGCAGTAATTACTGGAGTTGCTGGTTATGTGCCAGAGAAAATCTTAACTAATAAAGACCTAGAAAAGTTAGTCGACACCAATGAGGAATGGATAAAATCAAGAACAGGAATTGAAGAAAGACATATACTAGAAGACGGAAAAGGGACCTCTTACATGGGTGCAAAAGCTGTGGAAGATTTACTTAAAAAAACAAATACCAAAGCCGAAGAAATAGACTTGATAATTTGTGCTACAGTTACACCTGACCATGTTTTTCCATCTACTGCTAATATTGTATCTGATATGGTTGGTGCAACAAACGCTTGGAGTTTTGATATCAATGCAGCTTGTTCTGGATTTTTGTATGCTTTAACAACAGCTGGTCAATTTATTGAAACAGGAAAATATAAAAAAGTAATTGTAATTGGAGGAGATAAAATGTCCTCAATTATTGATTATACAGATAGAACTACCTGTATAATTTTTGGAGATGGAGCCGGAGCAGTTATGCTAGAGCCTACTGAAGAGAATGTTGGAATTCAAGATTCCATTTTATACTCTGATGGAGCTGGTAAAAAACATTTATACCAAAAATCTGGTGGATCTGTGAGTCCTGCTTCTGCAGAAACTGTAGCTAACAAAGAACACTTTGTATACCAAGAAGGTCAACCTGTTTTTAAAGCTGCTGTAACTGGAATGGCTGATGTATCAGAAGAAATAATGAAGAAGAACGACTTAACAGCTAATGATGTTGCTTGGTTAGTTCCTCATCAAGCTAACTTAAGAATAATTGATGCTACTGCTCGTAGAATGGGATTGAGCACAGAAAAAGTGATGATTAATATCCAAAAATATGGAAACACAACTGCTGGTACTATACCTTTATGTTTGGCCGATTGGGAATCTAAACTAAAAAAGGGAGATAACATCATTATCTCAACTTTTGGAGGTGGATTTACTTGGGGAGCACTCTACCTTAAATGGGGATATAACTCATAATAAAAAAATGAATACTCTCGTTTTAAAAAAAAAACGAAATAATTAATATATTTGACATCTAAATAAAAACTATAACTATGAATCTTACAGAAATTCAAGACTTAATAAAATTTGTGGCTAAACAAAAAGTCACTGAGGTAGAAATTGAAAAAAAAGATTTTAAAATCATTATAAAATCTGAAAAAGAAGAAGTGCACATTGCTCATGTATCTGCCCCTGCACCTTTGCAAATGGCTATCCCTACAGCTCCTATATCGACAGCAACACCTGCAGCTCCTGCAAATGAAGCAGTAGAAGAAAGTAATTATATCACAATAAAATCTCCAATGATTGGAACTTTTTATAGATCTTCTTCCCCAGAAACTGACTCATTTGTTAACGTAGGCGATATAATAAAAGAAGGAGATGTTCTTTGTATTATTGAAGCAATGAAGTTGTTTAATGAAATTGAAGCAGAAGTAAGCGGTAAAATTGTAAAAGTACTGGTTGATGATTCATCACCAATAGAATTTGACCAACCTTTATTCTTAATAGAACCTTAATCTATTCCTTTTCTAATTCTTAATTAATCTTAGTTCGGTAATTATTACCTGAACTAATAACAACTAACTTTATGTTTAAGAAAATATTAATAGCAAATAGAGGAGAAATAGCTCTTCGAATTATTAGAACATGCAAAGAAATGGGAATAAAAACTGTAGCAGTATATTCTACTGCTGACAAAGACAGTTTGCCCGTAAGATTTGCAGATGAAGCAGTTTGTATAGGGCCTCCTTCTAGTTCGGAATCTTATTTAAAAATATCAAATATAATTGCTGCTGCAGAAATTACAAATGCTGATGCAATTCATCCAGGTTACGGATTCTTATCAGAAAATGCTAAGTTTTCTAAAATCTGTGAGGAACATGGAATCAAATTTATTGGAGCAAGTGCCGAAATGATTGATAAAATGGGAGACAAAGCTTCTGCTAAGGAAACTATGCTAAAAGCAAAAGTACCTTGTGTTCCTGGCTCTGCAGGAATTCTAAAAAACTTAGCAGATGGACAAAAAACTGCTTTGAAAATAAAATATCCAGTTATGCTTAAAGCAACAGCTGGTGGAGGTGGAAAAGGGATGAGACTGATTTGGAAAGAAGAAAATTTTGAAGATGCTTGGAATTCTGCAAGAGCTGAATCTAAAGCTGCTTTTGGAAATGATGGGATGTACCTTGAGAAATTCATACAAGAACCAAGACATATTGAGATTCAAATTGCTAGTGACCAATACGGAAATCACTGTCACATGTCTGAAAGAGACTGTTCTATACAAAGAAGGCATCAAAAATTAGTAGAGGAGACTCCTTCTCCATTTATGACTCCAGATTTGAGAAAGAGAATGGGAGAAGCAGCTATCAAAGCTGCAAAAGCTGCAAAATATGAAGGTGTAGGTACTGTAGAATTCTTAGTGGATAAAAACAGAGATTTCTATTTTATGGAAATGAATACTCGTATTCAAGTAGAGCATACGATTACTGAAGAAGTAATAAATTTTGACTTAATAAGAGAGCAAATTAAAATTGCTTCGGGTCATAAAATCTCAGGTAAAAACTACGAACCTCAAATGCATGCTATTCAGTGTAGAATAAATGCTGAAGATCCTTATAACAACTACCGCCCTAGCCCCGGAAAAATAGGTCATTATAATGAGCCAGGTGGACACGGAATAAGAATAGACTCTCACGTTTATTCTGGATATACAATTTCTCCGTATTACGATTCTATGATTGCAAAACTAATTACTGTTGCGCAAACTAGAGAAGAAGCTATTACGAAAATGGAAAGAGCTTTGGAAGAATATTACGTAGAAGGAGTAAAAACAACTATCCCTTTCCATAGGCAATTGATGAAAAATAAAGATTTTAGAGAAGGAAACTTCAATACAGGATTTATGGATACTTTTGAATTGAAACCTGAGTAAAATTTTAAAATTACAGAACACAAAAAAGGCTTGAAGTAAACTTCAAGCCTTTTTTTATGCGTTTAAATTTTAAACGAATTAATCTTCTTTCTTTGCTTTTCTATAAGGGAAAGAGTGAAAAATTTGTCTTTTTGCAAATCTAAATTGCTTATCGCTATTAATAAATTTAGCAAATAATTTTTCATTCACACCAAAATACTCATAAATAGTTCCATCAGTAAATGTTACTTCAAACACATTTTTCTCGTGTTTAAAATCACCAACTTTACAATTAGTAAGCATCGTATTATACTCTTCTAAGTTAGCTTCCTTTGTTTCTGGAGCAATACTTACTAAGAAATGGTAAGCATCAATTATTTCAGAACTTTTAATACCAGCCTCTTCTTTTTTTGCTTCGTCTTGAAACTTATCTGGATGCCATTCTTTTACTAAATTTCTATATTTAGTTTTCAATTCTTTCAATACTAATGGGCCTTCTACCTCAAAAACCTCTTTATAAATCCTGATACGTTTCATTCTATTATTTTTTATTAAAGTGCAAAGCTATTCATATATTCTAATAAGTAAGAAATAATTACGAATAAAAAACAAAAAGAGCCTTAAGTTTACTTCATACTCTTTTTGTTTATGCTATTAAAACTGAATAAATCAATTACATATATTTAGTTAAATAACTCATAAATTCAGGTTTTATTGATTGTATAATTTCAAAAAAGTTTCCATTCTATGCCTTAATCCAATATGATATTCAAACAGTCTATGATCACTATCAACTGAATTTTCTATTACACTAATTTTAAAAAATCTCTTCATGTTTATTTATCAAAATATCTATTCCTTCATTTTCTGTAATAAATATTTTTATACATTTATAGGTTGGCCAATACTTACTTCCCCATAAATATTAATACAATGTCTTCTAATCTATTCTTGTAAGTTTTCAATTCATCTTTATAAAATTCCAATTGCTTTACCCATTTCTCATGTTCGAAATGTAAAACCTATAATGTTCTTTATTTACTTTTTTCACTTCTACTTTACTTTGTTTTGTATTGATTTTTATCTCTATCAAAAAATACAGAAAACAACCTTTTCTCAAAGTGAAAACAATCAGCTAAAAAAAAGAGTTTTACACTTGATAGTCTCGAATTATTTTGTTATATTATAAATAGCATTATTAAGCAATTCTAATTTCATTTTCAGTGGTAAATTCGCTAAATTTGCATAAATTATTT
>TARA_B110000977_G_scaffold201820_1_pt1 | contig 12393 bp, 8 predicted proteins | sample TARA_B110000977 | Tara Oceans TARA_B110000977 (sample SAMEA4397798) | marine metagenome | biome: Polar Biome; feature: [SRF] surface water layer (ENVO:00010504); material: water (ENVO:00002006), including particulate matter (ENVO:01000060) such as... | depth 5 m | reverse complement strand
CGCCTGTCGTTCCGGACGTCACGGCTGTTTTCGACACCGATTCGCCGGTGTTGACGGCGGAGGAGATCGAACGCGCCATTGCTTTAGAAAAGGCGCAGCTGGCGCAGGCGCAGGCGCAGGAGCTAGCTAGGTTGCAAGCGGAAGCGCAAGCGGAGATGTTGAGACTCCAAGCGGAAGCGGAAGCCGCTGCTATTAGAGCGGAACGCGAAGCCATCGCGGACGCCAAGCGAAAGGAGGAAATCTTTCTGAAAACCATCCCCGAACAAGTCAACAAAGACCCGCAGGACCATTTAAAGGAGCGCATGGGCGGCGGCGAGAACCTGTTCTTCACCGTGCCTGAGAGGTTGGTGGTGGGCAACCCCGCGCGGATCTATGTGAACAAAAGCCGAAGCGACACGTTAAGAGGCAAGCACAACGTTCGTTTCTTCGCCGGGTTCAATGACTGGAAGCTCGAGGAGTGGGACACGGCGATGATCCCAGTGGGTAGCGACGCGGATGACTACGCGTACAGTGAATTTCAAGTCCCCGACCTCGCCTACGGGTTCAACTTCGTGTTTGAAGCCGACGGTAACTTCGAAAACAGCGGCGGGGATAACTTCTTCGTGGACGTGCACTACGGGAAAACCAAGGAAGAGGTTGAAAAGTTCCTAAGAGACAAGGCAGCGTACGAGAAAGACTTGGCGGAAGCCACCGCGGCGTGCGAGACTGAAAAGTACGAAGCCGGGATGCGCAAGGAAGGCGTCGCGGAGGGCGAGTACATGAAGGACGGCCGGGTTATCTTTAAAACCGACCGGGGCGTGAAATCCGGTACAACTTTCATGATGTTCAACAAAGCCATGAACCCGATTGGAGGCCCGGCGGGTGATATCAGGATCCACGTTGGTTTCAACAAGTTCGCGCAAGGGTTCGAGTACGAGTTAATCATGGATCGCGTGAAAGGCGCGCCCGTGGATCCCGAAAACGACTGGTACGGCGTGAACCTTGAAATCCCCCACACTGCGTACACCATCGACATGGTGATTTCGGACGAGAAGAAAGAGCAGTGGGACAACAACGATGGGTATGACTATAGACTTCTCGTGGAAGGGGGGGAAGGTAACGCGACTACCAAGGACTGGGACGCACGGATTCAAGAAAGGATCGTTTACCTGGCGAAGATGCGGGAAGAGGCGGAAGAGGCAGCGCGCGTGGCGGCCAAGGCGAGAAGGAAAAGGAGAGAGGCTGCGCACAGAGAGGCCACGTTGGTCACTCGCAGACAGCAGCAGCACATTATTACGTGCGAACCGCCATACCCCAAAGCCGGGGACACGGTGAAGATCACGTACCACCCCCAGAACACGAACCTTGGGTTGGCGCAAGACGTGTACATCACCGGGGGGTTCAACCGGTGGACGCATGAAACGGCGGAGATCCCGGCGTCCGTCATGACAAGGCCGACTGAGACTAGTACGTTCGTGGAATTTGACATCACCATCCCCACCGACGCGTGGATGATGGACTTTGTGTTTTCCGACGGGATAGTGGAAGGGAGCACGTACGACAACCACTTCGGCAGGGATTACCACTTCCCCGTGGAGGACAGCTCGGTGGAGAAGCCGCCCCTGCACATCACGCACATCGCCGTGGAGATGGCGCCCATTGCGAAGGTGGGGGGCCTTGGGGATGTCGTCACGGCGTTGGCGCGGGCGATCCAGGACGAAGGCAACTTAGTGGAAGTGATCCTCCCCAAGTACCAGTTCTTCAACTCCTCCCCTATGCTGGGGAACATGGAGTTTGAAGGCGAGTTCGAGGCGTTGGGCACCAGGATCGTCGTCACCAAGCATGTCGTGGAGGACATCCAGGTGTTTTTCGTGGAACCAATGAACGGCATGTTCGCCGTGGATTCCGTGTACGGCCGGAACGACGACGGCGTGAAGTTTGACTTTTTCTGCAACGCCGCGCTTGAGTTTCTGTTACAGACGAACCGGCAGCCCGACATTCTGCACTGCCACGACTGGAGTACCGCTACCGTCGCTGCGTCGTACTGGCAGAACTACCACAACTACGGTTTGTGGAAACCTAAAGTGGTGTTCACGATCCACAACATGAACTACGGCCAGATGAAGATTGGCGAGGCGAGCTTTCACGCGCAGCTGACTACGACGGTGAGTCCGAGCTATGCGGGTGAGGTCTCCGGGCACGCGGCGGTCAGGGACAACCTGCACAAGTTCCACGGCGTGCGCAACGGGATCGACTCCGAAATCTGGGACCCGTCCACAGATCAGTTCCTGCCCATGAACTACAGCGCGGATAACCACGAGGACGGCAAGAGACGGGCGCGTGAGGAAATTCAAGGCAGGTTCGGTTTGACTTGGGGAAGCGATCAACCCATGGTCGCGGTGGTGTCCCGCCTCACCGCCCAGAAAGGCCTGGACCTCATTAAACACTCGATCCACCACTCGCTGAAGCGAGGGGCGCAGTTCGTGCTTTTGGGAAGCGCGCCCGACCCCAAGGTGCAAGGCGACTTCAACGCGATGGCGGGGTCGATTGGAGGGCCCAACGCCGCGTTCGCATTCGCGTTCGACGAGCCATTGAGTCACCTTGTCTACGCAGCTGCTGACTTTATTCTTGTGCCGAGTATGTTCGAGCCCTGCGGCTTGACGCAGATGATCAGCATGAGGTATGGCGCCGTGCCCGTGGTGCGCGCCACTGGCGGATTGCGCGACACAATCTTCGACGTGGACACGGAGAAGGACAGGGCGGCGTGGGAAGTTGACGGGTCCACTGACTGGAAAGTCACCGGCGACGCGACTAATGGGTTTTCGTTTGAGGGGACGGATATTGGGGGCTTGGAGTACGCCTTGGACAGAGCCTTGGACACGTACTACAACGACCGCATCTGGTTCCGCCAATTCCAGGAGAGGATCATGCGACAAGACTGGTCCTGGAACAGGCCGGCGCTTGATTACATCGAGCTTTATTACAGCGCGATTCGGGGGTAAGCTGATATTGTCGGTGAGTCGTCGAGAGTATAGAGGCGGAATGCAGTGCGTTGTGGGCTTAAGAGAAGACATTGAGTGCGCGGTAGAGGCCGGCGACCGCCCGAGGCTAATTTTGTAAAAGAAACATTTTTTCTCACGTCTGCGTTTTTCATTTTGCGATCCCGCTTGTGATTCGGTGCCGCGTGGCGTATTCACAGGCTCTCGTTGTCTCGGCCATCACACCCTCTCGCGTCCCCGCACGATGGCGACGACGAGCTGCTCCCCTCGGTGCGCCACCGCGTCCACCACGAGTTCGCGCCGTTCTTCGTTTGCGGGCGGGAAGTCCACACGAGCGTTGGCCCGGACATACCCAAGGGTCCCCCCGTCGACATCCCGGTCCTCACTAATCATCAGGGCCGACGTGAAGAAGAAATGGCGGAGCAGTCGTTCGATGACCTTGACCATAAAAGACGAGGACGAGGTTCACGATTTCTCCACCTACATCAGCGACGGCGAGCGGATCATCGACGTGACGTTTCCTGATACGAACAGGCGGGAAAAGATCGACGAAACAACCTGGAAAGTCCAACTCCTACCCTTCGAGTTCATGCAATGGAAAGCCACCGTGTTCACGACGTTGCGTTTGGAAGCGAGTAACGGTGAATTAAGGCTGAGCTCCACTGACCTCACAATAGAAGGCCTGCCGAAGGAATTAGGCGTAGAAGGCAAGGTGTGGCTGTCAATGGATGGGGCGCTGAAACCGGCGAGGACAGGTACAAAACAAGGCAGGAAAGTGCTCGGCAAACTCACGGTCAATCTCTCCGCTGAGGTGAACGAGATGGTTGCGATTCTCCCCGGGTTCGACGACGCCGTGAATTTGATCAACGACACCGTCATCGCCAACCTTCAGGGGAGCATCAACGCCACCGTGGCGGATGACTACACGAAGTGGAGGGTGAATGAAGTGGCGCGGGCGAAGGTGAATGCGTAGAGCGGATTAATGCGAAGAGTGTAGTACCTACCTAGCTAAGCGTTTGTAATGGACGAACTCTTTTGCGCAATAAACACAACAATGTCTCTTCTTCTCCAAGCGTTTTCACCGGACCGTCCAATTCAAACAATGCATTAGCTACCGCGCTATGGCGGGCGAGGGTGAGGGCGCGCCGGTGATAGGACGCGCCGCGCATGGTGCTGATGAGCTGGCTGCGGCGGAAGCGCACGCGCACGAGCTCAAGACGCGTTTCGCGTTCGCGTTGGATGATGACGAGCGGCGTGAATTGCTCCGCCTCGCATCGGACGCGACGATGAGGGTCAACACGATGCGTGCCGCGATTGAGTGCGCTCCCAGTGTGGCGCGCCGCGCGGCGGACGAAGCAGCGCGCGTGCTTGGGAACGCCAAGCGCATGCTTGTCTCTGCGGATACGACTCCGGAAACCAGGAGTGTGACCCCACCCAAGCGCGATGCCAGAGGAACGGCACGGAGCTCTCCAATCTCGGGGCGCCAATCTAATTCCCATCAATCGCCCAGCGCCGAAAGCCCGGCGGCGCGGAGCACAGGGAGAAGTCCAGCGGCGACTGTGCATACTGCGCATTCGCCTCAATCGACGCACAGGAAAAGCCCAGAGTTCACTACTAGCACTGCTAGACACCGAGAACCTTCAGGGCACTCCCCTGACGTGGAGCACGCTGCGGCGGTTCGCTTGCAGCGCGTACAGCGGGGCCGCGCCGCGCGCGAACGAGTGCGGCAATTATCAGACGCGAAGCGAGCCGCAGCTAGAGGTGCTGCCCCGAGCAGGAGCGATACACCGACCAGGGGTGCTGCGCTGAAAATAAACCTTGGCACTGAAAAGAAACCTGCAGTCCCGTTACGAAAACGTGTGGGCGACGACAACGGGGTTGAGAAAAGCAAAGCGCCGCCGCGAACGAAATCAGCGCCCGCATCTAGAGTCCGGGACTTGCGCGAATCGGAATCGGAAAGCAACACGAAAGCATTTCTGTCGGGTCCGGAGCGATTAAATGGTACGTTGAAACTAGTTTCGAAGTCGCCTATTAAGTCGCTGGTCAAAGCCACCCCCGTAGGGACATCGAAAGCGAAAGTTGCAAAGGCGATGAGCGCGGAGCGAGCGGTGAGGGCGGCGGCGCGGCGTTTGAAGGTGAAGCTTGAGGAGGAGATGTCCAAGGCGGAGCAGGAAGCTAAGTTGAAAGCGCAGAGGGCGGAACAAAGGCTCGATCGACTGATGTTCCCTGGCGAGGAGAAGTTTTACGAAAGGCTGGACCACGCGCGGAGCGCCGCGGCGGGCGACAGAAGCAGGCCGACGTCGGCGGCGCGGTCGAGCAGTCGGCCCACCTCTGCGACCACCAGCGTCGGACGCTCGTCAACACGCTCTGTTTCCTCTCCTATGAGTTCGAAGTCTCCGAAACACGTATCCCCGCCGAAATCAGCGCTCGTGCGTGTCAAATGCGCGGGGTCGTCGCGGACTTCGCGGTCGCTAAGGGTCAGCTTCGAAGCCGCGAGCGTCGAGCGTAGAGACCGGTTCGATTCGCCGCCCGGTTCATCTGCGAAGAAAACCGAAAAGGGTTTAGGGTTACGGTTGAACCCAGTGAGTCTGCATACAGCGGCGATGCGCAGAGCGGAAGCAGCGGAAAAAACGCTTCACGCTGCGGAGCTGGCGGTGGCACAGGCGAGGTACGAAGCCGAGCGTTTGCGCATGGAAGCGTTGCTCGGTCCGGCGCTGGACGACTCGGAGAGCGAATACGGGTCCCGGTATTATGAGGGTTATTCGCCGCTCAAAAACGATTCGGGATACGCTCCGTCGCCAACGAAATCCTCGCACCTGGCTTCCCCGATGGATACTCTTATTAAATCAGTCGTTTCGCCGATTCGGAGTGAGAAATCAGCGCGATCAAGCGGCGGGGGATCGCTCCTCAATCGCTCGTCCGTCTCGGCGAGCATCCAAGACGACCTGGGTACGGCGCCCTCCGCGCCGGTGACCCCGACTCGAGGTTCGAAGTACGACGAGGATACAGACGACTTTGCGTTTTCGCCACCTACGTTCCACCCGAAATCAGCACCGCCTAAGAATTCTGCTGGAATGGGAACGGACACGAACAAGCGTGGTTTGACCACCCCAGAAACTTCCTCTTCCAAGCCCTTCGAAACTCCCGGAACTGCGCCGCCCGACCAAACGTCGTCGCGATTGAACTCCACTCAAACGACTAAAAACTCCAAATCACAAAAGGCGAAGCAGTACGCGCAGGGTGTCCGCGAGATGGCCAACCGACGCGTGACGCGAAAAGCCGCTGCAGACGCAGAGCAGGCCCGGATAGCCGCCCAGGAGGAGTCCAAACGTTTGATCCGCGAGTCGAAAGAAGGAAAACCAGAAGCGACGGAGGGAATGCATCGCGCGTCGAAGATTCAACGCGACGCCGTGTTGTACTCGCGCGATATGTACCGACGCGCGGCGACTGCGGCGTTCGTGCGGTACTACACTGATAGGAGAGGGAGTCACAAAGCCGGTGCGTGCTCTGATAAAAACGCGTTCAATGGCGCGGTGTATGAGAAGGAGCTCATCGCCGCTGTGAAGTCGATGCCGGCGTTTGCCGGGCTGCACCCAAGATTTTTGCCGAGACTTTTCGGCAACGCCACGTTAGAAACCTTCGCGGAGCGACAAGTCGTGTTCCACGAAGGCGAGCGAAGTGAGGATCTGTTAGTCGTGGTTGGTGGCGAAATCGGGCTGTTTCAGAAACCGGAGAATGTCAAGGGGTTGAAAGCGTTAAGTGCTCCACAAGACCCTTGGAACCCCGACTGGTACCCATCGAAGACTAAATATAAACTGAGTCACAAGGCTGGCGAAGTCACTAGTGGGGATGGTTTGGAAAAAACGGCTGATGAGGAGCGTTACTTTCAGAAAAAGAAACGCGATTTACTGAACATGCCGGGGTGGGAAATCTGCGCGAAACAGCTGGGGGCGCCAAACGGAGCGGGGCTTTTCGTGCGGCGGCTTTTGACGGGCGAGCTGTTCGGAATGGGCGCCGTTTCCAATTTGAAAAATAAAACCAAAGGCGAAGCGCGGACGTGCACCGGGGTGGCTTTGTCGGAATGTTCTGTGTTGAAAATCTCAAAGCAGTGCTTCGACGACGTTTTAGGCGCGGTGCAAAGGTCCGTAGATGCGCAGATCGCGGTGTTCCTAAGGTCCACGGAGCTGTTCCCGGCGGACAAAGTGTTAGACGGAGACTTGAAAACATTGGCGAGCGTGTTTGAGAAGGTGGAGTGTGAATCAGGCGACAGGGTTGTCACGGCGGGCGATACCGCGCGGGGCGTGTTTTTCGTCAGGCACGGCACCGCGGAGGTGTTCGCGAAATCCAGGGTGCTGGTGGATGCCGCGGGGGGAGGAGATGCTGTGGATCAAAGCCTACGCCACTCAACCGCGTCGCTCCGAGTGTCGACGCAGTCGCTTCGTTTGTCCGGCGGGTCACTTCGCTCGTCTTCGTCTCAACTCCCTCTGCGACGGCGAACGGGCACGGGCGGAGGCGCCTCCGGAAATCCGCTGGTGGAGCGCATGAGGGATGTCCATCTCGGCGAGCTCGCCTCCCCCGCGGTGTTTGGGGAGGAGTGCTTGTGTTCGGAGAACCCGAAACGAAACGCGAAGAGCGGAGGCATGGGGCCGGGGCGACACGCGTTTACCGTCCGCGCCAAGAAATTTTCAACAAAAAACTCAGAAACGCTTCTCGTGTTTCGCCTCGCGCCCGAGGACGTCAACACGTTACCCGAGTCTGTTAAATCGCGTTTACTACAGCTGGCAAAGTCCACCGCGGAGGCGTCGGCTGAGGCGTATGACCAATTAGACTCGGCTCCGACTGTGCCCAGTGGACGTAACAGTGACGTGGTCGGGTCCGTGGACTTTATAAAAACGCCTCAGAGCCTGGAGCGAGTCGGTGTCGTCTTCGGGTCGTCCAAAAAGCCGCCGCCTAATTTGGTTGAACGAAATTCGTATGAGCATGACACCTATACTCATGATACTCGTGACTCGCGTGAGTCCCCCATCGCGAAAAACTCACGAGGGGGGCTGGGAGGGGGGGGTGGACGCACGCGGGAAAGCAGCGTCGGGCGATCGCGCAGCCGGTCGCCGAGCATGGGTGGTTGGTTACCTTCACGCTCGGCGAATCGAGCCCCTTCGGTGTCTCCCTCTAGGGATGTGAACCGTCGCGAGCCGTCGCCGTACAGTAAGTTCATGGGCGCCGACACACTGAAACATGATGAAAGCTTCGAGCGCACCGCCGCGGAGGTCACCAAGGCGGCGCTCCGGGAGGCAAAGAGTGCGGAGCGGAAGTTAAGGGAGTACCGGGCAAAACGGGCGACGCAAAACGAACGGAGCGTGAGCTCCGCGCGACCGGCGTCTCGTGCTAGTCTCACTGATAACGGACCCAAAAAGTCCTCCGGGGCGGGGGCGGGTAGACGACACCGACAGAACAGCGCACCCGTCATACGTCTGACAAAAAAAACAGCCGCGATGTACGCTAAAAACGCACCCCCAGGGCACAGTAAGTCAACAATGTTTCGCGAAAACAAAACGCTCTCCGACGAGAAACACGACTCGTTTACTTTCCGAACAAAACGGCCCGCAACCGCGGGCGTGTCGGGGTTTCAATTCGACGCCGAACGCGCGCGCGGGGTTTTGGAAGAAAGCAACCGTAGCCGGGAGAGGAGCGCGGAGGTGAGACATGAGTTCACCATGCGCGTGCCGAGTCGTACCGCCAGCGCGCCGAGCCGGCGGTACGAGGACCTTGAGAAAGCTTGGCAAGAGGCTGGGTTTGAAGCGGGAGACTTCTAGCAGATTTAGATTTTATTTGCTGACTCACACTTGTTGGTCGATATCTGTTCTGAACTTGTCATGTCAATCAACTACACAATCCACTACACACCACACACTTTACACAATGGGTATCGACGATCACGACACCTTCACCGGCCTAACGCAGCTTCAGGCCGCGGCCGCGGACGGGAACGTTGACAAAGTCGTCGAGCTCCTGGACGCGGGCGCTGACGCTAATATTCAAGCGAACGGCGAGGTACGTGGTGACGACGATTGATTTTGTTGGAGACGATTTTCGTGGGGACCGCGGGCGGCCAATCGTCGTCCCGACCTCGTCGGAGTGCCTCACAGCCTAGATCAAGATCTGATCACGGGACTGTATAGGGCACGCGCATCACGATCTCGCGGTTTCAAGGGTTCACCTGACTGTGATTCACGGAAACGACAACTTCCACGTGTGAAGCCCGCCGATCCATTGTTCGTTATGAGACGCGTGCTTTTCGTGCTTTTCCCGACACGAGGAACGACCGGAGGTTGGTCGTGACACCCAACACGACACGACAACACTGCCAAACGCACCCCCCCTGACCTCCCCTCCCCAAAATCCAGAACTCCGGCAAAACCGCGGCTATGATCGCCGCTTCGAACGGCTCTACCGAGATCCTAAAAGCGATGGGCCGAGGTCCTTCGCTTTTGGATTTGAAGGATGCGGATGGAGGCACCGCGGCGATGACCGCCGCGGTGCACAAGCACTCATCCGTGCTGGACTTCGTAAGTGACTTCCCAGCGATGCATTCAACCTCTTCACGTCTTCCCAGTCCGCCCGACGAACCATCAACACCTCAGAGTAGCACCTCCCTCATCATGACAAACGCCCCGATCGCGTCGTACCGTCGTTCCCGTCCCGCGAAATCCGAGTCAGCGGATTTTTATGGATTTTTTGTGAGGCCTTTCTCCTGAAAACCAATTTCGCTAACCTCCTTCTACCACTCCATCCTCCACTCCTCTTTAATTATTCAAATTAATTCCAACAGCTCATCGAGAAGAAGGTCAACCTGAACTCGCAGGACAGCGATGGTTGGACGGCTTTGATGTACGCGGTGACTGTTGGGGGCGCTGACGCCGTGTCCGCGCTCGTCGCCGCCGGCGTCGACCAGTCCCTCAAAAACGCCGACGGAGACACCGCCATGGACCTCGCCAAAGCCAACGCAAAGAGACACAACTTGATTCAAATCATGGACCCCAAGGAACCGCTGCCTACGTTGACGGAGTAAGGGGTTAACGGAGTCCGGGAAGGAAGGAAAGGCTGACTGTATTGACTGTGAAATGTTTGTGATTGCGCGAGTCGAAAAGGTGAGAGTAGGACTACGAAAGATGTTCTAATGGTACTATTGTTAAAAATCGTAGAGTCTCTAATTCGCTCTACTTCAACATTCGTCTATGGGGTTTCTGAGGGTGTTTTTTCGTCGAGTGGGAAGACTTTAGCACGGACACCAAATCGTCCAAGTCGTCAATCTGAACCGTTTCAGGAGGTTTCGTGTCGCCGCTGTTTCGGGATCCGCGTTTCGTGAGATGGCTCGATGACGTAGAAGATGCATGCGGAGAGGATGCATGACTCGATGCATGCGTCGATGCATGCTTCGATGTTGCCTCTGGAGGTGCGTGCGACGCGGAGTGCTTCGACGCCGAATGCTTCGCCTCCTTCGTCCCCTCGTGCGAAACAGAAGTGCTATGGTGCTTCGCTTCGAGTGCCTCCTCTTTTTCTTCTTCCTCCTCCTCCGCCTCCCACTTCTTGGCAATCGGTGGCTCCGGTTCCAGCTCCTCCACCTGATTCTTCAGCTCGCCGGTCTTCTCGTCGAGCTGTTGTTTGACCGCGTTGACCGCATTTCTCTCAGCCACGGCGTCCGAATCAGTCTCAGACAACGTGGACGAGGCATCTACCCGGGCCGCAGACGCAGAGGTGGACGACGTATTAGGGCTACTCGTGCTGTGCGCCGTGGACGGCATGTTGTGCGCATTGTCAGTGTCTGTCGTCGCGACGCCCGAGTCGTCTTCTGGCGAAAACGAGTGCGCGAACCCGAGGAACACGCCGCACACCAGGATGAAGCACAAAATGAAGGTTACGCTCCACCACCACACCCGGTGCTGAAGTTTCGCAGGACACACCCCGATCCACGTCTTTGACGTACCAACCGAGTGGCCTTCCTCGTCGTACTCCTCTTCTGATGAGCTGCCCAGCAGAGGCGCGCGATCCGGGTGGTCGCGGTGGTACTTAAGAATTCTTTCCTCTCCCACTCTTTGAGAAGATTTGCGATGGTGCTTGTTGGGGGAGTTGTTTGGATGTTGGTCCAGTTCTCGGTCGTCTTCGCCATTCCGCCCCCAATTCTTATCACGTCGCCCGCGACTCTTGTCCCTGCGTCCCCTGCCTCTGCGCCTCTCGTCCGATCGATCGCTCCTCGATGAAGTTTTCGACGCGGGCTTTGCGTAAAACACCCCCGGGTCCGGGTCGATCGGCGATGGCGCGTCCGTGTCGCGTCCATTCTTGTCTCTGCCCGAGAAAGCAGCTTTGAGTCCACCATCACCTCGCTCCACCTCTGTCAAAGGCGTCTTCTCACTCTCCTTTATCTTGCTCTTGCAGCACTTGGAAGGCCCGAGCCCCATCTTGGCGGACCGCCGACTCAACAAAGACTTTCTTGGTCAGTGCGGTCACCCCCGCGTCGCGCGCTCCTCTCAATCAATCAAGACTTTTCCTAAACCATCACGCGTTCGCCATTCCTCTAATAACGTGCGTCGTCTTGGTTCCCGTCTTCACCCCACGCGTCACCGTCGCGACGCGTCTCCACAGTGGGGACGAGCACGCGGGGTGTTTTCTTTTCAGTGGCGTTTCTAGTGTTACAACTGAGCGAATTTTTTTCATTTTGGACAGCGGGATCTGGTGTTTGTCCCTCAATTTGAGGGTCTGTTGACGGTCTGTGGACCAGTTCCGCCATCCACACTCGCTTTCCTTCGACGCATTCTCTGCCCTCCATTTTCTCGTTTCGGAACGGCGGCTCAAAACGCGCGCTCGCGAACACGGCCGATTACTTTTTCCCGCACAACTTCACCTATCCCAACAAGGTGCGTGGCCTCCCCTTGACTGTTTCTTTGCGTGCCGTGGTGCTGGTCACCTGCATCCACACGCCGAGGATCGACTCCCGTGAAGCTTGGCCTGCGTTGCGAGTCGCCCGCGTCTCGACGCGTTTTTCCCGAACTCTTTGCGGCGGCGGCCAGCGATCGAGTCTTCTCTTTTCTGCGCCGCAACAAGCGGGCAGATCCGTGAGGCGGGCAGACTCGTGCGTGTGCGGAACAACACGCACACGCGCGTGTTCATCTCCCGTGATGCGTGCGTGATGGTTCGAGGAGTGTTGAGGATTGCGAAGGACGCGAACGCCCTGTGTCGCTCGACCTTTTCGATCTGTCTCGACGATCTCAGAATCCCCCCAAACTTCCGTTACTGATTTATCCACTTCTGACATTCTCGCTCTTCCCCTTTATTATTATCCAGACAAAATGGCTACCGACGGCAAGGAACATCTTTCCATCGTGATCTGCGGTCACGTCGACTCTGGTAAGTCGACCAC
>TARA_B110000977_G_C11090948_1_pt1 | contig 12397 bp, 8 predicted proteins | sample TARA_B110000977 | Tara Oceans TARA_B110000977 (sample SAMEA4397798) | marine metagenome | biome: Polar Biome; feature: [SRF] surface water layer (ENVO:00010504); material: water (ENVO:00002006), including particulate matter (ENVO:01000060) such as... | depth 5 m | reverse complement strand
CATCCTCCTCCTCTTCCGCCTCTTCAAGCGGGTCCAGCCCCGCCGCCGCTCTGGCGTCCGCCCAGGGGTCCCTTTGGTTATCTCTTGTCGAAGATTTAACAGTGTTGTCACTCCTCACACCATAAGCATCGCCGTTTGCCCTTTCCTTCTCCAGCCACCCCTCCGGCCCGACCTTACGCCCGTCCAGCGTCTTCACCGAAGGACACATCTTGAAGACTGTTTTCGCATAGGTTTTCGTTGAGGCCAACGGACACCCACGCATGGATAGCTGCGTAAGTTTCGTTAACGCTTTCAAACTCTCCACGTCCCCGAAATCCGAAAACAAGTTCCCCGAGACGTCCAACACTCGGAGATTAACATTCCCGGCGAGCGCGACTTTCGGAAGGCTTTTCAGCTTGTTATGCGCCACGCGCAGCTCTTTCAGCTGAGTGCAGTGTTTTAGCGAGTCGCCGATAGTGGTTAACGAGTTATGACTTAAGGATAGCTTATTCAAGTTCACCAAGTCCTCAAACTCATCCTCAATCTGTTCGATTTTGTTGCTGCTCGCGACTACCGTGTTTAGATTGGTTAGTGGTTTTAAATGCGATAAATCTTCAATTGCGTTTTCCGTCGCGATTAAAGCACCCAGGTTGGGCGCGCCTTTGTTTAAGCCGGATAAACTAGTTAAATTGTTGCCACTGACGTTCAGGACACGCAGGTAGGGTAACGGGGAGTTTTGTGCAGTGTTATTGTCTCCCAGACCTCCCTGTTTGTTGACTCGGCTCTGTTTCCCGCGTCGCGCTTGGACTGCTGGTTTTTTTTTGTCGTTTTTCTTGGCGGCGGCGGCTTCATCATCGTGACTCCCTGCTCCCTTTGCTTTCAGCCACGGCCGAAGCGCATCGCCTTTCAAGCCGTTGTTGGCTAAACTGAGGTGTTTCAGGGACGATATCGTCGCTAGATTCTTGACCGCATCGTTGCCTAGCACGTTATCACTGAGATCGAGCTTGGCGAGACTTTTAAGGGCACCGCCAGTGTCGTCCGCCACCGCGTTGACGCCTTTGCCTCTTAAATCCAATATGGTCACGCCGTTGGGGTCGAGTTTTGTGCCACCGGGGCCGTGGCACGCCAGCGCCACGTCTAAAGTCGGCATCCGCTTGGAAAGGCGAAGGAGCCGTGAGACCGCGCGGGGAGGTCTGTCGGTTGGGAGAGGTGCAGAGAACAAAAGTTGAGAAAAGCGCTTTTTGCAGTTGGTTTTTTGGCCAGCATTTTTGTCCCTTGTGCTGGTCTAATAACTCAACCAAGCGACACGTCACGAGCTCCACGGATTATTGGCTAAGCGATCGCGCCATTATTGAACATCAAACCCATCCGCGCGGCGCACAGTCCGTCGCGTTAGGTGTCCTTTTTTGGTATAAGAACCTCACCTCATCGTGCGATACCTGCGATGTTGTTAGTTCCGGTCGCCGGCGTCGTTCCTGGTACTCTCCGGGGTTTGCGCTCCACGCGCGCGTCCCAAACGATTCAATCGCGATTTTCGCAATCGGGGGCGAAAGGATCGCGCAACGGATTAGTCCACCCCAAACTCGCCAAGACCCGCTGGGTGAGTGTCCCCGCGACAAAACAAGACGGCACCGGCACCGCACACGTGTTGCCCGATTTCAAACAGTCCGCAGGGATCCAGCGGTCGGCGAACAACGCCGTGGCGGTCAAGGTGGCGAGTTCGATTGAAAACGATGCAATCTTCTCTGATTCGATTACAGAATCCTTCGCGCCGACGACGTACAAGTTCGACGCCGACGGCAGCGCCGTCGCCATCGATATCAACGGGAGGGTGGTTGGAAAGTTCGGAAAGTTCGGGTTGTTCGGAACATCTAAAGAAAGCAGTGCCAGTGATAGACCAAGTGAGGCTGAGGACGTCGCGACTGAATCATCTGATGAAGATTTACTCGACAAAAAAGGGCCGGCGTCGTTCGTCCAGTCCGTCGCCTCCAACGTCACGTCCTTCGTGGTGAACGGCGCATCCAAGAAACCGAAAGCCACCACACGATGTGTCACGAACCAAGCCCAGGTATGGATCGACGCCTGGAGTGCAGGTGCACCGAAAGAAAAGCTCAACGCCATCAAAGCGGGCAGGGATATGACAATGAGCGGTGAGAACGAGATTGAGAAGAACGAAACTGAGAAAAAACCAGAAATCGAAATAAACCCCAAGGCGCCCCCTAACTTTGACCTCGGCGACATGGATTTAGCGGAAGTAACCCCAGGCGGCGCCAAACGTTTGGACCCAAACTCCGACCGGGACTACCCCGACTCCGTGTTCGTATCGGACGATGAGGCGGACCAAGAGGCGATGGAGGATATTTTGGGGGCGCCGAAGAAAACGGAAAATAAAATGCCCTCGTTTTCGGATATCACGAACATGGGCGGTATCGACAAGTCCACTACCAAATGCGCGTTCTTCGATTTAGACGGTACCGTCTGTGCTTCCAACGTGGTGTTCCAGTACGTGGCGTGGAAAATGAGTACCTTGTCTATTTTTGAAAAGATCTTCTGGGTCCCAATGTACGCGATGAAATGCGCGTTTTACTTTTTGGTTGACAAGATTTCGCGAACTACTTTTAACAACTTGTTTGCCATGGATTTCAAGGGGTCTTCAGCTAGTGAAGAGGCCAAAAAGCAAATGGCGGATATCAGCTACAACACCTACCTGAAAGACAAGGTGTTCCCCGCCTCGGTTGAAACGATTGCGAATCTAAAAGCGGGAGGGTACAATGTGGTGCTCGTTACGGGGAGCGTGGATTTCATGATTGCGCCGGTCGCGGAGTTGATCGACGCCGATTTTGTTATCGCCAACGAGTTGGAGACTGAGGTTGATGGTGTCACGGGTGAGGAGAAATTCAGCGGTAAGCTTCAGGGCACCGCGGTCGCTGATGACGAGAAGCGAGTAAGAATCTTACAATACGCCAAAGAAAACAACGTTGATCTCCAAGCCAGCCGCGCTTATGGAGACGCTACGGCTGATTTGGCGATGTTGCAAACCGTCGGAAACCCGTCAGTGGTGTCACCAAAGAAGTCCATGCGAAACAAAGCCAAGGAAGAGGGGTGGCCGGTGCTGGAGTGGGCGGTGTAGATGGGGATGGTGGGGGTTAGGGTTAGATTTTTTATGCCCTGAACCCTAAAACCTAAAGAGATAGTAACTAACGCTTGTAACACACTTCGCGATATTATGTGTACATTTTGTGAAAACCAAAGACGCTCTCATACGTTTTCACTCCCTTCGTACACCTCTCTGCTCGGCGCTTTCGGTGGGAGCTTCCGTAACACGAACAACACAAGCACCGTGGGGAACAACTCAGTGGTTGCGTAGTACACGATATCGACCAATGGGGTGCGCGTTGAATCTATTTGAATTCCATTTCCCTTCTCCAAAAACACCGCATCCGCCACCATCGCAACGCTCCTACACAAAAAGCACGCCGCGCACACCGTCGTTACTACTCCAATTTCCATTATTTTCTTCCGCCGTCCCTTCGCGGAGACGGGAAATTTACGTAACATTTGCCATAAGCGGCCTCCGTACTTTATGAAGCCTGCTGTTAAAAGGAGTGACGCGAGTGCTAACGTAAACGCGCTTACTACGGATACAATTTCGTAGAATTCCGGTTTCACGCCAAGCACCACGCACAGCACGAGTAAACACAAGTACACCACACTGTTTGCTCCTATAAAACTGTTCCGCAAATTGCCAACCTCTAAACTCTTTGCATTGTAATATATCTCCGCCCAGAACAGCACTAACAGCGAATAGGTGGTGAAGAACAACGCGGCGGGGACGTTTAGGAGGAACTCGCGCGTGATGAGCCAGGCGATTTTTATTTTTGCATCATCAACGCCGCCTCCAATCGCGTTCGCCTCCAGAACCCGTCGACACGCAAACACGGAACACCGACACACAGCGCACGCAAAGTTCAACACGTGGAAAACCTTCTGCGTGGTCCATCTGGGTAACGCAGAGTATGCGTATAAGGTAGAGATGGGGGTTGGGGGTGTGAAGGTGAGTTTCGGAGCAGAGCACTTTCATGAGCTCGTAGCTCGTGTGTCTCTTTCCTTCTGTCGCGCTGGAATTTGAAAAATGGGACCCAACGCGCTTGTCTTGGATTGGCCGAGAAATGAAACGCACCCGTACTCGGGGACTCTGCGGTGTATGCGCGCCAGCTGTACGAGTGCCACGAGCGCCACCATGCCGTAGGCCGCGGCCAGGCTCCAGTACGCCATGTCCTGCGGAGAAAGGGAAGAGACGCGTCAGCGCTTGAATGGAAAAGCAACAGCCTACTCGGTTGAAAAAATCGTTGAACCCGAGCGAGGATGTATCGACGTACCTCCGCGTGGGGATCGTGCCACGCGGTTACCGCATCCGAGAGGTCACTGAGATGCGCGCGGGACGTCGAGTCGACGGCCATAGCGTCGTTCACGGCGCGCCCGAGAGTACTGCCCCGACGGCTTTTTCACCAGTTTTGACCATTGTCGTTGTTATTGTTTTCCTCGGCCACTTTCTTCGTTTCGCGCCTTCCAATAAAATAAACTCGGGTGCGTCGAGTGTGGTCACTCGCGAACGCCGCGATGTCGCGCGGACGCGCGAAATCGCGCGACACGAATGTCCTGGACCACGTGCGTCTCTCCCCGCGTCGTCATTCTCGCTCGTTTCCATTAAGCACGGGGCGCTTTCGTGAACTCCCGAATTCACCCGAACACTGTAAACCTGACCGTTGTGGCTCGGGATGCATTCTGGACTTCCCCGACCTCCCGACCGTCCCCATCCCCAACTCTGACCCACTCACCTCATTCAAACCCCCAGGACTTCTACGAGCACCTGGCGTTGTCGGAGAAGATCGTGCACGGCCGGGTGAAGTTGGAGCTGGTACGTCCCGGTGCCTTCGAACGCACATTCGTTCGACCTGCTTGCGAATCTCGGTAGCTCGTTTTCTGATTGATGCGAACCGCGATACACATACGCTTATGCCGATACTGACCGTCCTGAACCCTGGCCCTGACCCCTAACCCACACAGCCCGTCGCTGATACTAGCGATGACGAGGAGGAGATGTGGCAAAAGTGGGAGGCGAAGAACGCGGCTGCGAGTGCCTCGCGACTGAGTTTACGCAACCAAGCCGAGATTGCTAAGAACCAGAAACCGGAAACCGACGCCGAGCAACGGCGCAAACCTCGTCAGTTCAAAGACGAAACGTACGCCAAGCTATTGACACGATCACGGCGGAACAGCGAGCGGATGAGGGATGCTAATAGAAAATCAGAGGCGTACGCGGATCCGGATTATTTATCAAGCGGCGGGCGATCGACGGGTGCCCGATCTAATGTTACGCGAAGAAATAGCACCACTTCGCCGGGGAGTATATTGAAACACTCCCCGACGCACAGTAGGGCGAGCTCACAGCAACGACGCAGGGTTTCGATATCCGAGGTGGATGACAGCGACTCCAGTGATGAATCCGATGTCAGAGAAATCTTCGCGTCGGCGGGTCGGCGAGGGCGGAGCTCATCGCCAGGACCTCGACGCGACAGTCAATACACCACAACGTCGCTTCGAGGAAGCACTTACGGGACTTCCCCTACATCCCCGGCTGAGTCTCGAGCGTTGGCGCTTGCATTAAGGGAGAACGACGACGTGTTATCCCGATCAGGGTATCAGGGTTCGGGGAATCAGGGTCATCAGGGTCATCACCCAGATGGTCACAACAACATTACCCAAAAGGTTGACAAGTTCACCGCGAGGGCGACGACGACGTTCAAACCCCCGCGGTTGTTCACATCGTCGCGGCCTGACGAACGTTTGCGGTCAAGAGCCGCGACTGCGAAGGTGTGGGCGAAGCAATCCCTGACGGAAACCGTGGTGATGCACACGGTTGGGACGACGAGCGGGGTTAAACATTGGGACGACCCGACGCGCGCGGCGGCGGAGCAAGCCGCAGTGAACGCGCGCGACGCGTATATCTCCATGGGGGGGGATGAGGTACTCGCGGAGGGAGTTGCGAGGGCCGCCGCCAGGGTAGCTGCCGCGAAAGCCGCGCGCTTCGTGGAACGCGTAGGGGAAGGCGCCGCGTACGTCGGGGCGGATCAAACCCGCCGCGCTCGGCTGAAGAAGAAATTCACCAACAGGACGGTTTTGAATTTAGCGTCAGACTCGGAATACAGTGACTCTTCCGCGGAGCCTGAAAAACACGGCATGCAACTCGTTCGCGAATCTTTACAGGAGGTGTACGCGCCCCTGGGAAGCGACGACGAAGATATGGGTAAACAGTCAGAAAAAAAAACCGGCGGGTACAAATCGGACGGCGCGGTTGGGGACAACGCGTTTACCGAATTCAGGGAGGAACTCGTTTTGTTGGATTTCGAAGAGTCCAAGGCGAAAAAAAGTATAAAAGCGCAATCGGAACCCACGAGCCCGAGAGGCGGTAAACGACCTCAATCGCATCGTAAATTTAACTCCAGACCTAACTCAGCCAGGCACGGGTTACAGCTGGTTCGCGAATCCTTGGCGGATGAATTGGACTGGGCGAAGCACGGCCGCGGCGCCGAGTCTTACCGTGGTGGGTCTGCGAAAACAAATCAGAGAAAACCTTCACGTCGACCGTCACGACCTTCCTCCGCCCGACCCGCGTCGCGACCCACTTCGGCGTCGTTGGAACGTGTACCCCTCCAAATCGGCCCTCAAACCGCTTTGCCCAACCCTTCCCGGTTTTTGAAGTCGGGGCAGGGAGGGGCCGGGATGGCGCGGGGGCGTTCGGTCGCCGCGCTCGAGGAAAGGGAAGGGGACCCGGCGCACGCCGCGCGTTTAAGGCGGCAGCTTGAAACCACGGTGGGGCCTGCGATGGCGGCGGCGAGAGCAGAGCAAGCGAAAGCGGCGGCCCGGATTGGGCTGGCGAAAGCGAGGGCTAAATCGTTAGCGGTGGAAGCTGCGGACGCGGAGAAACGAAGCCGATTCGCGAGACGCACCGCAAAGCGAGACGCGGAGAACAGGACATTTAAGAGTCCTCTGTTTGGTGGGAGAAATTACAACGGACCGGGGGTTGACGACACGCATCAAGCTGGTAATTTAGCTTCAGAAATCAAAGTGGTGGACGCGGGGGAAGAGTCGGCGCGGAAGATTGCAAGCGCGATGAGCGGTCGTCCGCGGTCGGCGATGACACGGTCGCGACCTCAATCGGCGCATTCTACGTTCCCCGGCTTTTCCCAGCCCGTGTCTCAGCCTGTGTTTTCGTTGACCCCCATATCGAGTCTCCGCCCGGCTTCGCGGTTCGCGCAGTCGCCGCAGTCGCCGTTTTCACCAATTCACAAGGTGTACCCCATGGCCGAGGCGCGGCGAAGAAACGCGGCGGAGACGGAAGCCGCGTTCGCGGAGGCGCACCACATAGCGATTTCGCAATCGCCGCGAAACGCTTCATATGGGCAAACATTCTCAGGGACTCCGGGAAGGACCCCCGGTCAGTCAGCGATGAAAAAGACACCAATTCGACCACAAAGTGCGCACGGCAAGCACGGGCTACAGATCGTCCGGGAAACCCTGGATGACGAACTGGAGTGGGCCAGGGGTAGTAGTAGATTGTTTTGAGATTGAAGTCTTTTTCATTACACTTTTTTCCTCTTCTCGCGTCGTCGTCTCTCGTAATCCCTTCCCTATCCGTCGTATCCGCATCGAAATCCTACATCGCCTCACGCAACAGAGGACCTTCTTCTGTGTTTCTTCGCAGGCTTCGCAGCATCCGCGACGGGCGCCTTTTTTGCTTTGCACTTGGGTTGCGTTCGCATGGGTGCCGTGACGGGCTTCGCGGCGGGCTTCTTCGCGACGAGCTTCTTGGTTTTCGCGGGTGCCTTTGCGATTTCCTTCGGAGGCGCGTTTTCCTTCGATTCCTTCGTTTCCTTCGCCTCGAGCTTCGCAGCAGCCTTCTTGAGCTTCACCCTCTGCTTTTCAACCTCCTTCTCGTCCCTCAAGCGCTGCCTCTCCGCCTCCTTCTCCTACCGGACGCGCTGCTTTTCAGCTTCTTTGTCGTCGACGATCTGCGTGTAGAAGAGGAAGTGTCAGCTTGACCGTGGGGGAAAAGAAAAGTCGTGGCCTTCTGAAAGGAGGGGTTCTAAAACACACGCGTACCTTCTGGACCTTGGCCTTGGCCTCGGCATACGCCTCCTCTACTTCATCCAAGATGTCGTGTTCGACCACGCTGGGGATCTCCGCGAGGCTCCCGTGCGCCTCGATGCCGTTCTCAAAGACTCGGACTGAGACACAGCCGAGGTGAGACCAGAACGAGTGGCCGTCTTCGTCGCCGAAGCCGAAGCCGCGTTCCGAGTGAGACCCCCAACGGAGGTCGCCTTCGGGTATCGACTGGTCGCACTTACATTTCGGCCAGCTCGCGCGGTGAGACGGGTTGGGTTCGATCATGTAGGGACTCATGGTTGCTGTGAGAATAAAGAGAGTGAGAAAGGGCGTGTGCGATGTTGGAGGCACGCGTCGTTGTGACGCGTGAAGCTTCGTGACGCGCTTTTACAAACGACTTTTTCCGGAAATAAATCTTCAGCTGTAACGAAAAGTCGTAATCCAAAAATACAAAAGTGTCTTGTTCACTTCGCGCCACACCACATTTTTATACGATACTTGTTCATTTCATATCTATCTATACCTGCTTTCTGCACTGCTCGGTCGGGGTTTATGCTCTAAACCCCAACCCTAAAGTATTCAATCGAGCCACCCTTTCGCCGCCGCCGCGGCGAGGAGCGCTTCTCGCTGTTTCGCTCGAACCTTCGTGGTATCTTTCTTCGCGCTCACTACTAACACGGCCCACTCATCCTCCTCCGTTTCCGCCTTGCTGAGCTGCTCCACCAGCTTCTCACGGCCTTTCGTGGGTAACGCCGCGATCCAGTCGTTCATCGCCGTGACTAGGTTGTCATCCGTCGAAGGGTCTGATTCGGCGGTGGCGGGGGGGGCGTCGACCTTTTCCTCAGCCACGGGCTTCTCCTCAGCCTCCGCAGCCTTGGCCTTGGCGTCGGCATCTGCTTTGGCCTTGGCATCGGCATATGCTTTGGCCTTGACATCTGCATCCGCCTTAGCCTTGGAATCCGCCGCAGCCTCAGCATCCGCCTTATCCTTAGCAGCCTTAGTCTCCGCGTCAGCCGCGGCCTTCGCGTCACCCTCCGCCTTGGCCTTCGCTTCCACTTCCGCCTTGGTCTTGGCCTCCGCTTCGGCCTTGGCTTTCGCTTCTTTCTCCGCGGTGCCGTCCTTCTTGGCCTTGGCATCCGCGTACGCCTTGGAGCGCTTCTCCTCCACAGCCTTGGCCTTCGCCGCCTTCGCAGCGGCTTGCGCTTTGAACTTCGCCTCTGATTCCGCCCTCGCCTGCGCTTGCAAAGCGGAAGCGGACTTCGCTTTCGCGGTTTCAGAGTCGGACGCGGCGGACTCAGAGGATGCGGATTTCAAACCGGCGTTGATCGTACGCTGGCGCGCCGCTTCCAGCTTAGCGGCTCGTTTGTCAGCGGGAGTGACTCTGGACTCGGTGGATGAGGTGGGAGTGGGGACGGGCTCGGCAACCCTGTCTGTGGATTCAGCAACCGTCGCTTCAGGCACCGGGTCTGCCTTCTTCGCCTCCGCGGGCTTGGGCGTAGGCACGTACGTGTCTTTGTCGTCGCCGAAGCGGAACACGACGCTGCCGTCCGCGAGCTCTTCGCCGTTCGCGTTGGCCACGACAGAGGCGCGGCGCGTGCATCGCGAAGATCGCACACGAATGGTTTTGCCGCCCTTTCGCGACGACGCCGCAGTGCGTCGCGCCACGGGCACAGCCACGTGCATGAATTGCGCAACACTCGACATGGTGCCTTGCGTCTACGTAGTGAGTCTCGCGTCTCTCGCGCGGGTCAATGTGGCCACTAAGAACGGACTCGTGTCCAGGGAAGAGATCGCGACAACTCCAACGTTTCGAGGAACCAGGAATGGCCAGCTCGACGCAATCTAAACGACCAGCTTGACCCTGAGTGTTCAAATCAAAGCAAGCAAAGAGTCTTTCAAATGGCTTGGCTTGATAGGCATGAGACGTGGCGCGAATTCCTCTTCATTTTCTCAGCAATATTGCGTGCCTCGGACGGTACGCGGCCTACTTGCCGCACGCACCTACGCGGGATGCCGCGGCGTCCCGTCGAGATGCGCGATGTGCGCCGTGTCAGCGCATGCTCTTTGACCCGTATCCTGCCCCTGGTGCTTTTAGCCGCAGGCGTGACGCATGCAAACGCCGGGGGCGTGCAATGGCCCGGCACCGGGGTGTTGCGCGAAGTGCCGCTGGAAGGATCTGTGGGTGATTCGGGAGGTGCGGGTGGTGCCCCCCGACGCGCGGGGGCGTTTGCGGAGAACGAGGGGACCACCAATGCCGAAGACTCAGTCAATGGTGAGCCCCCCTCGGTGCAGTTCGACGTGAGCATCCAGGATGACCTGTCAAACTCACGAGCCTCCATGCCGTCTCTTCCGAAAGATGCAACTCCCTTCGATGTGCGAATGGACGTGGTCATTCCAGACACCACGCTCGGCGCGGAGTCTAAATCCAACGACATACACGAAGAGTTCCGGCTCGGAAAAACCTTGGTGTGGTGCCAATCGTTTCTGTTGTCGGATTTGATCGGTGGTGATGAAAAAATGTCAGTCGTCGCGGTGGAACCGCTGCCCGGGTCGCCGGACGTCCATCACATGCACCTGCACGTGTGCGATGAGGACAGTTCCAGTTACGAGCGACACAAGAATTTGTTCGAAGGCGAAGGTGACTCCAAACCGCTCACCTGTGCCCCCCCCAGCTGGCAGCCAAATTCAGGGTGTCATGGCACCGCGTGGACATTTTTGCCAGGCCAGGATCCGGTGTTGTTCCCCAAGGGGGTGGGGTTCACCGCGGGCGGCGTAGACGGTGACGGAGATTCTCTAGCGGTGAGAAGAGTCGTGTTGGAAGTGCACTACGACCGAGCGCATCTGATGGCCGGCCGGAGTGATAAAAGCGGACTAAGATTATGGGCCACTAATAATCCTGATGACGCGAAGGAACGCGTGGGTGTTCTCTCCGTCGCGGACCCGTTCGCGCGGTTGCCTCAGAACCTTCCGGGCGGTCAGAAGGACGTGAGGTACACCACGCATTGCCCCCCGGGGTGCACGAAGACGTTCCAATCCCCGATGCACGTCTTCGCCTCGATGACGCACGCACACCTTCGGGCGAGGCACGTGCTGACCAGCATATTGACGCCCGATAGTGATGGAAACGTGAAGGAAGAGGAGGGTGATGGAGAGAGTGCTGACGATGAAAGTAGTGCTGACAACAACCACGCGTGGCGCACTGTTGTTGAAAAGAACGACGCAACCGGTTCGTTCACTCATGACGTGCAGAGGTTCGAACCAGCGAACTTCACGATAGTTCCAGGCGATGCTTTGAGAACGGAGTGCCGGTACGACACGAGTGGCGACTCACACGCCACGCCGTTCGGCCCAGCGACATCGCAAGAGATGTGCATGCAGGTGTTTCTTTACTACCCGAAGCAGCCCGAGTTTCTGTGCGGGTACTACTCGGAGTCCAAGTTCTGGTGCGGTGACGCGGAGGGTTTTACGGGCAAGGTTGGGGTGGATAAAGAGAAGTACAGCGAGTGGTGTGAAGTTGTGTCTGGTGTGGAGGGTGAGGGGTCGAAGTCTTGCCGTGACGTGGAGATGGCCAACGCGGTGGTGAGCGAGAAAAACGCGCACGACGAGTCGGTCTTGATGTAGATAGAAATAGAATAATGGAGCGATCCTGAAAGTTCCAACTTGCTTTCGTCTTCGGGGGGAGAGGACGGGTCGGCAGAATCGACGCCATTCGCGTTTTCGGGTCACTAAAAGCTCGGTGCCCACCCATCAGAATCTGCTGTCTTTTCATTATTCCTCCTCGAGTTCGTTGCCGCCGGCGTGTGTTTTCTCTAAAACGCGTACGCCGCCGCCATAGTCTACGTGCGCCTTGGAGCTAGGTCTCCGGGTGCCCGTGCGGAACCCGAGTGGGTGTGACTCGCGAGCGTGTGTTTGTGGAGCTGTATTCGTCAGGCTTCCGCTTTTTAGGGTTGCGGTCGCCGGCATTAGCAGCCGCGCGCGAATCTGGCGCCGAAGAAGACCTCTTCAATTGATTAAGTTACGCCCCGGGACGGCGTAGACTACGCCCGCGGACGAGCACACCCGCTTGCCTCCCAGGGACACGATGGAGCGTAAAATCTCCAGGGATGCGTTGCACAGCCAGGGCACTGCGTTGCCCCCCATCATCCAGAACCGCGTGGCGTCCGCGGAGGAGATGGCGCTAGGTGGCAGCGGGAGCAATTCCCCCGCGCATGGGATGAGCGGGTTGGGCGGGGGACAGAACGGCACGTACGAC
>TARA_B110000977_G_scaffold139129_1_pt1 | contig 12399 bp, 9 predicted proteins | sample TARA_B110000977 | Tara Oceans TARA_B110000977 (sample SAMEA4397798) | marine metagenome | biome: Polar Biome; feature: [SRF] surface water layer (ENVO:00010504); material: water (ENVO:00002006), including particulate matter (ENVO:01000060) such as... | depth 5 m | reverse complement strand
AAAAAAGCAGGCGACTTCGGGGCGGTAGGTGATTTTATCCAGCGGTTTGAAATCCATCCCCTTTGATACCCATGCGCACCTGCGGCAGACAAGCCGCTTTCAGGCACGCAGTGCGTGGGGTAGGTAGCGCATATGAAAACCGCATTCACGTCCCTTCGCGACCTTTTGAACCACGGTTTTGATACCGTCATCGACGTGCGATCACCCGCTGAATTTGCAGAAGACCATGTGCCAGGGGCGATCAACCTGCCCGCCTTGTCCAATGATCAGCGCGCGCAAGTTGGGACCGTTTATGTGCAGATCTCCCCGTTCAAGGCCCGTAAAATGGGCGCGGCGATGGTTGCGCGCAATGTGGCCGCGCACCTTGAGGGACCATTGAAAGACCACCTCGGATCATGGCGGCCGCTGGTCTATTGCTGGCGCGGGGGGCAACGATCAGGGTCTTTTGCATCCATCCTGACGCAAATCGGATGGCGCGCCGAAGTCGTTGACGGCGGATATCAAGCGTTTCGAAATCTTGTCCACGATGTGTTGTACAAGGACGCGGTACCACATCGGCTGATCCTGCTGGATGGCAATACAGGCACGGCAAAGACCGACCTTTTGCACCGTCTAGACCGCCTTGGTGTTCAGGTGTTGGACCTTGAAGGATTGGCAAATCATCGCGGTTCTTTGCTGGGTGAAATGGACGGTGGGCAGCCTGCACAAAAGGGGTTCGAAACCGCGCTCGCCTGTGCGTTGCTTAAACTTGACCCAACGCGCCCGACACTGGTCGAAGCCGAAAGCAGCAAGGTAGGAGAACGTGTGGTTCCCCCGACGCTTTGGGCCGCCATGAAGGCCGCGCCACGTATCGAAATTGATGCACCACTCGACGCCCGTGCTGCATATCTTGCCGATGCCTATGCTGACGTGAGTTCGGACGCGCAGGGGTTGCGCACCAAGCTAGAGATTTTGCGCCGTCATCGGGGGCATCTGGTCGACGGTTGGCTTGGGCTTTTGGATGCGGGGAAATTTCAGGCCCTCGCGCGGGCGTTGATGGATGAACATTATGATCCGACGTATAGATCTGGCCGCACACGTCATGGCGCGGATGTTCTAGAACGGTTTAGCGTTGATGGGTTGGCCGAAGATGACCGCGACGCATTGGCCGCGCGTCTGTCGGATTGGGTCGCATCCGTTAGCTGAACGTCACACCCGACCCATCCGTAATTTCGCCAATAATTGTGAACCGATCGTCGGTGAGTGTGTCCGCCATATCCTTTGGCACCGCCGCCAACAATCCGCCCCCCGTTTGGGGGTCAAACATCAGCGCGGCGCGTGGCGTATCAGGGGCCGTCACACGCGCATCATTTCGATTGTCCGCAAACAGCGAAGACCGCACACCGCGTTGCGCAAGGTCCAGCGCGCCGTCCATGATGGGCACCTCGTTTAGCCGCACGGTTGCGCCGACGCCTGATGCCTCACATATCCCCGCAAGGTGCCCTGCGAGGCCAAAGCCTGTCACATCCGTCATCGCATTGACCCCGCGCAACAAACTGCTGGTGTCATGTTGCGACTGAACCATCTGCTGTAAGCACGCTAAAACATCGCCACCCCGCGCCATGCCGCGCATTTCTGCCGCCAAGATTGTGCCTGACCCTATGGGTTTGGACAGAACCAAAACATCGCCAGCTTTAGCCCCCGAAAGGGTTATCGGTGCGCTGTCACATAGCCCTGTAATCGACAGCCCAATGGTCATGCTGTCGCCTAGCGTCGTGTGCCCACCGACCAATACCGCGCCGCAATCAGACAAAGCCTGTGCCACAGTCGCTGTAATTTCCCCCACCGTGCGGCGCTGCAAATCCAGCGACATACGCGGCAATGTGAGGGATAGAACCGCCGCCTGTGGTGCGGCCCCCATCGCCCAGATATCGCCAAGGGCATGGGTCGATGCAATATTGGCCATCATCACCGGATCAAGCGTGACCGCACTTAGATGATCGGTCGTGAACGCCTGCACAACGCCCCCCGTTTTCAGCACCGCAGCATCATCACCGGGAAGTGATACGATGTCGTCGCGCGTTGGTTTTGGCAAATCGGCCAGCGCATGTTGCAATGCTCCTCGCCCAACTTTCGCACCGCACCCGCCACAAAGTGGGGCATCGCCAATCTCGGTAAGCACCCCGTCAGCCACGCGCAGCGGCAAGGGGTCGGCGGGCATTGTTAGCCCGTCAAACTGGGTCATGAATTTGCGGTCAATCTGGTCTTTCCAGCGCCACAGCAGAGTGCCCCGTCGCGCTGTCCCGAACTTTTCCGCAAGCGCAGTTTTGCCGCCCAATGAAATGAGTTTGAGGTAGTCTTTTTGCGGTTGGAATTTGCGCAACGCACCACCCGATAAGCGGGCGCGCAGGTTATCGAACAGGTAGGGCGCTTCGCGGACGGCAAAGACACCGGCCTTGGGGCGTGGATCATGGGACAGATGCGCACAATCGCCGACCGCGAACACATCTGAATGGGAGGTCTGCAAGGTCGGCCCGACGGTCAGGAACCCGTCGTGCAGATCAAGCCCAATATCGCCGACCCAGTCATGGGGCCGCGCACCCGCAGCGCCCGTGGTGAAATCGGACGGCACGACGGTATCATCTGATAATCGCACCGCATCAGGTAGCACCTCAACCACGTCGGCATTTTCGACCAAGGTCACGTTAAGGTCCGACAGTGCGGCCAACAGACGACTGCGTGCAGGTGTATCGAAACCGTCCAGCACCAAGCTGCGATCAATCAGCGACACCGTTGGGGACTTGTCACGCAGCGCGTAGGCCATGGCCATCGCAAGCTCCGCGCCTGCAACCCCGCCCCCAATCACCGCAACCTTTGGGGCGGTTGCGGTGTTGCGATACGCGTCCCACCGCGACGCAAAAACGCCCAGCGGCTTGGCTGGAATGCCATGTTCGGAAAACCCTGCAAGTTTTGGCATTTCGGACGTTATGCCGACATCCAAAGCCGCCACGTCGTAAGCCACTGGGGGGCGGCCCTGCACCGTGATCGTTTTACCCACGGGATCAATCGCGGCAGCCTTACCATTGATCAATCGCGCGCCTGCGAACCGCGCGAGTTTCACGAGATCAATGTCGAGTTCTTCGCGTGTGTAGTGCCCCGCAACAAATCCAGGCAGCATTCCCGAATAAGGCGCTGTCGGCCCCGGGTTGATGACGGTCAGCCGAACACCGGGCAGCGGGTTCATTCCCCATTTACGCAGGACAAGTGCGTGGGTGTGACCACCACCAATCAAAACCAGATCGCGGGTGAAGGGGATTGTTTGTTTCATGCTGAAGTCTTAGCGCGCGCAGCCGCTGTCGCCCAGCGCCGCGTTTTCACCTTTTGGTCATTCGTATCCGGTCATTTCCAGATATCCGACGCCATCGTGCGTGCCCGTGACTGTCACAGGCCCTTCCCAGTAAGGCACCGACGTATCCATCCACGCCGCATCATTGATCGCTTGAACGGTGACATCGACGCCGCGATCAGGCAGCGTGACACGCCACTGTGTCGGGACAGATCGACCAGCAACAGACACGCGCGACAAGGGTTGCGCATCAAATGCGCCGTCGGGGTAGGCCGTTGTAACACCGTCCGGTTCAATCCATGTGGCCGATGTATAAAACGTGCCGTCCGTCTGGCGCAGCCGAAACCCCATAAGCTTTCCATCCCCCAAAGACAGCGAAAACCAATCCCAGCCCGTTTGATCATCCGACAAGGGTTGCGACGACCATTCGCGATCAAGCCACGCCTGCCCCCGCACAGCCACATCCCCATCAGGCAGCGACAGCGTGCCTTGGATATCGTAGAACGGTTGCGAATAATAATAGGACGCCTGCCCGGCTGCGGACTTTACGGAATAGCCATCCGCGCCGTGAAACACGATCGGACCTTGCGCGTTCAGGGCCATGTCATAGGCAAAGTCAGGCCCGCTTGCGGTCATCTGCAACGTATCGAAATCAAGACCCGTCAGTTGCCAGTCGTCGATCCACGCCTCAAACGGTTCAGCGGTCACACCCGCCTGCCCGATCCCCCCGCGTGCGAGCCGTTCTGTCACAAAGTGTTCATCCGTCGTCGTCACCGCCGCGTGGCCCATCCAAAACTGGGGCGACGACCAGCCCTCCCCGCCATTTGGTGTCAGGGCGGATCGAAACAACGTCCATTGAAGCCCGTAGGGTGTGCCGTCCTCTGCCTCAAGGTTGGCGGTCAGATACCACCACTCAATCCGGTAATCATCGTGCGGGCCGTGATCTGACGGAAAGTCAAAAATTGCGGGCTCCTGGGGTGTTGAAAACCCGTCGCTGTCGGCACCAAGTCCGGCAAATCCTTGGGCGCTGGCCGTGACGGGCAACAAAAGGAGCGGGAAAATTCTAGCGTTCATTGGAAAACACTTTCAGCAAGTCAGCGGGGCGCGTGCGGGCCAGTTTTCGCGCAGGCCAGAGCGCGGCCAGTACCGCCGCGACCACCGCAAACCCTGCTAGGCGGGCGTAATCCAGCGGGAACAGGAACATGGGCAACCGCCACCCGAACGCTTCGACGTTAACAACTGCCAGCAATGTCCACGCGAGGGCAAGGCCAAGCGGTAGGGCAAGGACCGCCGTCAGAAGGGCCAAAAGAACGGCGCGGATAATTTCAATCTGCCCAAGCCGTGCGCGGGTCAGCCCCTGCGCCCAGACGGGGGCGAGTTGCGGAAGGCGCATGGTGGCAAGTGTCAGAAGGCTCATCAATATCGCGAACCCCGCCACGGCGAGAGTTAGGACGTTCAATGCGCCCGTGATGGTAAAGGTGCGGTCAAACACGCTGAGGGAAAACGCCTTAATGCCCGCTTGGTTGATCATATTCGCCTCTGCCAAACCGAAGGTTTCGCGCAGTTCAATCGCAAGGGCAGGCACATCATCAGCGTCCATTCGAATGCCGAACCGCAAGGCGGATACCGCCGGAAACAAGTCTTCGAACAGCGTTTTGGTTACGATGACCTGCCCGATGGGATTGCCGTAGTCACCATAGATTCCCAACACGGGAAAGGACCGCCCCGAAAATGTAATTTCATCACCGATGTCGATGTCTGCCCGTCGCGCCAGCTGTTCGTTGATCGCCGCACCCACCCCGTTTTCAATATCGCCCCATGCGTTTGGGGCGGCATTCAAAAACAGCCAATTGTCGCGGTAGGTTTCATGGGCGGTGGGGCCAAACACCTCGGATTGTAACCCACGGATGTTTTGTTCGACCGATTGGATCGGCAGGACTTTATCGACGCGGGTTTCAAGAAAGGTGCGCAGGGCTAAAGCTTGTTCTTCATCGTCCGCATAAACATAAAATTCCGAGGCGAGCCGCTGATCCAGGAACCCTGTGAATGTCAGGCGAAAACTGCTGACCATTGTTGATACACCGACGTTTGCCGCCATCGCCAACAGCAACGCCATCAAGGCCAATGACAAGCCCGGCAATTGCTGGCGCGTGTCTGCCCAGAACCATTCTGCCATGACCGATTTCGCCTGTGCAGCGCCAAACGCCAGAACGCGGTCTAGCACGACAGGCAATGCCAATGCGGCCCCGATAAGAAGTGCGGCCAACATTCCAAACCCCGCTACGAGGCCACTGCCCAACCATCCCAGTACCCCCGCCAGTATTAGCAATGCGACGGCCACCCCCGCCTGCAATAATCGACCCTGTCCCGCCTGCATTGCCCATGCACGGGGGCGTGCGGAGGCGAGCAATGGCATGCGCGCCAATTGCCACAGCGACGCGGCGGCGGCCATTGCGGTGCCCCCGACGGCGATCAAAAGGCCCGATACCCACCACTCGGGGCGCAACTGCAATGTGCCCGAAACAGATTGCCCATAGAGCCCCGAGATCGTCGCGGCGACGTCTGGCAGCAGCGCCGCCGCAACAAGATACCCAAGCCCCACACCGATGGCCCCCGCTACAAGGGAAATTACCAAAAGTTCGACGCCGATCAATGCAACCAAACGGCCAAGCGGAAAGCCAAGCGCGCGCAAGGTGCGAATAACGGGCCTACGCTGTTCAAACGCCAAACCAATCGCGCCATGAACGATGAAAATACCCACCGCGAACGACAACAGGCCAAACGCGGTGAGGTTGAGGTGAAAGCTATCCGTCAAGCGGCCCAGGTCTGATCCGCCCTGCGGCGCGCGGAGCGTCAGATTGGGCATAACATCCCCAAGTGGGATTTGGGTCAAAGGTCGGGACGGCGCGACGATAAGGCGGGATAATACATCCGGCATGTCCAAAAGGCGCTGCGCGGTACCGACATCTGTCAGAATTACACCGGGGGCAACGTCCGGTGATGCGACAGTTTGCACGCCATACTCTGCGATATTATCAAGCGTGTCTTGGGTCGCGAACAACACCCCCGCAGTCAGCATGTCGATCGTCATTGCGCCGTCATTCAAACCCACGGGCGCAATGCCACCGGGGGACGTCAGCGCGTCTAGACCGATCAGACGCACACCATCCAGCCGCCCTTCGATCACAGGGCTCACCAGCCAACCGGCGCGGCGTAATGCGATATAATCAGCTTGTGAAATCGTGCCGATGTCTGATGTAATTTGCGCGAATTGGCCTTCGCCCAGAGTTTCAGCCGCAGCATCATAGGACGCGCGTGCTTCGGCGTTGACGGCCTGCACGCCGGACCACAGGGCGGTCGCCAAGGACAGGCCCACCACCAACGTAAACAGTTGAACAGGGTTGCGCCGCCAATGAGACAACAGCGCCAAAAGCCCGGCTTTGGTCATGTGGGCGACCCATCAATACGGCCTGCGCGCAAATGTAAACGACGCCCCATACGCCCCGCTAAACGCTGTGAATGTGTGACCATCAGCAAAGCCGCGTTCGTTTCAGAAGCGAGTTCGAGCATCAGATCCATGACCGTGTCAGCCGTCGCTTCGTCCAGATTTCCCGTCGGTTCATCTGCCAGAACGAGGGCAGGTTTGGCCGCCAGAGTGCGCGCGATGGCAACCCGTTGCTGCTGACCCCCCGACAATTGTTCCGGATATTTAGCGAGGTGTTCGCGCAACCCCATGCGCGTCGAAAGATCGGCGATCCATGCCTTATCTTCGCGCCCACCAAGACGGGCCTGAAACGAGATATTAGACCCAACCGTCAGCGACGGGATTAAATTGAACTGCTGGAACACAACTCCGACTTTGTCACGACGCACAGCGGCACGACCCGCATCATCTAGCGCACCGATATCCACACCATCCACTTCGACAACGCCGCTATCGGGCTGATCCAACCCACCAACCAGATGCAACAACGTGCTTTTCCCGCTTCCGGATTCCCCCGTCAGAGCCAGCGTTTCACCACGGTTCAGCATCATGTCGATGCCTTGCAAAATCGGCAACGCTCCGTCTGGTCCCGCGTATGATTTTCGAAGATCGGTGACGTTCAACAGCATCTCAGTGCGTTCCTCACGGGTTCTACATCGTCTTAAGCGGCGCGAATAATCAGGCGGTTTATCCTGTCGGGTAGTCGCGCAGAAACACGACTTTGTCCCCTTCGCTCAGGTCGCTGTCATAGGTGTATCCGCCGGATGTAAAATCACGCAGCCCATCCATATCTGTCACACGATTTTCGACCACATGGCGCGCCATGGCCCCGCGTGCGCGTTTGGCGAAAAAGGATACGATACGGGGGCGGTTGTCTTTGACTTCCATGAAAACAGGCGTGATCACCCGCAACTTTAGCGCCTTGGTATCGGCCGCGCCGAAATATTCCTGCGATGCGCAGTTCACCAACGTGTCGGTGTTTTGAACATCGCCAAGGTCATTCAGCGCCCTCGAAATCGTGGTGCCCCAATAGTCATAAAGCGACTTGCCGCGACGTGTTTTCAAACGGCTGCCCATCTCAAGACGGTAGGGCTGGATCGCGTCCAGTGGGCGCAACAAGCCATAGAGCCCCGATAAAATACGCAGATGATCTTGGGCATAGGCCATGTCGGCATCCGACAGCGTCTCAGCCTCAAGCCCCTGATAGGTATCGCCATTAAACATCAGGGCCGCGGCCTTCGTGCGGTCCGTACTTGGGGCGTCTTCGAAGGCTTTGAAACGGTCGCGGTTCAGGCGGGCAAGGTCATCGGAAATCGACATCAAATCCTTCAGCGCCCCAAGCGTCAGGTTGCGCGATGTCTTGGCGAGGCTGATCGCCTCTACCTGAAAATCTGGCGCAGTCGTTGTGTGGGGAACCGGTTCCATGTCGAGGGATTTGGCGGGTGAAATGACAGTTAACATGGGCAGGCCTCTGATTGCATGAACTATAGATAAGACGTTTGGCGCGGGCGTCTAGGCATCGCGTAGAATGTCGAGGAATGCGGCGCCAAAACGATCCGCATGGCGATCCCCGATAATGCGAATGATCGCTTGTTCGTCACGCGGTTTTTTCGATGCAACCTTCGCCAGTTGGGACGCGGAACACGACATGGGTTTGTCGGTTCCCTCAGGGCCGCGGGTCAGGTCGGCCTGACATTCCAGAAGGCGATCATAGATCGTGCCCTCATTGCGTCCGGCAAGTTTCTGACGCTGCGGGTGGAGGGCGGCGGCCTCACCGTTAATCACCTCAAGGAAAGCCGCGCCATAACTGTCTAGCTTCTTTGCGCCCACACCGCCGATCCGCGCCATGTCATCAAGGTCGCGGGGGCGTTTTTCGGCCATTTCGATCAGGGTGCGATCGTTGAAAATGATATAGGCGGGGCCACCGATCTGTTCCGCAAAAGCGCGCCGTTTGGCCTTGAGGGCAGACAGCAACGGCGCGTCTTCCTCAGACACCATTTGTTTTATTTTCGGGCCAGATTTTGCAGCCTTGATCGTGTCGCGGCGCAGTTGAATTGTTTCTTCATCGCGCAGGATCGGGCGGGCCTTTTGTGTCATGCGCAGTGCGCCGTGGCGTTCGGCGTCGGGGCGCATCAGGTCATGGCCCATCATCTGCCTGAAAATCGCCTGCCACTGCACGCGGGAATATTCTTTGCCGACACCAAAGGTAGGGAGCTGGTCGTGATTCCACTGTTTGACCTTGTCGGTCATGTTACCCAGCACAATGTCGATGAGGTGACCCGCGCCAAAGCGTTCGTCGGTGCGCAACGCAGCAGACAGGGCCATACGGACAGGCATCGTGCCGTCGAAGATTTCAGCAGGCTTGTCGCACAGATCACAGTGACCGCAGGGGGCGGGATCTTCGCCGAAGTATTTTAGCAGGTTTTGGCGGCGACATTTCAGCGCTTCGGCCAAACCCGTTAACGCGTTCAGACGACCGTGGTCGGCGGCGCGGCGTTCAGGTGGAGCAAGGCCTTCGTCAATCTGTTGGCGGCGATAGCGGATGTCGTCTTGGCCAAACAGCGTCAGCGTTTCAGCGGGCGCACCATCGCGGCCTGCGCGGCCGATTTCCTGATAATAGGATTCAATGGATTTCGGCAGATCGGCATGGGCAACCCAACGGATATCGGGTTTGTCGATGCCCATGCCAAATGCGATTGTGGCACAGACGATCAGCCCGTCTTCTTGCTGGAAGCGGCGTTCAACGTGGCGGCGATCATCCGCTTCCATCCCACCGTGATAATGGCACGCGGTGTGACCGTCATCCCGCAAAGCTTTGGCCAGCGTTTCGGTCTTCGCACGTGTTCCGCAATACACGATGCCCGCTTGTTCTTTGCGTGCAGCGGCGAAGGACAAAATCTGTTTGCGCGGGCTATCTTTGGCCGCGAACGCGAGGTGGATGTTGGGCCGATCAAAACCGTGCAGGAAAATTTCGGGAGTTTCCCCGTCGAACAGTTTTTCGATAATTTCGATGCGAGTTTCTTCGTCTGCTGTGGCGGTAAACGCCGCAAGCGGAACACCAAGCGCTTTGCGCAATTCACCAATGCGCAAGTAATCGGGGCGGAAATCATGGCCCCACTGGGACACACAGTGCGCTTCGTCCACGGCGATCATCGACACGCCCGATTGGCGCAGCATGCGTTGGGCACCATTTGAGGCGAGGCGTTCGGGCGCGATATAGAGAAGCTTGAGGGTTCCGTTTTCGAGGTTGCGCCAGACCTCATCGGTTTCTTCTTCGGTATTGCCACTGGTCAGCGCACCCGCCACGACCCCTGCTTCTTTGAGGCCGCGCACTTGGTCGCGCATCAACGCGATCAGCGGGGAAATGACGACTGTGACGCCGTCGCGCACCAAAGCGGGCAGTTGGAAGCACAAGGATTTACCGCCACCCGTGGGCATAATTGCAAGGGTATTTTTGCCGTCCGTGACAGCTTCCACGATCTCTTGTTGGCCGGGGCGGAACCCGTCAAAGCCAAAGACGTCGCGTAAAAGCGTGGCAGCGCTCATGTCCGTTTCCTGTGATTGATTTGTCCCGATTGGGCGCAAAGAATCACACGGCGGTCACGGGGGCAAGTTAAATGCGGCCCCTGCGTCGCAAGGCTGTGATGGTGGATCAGGTAATCAGGATTGTGATCACTTGCAGACCCAACAAGGCCACCAGCGGCGCCAGATCAATGCCGCCCATTTGCGGCATGACGCGGCGGATCGGACCATAGATCGGTTCAAGCAAACGGGACAATCCGTACCAGATCTGGGACACAAACGACTGGCGAATATTGAGAACCTCAAACTGGATCAGCCAGCTCATGATGAAATGCGCGATAATAAACGTCCGAAGGACGCTAATGATCAGCAACAGGATTTCAATAATATCGGTCATGGGGCGTCCTCAATTGGTTTCAGCAGACCTAAGCACGCTCGGGTTAAAGGGCAATGACTTTCCGCAGCGTCACCACTTGACGTAAACGTCACTTAGTCGTCTTTGAGTGGCATGTACCCATTTTTACGCCTTGGCCTGAACCTGTTCGCGGCGCGCAAATTGCCGCCGATGGATCCCCTTGAAATGCACGTGTCACAGCATCGTTGCCGATTAGTCGACTGTGATATTTTCATGGAGATGAACAACGGGCGCATCTTGACGCTCTATGAAATGGGGCGGTTTCAAGCGGCCGTGCGCATGGGCCTTTGGGCGTTGTTGAAAAAGAAGCGTTGGGGGCTGACAGTGGCGGGCACGTCTATTCGATATCGCAAGCGCATCACCCCGTTTGAAAAATACGAGACCCGCACCAAGATCGCCGCATGGGACGACCGCTTTGTTTATATCGAACAGGGTATGTACAAACTGAACGGCGACTGCGCGAGCCATGTGTTGCTGCGCACCGCTGTCGTTGCAAAGGGCCGCGCCGTGCCAACGGATGTGTTGATTGAAGCGATGGGTATTCCGACGCCGCGCCCGACACCTGCCCCATGGGTCCAAAACTGGATCGACGCCGAAGCCACGCGGATCTGGCCACCAGAGCTTGAAAAACCCTAAAACCATTGCCTCACCACAGCTTTGCCTGTCTTATCCAATTCAAGGGTAAGGGGAACGTGAATGGCGCAGGCAACTAAGAAACGCATTTGGGGCTGGATGGCTTTCGATTGGGCGTCGCAACCGTTTTACACGGTGGGTTTGACGTTCGTGTTTGGCCCCTATTTTGCAGTCGTCGCAGCGGAATACTTCATGTCTTCCGGCGTTGAAAGCGGGGCCGCCAAAGCCCAAGCACAAAGCCTTTGGTCAAGCGGTCAAACCGTGTCCGGTTTAATCATCGCCTTTACTGCGCCCTTCCTAGGGGCATTCGCGGATAATTCGGGGCGCAAAATCCCTTGGATCGCGTTCTTTTCGGTGATGTTTGTTGTCGCCATATCCATGATCTGGATGCTGACGCCAGAGGGGGCCGCGCTGTACCTCGTACTGATCCTGTTCTTTATCGCTTTCATCGCGGCTGAATCAGCGCTTAATTTTGTTAACGCCATCCTACCGAGCCTTGGGAACAAGGACGAAGTCGGCCGGATCAGTGGGTCGGGTGCTGCGTTTGGCTATTGGGGCGGGGTCGTGTCGCTTGCGATCATGCTGTTGGTGTTCGTGGAACAAGATAACGGGCGCACCATCTTTGTCGGGCTTGAACCACCGTTCGGGCTGAACCCCAATGAGAAGGAAGGCACGCGTTTTGTCGGGCCGTTTATAGCGATTTGGTTTGCTGTCTTTATGATACCGTTTTTCATGTGGGTTCGTGATGATCCAACGACTGGCGGGAAATCCACCAACCTGCGCGCTGTAGCAGGCGATTTGTGGGGCACGATGAAATCCGTGGCCCAGCGCAAAAGCCTGTTAAATTTTTTGGTTGGATCGATGTTTTACCGTGACGCCCTGAACGCGCTTTACGCGTTTGGCGGGGTCTATGCCGCGCTTGTTCTGGATTGGGGGATTACGGCGATCGGTGTCTTCGGTGTTGTGGCGGCGATTGCGGCGGCGATCACCACATGGATAGCTGGACTGGCCGATGCGCGG
>TARA_B110000977_G_scaffold47605_1_pt1 | contig 12412 bp, 9 predicted proteins | sample TARA_B110000977 | Tara Oceans TARA_B110000977 (sample SAMEA4397798) | marine metagenome | biome: Polar Biome; feature: [SRF] surface water layer (ENVO:00010504); material: water (ENVO:00002006), including particulate matter (ENVO:01000060) such as... | depth 5 m | reverse complement strand
AGACTGCCTTCACTGCTTAGACTGTTTCTCTCAATTGCCCATACAAAGACTGACTTCTATTTCCAAATTCTTAGAAATCCCGGCAAAGTTCGCCAACGCCAGTAGCGTAGCTATAACCATAGCACTCCGAGTAAAATTAACAAAAAAACTCCAAACCGAAGCGTGCTTGTTCTACGCCGGCGATGGCTGGGGCAACCACCTTTCAATCAAGCACTACCGCGGGATGACAAAGTTCGAAGCGTGCCCTGGTAATGAGGGGCGGTGGGAGAGTCGTGTGGAAGTCGGAGCTAATACTAATTTGGAGGTTGGGAAGATATTATCGGTAGTGGCTGTGATGCAGGAAGACGGAGAGATGTCACTATGGGTCGATGGCGATTGTATCGCCAAGGGTGCCGGTCTCAAAGCAGTGGATGAGTTTCAAATTTCAAAGCGAAATGAGTGCTTCGTAGGAAGATGGATGCGGCCGGATCAATCGCTGCCCACGCATTGCAATTTTTTTAATCTGGATATTTATGACGGCGCGATGAGCGAGCAGGATATCAAAAATCACCACCAGCACACGTCGAGCACGATGGCGTTTAAACCGCAGTACGCGCAGCCGCCGGTGGTGAACTTCAACTAGGAATGTGAAGAGAAGAGGCGAGTATCTAGTCGCAAGTTGTCTTAATCTAATTTATTTCCAAATTTGTCGGACAGTCTATTTTGGCAAAGGTCACGATCTGCTGACGAGACATTCTGCAAATAAGTGGCGCCCTTCGCGCTCTTCCGAATCACTCCCGCGCGCACGTGCATTCTCGGCTTCGCCCCACTAGCCACACCCACACCCACGCCCTCCATGTCATCCCGCGGCGGCGGCCCCCGCACCACGGGGACGGACGGTAGCGACCACGCGTTCCGGCAGACCGTGGACACGAAATACAAAAAAGCCGCGGTGGCGCGGAAGAATCTTAAAAAAACCCTGACGATGCTGTTCGCGTACTACCCTGTCGCATGTGGATTCGCGCTGGGTCCCGCGGTGGCGATGGGCAAGGACCTGGACGTGCACAACGTGCCGTTCGCGGTGCTCGCGTTGTTCGGCCTGGTGTTCACCATAGCCGCTACGTCCGCGGCGGGCCCCAAATCATTCGACGCGAAAAAGCTCACCTCGAGCACGAAATTTCTGGCCCTGATTGGAGTCGCCAATTTAGCAGCCGCGACCGCCGCGCGGTTCTTAGTATTCGAAGACCGACGAATCGCATGGGTTTTCTCCGAGTTTCTGTCGGACAAAGTCGGAAAGAAAACCCTGCAACCTGGGCAGATGTACCCGTTCGCGGTGTCTCTTGAGCTCCTTTTGGAAATCGTGGGCGTCATCATTCCAATGGGCGCCGTCGCGCTGGTGCACGCGTTAGCGACGTACTCGGGTGCTAGTTCAAAGACTAACTAGTCATAGGAGGATTAGTACATTAATACTCGCAATCAGTCTACCATTCTCTCGGCTCTCTCAACACTTCAACCAGTCGCTCTTCTTCCGATCCGGGCTCTGGCGTTACGTCGTAATCCCACCGCACGCGCGGCGGAGCGCTGACCATGATGCTCTCAACTCTCCCTCCATCCAACCCGAACCGCACACCCCGGTCGTACAACAAGTTGAACTCCACGTACCGTCCCCGTCTCTGGTGGTGCCACTTTTCGTTTTCTGACTTGTAAGGCACCTCCCATCGCTTTTTAACGATGGGCTCGTAGGAGCTAATCCAATTGCTTCCAATAGCTTTTGTGAATAAATCTGCGTTGATAGGCACGACAGATTTTTTGTCAACATCTGAAGACTCGTCACCGCTCCTGTTATCCACTACGTCGTCGAAAAACACCCCCCCCACCCCCCGGTGTTCCCTCCGAGCCGGGATGAAGAAGTACTCGTCGCACCACTTCTTACATGTGAGGTGTAAAGGGCCGCTGTTGTTTGCTTTTTTGTTTTTTGCGTCGTCGCTAAAGTCCGGGTCGTGTTCATTGCACAGCTGTCTGTAAAACCCGTGAAAAGCAGTCGCGTCGTCGTCAAACAAGTAATAAGGCGTTAAATCAGCGCCTCCGCCGTACCAGGAAACGCCTGCTACGTTGAACCGCCGAATATCGGCTCGAAATGTTGGAACAAACGGGGAGCGTGGGTGGAACACTATGGAGAGGTCAGGGTCAGATACAATTGGATGGTGAGGAATCCCGAACCGGACAGGATGATGAGGAATCCTCACAGGATCATACCAAAAACCTTGAAAGTGGTACACGAACTACGCATTGAAAGGCGAGCAGGATTTTGTGGCGTTTGGACGTACCTAGCGACAACGCCGCCGCGGAGTATTCCTGCCCGCCATTCGGGTCCACGCACTCCCTTCCTCGGGAGCTCATCGCCTTGGCACGTTCCGGGGATAACACGCCTCTGATTATGGAAACGTTGGCGGCTGCTTTTTCGAAAACCGCTCCGTTTTCCAGGACTCTCGTCACCCCGAATCCAGACTTATCGCCGGGTCTACTGTAAACGTCTTTGGTGAAGCTGCCTGAGCTTTTTACAGATTCATCTCGCTGCACCTCATCGTTCCCAAAGCCCTCACGGTCCATGCGCTCCAAGTTACTGCACAAGTCGCTCTGCAGGTCCATGATGAACGTCTCGAAGTCATCCATCGCAACTCCGTTGGTGTCGACGGCGGTGGAGGAGGAGACATCGGTTTTGGCAGAAGCGACGGCGAGGCGTGATGAAGAAGTGCCGGAGATCCCATTGTCCCTTCCGAAATATTTCGATGACCTTCCGTTGATGACCTTCCGAAGCGGGCCACCGAAGGATGCGCTCCGTATGCGATTTCCTCTTGAAACGACCCTCGGGGCAAATCGCGTGGGTGGCGGGGAAAGTGCGCTCGCGACGTGCATCGCGCCGTCACGTGTGGCAAGGGAACGCCGTAACCACGATGCTATCCGAAGCATGATGAGCTGGAAAATATTGGCACCTGCGAGATCTGCTGCAAAAGTCGTTGCCCGGGCAAATTCTCTCTCACCGCCTCGCGCGCGGCCGGCCATGCCGGGCCCCCCCAAGGAAACCCGCGGCCAGCGTTGGTTCAGATCGTACAAAACCTTCGTGCGCCGAAACCGTGCTTTGCTCACCGCGGTTGAACAGGGCGCGGCGGGGTTAACGTGGCTGGTACCAGACGGAGACCACACCGAGATCTTGGCTGAAGCGGCGTCGTCGTTCGTGGGCGTCGTCTCGACGTTGAACGACCACTGGGTCGGGGATACAGATGAGGGGTTACACGTAGATGAATCGACTAGCGACTACGAGGATGCGCTGGATGAGTTGCACTCAGGGGATGTTTCGCAGGCTGATTTGGATGACGATGAGCACGGGGAGACCAAAGGGTCCAATTCCTTCGAAGACAGCGCGCGAAACAGCGAGTTTGAGGAATTCGAAGATGACAGAAACGCGGCGAATGTCTCGGCATCGACCTCTGAAGCGAACCATAACTCCTCAAACCCTAACCCAAAAACCCTAACCGAAACCCTAGCCCAAACCCTAAAGAAGTGGGACACACGAACTACTAGCTTCCTAGAGGCCGTTCCTGTGCCGCTGATGTTGGGAATTCTTTCGCAAGTCGAAGTGCTGAATGAAATGCTCGCCAAGAGACGAGTGCGAAACGACTCAAGAATAACTCGAGACGACGAGGCTTTGAGTTCTGTGATTGCTTTGGAAACGATAAGGGCGGTGTTGAAAGCCACGCTGTGGAGTCGACAAAACGGAAAGCTACTCGTGGATGACGGATTGAGTCCCGACCAGCTAGGTGAAGAACACAGCAACGTCGCGAGGGATGACGAATCCAAAAATTCTCTGCACGGCATTTCATCCGACTTGCCCCCCGGCGAACGACGAGCCGCGTTAGCCCTGAACGCGTTGTACCAGTTCCGTTTACGCGCGCGAACACAGAAAACCGCACGGGAAGAGTCTGAGATGTTGAAGCAGAAAATGGAAGAGGGCGAGAGCGGGGAGAGCGAAGTGATTGGAGATGGTGTGGATGCAATTGAGACCTTGACGACTTCCCCTAACCAAATAAAAATTATAAAATCAGGCACACTCGGGTTATCCGATGTGCCGACTGGAATCGACCTTGCACCGCCTCCTCCACTCCCCCCTGTAGGGTTGACGTTAGTTGACGCGTTGCGGGAAGACCGCGCCCGGCTCACGTTGAAGCTGTTTGGCGAATCTTGTCACATTCTTCGGCCGCTGATATACGCCTCATCAATGAAAAGGCACGGCCGCAAGAGTTGGCGACCCGTGTTGGTGTCCGCCAGTTTGGATGTCACCATGTTCCTGTGTCTGTCTGCTGCGGCTGGTCAAGACGAACAAAGGTTCTCAGTGAGAGAACAGATGGAGCTGAAACGCCGGCGCGCGTCGATGGTGTATTACCTGATGCGCTCGCCCGTGTTTGAAAGACTCACGCTGCCCGCTTTGAAAGGCGGAGGCTTTTTTTTGAAACCCGTGCCGTTGATAGGGGGGCTGTATCAAAAAGGCGTGGACATCGCGGAGGATGTTAACGACCACTTCGCGTATACGTACTAGATAATACGGGTACTACTTGATTGGAGGGGTGGGGTGGGGAGTGGCAGACTAACTAGTCATAGACTGGGAGTACAATGGATGATGTGCATTTGCGCATTTCATGAAAGAACGTCACATCACATTTATTTATCAACAACCTATTTCGCTTGAAGCTCCACTCCTCCCGCCTGCACTGCTCCTGTCTCTGGGTCTCCCACCTCCGCTTCCTTAACTCCGCGCATCTCACGGAGCTTTTTAAAAATTCCGAAGAGTAAAAGCTGCCCCCGTCGAGGCCCCCGGCTACGCAACCAATCAGCATCCACTTGTCCTGGTCCTTCTTGCTCAACGGCGGCGAAGGAGGCCCGGGCGCGGGCGAGGGCGAGTTATCGTTCTCGTTAGGTCGGTTTCGTCGCCGCGCGTCGACGCTCGCGATTCCATTCATGAAAAGGACAACGCAGTACACGAACGCGGTGTGTGTTTGGCGGGACATCGTAGCAACGCGGTAAGCGTAGGATGGTGAACCGCGATCTATGATTAGATTTGATTGTTCCGCTGTCTGCGTGTCTGCGTCGACGAGCGCATCCGTGTATGTGTAATCAGTCATATTTCTGTGCCGTCATTTACCACTTCTCCCGACTCTCCAACCATAAGGCCAACTCAACCAATTGAACGTTATTTTATACGGCGAAATTAACTCGTAAATGACCTTTTAGACATTTTTGAGTGTTACACCTCGAGAAATACATCAAAGTTCTCTACTGACCGCGTGCTCCGTGCACCACTCACGGAAGCGCGCGGTGGCGCTGTCCTCCGTGATGGGTGGCGAGGGTGACGCGGGGGCTGTGGCGATACCAGGAGGTATGGCTGGTATACATCCATCTCCTGGTGGAGACCGGGGCGGTCGACCGCCGCTCGCGGGGCGCGTGAAATCTCATATTTCATCTGGAGGACACAAAGCCGTCCGCGGGATGCCCATCACCCTGGGTCTGTACGTCACCTTTTCGTGCATGGGTTTCGGCACTGGTTGGTCAGGGGTTGATTCGATCTTCCTCCAAGTCAGCAAGTATATTACCACGTATGACGATTTGAGCTTCGCGTCAGACCTGGTGTACGTCACATCCGCGGCCGCGGCGACGGTCCTAGTCGCTACGTTCCTCGGCCTGTACTGCGCCCCCTCTGGGGTGGACTTCCGGACGGTGGGGTTCTTCGAAAACACCATCTCGTTCGTGCTCCTAACCTCGTGCTCCATCATGGCCACGCTGTCCATGTACTGGGACAAACACGAGTGGGTGGTGATGGTGTGCGCGTTCGCCGCAGCGGTGATGGGAAACCTTCAAGCGTTCGTGATTTATCCTTTTTTCAACGCCTTTTATCGCACAAAACTAATCTCGTCGCTGAACTTTGGAGAAACAGCTACGAGTCTCGTGTGTGGGTCGTTAGCGTTGTTGCAGTCCCCAGCCGCGGGTGTCGAGAACTTCACCGCCACGCAGTTTTTCGTCATGGTCTTCATTTGTAGTGTCGTCGCGAGTTCCGCGTGGACATCACTAGCGTGGCAGAAAGGGTACAGGAAGGAGGATGAGGAGGTGGAGTGGGAGCTAGCGGAGGGGGAGGCGGTGCCTTATGGCAGCTTTCTTTTGGATGAGAGTGGCGTACCGGTGCCGGAAAGTGGTTCTGAGCGTGACGATGGTGCCACGACCGCGTATGGAGCCCTGGACGGGGAAGACTCCTCAGTGAAGACTCCGTTGGTGAAGCGAAAAAACAAAAAATCGCGAAGAAGCTGGAACGAGACTTTTGGGATGAACCCGGAGGTTATGGGAAGCGGGGGGGCGGTGAGCCGGGGCGCGCACGGCATTGCGCTTCCAGAAGACCCGCCCGCTCCAGACGGCACTCGACACCGGTCACCGAGTTACTTTGATGTTCGGAAAATCGGAGAAGACAGTGAAGCGGAGGACGACGAAGAGGGCGAACCTCGATGCAAAAAATACGGCCCCAAGGAACGCGTGGCGAACCTTGTTAAAAACGTCAAGGTTGTTTTGAGCCGGCCGGGCTCGGAAGTGCGGTGGTTGTTACCGCTGGCGACGCTGAACACGTTGATGACATGGAGTGTGATTTCTGCGTTTATTCCGTTCTCAGCTGCAGCCGCGATAGGTACTTGCGACACCCAGGACCTGAATTCGCGGATGTTTATCAGAATGTGCACGGCATTGAGTAGTATATGCAGAGTTCTCGGCCCTTTATGCGTGCGCACCGACGGCAAGCTCTGGGGCAACAAAGTCTTCGTCCGGTGCTGCGGCTTTTGCGGTATTTTGATCAACTGCATGTTTTGCGCGCCCGCGTTGTTCGGGTGGAGGGCGGATTCGCCAGACAACGTGTGGAACAGTAACGCCGGGCGCGTGTTGTTGCTCATAGGGTACGTGCTGTCCACGCCGTTCGAGCCGTTCATGCAGTTGCACTTGTTAGTCGCGACGCAACGCGAAAACAAAGGAAGCTCAACTCGAATCATAGACGCTGGGTTTTCGTTTGCCGCGATTGTCGTGACTGCGTCGTTTGGAGTGGCGTGCGCTACTGCTAGGTATGCGTCAACAGGTACCGCGGTGTGCAACGGCATAAGCGCCACAGAAAACGAGTTCGTGTTTCAGGACTACTCGTGATATTATCACACGTTAGAATTAGTATAGAGGTTTTGATGATAGGTGTCACGACTTTATTAACACGGTCGCGCGCTCCAGAGCGCCACTCCGTCTATTGAATTCGATGACTCTACCCAATCCGCGATTGCTTGTTTTCTCTCCAAACTCATCTCTTCCCCGAGGTACAGAGCCGTCGCTCCGAAGTGTGTTTGGTTCAGAAACACGACACACAAAGATGTCGTCACCTCCGGCCCGCTCAGCGCAAACACTTCCTCATCCAAAGCCCCGGTCCCTTGTCTCCACCCTAGGTAGTCTATTTCGATCAGCTCAGCGGGCGACCCTCTGGTTACGTAATTCGCCAAGCCGTTCGTGACACTTATTAAACTCGTAGCCTTCGCGTCGGGAATAGTCGCCGCGCCCTTCCGCGAAAACTGTAAAGATTCACCTTCGCCAATTGTCTCCACCAGCACGACAACGATTTGGCCATCTCTGTTGGGGGTATCGAACGTGACGTACACCACGACGGTTGATATCTCGTTGTCAATACCGCCTCCAAGCTGTTCCACTGCCACTCCCGTGACTAATTGCTCATACGGAGAGAAATCATACCTTCCTATAATCCTTGCACCGCCGCCGTCCACTCGGTCGTGCCGCACCGCGAACAAAGTCGACGGAGTATTTTGACTTCGCGTGACCCAGTACGAGACGGCCGTTTTTTTTTCCCCAGACTGATTATGCATAGAGATACGAACCGCCCCTTTCCGGACATTCGAGCCGTTTTCCGTTACCGGGAACACCAGCGCGTCTATTATTTGCAAATCCGTTGTTCGAACCGTGACGAGCGCGCTCGGTACGGTGTCGGAAACGAAGTGCGCGACTTTATAATTTTTTTCAGAGTTTAATTCGGACTCGGTATCTGTCTCTTCAAATTCATAAAAACCCCTCGGGTCCAACACGCCGGTTCGTATCCTGTTCACGCCTCGAGGTAAAGACGCCGATAACACGGTGGACCGTCGTAGTGTGTCCGTGTCTTGATCGATGTCTATGCGTACTAGTCTCGACGGCGTCGTCCAAGTCGCGAATAGAAAACTCGGCTTGTTATATTTTTCATCAGAAACGCCAAGCGCCACGGTCACGACATCCTCGCCGTCGGCTAATTGAACCGGTTCGCCTTTTAAGTTGCCACCTGGCACAACCACACCAGGTGATTGGTCCGTGCCAAACACGAAGTAGATCTTGTCGTGTGTTCTTATTGATGCCGCGGCTCGTATGGCGCCCACGCCGGAGGGTAAGATACTCGACCCGTCGTGCTTCCACGTCTTGTCTTCGCTTTTGCAAAAGGTGTTCTCTTCAGGCAACTCAGAGACGAGGAAATGCACGCGGCCTGGGACTTGGTTCGTGCCAAGTGCGGCGACTAGGTTTGACGTGGAGTGCAGCGTCGTAACGGCGGTGACGTCGTTGGCGTCCGCATCTATGTACACCCTGGAAACCAGACGTGGGAAGGAACCTTCCGCGGCGGCACGTTTTGGCGAGGAAAGAAAGAGAACAACCGCGAGAAAAGTGAGGGTGCGGGAGACAGGGGGGCGAGGTGGGGCCTGCTCGCCTCTTGCGCCCGAGGCGCGCGCGAACGCACCGAGAATGGTAACGTCTAGAAGGTGCGGGCGTCACACGCGTGGGGAAGTGCCCGGGCGAAGTGGTGGGGCGCGTCGTAGAACTCCTAGGGCGCCTCGAACTGTGCGTTGAGAGAAAACGACAGGACAGGAGCACTTTTGCTGATTTATATAGCCGACCGTTATGTTTCGTGATTCTCGTCCGAGGTCTCACACCCGGCGCGCGCGGACTGCAGAGGTCGGACGACGGTCCGCGCAGGCGTGTGTCGCGATGGTGGACTACGGTACGTACTGAGAGCGAACATATGAGTAATTAGTCGCGCACGCGTTCAAATCCCACAGCGCAACCGCCCCCCGTTCCTCCCGGTCGGCACCATTGAAATCTCACGCCCCTCCACAGATCTCATTCCCGCATCGCCCTGACCACCCCTTACCCCAACCCCCCACAGGCACGGACCAGCTCCTCCTGGACATCGCGGACTACGTTGTTGGTTATGAAATCGGAAGCAAAGATGCGGTGAAGACCGCACGTTACGCGGTGCTAGACTCGATAGGATGCGCGTTGCTTTCCCTGAATTTTCCCGAGTGTGTCAAGTTGCTTGGGCCGGTGGTTCCGGGTATGACCACTCCCAACGGATGTTCCGTACTGGGCACCACCCACACCCTAGACCCGGTAACAGCCGCGCACAATACATCCACTGCGATAAGATGGCTGGAGTACAACGACGCGTGGCTAGCTCACGAGTGGGTGCATCCGAGTGACGTAATAGGGGCGATATTGCCTCTGTGCGAGTACCTGTCAAAAATCAGAATGCAACGCCATCTTCCCTCGTTGACGATGAGAGACGTGTTGGTATCAACAATAAAGGCGTACGAAATTTGTGGCATCCTCGCGCTGGAAAACTCGCTGAACGGCATAGGGGTGGACGCGGGGGTGTTCACCAAGGTTGCGGTCGCGGCGGTGTGCACTAGGTTGCTGGGCGGAGGCAGACGCGAGATTGCAGATTCCGTAAGCCAAGCGTTCGCAGATGGAGCTAGTTTAAGATGTTTCCGGCACTACCCGAACGTCGGCACGCGGAAAGGCTGGTCCGCAGGCGATGCGTCAAGCAGAGGCGTGTGGATCGCGCTCACCACGATGCGTGGCGAACAAGGCCACAACCTAGTTTTATCAGCGCCCGTGTGGGGCTTCAACGACGTTTTCTACCGCCGAGACGACCTTCGCGTTACGAAAGAATTCAAGGAACACGTGGTGGAAAATACGCTGTTCAAAGTTTCGTTCCCGTGCGAGTACCACGCGCAGACCGCGGTGGAGGCGACCTTTTTGTTGCACCCGCAGGTGGTACACAGGGTGGATGAAGTGCATTCAATCGTGGTGAGCACTACCCGGTCTGCGGTGAGGACTATAGACAAAACAGGTCCGTTGAGGAATCCGGCGGACCGGGACCATTGCATCAGGTATTGCGTCGCCATCGGGCTGCTTTATGGCACGCTCACCGCCGAGCACTATTCCGACGCGGTAGCGCAGGACCCCCGAATCGACGAGTTACGAAAACGGATATCCGTCGTGGAGAACCCCCAGTACAGTTCCGATTACCTGGACCCAGACCGCCGGTCTGTGGCGAATGCAGTTCAAGTGCACTTTCAAGACCGAACCAGCACGAGCAAGGTTGAGATTGAATACCCGCTAGGACATAAAAGACGCAGAGCTGAATGCTTCCCCGCTTTAGAAAAGAAACTAGTTTCGAGTCTAAACACACGCATGCCCCCTATGAGAGCCGGAAAAGTATTCGAGATGGTCACCAACCCCCAGCGGTTCGACGCCATGGCGGTTCCCGATTTCGTGGAGCTTTTTTCGCCGTCGCCGAACCCGTTTCTGTTGCCGCCGATCGGGACGCGGGATGTTGGGGATGGGGATGGGGGGGTTTCGGGATCAGGGGGAGGCGGACGCACTCAAAACTACCTTCCGGGGGACGATGACGGGTCGTGGGGGTTCGGGATGGGGCAAGGTGGGGGCGCTCACGATCTCGGGTGGGGAGACGGGAACGACGCGCCGAGGATAGAGTATCCGAACCATTGAAATAGACTAAGGATTGATTGACACGGGGTCATGGGAGTTTTCGGCTGCCGTTCACGAGCGTCCAGGTCAGTATCTCGAAATGCCTGCGCGACCACGCCGCATAGGACGTCTGCTCGTCCCACGGGCAGCCGTTCTCGCGCAATATCTTCAGCTCTTCGAGCTTTCCACCACTCGCCGCTGCCTGACAAAGGAGTTCTCGACGCGACAGTCGACCTTGCCGTTGCCGGCGCTGCACTGCGCTTAAACATCCGAGCTTTACGGCAGCCTATGCACCAAGCTCCTTAAACCGAAGCCCCGTTTCTGCTACCGCAGTGCGCATCGCATTGCTCACCGCTGTCAGCCAAGCGAGATCTGCGGGGTCGTCAAAGTACTCAGATCTGAGCATGTGGGAGTCGACGAGGTGGTCGGGAAGGCCCGGGATGGCTGCTTGCGTCTCAACAAGGCAAGTCACCACTCGCTGAAACATCTGGACCTCAACGTTTGTGGTCTTAACCATATGCCAAGGGCAGCCGTTCCCGTGTGCCCACCTCAGCACCTCGATGTGTCCGCCTTTGGCCGCGTTGATGCACGTCCCCTCGTCCCAGTCGCAACCGATCTCGCGCAAACACTTGAGGACGTCGAGTTCCCCGTCCGCCGCAGCCGCCGCACACATCCGCACGTCCAACCTCGTATCTTTCGCACGCATCCACGTTAAAATCGTCTCCATCTTCTCCGCGGACGTCGTCATCTCGGTGAGTGTTGAGGCGGCTGTGCGCGTCGTTGTGTTTCGGGGCTTCCCAGAAAGCGTTTTTTCTGGCCAAATGGCTGTAGGTTCACCTGGAATCTCGGGAACTCAAGAACCTTGAGTTAAAGTGAGGGACAAGCAGCTCTGCAAAAAGCGCACGGTGCAGTCAGACATTTTGCCCAAAAGGTGATGTGACATCCGCAGGATAGCGAACGGGAGACGAGCGATAGAGTCTTCGTTTATTCATTGCTTATGTATGCTCCCTCTTTTGTATATTACCGAACTACATATTTAGAGTTGAGAGCTAAGCGATGCTAAGCGACCTTCCCTCTCTCGGCAGAGCAGCGAACTTATTTCTTGGTTGACTTCAGCTACAAGCGGTGACACGCGAGCGAAGTGTTTACCAGGAGTAGTTTTGTTGCTGGGGGGGAGGGGGGGGAGGCGCGGATGCACCGCCGCCGAAGCCGCCGCCCATGCCGGGGGCACCGCCGGCCTGGCGACCGTTGACGGGCTGGAAGGAGCGATCGTTGGAGGGGCGGTGCGCCAAGAAGGAGGAGCACTGCACCTGCTTGATGTTGTCGAAGCCGGCGACGCGGATGAAGCACTCAGGGAAGGCCGAGGTGCACGCGCGGATCTCTTGGAGGACCTCTTCGGGGGAGGTGCAGCCGTACATGGGGAGCTTCCACATCACCCAGTAGCGGTTGTCGTAGTAACCGGCGTTGACGGAGTAGTCAATGTTGGTCCAGCCGTGCGAGTCAGCGTACGCCTTGTCGGCGGACTCGAACTCGATGCAGGGGGTCCAGCCGTTGTTGAGGAGGT
>TARA_B110000977_G_scaffold112826_2_pt1 | contig 12415 bp, 12 predicted proteins | sample TARA_B110000977 | Tara Oceans TARA_B110000977 (sample SAMEA4397798) | marine metagenome | biome: Polar Biome; feature: [SRF] surface water layer (ENVO:00010504); material: water (ENVO:00002006), including particulate matter (ENVO:01000060) such as... | depth 5 m | reverse complement strand
AGTGTCACCGTCCGACGATTTTTTTGCTGACTAGGAAAAAAGAACGAGTCACGTGTCATCTCCCCCGCGCCGCCATTCCCCCTCGCGCACAGTAGGTGTTCGACCAAGGAATCCTCGTCCGGGGCGTTCGTAGCGCTCCTCACGACACCTCGCACACACACGCGAGGCTTCTACTCCCTCCGTCGGCGCTAACTCTCAGCGTCCTCTCGGCAACACCTTCGGCATCCACTCTCGGCAACTACCACCGACTTTTCGCCTAACTACAATGAACATCGCCATCTACACCCTCGCACCGCACGTCCGCCTGGACTTGGCGCGCCGCCCAAGAGCGGCGCGACGTCTGGGGATTCACGTCCCGGTCGAGCCCGTTTCCGGGCCGCCTGAAGGTACGCGAGTTACCCTTTACCCACGAACACCCAAGATCTCAATCTTCGTTTCCTTTCCTACGCGTTCGAAAACGCGTTCCCGCGGCTTTCGGAAATGACCCCCTCGTGTCTCACGCGACCCTTACCCAACCCTAACCTTGCCCCCCTCGTATCGCCCACAGTTCTCGAGCAAGATCTCCGCGCCCGCAAGATGGAGCTGGAGCGACGCCCGGCCGCAGCGCGCAGGCTCGGCCTCACGAGCACACGCGGCTTCATTGGTGCGTAACCGTCGATACACGAAAAAAGCGAAAATCTATGCCACGTCATTGAAATCTGAAAATTGGATTTCCCGAAACGTTTTTTTTTTAGGTTTCCTGTTTTCCATGTCCCTCCACCATGTCCCTCAACTCACCTCTCCTCCCCCCTCCTCTCCTCGCAGCCCCCCCCTCCGTACCTTCCGCTGAAACCGCGGCGTACGACATGGAGCAGAGACGCCGCCCCGTTGCGGCGAGACGCTTACACGACGAGCCCATGAGTGACTCCAAGCCCGTGGCTGATTTAGACGCTTCGGTTTATCAAAAAATGGAAGCGTCGCGACGTCCAAGAGCGGCGCAACGTCTCGGGTTGTTCCAGAGTGAATTGCCCGCGCTGGTCCAGGTGGTAGCTCCTATGGCCAAGTCCGTGATGGACACTGCGGCGGGGGCGATGGAAGCGTCCCGACGTCCGAAAGCCAAAACCAAGACGTTTGGAATCCAGTACGACAAGTCGCAGTGGAACAACGTTCAATCCGTCGCGAACGCGGACACGGCGTACGCGCAGATGGAACAAACTCGTCGCCCGCACGCGGCTGCACGCGCGGAGAAATTAAGGCGCGTAAACGCCCCGCGCTCCATCTTGCACCCGGAGCAAGTCGGCTCTTTCGCGCTTGACACCGATACGATACAGGAGTATGAAGCCGAGCGCGCGTTTGCGAAGTGGCGCGCCGGCGGCGTGGAGAGCGAAGACGTCTCTGCATCTACGTTTGACGAATTCGAACAGCTCAAGCAGTCGCTGTCGCAGCAGCAACTGGCACCAGAAGTTGACCCGTTCAGCGCGCTTGAACGGATGTTAGAAACTCACTTGCAGTCGCCGATGAGCCCTGACAGCCGAGGCGGGTCCACCAGGGGCGCCAACTCCTTCAGTGGCACGACGTCGCGCGGCGGCTCCACGCGAGGCGCGTCGGCGTTTCTGCACACCAGACGCGGCGGTTCCAGACACGGCTCGTCCGCGAACCTGGAGCGCGACGCCATCGCGGGTAACGTCGTCGCCAGGAGAGTGCACTGCTCCGTGGAGAAGAACGATGACGTGGTGTGCCGTTTGGACGACGAAGTCGTCGAGCGCGTCAACCGCAACGGCGTCGACGCCAAGGTGCGCGCGCTGGCGGATCAACTGCAGCGAGAGCGCCTCACCGCGCCCGATACGAGGTCGCGTTGATCGATTTTCGTTGATAGGTAACTCGTTCATCGGTTTTCTGTATGTTTCGTAGGTATCCAACCATTTCAAAGGTCTTTGAAGAGCTTTTCAGACCCTCTCGCAACAGTCCGTCACCGTATTAGGCGGCTGACTTCATCTTTTCGACCCCGTATTAGGCGAGGTCATATTACGTTAGTACTGTACGTGTTCTTGTAATAAAAGACTCGATTCTCGTTTCTTGGCATTTATTGGTACTACTAGTCTTCTACTCGGAATTAATTCGTGTCTCTTTTGTTCTGAAGGCTGTGAACTTGTTTCGGTCATCCTTCGCAAAGGTCAAAATTTGGCATCGATTCTGCTTGCTCACAAAAATGGCGGCGAAAAGTGCAATCTCCGAAGTGCACTTTTTCTATTTGCCCTCAACGGGATGGTCCTCGCGCGCGCCACTTCGGGCAGCGCGCGGTGATCTGCGGCTCCGGCGCGAGTCGCGACCCATAGGTCGAGAGAGGAACACACAAGGGTGCGGTGTGACGGTCACGTCAAACGCGGTTCTGAGTAAAAGTCCCAGCTTACGCGACCGCGAGACAGTGGAAGGGTTGAGGACTTTACTCATCCCTAAAAGCGCACGTGAGGGACGGCGAGATGTTGACGGCCACCGTACCCACCGGGATTCGGCCAGAGGTGTGCAGAGACTTTCTGAAGGTGCGTTAAGAGAACGAGTTAGGTGCCTGTTTCTTTTGATCGGACTGAGGAAACCCAGGGGGTCAACAAAAGCAGCCCCTACACGATTGTGCCGCGTTGGGGGTTTTCGCCAATCCACTGCAGACAGACACACCCTATGACGCAGCAATGAACCCTGGCGCGCGCCTCCCCTCCAAACCACTAACTTACTCGATATTTTTCCGATTTTTCAATCGCAGGGCGCGTGTTTCCGCGATAGCTGCCGCTACGCGCACAGCGGCCACGACACCGGGCCCACCGCCGCGCAGGTACGAGCAACACCGCGTGCCCTCGTGCACCACCCCCGCTTTTTCCACCGCACCATCACGCGCGGTGTTAGTTTCCAGAATTTTCCACAAACGAAACACGCGGGCAAAAATTAACTCGCAAACGGCGAGTGGATTTTTGCCGACAGAGGATTTTCCAGAAAGTTTTTTCAGTCAACTTTCATCTGCAACTGTGACACTGTGTCTTCTCTTTACACGAAAGCTCACCTATATACACCTCCTTCCACCTCCCCCACCACCCCACAGCCCCATACCCAACCTTCCCTCCAACCCATATGCCGCGACTTCCAGAACGGCCGGTGTTTTCGGGGAAGCTGCCGGTTCTACCACGGCACGGCTGATGACTTCGCCGTGGCGAACGCGGCGGGGATGCCCGGGTTCAGAGCCTATGACAAGAACATAATGCCTGGGTATTTGCCCATACAAGGCCATTCGCATCACTTGAACCACTTGAACCCACACTCGGTTCATGCTTTACAAAGAGTCATGTCACTCCCAAGCGGCGGTTTGCCTCCGTTTCTCGGCGCGAATGGAAACAGTTTGGGTCTGCATCAGCACCCGCATTCCTTCGACGCCGCCGCGCTCGCGGCGATGCACGGGGGTTGGCCCGGCGGTGACTCCGCCGCCGCGGCTGTTTTGGCGTTAGCAGCGACGCAAACGTCGCAGCACAGAGGCGTTCCACCTGCCGACCTCGCCTCGCTGTTAGCACTGCAAAGCGCGCAGCTTCAGCGGCAGCAGCAACAGATGATGGGTGGAGATGTTCCGGCCAACAACGTACGCGCCATGACGCAAGCCAACGAGTGGGCGGCGATCCAGGCGCAACAGGCGGTGAGTGCGAACACGGTGCCAGGGAGGGTGGCGGACGTACCCCCCCAGGGGCCGCAAACCCCGTCGCCCGTGAACAGCGGTCTGCTCACGCAATCCTTGGGGCATTCGGGGCAAGGGCACGTCAACGGTCACGGTGTCGTACATAACAACGTCGTGCATGCCAACCCGCACGTCCACAGCAACGGGCACATCACGCACAACGGCTTGAACGGCCACACCAACGGGCACGGGGGGGGGCACGCGCCAGCTGAGCACAGCCATGTGAATGCAGAACCTGGCAACGGCGTCGATATTTTCCCTAAGATGTTCTTCGCCAACGCAAACGGGGGCGACCCTAATCAAGGGGTACCCCAAACCACGAACGGCAACGGCTTTTACGGCCCCAACGCTTCCGCCACCGGGGTCGTCACCGAGAGCATAGCGTCTTCCGGAATGTGGAGCACGGCGGGATCGATGGGGGACTTGGGGTCGCCACGGGAGCTTCCTGGAGATCCTAATTCCCGCCGCGCGTCCTTCAACTCGTCGTTCAATGGAGGTTTGTGGGAAGACAAGTCTGGGGTGCTCGCCGCGGCGCGGTCGCTAAGCGGGTCGCCGCGAACCTCGCTGGACCAAAGGGCGAGTTTAGATGGACGAACGAGATCGAGCTTTGACCAGCGATCGAGCTTGGACGCTTCAAGGGAGGGCGTCTCCGTGGGCGGCGGCGGCGGCGGCGGATTTCACGGCAACTCGCCCTTGGGCACGGCGCACACGAAACTCCCAGTGGATTTGCACGAGCCGCCCTCGTCGAGGGGCAGGTCGAGCTACAGCTTGTTTTGACATGTTTTGACGGCTTGAAGCAAGCGCTTGAGGTGACTATGAGCATAGTCATATATACACCACACGTAAATTACACGTAATAATATTGAAGTACCAGGCAAGGCAGCAAAAGTACTTCGTAACAAAAGGGAAGGCCATGAAAAAATAGTCCCGCATCGTGTGCCGCGAGAATGTATTTATTATGACGCGAGTGCTCGGTGCGCGGGTGTGAAGAATATATCTTGTAGTCAGGAGGATTAGACATGTAGTGTATCGAATGTAATACGATTCTGATTCGCGTAAGTTCGTGTGTGGTACGATTCGATTCGCTTAAGTTGGTATGTATAAAAGCTCGCTACTCGCTTCTACTCTCAAAAAATGAATCTACTTGATCTCCATCGCCTGCACGGCGGCGTGGTCCACCTGCACGGCGGGCCCCATCGTGGAGGCGATGTACATGGATTTCCAGTAGATACCTTTCGCGCCCGGGGGCCTGTTCGCATCTATCGCGTCCACAATAGACTTCATGTTCTCCATCAAATCGGTGTCTTTAAAGTTCAGCTTTCCAAACGGCACGTGCACGATACCTTGCTTATCCGCTCTGAACTCAACCTTTCCCCCTTTGAACTCCGCCACGGCTTGCGCGACGTTGGGTGTGACGGTGCCGGCTTTGGGGTTGGGCATCAAACCCTTCGGGCCCAGGGCACGCCCGAGTTTAGCCGCCTTGGGCATCATATCTGGGCTCGCGATGAGCAAATCAAAGTCCATCATACCGCCCGCAATGTCTTCCACCAGATCCTCGGCGCCCGCAAAATCAGCACCCGCCTCTTTCGCCTCGCCGATGGCGTCGCCCTGGCACAAAACTGCGACGCGAACCGTTTTACCGGTACCTTTCGGAAGAGCAACCGTCGCCCTGAGCTGCTGGTCGTTGTACTTGGGGTCGATGTTCAAACGGATGTGCGCCTCCGCGGATTCGTTGAACTTAGCGGTGGCATTGTCCATCATCAGCTTGATGGCGGTCGTGGGGTCCTGTGGCGCCATGCGCCCGGGCACGCTCGCCTGCGCCTTCCTGAAACGCTTCGACTGCTTAGCCTCCTTGCTGGACTTGCCATCCTTGCGAGTAGCGCGCTGTTGGGGTATTGAGGAAAAGTGAGAGAAATGGATGGGAATAGGTCAGAGAGAGTTCGTAGTGATTGAGATTATCCAGATGACCTTTCAGGTTTGAGGGCTTTGGTTCCATGCGCAACAGAGATAGATTCTCGTGGGTGATGCCATGCGTCCGCATACGTACCACCGGGGGGGTCCACTCCTGTTCCTCGTCGTCGTCCACCGCTTGCTCGAGCTCCGCAAAGTCGAGACCAGCCGCGCGAACCTCGACGCTTTGTCTGCCGCCTGTTTGGGATGGGGGGGAGAGTCCGGGAGAGATGACGTCAGAGGATTGCGGATTTCGCGCGATGGGAAGCCCTAGCCATTTCAGGTTTTCCCGAGACGAGGGTCGGGCCGAATGCGAGGTATGTGCGACACCCTGGATGGCCAAAGCGCGGGTAAATTGATTCCGCGCGGTGCACTACACGCTGAAGATACCGATGCGCTGTTTCGTTTTCCACGTACCCTTGCGCATAGACATGGACACCGGCGCCTTCAGAGCACCGACGCGCGCCACGGCGTGCTTCGCCGCGACGCGACGCACACCAACGACGCGCTGCGCCTTCACCGCGCACACCGTGTTCGCGGTCATGTTAAGAGCCGCCATCGTGCGTTCGAGACTGACGAAACAAGCCTCGGTAATTCGTCGAGCCGTGCGTGCTTCGCGTCAGCCAGGAATGGCGCAGGCCTGCGCGTCCGCCGCGTCACATCGCATCGAAACGCGCGATTTCTCGCTCTATCCATTTCCGAAAAGCGAAAAAAATGGATGAGGCGGAACTAGTACATAGACCATCAACAGACCGTCAAAATGAGGCACATACCAGATCACGCACATGACTCCAAAAAGTGTGAGGAGTGGGAGGCGTCTCGAGACTTCGTTGGGAGGCGAGTGGCTTCGAGGCGGGTCAATGCACGGGGCGCGACGCGGTCGACCGTGGACGACACAGCAGTGCTTTGTGACTGGCGGTGTCCGGTTTCGCTCGCGACGCGGTCGTTAGAGGCGTTGAGGGTGTACGCCACGGTGGTGGATGCCCACGAGTTTTCCGCAGGCGTCCTCCGCCGCGGCTCGGTGTGATTTCGCCCACCCGTTCCGCCGACGCACGCGGAGCGTGGTATCATCGCCTGCACCTCGGCACGCGTCGGCCTGGAACAGGCAGATACCTGAATTCTCATACACGAAAAGCAAGGGGCTTGGAAAGAAGAGGAACATGAGCGGACCACCAGTCGCGGCGGCTGCGGACGCGAAAGTCACTGAGGACACGGATGTGATCGAGCCTATTCCCCAAGCACCGGGCGAGAAAACCGTGGTGTGTCTCGGGAAGTTCGACGCCATGCACCGCGGTCACAGGGAATTAGCTGTGGCCGCGAGCGCTATGGGTGCGCCGCATTTAGTGAGCTTTGGAGGCATGGCCGAGGTGTTGGGGTGGCAACCGAAACTACCAATCACGGCGGATAGCGACAGACAACGCGTGCTATCCACGTGGAGTGAAACATGCAACGGCAAACCAGTAGGTGAGCGCGTGATACCGTTCAAAGACGTACGACAGATGAGCCCTGAGGCTTTCGTGATGTTCCTGAAGGAAAACTTGAATGTCGGGGGGATCGTCGCGGGGAGCGATTACCGATTCGGGTTTCGAGCGAGCGGCACGAGCGATGACTTAATTGAATTAGGCAAAAAGCACGGACTCGACGTGCACATAGTGGAGTTATTGCAAGCAGAAGAGGATGTTGATGGTCAAAATGGCAAAGATTCGCAGAACCCCGACGGTCTACTGACTCCGCAAGTATCGAGCACACGCGTCCGCGCGTGTTTAGCGTCGGGGGACGTCGAGCAAGCCGGACGGTTGCTCGGAAGGGCGCACAGATTGGTGCTTGCGATGAACGAAAATATCAAGGGTGACGGCTTGACGTTTCCTGTAACTGGGTGTTTGAACCAGTATCCTGCGGTGGGGTCGTACCGGGGCGAGACATGCGATGAGAAAGTTGAAGTTGTCGTAGAGGTGACTGAAAATAGTATCGGCCCCCTTTCCATCGCCGTCTACGCGGCGGACGACATGAAGAAGTTTACGTGCGGGGGCCAAACGTTCGAAGTGGACTTGCTGGAGAAACGATGAAAGGTAGGGTGAGGATAGAGATGTGGGTCGTTAGATGTGCGCATACAAGTTTGTAGTGCTTTAATGCGATACAGTATGAACACACACAAAAGGGACTTGATGTGTTGGCGTCTCTCTTGCTGACAATGAACTCGACGTTATTTTTGCTTCCCTCAAAACGTTCGTCTGTTGCTCAAGCGTGCTCGCCACACTCACGAGGGCACGTCCGAGAAGCTGTTTCGGCTCTTCCTAGAACGCCCTAGCCGCTTTTTCAAACGTCGAGGACGCGCGGGCAGAAGACGACGCACGCGACGCGCGTTTCGTCGTAGGTCGCTATGTACAGGCCAAGGAGGACTCGAGGTGTGTCGACTCGCCGTGGCGACGCGGAGACCGCGCGCGCGACACGCGAACAACCCGATCAAGGTCTCCTCGCACGCAGCGACGCGTGTGACACACCTCCAGAAACTCACAACGCGCGTGACCCTTCCCCCACGCCCGTGGGCTCGTACCCCTCGCCGCCTGCTACTGTCGAAACGGACGACAAGAAGACATCCGCCATGTCCTCTCCTGGCCAATCGCACAACGTGGAGGTCGCTGCACAGCCCCCCGTGACCTTAAGGGCGACAAGACACCTGCCTCCTTTGGACACCCAACGTCACTTCCAACAGTCTGACGGCGCGAACGCGTTTGGCGTGTCTCTGGAAATAGCAGAGTCTCCCGCCTCGGCCCCGAACTCGCCCACGCACCGAACCCTGGCGCGCGACGCCCCACTCGCGGAGGCGTCCTCAAAGACAAGAACCGTGAAGTTTTCGCGGCACGTACACGGTACGCCACGGCCCACCGCAGCACCACCGCCCCATCCCGCCTTCCCCTTTTGGTGACGAGGAGGACAAACCCAAGAAAAAATAACATATCTGAAGAATATTTAAAAAAAGAATTCTTCGAGACTCACAACCCACGTTGACCCTGAACCCTCTCCTCCCTTCGTTTCAAATCAGGTTTCCGGTTTACCAAGGCCGAGAGGGCTTTTTTGATGAGCGTTTTCGACCGTTACGAAGGGAAAACGCCAAGCCGCGAAACGTGCGAAGCGATCGCGGATGCGTTTACGAAATCACCAGCGCGCGATCCGACAAGCAGAAGCGACGAAAAAAAGACAAAAGGAAATACTTCTGTGACTGTTTGCCTGAAAGGAGAAGTACCACCCGATTTACGTCACGTAACACCCATTGATACAATACATGTAACACCCTCTAATCCGCCTGTCTCACAATCTCACTTGAAAGGCGTTGGCTTCTACGGCGGCGCGTTTCGAGGCGCGGCGTTGCGGGACGCCGTCGGGGACGTCGCTTATTTTCCAAAGCCCGACGGAGGCGATGAAATTTGTGACGACGATAACAACAACGACACACAGTACCCAGTACCCAGCACTACCCGGTACCCAGTACCCGACACGCTGGACAGCTCCCTATATGGTACCGATTACGTCGGGGGGGGGGCTCACGGCTTTTCCACGGAGCGAGCCACTTGGTCACAAGAGCACGAGCGTTTGGGACGAGAACCGTCGTCGGCTCCGATCTCGACTCTGCACAAGTCCAAGCGCGAAACGAGTCTTCCCTTGTTCACGAGTGAACACACTTCAGGCGGTGTTTCTGTACCCAAAGAGGACGTCTCACGGTGGCAACCCATTGGTACGTCTGTGTTCGTAGGCGAAACAGCGGACGACGCGACGCCTGCGTTGGCTCGACAAAGAGCTTCTCCCTCTCCGTCGCCGTCACCGCCCGTACCGGTGCCCTACCTCCCGGAGCAACCCGCGTTGTTAGCGTCGGAGACGATTGGTAAGATGGACCGACTCGGATCGTTCCGGTCCGATACGCCGAACTCAGAGCCAGACAGCTTTGGCAATGCTCACAATGTGACTGATGTGAACAGTAACGGTCGCAATGGTCTACGTGTCAAGATGCGACACGGCGCGGTACCTCCGGGGAGTCTCGATGTGGATTCCCCGCTCGGAGACGGTGCGTACGCGCCAGGCGTTACGTTAGACTCGTTAGTCAACAAGTGCGACGACGACTTGACTGCCGCGTTGGCGTTCGGGGCTTGCACTGGGCGATGGATCCCGCTGGAGAACAGAGACGATACAGACAAGGTTGGCGATGCTCTTGGCGATTCACGGCCATATGGGCAATTAGTCGTAGGTCCCTCGCCCGCAGAGACCGCTGCGATGGTCGCCGGCGCGGTTTCCGAACTGGGCGACGGCGAAACGCACCCCGTGACGTGGAAGCAAATCAAAACCTGGTTCGAAAACAGACGGATGACGCAAAAGCGGATCAAGGAGGGGTCCGCGCGGCCCAGTCGACGGAACACTTCGAAAAACGGGACCAAGGATGAGCCCGAATGCGACGCGGTTGATGATATACTCGATACGCTCAAGGTTCCGAAGAAAGAAAAGGCACCGCAACCTACGCGCGGCAAGGGGAAACCGCCGAGTGCGCCGTCAACGAGGAAAAACAGCACGGACGCCCCTCCTACTGCACGCCGCTCCTCCCGAGTGTCCATGGACGAAACGCGCTTCGACGCGGGCGGACGGCAACCCCACGGCGTGAAGCGCAAGAACGCGTTTGAAAAGCCAAAGCAAGAGTTCAAACAACCGTGGGGCCGAGGAGCACGAGACGGAGACGTACGATTGGAACAAGAAGCTGTTCTGTCCGAATCCGACGAGGCCGCGGCTGCGGCTGCGGCTGCTGCGGAGCACTTAAGAGCAACGGACACGCGTTGGGGCGACCAAGGACACGGAAACGCGCTCACCAGGGAGATGTCGTGGGCGGACATACACGACGCACTCACGATGGCAAGCAGGTGAGGGGTAGAGAGACATAAAGTTTCAATCATGCATTCGAATACACACGACCACACTACCCTTGCTATTACGCTATTACCCTTGTTACCCTTATTACCTAATAAACCTCCTTTAGATTTCATTATTCATTATGGCTTTCCTTTGCTCACTCATAAGCCAGCCCATGTGGAACAGGTTGTGCGTCGCGGCGAGGGTCACGGCGTTGGGTTCGTTCGCTTTGAACAGGTGGTGGAGATACGCGAGGGTGTGGTTTTCGCAAAGCGGGCATTTGCACTCGGTACACGGAGGGGTGAAGTTATTTGAGTATTCTGCTCGTAACACGTTGATACTCCCTTTATCTCCGGTCAGCAACGTCCCGTGCCGCGCGTTCCGGGTCGGGAACGTGCTATCAAAAGTATCCACGCCTAGCGGTATACTGCCTTCGATCGACGCGACGTCTCCAATGCCGAGTAAATGGTTAGGTCTGTCTTTCGGTAACAGAGGCATTAGGAAGGTCAACAGGTCGATCAACTCTTCGGTATCACGACCCAAGCTCCCTCCAATCGCGAACCCGTCAAAGGGAAGGGAAGATAAATAGGTAGCGCTTAATTTTCTCAACTCCTTATCAACCCCTCCGTGGATGACGGCGTACATTGCCTGTTTCCGTGGATCTAATAAATGCTCTTTCAAGCTCCGCGCTTCCCATCGATGGCTCATGTACACGCTCTTTTTCAAATCCTCCGACTGAATGCCATAAGGCGGTAACTCATCAAGTGGGATGATAATGTCCGCGCCGAGCTGCTTTTGAGCGGCCACTGAACTCTCAGGAGTTAACGCCACGCTGCTCCCGTCCCTGTAGCTTTTAAATAAAACTCCAAACTCGTTTGTCCGGAGCAACAATCCCTGGTCGCCTTTTTGTTTACTCGGCCGGCGGGATTTCATCTCATTAACGTCGTCATTGTCAGGCTTTGCTAATGAAAATACTTGGAAGCCCCCGCTATCAGTGATCATAGGGGCGTCTCCTCGGCCTATGAAGGTATGCAACCCTCCCGCTTGCTCCACTAAATCCGACCCAGGCTGTAACATCAGGTGGTACGTATTCGCGAACATCAAATCTAAACCCGCATCTTTTAAAACCTCGTGGCCAACGTGTTTCAGCGCGCCCATCGTGCCCACTGCGACATAACCTGGGGTTTCTATCGTACCGTGAGGAGTGTGAATACGACCCACCCGGGCGTTACTTTTCGTGGATTGGTGGATTAACTCGAACCTGAAGTGAGGGTTACCATCGTACGTAGGGAACTCACTCGCATCTGGGGGCTCTGTGAAGGGTTTGAATCTTCGGTCCCGGGGGGGTAAGGTCTGGGGAACTGGTTTCTTGGGAACCGCCGGTTTACTCGATGCGTTCGTAGCACTCGAAGCAAGGCACGGGGTTAACCCTCGAATGTGCGAACATGTACGACCGGGGGGCGCAGAACAGACGCGCATCCCCGCAGTGGCTTTTCCGCAACGCATTTTGCACTGTTTGGCGAAACTCGATTTTCTGTCGGCAGGGGGAAAACGCCAAGCTGTCGTGGACCGCCGTTGCGGGTGTGCACCAGAAAAACGTCGCCACACGCGTGCGCGCAGGATAAAGTAGGCGAAGCGGGAGGCGAGTTGACCGCTGCTCTGCGGCGGCGACGAAGCGGAGTTCCGAGGTCGAGGGTCGGGTCGGCATCCTCCGAATCTCTCGGAAGAAACGGAATCTCCTCCGAGTCCGACAAGGCGGGCACCCTCGTGACCTCCTCGTTACGGAGGCTACGGAAACACCATGGACGACGCGTCGGGTGTCATCGCTGACACGAGTGTTGCTGACACGAAGGTACGACGGAGTTTCATCACGGTTTCGTGCGG
>TARA_B110000977_G_scaffold18775_1_pt1 | contig 12417 bp, 8 predicted proteins | sample TARA_B110000977 | Tara Oceans TARA_B110000977 (sample SAMEA4397798) | marine metagenome | biome: Polar Biome; feature: [SRF] surface water layer (ENVO:00010504); material: water (ENVO:00002006), including particulate matter (ENVO:01000060) such as... | depth 5 m | reverse complement strand
CAAGTACTTTCTTTTAAAATATTTGGTGTAAGCAGTTTTGCTGCTAGATTTCCTAATGCACTGTTGTCGATTATAATTCCAGTGCTTCTTTTTAAAATCGGTTCTCAAATTAAAAACACAACTTTTGGATGGATTTGGTCTATTATTTTCATAGCTGGTTTCTTGCCAAATCTTTATTTTAGAACTGGAATAATTGATCCTTATTTTAATTTATTTATTTTTCTGTCCATTTATTTTTTCTTTATCTACAGTAAGTCACACCATCTTAAACATGTTTTTCTTTCAAGTTTTTTTGCAGGTTTGGCTATTCTCACCAAAGGTCCAGTTGGACTTTTAATAGTCCTATTGTCTTGTTTTACATATCAAATATTGAATAATAAAAAAGTTCCTTTAAAACATGTTTTTCTTTTTTTTGTAATGGTAGTTTTGGTTTCTTCTCCCTGGTATTTCTTTGAATTATTGAATAAAGGCCCTTGGTTTATTGTTGAGTTCTTACAGTATCAAATAGAACTATTTTCTCATCCAGTTGCCGGGCATCAACAACCAATCTATTACCATTTTGTAATTGTTCTTATAGGTTGTTTGCCTTTTTCATTTTTTGCTTTTAAAAATGCTTTTAAAGATTCTGGTTCTGGAATTCCTTTTGAGAAAATGATGAGAATTGTTTTATGGGTAGTTTTAATTCTATTTACCATAGTTACTACCAAAATAGTTCATTATTCATCTATGGCTTATTTGCCATTATCGTTTTTAGGATCTATTGAAATTTATAAATTGTATTCTGGAAAATCCTTTAATAGATTTTTAAAATACTCTCTATTTATTATTGGTGTTTTCATTGGTATAATTTTAATGTTTTCATTTTATGTTCTTATTCATAAAAAGGAGTTTTTAATTAATTCCATTAACGATTTATATATTCAAAATCTGTTGGATGTAGAATTGTATTGGTTTGGTTGGGAATGGATCATTCCATCTTTATTTATTTTAGGTAGTTTTATTTGGTTGACAATAGTTAAATCCAAAATTTTATTTTCTTTATTTTTCTACTCTTTAATTATTGGCCTTTTATTTTCGCTTTTAAGTAAGTTCATAGTTCCTAATGTTGAAAATTTAATCCAAGGTTCAGCAGTATCTTTTTTTAGAGAAATATCCAACGAAAAAAAGTATTTAACAACTGTAGGTTATAAGAGTTATGCGCATTACTTTTATTCTGAATTAGATGAACTAAAACTTACAGACTCTCTTTATATTAAAAAAAATGATATTTTAAGACACAACTTCGAGTCAAATTCGTTAAATGACCTTGATAGAATAGAAAAATTAAGACTTAATAGTCATATTCTTAGTTGGTTAATTAATGGGGAAGTTGATAGAGTAGTGTATTTTGCTACTAAAAATAATAAGCCTATTAAACAATTAGAAAACGCTAAGAATTTAGAGGTTGTTAAAAATTTTGGTGGTTATAAAATTTATAAAAGACAATTGAAATGAAAGTTAGAGAATTATTACCTGTTGAATTATGGAACAATTTTGAAGATTTAAATGCTGTTCCAAGACCTTCTAAAAAAGAAGAAAGAGTGATAGAGTTTATTAAAAACTTTGGTCTAAACCTTGGTTTAGATACCTATGTAGATCCATCTGGAAATGTTATTATAAAAAAACCAGCATCTAAAGGAAGTGAAAACCAGAAAACTTTAATTATTCAAAGTCATTTGGATATGGTTCACCAAAAGAATGCAGATACCGAATTTGACTTTTTAACTCAAGGTATCCAAAGTTTTATTGATGGGGACTGGGTAACTGCAAATGGAACAACTTTAGGCGCAGACAATGGAATGGGAGTTGCTACTATAATGACACTTTTAGCAAGTAATTCAATACAGCACCCTGCTATTGAAGCACTTTTTACAATTGACGAAGAAACTGGGATGACTGGCGCCTTTGAATTAGAAAAGGGAATTTTAGATGGGCAAATTTTGTTGAATCTAGACACAGAAGATGACGATGAGTTTAGCATTGGTTGTGCAGGAGGAATAGACACCAACTCTTCTAAACTTTACACACAAGAAAAGATAGCTGAAGGTGTTGGTTTTGAAATTATAGTAAAAGGATTAAAAGGTGGTCATTCTGGAATGGATATTCATTTGGAAAGAGGAAATGCCAATAAAATAATGAATAGAATTTTAGCACTGGCAATAGATTCGAATCTTAGAATTTCTGAAATTGATGGTGGTAGCTTGAGAAATGCAATTCCAAGAGAATCTATAGCAAAAATTGTAGTAGATAGTCAAGTTTTTTTAAATCAACTAGATGATCTAGCATCGGACATAAAGAATGAATTTATTAAATCTGAACCTGGTTTAGTTATTGAAGTAAATAATGTAGATTCCATAAATCATGGACTTTCATTGATTGATTCAAAAGAAGTGGTCAATGTTATATATTCTGTGTTTAATGGCGTTTATAAAATGAGTCAATCTATTGATGGTTTAGTAGAAACTTCCTCCTCCTTAGCAAGGGTCATTTTAAAAGATGGAAGTTTTATTACCCAAAGTTTACAAAGAAGTTCTGTAGACAGTTCAAAATTAGATATTTCTAAAACAGTTGGTGCTTCATTTTTAAATATTGGTGCGGATGTGGAACATTCTGGTTCTTATCCTGGATGGGCTCCTAATACCGATTCTGAAATTTTAGACGTGATGGTTTCACTATACAAAAAAATGTTTAATTCAGACCCTAAGGTTCAGGCATGTCATGCAGGTCTAGAATGTGGAATATTAAACGAGAGATATCCCGGGTTAGATATGATTTCTTTTGGACCAACAATTAAAAATCCTCACTCTCCAGATGAGAAAGTTCATATTAAGTCTGTTGAGAAATTTTGGAGTTTATTGATTGAAGTTCTAAAAGTTATCCCTCAGAAAGATTAGTAGTCCCATTGGTTATTAAATGAATTGTATCCGTTTGCGCCAACTTTGAGTTCAAATTTGCTTTTATTGGTAGAATTGATAGAACTTGACAAAAACACACCAAACTTGACCAGCCCTCCAAAAACTCTAAATTGTCTAGAAATCCCAATAAAAGATTCTAAATGGGCAAAATCTTGATCTGGAATAATTAGGGTCGCAATACCTCCGGATAATTGCAAACCTAGTTTGCCAATCAAAGGCAATTTGTTAAAGATGTTTCCATCAAAACTGTGGACATAATTCCCTCTTAAATAAGAGCTTTCACTGAAAAGAGTAGTACCTAAAAGCTGGAATGAGGATAGTGGGTTACTAAAAAACCCTCTGTCAGATCCTCTAAAGTATTTCCATTCAATGACTCTTAAATTCTTTTTATTGACAAAAGCTCCCATTTGTATATTCCACTTTGATTTTCCTAAATGCGGAATAGTAAATTCATCATTAACCCCAAGCTCTAAGTAATCAAAATTCACCTCGCTTTGAAATATTTTAGGAACTCCTTTCCTGTAAATTAAATTCACTGTTGGGAATTTTGTTCCTAGAACTACTTTTTTATTTTTCTTATAATAAAACTTTTGAAATGGAAGCCATGTTAATTGTATTCTGCTTTCAAATTTTCTGTAGGGCTCAAATCCTAATGGAGTAAGTCCTAAAATAGAATCTGTGGAGCTAAATATATCGCTTTCTAAATCTAAATTATCTATCGGGGTTTGGAGACAATATTCTAGTTTCATTTCCCCATAGAGCCCGTTTAATAATTCTGTTCTGTAGGCAGTTTGAACATGTTGTTTTCTTACGTAATTACTTCTAGAAAAGGCGGTGGAAATAGATGGGAAACGATTGATTGGTTTATAATCATCGCCAATACCAATAGTAAGTTGTTTGTATTTTTCATTGTTTGTAATAATAGATATTTTGGTAGAACCTTTAAAATCTTTATTTACTATTCCATAATCTATGTTGTTTTCTGTACTTATTTTAAATTTATCACTAATATTTTTGTTGTAATTAAATCCAAGATTATGTCTGTATCCACCAATCCCAAAAAAATTGAACTGAGATACTACTGGCCATATATAAAATGAATAACCTTTATATCGGTTTTTATGTCCAATTCCTTGCCATAGTAGTTTGGCTAATGATATTTTATTGTAATTACTATCTTGTTCCAAAGCATATTGCTCACTTTGGTAATAATCTCTTAAACTATCTGTATATTGAATATAATCAACTTCATTTTTTTTCAAATCTATAGCTCTAAAGCCATCCCATTGTTCATTGGAAATTAAATTTGCAGAATCACTAAAAAATTTCACCTGGTTTTTTTTAAAATAGTCTGGTTTTTTTTCTGATAAATTAAAGTTTGAATTTATCACTACAGCATTTCCTATTATTTTAAAAATTTCTTCTTTTATTGTGTAGTCAATGATTTTTCTATCTATTACATTCTGACTTTCAAACTGTTGGTAGTTTTGAATAATATGAAAATTCTCGATATTAAATTCAGATTGAATAGGTCCACTTAATTCTAACTCTACAGATTTTATTAAAAAAGTACTGTCTTCAATAAATAAAACACCTTCTAGTAAAAGTTCATTTTTAAATCTTGGAGTAATTTGTATTTTGTGAATCTTAGTGGAATCTTTTTGAGGAAAAAAACCTAAATAATCGTATTTGTAATAAGTTCTTGAACCTGGAGATAAAGGGGATACTATAGGTTTATTGGCTATTTGAATGGGAATATTATTTTTAAATAAATCAAATTCTATTTCAGATAAGGTTATTAAAAACTCATATTTATCCTCCACTTCGTATTCTGGAGTTATATTGTAATTTCCAAAATCTTCAAATGATTGTATAATTACAAAATCTTGTTCTTGCTTTGTGTCTGCAAAATCTTGGTATGCTTTAAAAGACCAGTTCTTTTTATTTGGTTCAATGCTATAAAAGTCACCATAAGATTCTACAAATTTCAGAACATCATTCTTTAGGTTAATTGTTTTTGAAGTATCCAATTGCCATACTTCTATTGTGTCTTTTCTCTGAAGTTTAAATTGTCTTTTTTCAATGGTATTTTTAGAATATTCTTTGGAAGAATAACTTTTTCTAACATAGTCGTTTTTAACTTTTTTAACTTTATCAATAATTTCTAGTGCTTTGTTTTTTGTGTTAGAGACCACCTCATATTCAATTAAGTTCTGGTCATTTTCATAAAGTATTATGTTGATTTTTTGAGGAATATCCTGTAATATAATTAACTTTTCTTCGCTTTTAAAACCTATGTAACTGTAAACAATAGTATAATTTCCGGGTTTTAACTCAATAAAATACTCTCCAAAAGCATTAGAGCTAACCCCATATGTGGTATTTTTAATATATATAGATGCAAATGGTAAAGGTTCGCCATGCTTGTCAGAAATAACTCCATTAATGTGGTTTGAAAAGCACAATATTGGTAGTAGAAAACTTGTAAATAGTGTTATAAAATAATTGTATAAATTAGATGAAGCACTCATAAGTTTTTAAAAAATAAAAATTATTAAGATTATCTCAGATAATATCTCAAATTTGTATAAAAATAATTGAAATGTCTACACACAAAGATATAAAAAGAGTAACCACTCATGTTCTTCAAGAAATGAAAAGAAATAATGAGAAAATATCTATGCTCACTGCCTACGATTATTCCATTGCTAAAATTGTAGATGAAGCAGGAATTGATGTTGTTCTTGTTGGCGATTCTGCTTCAAATGTTATGGCAGGTCATGAAACTACTCTTCCAATAACATTGGAACAAATGATTTACCACGCTTCGTCTGTCATTAGAGCTATTAATAGATCACTAGTTGTGGTTGATTTACCATTTGGAAATTATCAGGGTGATTCTAGAGAGGCTTTGAGATCTGCAATTAGAATCATGAAAGAAGCAGAAGCTCATTCTGTAAAACTAGAAGGTGGCAAAGAGGTGATAGAATCTGTTGAAAGAATACTTTCTGCAGGCATTCCAGTTATGGGGCATTTGGGTTTAACTCCTCAGTCAATTTATAAATTTGGAACTTACACAGTTAGAGCAAGAGAAGAAGAGGAAGCAAATGAATTAATTGATGATGCTCTTTTATTACAAGAAGCTGGCTGTTTCGCTTTGATTTTAGAAAAAGTTCCTGCAAAACTTGCCACAATTGTTGCAGCTAAATTAGAAATTCCTGTCATAGGAATTGGTGCAGGAGGTGGTGTAGATGGACAAGTTTTGGTTTTACATGACATGCTTGGAATTACTCAAGAATTCTCCCCACGATTCTTAAGAAGGTACCACAACCTTCATCAAGAGATATTAAAAGCTTGTAGTAATTTTAAGAAAGATGTAAAATCCCAAGATTTCCCGAATGAAAAAGAACAGTACTAATTTAACTTTCTCCGTCTTATTTGAAGACAATCATCTTATTGCTGTAAAAAAGCTTTCAGGAGATATTATTCAATCAGATAAAACTGGAGATGTTACCCTTGCCGAAAATGTTAAAGAATATATTAAAACAAAATATAATAAACCAGGAGATGTTTTTCTAGGGATAATTCATAGGATAGATAGACCAGTTGGTGGTGTAGTTGTTTTTGCTAGGACATCTAAGGCTCTTGCAAGAATGAATGCCTTTTTTAGAGATAAGGAAGTTAAAAAAGAATATTGGGCTATTGTTGAGGAAAAGCCACCTTTTGAAGAGGGAGAATTGACAAATTGGCTCAAAAAAAACCAAGAAAAAAATAAGTCTAGAGCTTACGATACTGAAGTTAAGCAAAGTAAAAAAGCGATTTTAAACTACACATTAATTGGCAGAAGTAGAAACTATTATTATTTGAAGATAATTCCACTTACAGGTCGCCATCATCAAATAAGAGTACAGCTAAGTCATTTGGGATGCGCAATAAAAGGAGATGTAAAATATGGCGCTAAAAGAACGAATAAAGATGGAAGTATTCATTTACTTGCTAGATCAATTTCTTTTATGCATCCAGTTAAAAAAGAACAAATAACTATTGTTGCAAACCCGCCAGTTGATCCTTTGTGGAACGAGTTTTTAAATTTGAGCAACTAATTATTCTCCTGCTATAAAACTAATTTCAATATTGGCATCTTTGGGAAGTCTTGCTACTTCTACGGTTTCTCTAGATGGATATGGCTCTTTAAAAAAGCTTCCATAGATTTCATTTACTTTTTTGAAGTCGTTCATGTCTTTCAAAAAAATACTGCATTTCAATATGTTATCTCTTTTCAGGTTTCCAGCATCTAGAAGAGCATCAATGTTTTTTAATATTTGGATAGTTTCTTTTTCAATTGAACTGGTATTTAAAATACCTGTTTTAGGATCTATTGCAATTTGTCCACTTGCTATAGTTAATCCATTGTATTTAATTGCTTGACTATACGGCCCTACAGGTGATGGTGCATTTGGAATTTCTATTATTGATTTCATATTTAAATTTAAGGAATATTATTGTCGTACCAAGTTCTTCTCCTTTGCAATTTAAGGTCTTGAAGTATGGAAGACTTCACACTTATATTTAGATTATAACTTCTCATGAATCCAATAGGAATCCAGTTGAAACTCATTTGCCAACAATGTAGATCTCTAGCAATATTTATGGAAGTAAAACTAAACTTCTTGTTGACAAAATCGTAATTTGTCATATAAGAAACCTTCCAGTTTTGAGTAATACTAATGTCTCCTCTTAATCCAATGCTTTGGGTGATGAAAGACGTGTCTATTGATGGAGAAATAGTCCTTCGGTAATCAATTTTATAATCTATTCCAATAGTCCAAGGAATATTAAAATCTATATACATATCTGGGTTGGCATTGATCATTTCTAATTCTTCATTGCTTCCTTTATCACTTTTATATTGTTTTTCGGTCTTTTTTGGTGATTTTAAACTAGTTCCTAAGGCGAAATTTGCAGATTTTAGAGTACCTAAACTATTATTTTTAGAAAACTGATACTGATTTATTCTTTGTCCATTTTCATATTGATAAGGGTCTAATTGTCCTCCAAATCTTAAATTGACTTTTTTCCAAAGATTAGTTCTTCCTATTATTCTAATATTGTCTAGCTGAAAAGAATCTTTAATAAGGTCATAACCAGTAGTTAGACTAAGATTTTCTAATATTTTTGATTTTATAAATGGTTCTTTTTGTGTGGTATCGCTTAAATTTTTTCTTTTTAACTCCAAAGAGTTGATTAAACTAAAGCCAATTCTTCCAGACTCTGATGAATTAACTGTTCCGTAAATATTATTTGAGAACGGAGAGTAAGATTGAGTATTTCCCAAAGAATCTGACTGATAAGTTTGCCAAGGATGTGTATTTGGTCGATAACTAAAATTAATATTAGGAGTTACAGTATGTCTAATTTTAGTTTCGTTTTTACCTCTAAGAAATTTCGCGAAACTATAGAAGCCATAAATTTTAGTAGTTGCAGAAGCGCTTATGCTTTGAGAATAAATCTGAGAAAATCCTTTTACTGTGTCGTTAATTATTTCATTTTCAGAATTGTTCCAGTTTTTATTAATTTGATCCATATACCATAAGGAAGAAAGCTTGTAGGAAGGGTTGATAGTTACGTTTTTTCCAAAAAGCTTGATTGAGCTTGAGGCACTTATGTTGTGTCTCATTCCATTTTTCGATTTTGAAAGTAAACTTTCTAAATGATTATTTAAAAGATTTTCAGAGTTCAAACTCAATTGATTCTTTGTATTCATTTGATAATTAATATTGGTTTGATTTATTATTTCATGTATGAAGTTTTTATTGATACTACTTTTTCTCAACATTCTAAATGGATAAAATCTATTTATATTGTATGCAATTTCAGGAAGAGTAAAAGTCATTAAACCAGAATTACTATTTTGACTGTGTCTTAAATTTGCACTAAGATTTGAGGATATTGTGCCTTTAAATTTTTTACTCCAAGCAACATTCGAATTAAAGGTGTTGGTTAAGTAGTTTTGAGCTGAAATGTTGTTGTAATCATTTCTAAAATTGGTAGTGGTTCCAGCATTTATTAATGCTCTAAAAGTAGTTCCTGGATTAAGCTTTGCATCATTTTGATGGTTCCATTTAATAAAAAAATCTTTGCTTTTATTGTAGTCTTCAAAACCTTTTTCCCCTTGAATAGTATTTCTGTAATTCAAAGAGAACTGTCCACTGTACTTATATCTAACTTTATAGCTTGTTGAATTACTTATTCCCCAAGAACCTAAACTGTAAATATCGCCAGTAATTGATGTGCTAAGTTTTCCTCCTTTAAATTGGTGGTAATATCCGCCTCCTAGTAAATAAAACCCTAAGGCTCTCGACTCTCCATAATTTGGAATAATAAGGCCATTGGAGCTTTTGTTTTTCTTGTTGGGTAAAAAAGCAAATGGTAAACCAAGTGGAGTTGGAATATCTGCAATATGTAAGTTTACAGGTCCAGATACAATTTTATCATTGGGCTTAATAACTGCTTTTCTTAGTTTGAAATAAAAATGGGGATGGTCTAAATCACATGTGGTATAAAGAGCATTCTTAATGTGAACGTCTCCATTGTTTTGTCTTTTAACTTTTTCTCCGTGAATAAAACTTTCTCCTTCTTGAAGAAGCACTTCGTAGGTTATTCCCTTTTTAGTCTTAAAATTATATTTTAATGAGTCAGATGTAGTGGAGGTTGATCCATCCGATAAAACAGGTTTGCCAATTTTTTGGTTGTTACTATCTAAGCAATATTTTGCATGTACAATTTTACTTTCAAAATCAAATTTAATGTAGCATGCATCTAGAATAATTTCTCCATAATCAATATGGGCTTCTGAGTAAAGGTAGGTTTGTTTATTCTTCATATCCAAAATAATAGAATCTTTTGCATTCCAGTTAAGAGCATCCTCTAATTGGCTTGATTTTTGGTCATTGTTTATTTGACCGACTGCTAAAGTGCTGTTTATTAACACCAAAAAGAGTATAAAAACAAAGGAATGACCTTTAATTAATTCAATTAGCAGCTTAAATTTGTTTTGAATTTTAAACATGTATAAATAGATTCACTTAAGAAGAAGTGTTTTTATTAACGATTAAAACGAAATAAAATTATGCAAATATAATGGTACTTATTTTAAGAAAATATTTTCCCTTGATTCTTTTATTGTTTTGTTTCATTAAGACAAACTCTCAAACAGGATTAGGGATAAATACTGTTGTAATTGACCCTGGTCATGGAGGGAAAGATCCTGGGGCCGTAAGCCCAAATAAGAATTATGAGAAGACAGTTGTTTTAAAAGTCAGTTTACTTTTAGGGGAATTAATAAAAAAAGAATATCCGGATGTAAAGGTCCTATTTACTAGAGACGATGATCGATTCATAGGGCTGGCTAAAAGAGCTAAGGTAGCCAACGAAATTGGAGCTGATTTATTCATTTCAATTCATGCTAATGCTATTGAAGCTCCATCTGCTAATGGTTTTGAAACATGGGTTTTAGGATTGCACAAATCAAAAGCAGCTTTAGAAGTTGCAAAGTTTGAAAACTCTTCTATTTTAATGGAGGAAAACAACGAGCAAACTTATTCTGAATTTGACCCAAATGATCCAGATGCTTACATAGCATTATCTATGCGGCAAAATGCATTTTTAGACCAAAGTTTAATTTTAGCTAATTCCATTCAAAAAGATTGTAAGTTGAAATTAGGACTAAGAGATAGGGGAGTTAAACAAGCTGGTTTTATGGTTCTCTACCGTGCAACAATGCCAGCTGTTTTAGTTGAACTAGGGTTTCTGTCCAATCCTAAAGATGAAAAGTTGCTTATTTCAAAAAGTGGGCAGTTGAAATTGGCAAATCATATTTTTGAAGGTTTTAAGAATTATAAAAATAAGTACGACAATGTTGATGAGTCTTTAACAAATTATAAGAAAGAAAAGAGTGTTCCAAAAAAAGAGATTTCTATTGATACAGGTTTGGTATACAAGGTTCAAATAGCTACTTCAAGTGTTAAAATTCCAACACTTCCTGAAAACTTTAATGGATTAAAAGACGTAGAAGTGTATATTAGTGGAAATTATTATAAATATACTTTTGGCTTTTGTACAAATACCACAACTGCTAATGAGCAACTAAGCCAAGCTAAAAAATCTGGATATGAATCTGCTTTTGTGGTTTCTTTCCAAGACGGTAAAAGACTTAATTGGGAAAAGCCGTAAAATATTGTTAAATGAAACTTAAAAAAGAATTTTTAATTGGAATAGTTACTTTAGTTGGAATTAGTGTTCTTGTTGTAGGATCGTTTTTTTTAAAAGGTCAAGAGATTTGGAAGTCTAGGTTTGTATACTACAGCGTGTTTTCTAATTCAGAAGGACTTTCTACTGGTAGACCTGTAAATTTAAATGGGCTACAAGTTGGAATAATTACCAACATTAATTTTCAAAAGAACAATTTAAATAATATAGTTGTAGAGTTTGAATTGACAGATCCTAATGTTAAAAAGCTTAAGAATGGTTCTCTAGTTTTGTTAAACTCGGATTTACTATCCGGTTCTTATTTGGAAATTTCTTGGGGAGATTCTTTAGATTATTACAATTCTAAAGACACCATTCCTTCTTCAGTTTCTTTGGCACTAGAGGATCAGATAAATGAGCGTTTAATTCCTCTTGAAAAGAAAACCAATGAATTAATTAGTACTGCAGATTCTGCCATTAAAACTATTGAAGCAATATTTAGTAGGAATACAGATAATTTAGACGAATCTTTTGACGGGATTAAAAATTCTATTAAAAATTTGGAGAAGGTTTCTCTACAAATTAGCAGTTTGATAAGAAGTGAAAAAGAGAATATTACCCAAATAGTATCCAATATAAAATCACTTACTTCCAATCTTAAAGAAAGCAATGATGCTATCAATAAAATATTGGATAATACTGCCCAACTTTCAGACTCTCTTTTAGCTTCAGATATTAAAGGAACTATCAATAATGCAAAACAATCATTGGAAGAAGTGAATATGATTCTTTACGATATTAAAAATGGAGATGGAACACTTACTCGTTTAATCAATGACTCTACTATTTACTTATCTGTTACACAAATGATAGACGAGGCTAGTAGACTTGTAGAAAATATTAAAACAGAACCCAAACGATATGTTCAATTCAGTATATTTGGTAAAACAGATAAAAGTATTTTAGATTCTAGAGATGAAAAGCTCTTAAAAAAGTTTGCAGTTGATTCTCTAAATTTTTAACAAGTAACATTTTTTATATTTCTATGATTAGCCAACTGCTATTTTTTATTGTTCTGGTTGTCGGATTTGGTTTTTTTAGTTTTAACATTTCTAAAATCAGAAAAAACATATCATTGGGTAAACCCCTGGATAGATCTGATAAAAAGGCTGAAAGAATTAAAACGACATTATTAGTAGCGCTTGGTCAAAAAAAA
>TARA_B110000977_G_scaffold36279_1_pt1 | contig 12422 bp, 6 predicted proteins | sample TARA_B110000977 | Tara Oceans TARA_B110000977 (sample SAMEA4397798) | marine metagenome | biome: Polar Biome; feature: [SRF] surface water layer (ENVO:00010504); material: water (ENVO:00002006), including particulate matter (ENVO:01000060) such as... | depth 5 m | reverse complement strand
GGGGGGGGGGTGTTGGGGATATGGGGGATACCGGGAATATTGGGGATGCTGGGGATACTTTACCTACTGGTATTCAACCATCGAAACGGCTGTTAGACGTCAAGGTTGTCATGCCGCGTTCGTAGGACTGTTTTTATTTATTACGTTTTCTCGGAACAGGCTCAAAGTGAACAAAAGAAGCTGACTAGAGAGATTGCACGCCCACAACGACTCCCACAACGACACGCACAAGCTCCACGTGTGTTTCTTCTATTCATCGTCCCTCACTCGTACTTTCGTTCGAACCTTTAGACCAACCACGACATGGCCGTCTCCGCCGATGTCGAGTGCTCCTCCGGCGTGGTCACCGCGTCTCAGGCGTCAGGCGAGAACGCTCCGTTGCGCACCACGACTTCACCCTCCAAACGGTGCTCCCCCCTGTGCTCGCTGTGGTCCCTCAACGCGGTCGCGGCGGCGATGCACGGCGTGTGGTTCATCGTGTTCGTGCTCCTCTGGGCGCTCGTTACGAACGACGATGGCACGAAGCGCGACATCGAGTACCCTTTGTGGTACTCCGCAGCGACGTTCGGGGCTTTGCCCGACCCTCCAGTTACTGACACAACAACTGGAGGGTTAACTCTTGGGCAAACCGAGGAGAACAGCAAGCCTGTTTCCCCTTACCCCTCCTGCGAGCCTCCTAAAGCCTCATCCGTAGGCAACTTCCCCGTCTCCCCCGCGTTCCGGGACACGGGAATCACATTCTCGCTTCACTGGCTAGTCGTCAGTTTTTTTGCACTTTCTTTTCTGTTCCAAGCAACCGCCGCCGTCGTCGACGCGGTTGCTTTAAAGAAACGCAAAAAACAGCGAATACAATTGATGGGCGACGACGACGAAGTGAGGTTCGAGAAGGATGCGGTTGCGCAGGTAGCTGCTACGAGTATTCCTAGTATCAATAGCTCCTATCAAAACTCAACGTCACCGGTAAGCAGCTGGTTCCGGTTCATCGAGTACTCGTTAAGCGCCAGCGTTATGGTCGTAGCGATCGCGTTGCAAGTTGGGCTTTTCGACGCTTGGCTGTTGTTCGCGTGCGCCGCGTTGACCTGGGTAACAATGATGCTCGGGTTGGTCGCGGAACGCGTGTTCACCGTGGAGGAGCACCTTTGCGCGATGAAAAAAAGGACTGATGGGATTCATTCACCCAGCGACGCGATGAAGCACGCCACTGATAGCCTGTCAAACTCTCTGTGTTTAATTCGCTGGACGTCTCATTTTTCCGCCTGGGTGACACAAGGTGTGGTTTTTGTGATTATCATCGCGCACTTCTTCAACTCGCAGCAGGCGTGCGAGTGGGCGGACAGTGTTGAAGACGGAAATCGACAATCGGACAACACCGCACCGAAGTTCGTGTACGCCATAGTGTTTGCTGAATTAGCGTTGTTCCTCGGGTTTGGGGTGACGCAACTTTCGCAATTCGTAGTGTTCGACAAGCAGAAAAGCGGCGCGTACGACATGACTACGCGCGTCAAGCACAAGCGGTTCACAGAAGCGGCGTACATAGTGCAATCGTTCGTGTCAAAAACCGTGCTGGGGTGGCTGGTGTACGGAGGCAACTTCGCAGCGTAGTGGGATTGTTTTTTTGGAGTGTTGCGAGAGATGGAGAGACTACTTGCTTGGTGTCGACTACCGCCGCAGCGGTCGAACCCGCCTCGTCGGGGACATCACTCGAGATAGTGATCAGTAATCATTATCGCTCAGGAAGACGATATGCAAACGATTGGTTGGGTTCCTCATGGCCTTCCGTCCTATCGCAGGCATCTCGATTTCTTTTTTTGCGATAATGATCACTGGGATGCTATCTCGAGTGACGTCGACTACGATGCGGGTTCGACCGCGCCGCGGGACTTGCTTGATTTAGTCAGGCACATCGTTTTGTATTCAAGAAGATAATGAGGTGATAAGGATACGAATGCCACGCGGAATCGAGGTATCGATGGTGTCACGCGCTATTCCATCCTTTTCGCACATTATCCTTTTGAATACGAGACGCTGTGCCTGAACGACAGTCGTGATAAGCTGTTACCTACATACAGACTACAACGAGCTTCTACTTACTCCTTTCACTTCCCTCCACGTCTCCGTCGTCGCCGCGTACCCGGCCGCGGCGGCGGTCCACCCGATTACGGCGAACCAAGGCCACCCCGCCACACCCCCATCCCCAACTGCTTGCGAAAACACCGCATTCCACACGAACCCAGCGATGAACGCGCCAACTTTGGATTCATCCACCGCTAAGTCGCGGAGCAATCGGCGTTTGCGTTTGGTGGCTAAATTTTGTAATTTTCGGTTCGCGTCCCCAGCGTCCCCAGTATCCCCAGAGTTACTATCCCCAGCAATAGTATCCCCAACCCCAATATCCAGATCATCCCGCCCGTGTCGTACCTGTGCGTACGTCGCCGCAAACACCGTTACGGTGGAGAGAATTACAGCGTACACCGCGGCGGATGCAACTCCCGAAAACTGACGCACGCCGACCACGGTCGAAACAGACTCACAGCTCGTCTGCGCCGCGGCGTTGAGCGCCACTCCGGCGGTGAACGCGAACGCCCCAGCGAGCATACTCGAAGCGTCGATTGCGACGTCCACGCCGATTTTTATCTTGGAGCGGATATTGTTAGGGTCATGCTCATCGCCTCGTGATAAAGCACCTTCGGATGTACTCCCTTCACCCGAAGAAAGCAGGGACGTTTCAATATTTTTATCGTCCCGCGAATTGTTCAACACTCCGTCCCGGACTTCGTTCACCTCTTCTTTAAATTCCTTGGCCCACGGTTCGTCCAGGGTAAGTGCCCATACCCGAGCTGCTAGAAACAAGGCTCGGCTACCGACCGCGAGCAGCGCGACGAACCACCCGACGAGTTGTGACACTAAATCAGTGTTCAATCCGACGCGTTCATTTCTCACTCCGACTAAGTTATCAATTCCTCTTCGCACCGCCCCCACCCACGCCACCGCTAGTATCCACTCGCACGTTAACCGGACGCCTTCACTAGTGACGTTCGCGATTTCGTTTTCGTGTTGTACGTCTTCGACGTTCTCGGCGGGTATAGCTTGGCCTTGCATTGCTAAGTCTCGTTCAGTGGTCACCTTCAACACTTTTCCAAGCGGCCCTAACCCTTTCGCTCCTCGCTTGGCGACGAGCGCGAACAAAAGTGAGAGCACCAGTACGCTACAAAAGTCCTCGGTTAACGTGTTCGCCGGAGCCGTGCCAAGCAACGCAACTGCCCACGCCCACATCGTGACGTATGTGCATGCGCTCGCTAAACGCCGGAGCGCGAACGCTTTGAACCGCTTTGTGAACCGAGGCGGGGACATTGGATGAGACCTGTGCTGTGCATTCAACTCAATTCGACTCTCCTCATCTTCCAGCACCAAACGTTTCCCCACGCTCCACCGAATGAGGACGACGCAGACGCTGGAAACCACTGCGGTGTACACCCACGTCCACACCAGCATCATGCCGTGGAACTGTCGGGTCATTAACACGTCAATCGTGGTCCGGGTCGGGCCGCCGAACAAACTCATCACCACGCGGTTCCACGCTAAGATTGCCAAGTAGTCAAGAACACTTCCAAAATGTTTGCCAATCTCGTGTGCCACGATTGGGAACACGGGCAAGGCATTGGAACACGTAGAGGGCGTAGAGGACACGATGTCATCCGGACGTCCATCCTCCACGCCACCGTCCAAAACGTCGTACACGCCGCGGTGCGCCATGACCGCGCGTGGGCGAAGTGACCTTCGAGGTAACAACGAACGTCTTATTTTGGCGAGTCTCCTCCCGAAATCCGAAAACGCCACGATACCAAAAAGATGATGTGGGCACACCACGATCGGCGCCTGCGTTCAGACCTAGAGGCGCCAAGTACAGCTTGGCAGACCTAGAGGCTGGACGTTTGCCGCATTCGCACACCGTACGCGATACGTGTTTGTTCCGACGCACGGCTGGACGTTATATCTGCCCCTGGGTTTCCAGACCGGACGCCTTTTCTTCCGGTTGGCTTTCTATTTCAAAAATCTCATCGCAGCTTCCGAGGATGGCCGCGATGACGATGAACGCCGATACCCCCCCCATGAGCCTGGAGGAGCAGCACCTCGCCGCTTTGTTACGCGAGACCACCGCGGCGGACGCTGGGCGAATCTCAGCCGCGGAAACGCAGCTCGCGTCCGCGTCCGACCAACCCGGGTTCGCGTTAGCGTTGCTTTCCTGCATCTCACGCGCGAGTTCTGCTCATCATGATGATCCATCTGCAGCTTTGGTCGCGGTACCAGCCGCGGCGGCGTTGCACAACTACGCGCGCCAGCGGTGGCCTTACAAGCTCATCGTCGGTGAACGAGAGCCCATTCGTGTGGCGATTTTACAGAGCTTACTCGTCGCCCCACCGCAAGGCCCGGTCGTGCGCCTGCTCGCGGAAACGTTCCGAATAGTCGTCACTGAGGACGTGACGAAAAGCAAATGCTGGCCCGATTTGCTTCCAGCGCTGTGCGCGGCGATGCAAGAGAGCAACTTGATGGTGGGTAAGGAGAGTAGCAGAGTCCGGACCGCGAACGCCCTAGTAGCAGTGCACACCTTATTAAAACCGTACAAGTACTTCCAGAACCCGGGCGTGGAGAAAGAAGCGGCGCCGCCCGAGCTGGAGGCGATTGTCAAAGCGTTGTTGGAACCGTTGCTAGGGATGCTCGGAGTTTTGGCCAGTGGAACCTTGACAGCAGCAGCGGCTGAAGCAGGAGACCCTAGTGCGGCAGCTACAGCCTCAAACGACTCCGGTAAAAGAAAATCGCAATCCGAGAACGACGCGCTTCTACAAACTTTGTTGAAGTGTTTCCACCACACGATCGCGGCGTACATGCCGCACGCGTTGGTTCCTTCCCTAAAACACTGGCTCGAAGTTTTGGTGAAGTTGTTGGAACGCTCGCCTACGTTCTTCCTGACCCCCGGTGATGATGTTACCACGACGCCTCGCCGAAAAGCCGTGAAACGCGCGATTCAGTGTTTGATTTCTTTAGTCACCAGGCACAGAAGGCACGTGGACAAGGCGCTGCCCACTTTGTGCGGGCACGCCACCGCTTTAGCAGGGGCATTAGCGGGGCAAAGATTGGGAAGTTCGCTGGACGTCGAGAGGTGCCCGATTGCATCCCGAACCGCAGCTGCGTGTTTCGATTTACTCGCGCGGGTTGCGGAAACGGCGCCTGGGTTTAAACTCTTAGCGCCCAACTTCGGCCGGCTTTTAGAGCAAGCCATCTTCCCTGCCTTGCGCGCCGCCGGCGAGGACGAGCGCGACTGGGAAGAGGACGAAGAGGAATATTTACGGCGCAACCTGCCCACCGACGATGTTGATGGGTTAACAGTCACCGGGTTCAACGAGGAGTTGTACGCGCCGCGGCAGAGTGCGTGCAATCTATTGTCGCTACTGGCGGAGCGAGGGAGCGGCGGGGGGGCGGGGGCGCTTGATAACGGCGATGCCGCCAATTCAAAAGACAAGCGGTCACGAAAAAATTCAAAAACCACGAAAACCAAAAAAAGTAAAAACGACACCCCCGGCGACGTAGCGCTTTCGTTTCTGGAACGGTTTCCCCCGCCTGATGGCGTGACGCCGCTTGACGGTACCGGTGCTAGCGCGTACTACGGCGCGCTACTCGCGTATGGCGCGCTTTCCACTTGGCTCGCGAAATACAAAAACGATTCATCATCAACGATTGTTACTTTGTTGCGACGGCGCGTTTTTCCCGCGCTTCAACAAAACTGCGCGGATTCACCTGTCGCGTCGGCGATGTTGCGCGCGAACGCGTGCTGGTCGGTCGGGGAGTTGAGCGGCACTGAGGTCGTACCCGCGACTGAAGCACATGCGTTATTATTAAACTGTATGATCGACCCGAGTGGAGTGGAACACCCCGCGATGCGCTCCGCCGCCGCGTCTGCCATCGCGTCGGCGCTGCACAACTCGTGCTGGCCCGAAGATTGGACGCCGCTGCTCACCGCTGCCGCCGCTGCTGCTAACAGAAACAGTGACTCGGATGCGGACACCGATGCGTCTCGATTGCGAGCCATACGGCTCATCGCAGTCGCTGCGGAAACGGCGCCGGAGCACTGCGGCACCGCGGCGACGGCGACGGCGTTGGCGGCGGCGTTGGCGAACGCCGCGGCGACCTCGACGCCGGCGCCGCCAAACACGTTCCCTCCGATTGTGGAAACCGCGCTCGAAGCATTAGTGGGAGTGGTTGAAGCAGCTGCTGAGACGGTAGAGGAGGCTATGGAGGAAGATGAGGATTTAGGCACACTAGGCACCCTCACCAATGCTACCACTAAAGCCCCGCACCCGCATCTCGTGGCGTTGGTGCCCGCGATGTGCGACGCGCTTCGCCGAGCGTGGCTGCCGAGCGCGTGGGGTCTGGACGCCTGGCCGGCGAGTAGCGGCGACTCAGGCGACGGCATGCTCGCCGAGGACGACGCCAGCGGAGGTAAACCCGTTCCGTGTGCGATGGGCGACTGTTCGAGGTTACTCTCAAAATCGTTGAAGTGGTGTCCAGACCAAGCCAGTACCCATCAAATCAACCTTGGCGATCTGTTAGTGGCGCACGCTAATTTGTTACCAGAGTGGGACGCGTTTGCCGAGGAGGAGGACGAAGCGGGTTTAGTTTCCATCGTCGCTGCGTGTGACGCGTTCACAAGAGGCGCGCTCCCCTCGAACGCGGTGGCGCACGCGCTTCAGAATCACGTCAAGTTCGTGGCGGACGCGGTCGACAGCGCGCCGACCGCGGTGGCGTGCGCGCGCGCGTGCAGAGCAAGCCACGCCGTTTTGGGGCTGGCGAGTAAACTATCCCCGAACAGCACGGAAGCGACCTCCGTGATCGGCGAAGCAGCGACGTCGCGGTTGCGGTCGTTAGAATCGTGCGACTTGCCGTTAGCGCGGTCGTTGGCGTTAACAGTCGCCGCGTGCATCGCGCGTACCAACGGGACGTCGAGGCTGGACATGTCTCCTGATACGATCGCCGAGTGGGCGCGGGCAGCGAGTCACGCGCTGGCCAGGGACGACGGCGATTTCGTGGCGAGCGAGTTGAGAGTCGTCGCGGTCGCCGCGTTACGCGCGCTCGCAGGCGGTGCCGCGGTGGATTCCGAAGCCAAAGCGGGCGTCGTGGAGTGCGCGTTACGCGCGGTGATCGGGTTACGGGACATAGACGGCGCGGAACAGATGGACAAAGCGGACGACGACGACGGCGAAGATTCCGAGGACGATTCGGATTCTGAAGGTTCTGACGATGACGGTGACGATAACTTGGACGACGACAGCAACAATTCCGACGAGGAAACGGAAGCAGCGTTTCTCGCTAGATATGCCACAGAGGCGCAGAGGATGGCAGGCGACGTCCATGAAGACCCGGACGCTGGTGATGTTGACGACGCGGAGGATGGCGAGGAGATTTCGCTGGACGGCGTGCAAATGGGGCCGCCTGGTAGCGAAGCTACTGCGTTGTTAGGGTGGCTATCGTCAGCCGCATCTGCGTCGGATTTAGGTGCCCTCGCCGCGACGCTTCAAGCGCAGCCTATCAGCGGCTTGGAACGTGTCGGGGATTTACAATCCGTGCTCTCCTCGATGGCGTACGAAACCGCGGGGCAGGCGAACGGGTTTCCCACGCCCGGCGCGGCGTCGCCGTCGAACTCGCAGGGCGGGATCGACTTCGGGGGACTCAGGTTGTAAGGAAGTAAAAGAGAGTGAATGGCTGGAACCCCCCCCGACATATAGACATCTCGTAGTTCTAGTACTAATACAGTGACTATCTATGGTATTGAACTATGTCTCACATTAGTGCTATCTTGGATTACTAGCGTCCTTTGGTTGAATTCTAAGATCAAGCGCGATGACGTTTCCTTCGTCGTTGACAATGGACAATTTCGTCATCCGCCGTCATGTGTCGTATTCAACCGCGGCGCGTGGTATCACGATGTCACAGTGTCTACGGATTGTCTATGCATTGACACCTTATCAATCTACCCTGTCTGCGTGTGCACCGGTTGAGTTCTTGTGGTGGTTCGGTCCGCCTTGCCTGTATCGTGCTTCGTGAACAATCCTGCTCTTTTGGGTGAAGGCATTTTTGTTTGCGTGTGATGAAAGCCCCTGGTTTGTAGCGCCTCCCGAACGTCATCCACCGTCCACGTCTCTATAGCATGCCTCTCCACCTCTTTGTCGTCGCGGTCCAAAATCAAAAGCGTCACCGGGTGTCCGCGTTCCCACCGCACTGTTGTTTTCTCGAACGCACCTTTCTCTATTTCCGATTTCAATAGCTTCTTCAAATCAGGGTGCTTGTTCAAGCGTCACGCGGGGCAGCTCACGAACTCAGCTCGGCTGAGGGTGTCGCCTGTAGTGTCCGTTTCTCTCAGCCCTCGCGCCTCGGAACTGTCGCACAAACTCGTCGCGAGCAGCGCGACGAGCGCGACGAGGTAGGGAGACCGCATGTGCGGGGCGGAGTGCCATCTTTTTTACGGGATCGGTCGATTGAGCAGAACAATCTCGGAGCTGTCACTTCGAACCCATTCGTTTGAATCTGGTGTCAGTTCCCTAAGCGCCCGGTGACGATGGCGGCGGCTGTGGCGAGCTGGAAGGCTTTCGTGTCTGTCACGGCGGCCGGAACTGAGGCGTACGGCGCCGAGGTACAGGCGCTGAGAGAAAATGGCATGACCGCGTTGGCGAAGACGCACTTCGTGGAGACGGTGGAGGTACGAATCGAAGCGGTGTGCCTACAGAGATCTTTGTCGTAGCGAGGAGATGACCTTGCTGTTGTGACTCCCCTTATACTGACCATCCACACCTACCCCAATCCTTCCCTTCACCACAGATCGCGTTCAAAACCACGCACGTCCCGCTTCTACGCTTGACGCTTACCAACTGCGGTAGCGGCGCGGCGCTGTCGCCGAAGCATGAGCACGAATCGTGGTCCTGGGTTGACACCGCGGTGCCCACCGGCGTTTCCCAATTCGCGAAAGCGGTGGAAGACGCTTTGCAACGAGCAGATGCACTGGAAGGACTGTTAACGCAAGAATTGACGATTGCTTCCGAATCAACTCAACGACTTCGCAACGTCGTGCAAACCTCCATAGCATCAATCGTCGCTACGAAAGGCCCTCTTATGTTGGTGCAAATAATCAGAGCGTTTTTCGCCCGGCGATTGACGCAGTTTGCAGAAAAGGTCGATGAATTAAATGAAGACGACGACAAGGGCATGGGTATTGGCGACGACGACACCAACGACACCGAGAAGGAAGATGCGTTCACGCAAGAAGTCGAGGCGTACATCGCGACTGGGATAAACAAATTGGAAAGACAACACTCTTTGGTCGCGGAAAGCAAAGCCGGTACGAATGCGACGAAAAACTTCATGGGAAACGTTTGGGTACGCGAGATGGAAATGTTCGGGGTTTGTTTGCGTTCCGACGTGTTTGGAAATACTTGTGCAGCCGCCGCAGCATCAGCAATAGACACCGCTATTTCCAAACGCGTGTCTGAAAAAGCCATGGGTAACTTTGAACGAAAAGCGTTGCCCAATTTACTGAAATGGATAGACCAAGTGCCGGTGGCGTTTTTGAAAACCGTAGGGTTGGTTGGTGCAGGCGGGGGTGGAGGTGTGGGTCATATGCAAAGTATTCCTGCTAACAACGCGATTAAATCTTTGAACCCTGCTCACAGCGCGATTGAATCTTCGAACCTGGAGTCCGCGCAGTGGCGCGCGAGGTGCGCGCACGCGGCGTATGAAATGTTAGGCTCCTCACGAGTAAAAGAGTGTTTCGACGTAATCGTCGAGTTTCCTGAAAGTAAACCGGCGGTGGACGACTTGCGGAAGTGTTTGCGGCGAACGACTTTGCACTCTAAACTGATTGACAGCTTGCAGAGGTCTTTGAGAAGCAGACTGCTCATCGCGGGCGCGCCTACTGCAGATATCATCGACACGTACCGGTTGACTATTAGAGCGCTGAGGGATTTGGATCCTTCTGGTGTCGTCCTCAGAGCTGTCTCCGGCGAGTTAAAGGAATACCTGCGAAAAAGAAAAGACACCATCCGGTGTGTGGTGGGGATGCTGATGGGAAAGGAAAACGACGAGGGAGAGGGAGCGTTTCAGAATGGACTGTTGAGTGCTAGTAATACAAGCGATGATGGAGATTCTTCTATGGGTAAACAGTCCGACCGTTTCGAACGCGTGGGCGACGACGACGGCGACGCCGAGTTTCTGGATTGGGCAATCGACGGTGAGAAGAGAGAGAGAAAAAAAAAGGGTTCCATTAAAGAACCCCAACAACCCTCATCAAACTGGGATTCCTGGGAACCCGAGCCCGTGGAGTCCGAAGCCGCTGCGGCGAAGGGACGCAAGCGAACCGGGGACGATGAGCTCGGTCAGCTCGTTTCGATTTACGGATCCAAAGAAGTGTTCATCGGCGAGTACCGAAACATGTTAGCGGAGCGTCTTTTGTCAAAAGTGGGGTACGACGTGGACAGGGAAACGCACGCGTTGGAACTTTTGAAGTTAAGATTCGGAGAGCACAACCTTCACAAGTGCGAAGTGATGCTGAAGGACATGCGAGATTCGAAGCGTTTGAACACGAACATCAAGGCGCCGCCTGCGCCTGGGACGCCAAGCGCGATGGATGAAAACACTGCAAACCAAACGGAGACGCTGCGAAAGTCGCCGTTGGATGCCACGGTGGTGAGCGCGCTGTTCTGGCCGCCATTCGGGGACGAAGCGCCTGACTTTGAGTTGCCTTCTGCTATGAAAGACCTAACGACAACCTACGCCTATCGGTATCACCACTTAAAAGCCCCCCGGAAAATGAACTGGCTCAACAACCTCGGGACGGTGCAGATGGAAATAATGTGGCGGGACACGGAGGTTAGCGTGTCAGTCGGCCCAATAGAAGCGGCGCTGATTCACCTGTTCCAGGAGAAAAGCTTCTGGAGTTTCGAGAGTTTAACGGAAGAATTAAAACTACCAAAGCAGGTACTCAGAAGGAAAGCCGTGGTGTGGATCAATAACGGGCTGTTGTTGGAAACAGTCGATGAAGGTAAACCTGGATACCGGTTGGTTTCCGAGAGTGACGCGAACACTCAGACGTTCGGCGCGGCGGCGGCGGATGACGGGCTCGGGTCAGGGTCCGGCCTGGTAGCCTCCTCCGAGGACCAGGCCGCGGCTGGCATGAAGGTATACGAGCAATATATAATCGGGATGTTAACCAACTTCCCGAGCCTACCGTTAGACCGGATCCACAACATGCTAAAGATGTTCGTATCGGAACCGCCGTACGACCGTTCAAGCGAACAGCTACACGCGTTTCTTAATTCACTCGTCGCGGAGGATAAGCTTGTGATGGAGGGCGAGGAGTATAAGAGGAGAACATAAGTTGTGTAGAGTTGTATGGAGTGTTCGTGTTACATCATCTTCATGTCTTAGTTACTAATCCTTTCATTCTTACTCACTGTTTACTGCCTTCTGTTCCTACTTATCCAGACCAGGGAACCCGGTGGTTTCTTTGAGCTGCTCCCTTTGTTCGTCCGTCATCTTTTCCTTCAGCGACCTGCCGAGTGACGTTGATTCAAACGCGGTATCGAGGTTCCACTCCGACACTGCCGGTTTCGGGTTCACAGATTCAGGCATCTTCTCGAGCATCTCGGAATACAGCTTCTTGCCGTCCATGATGATCGGGAAGAAATGCGGCTGCCCCTCGGGTTTCGTTTGGTTCTCTTTGTAGTACACCAACACGGGGAAGCCCGGGAACCAGAATTCCCAATTCTGGACAGACTCGAAACTCCATTTGTTCGCCCCGCCGCCTTGCAGTTTGTTATCGCCGGAAGAATCGGTGTCGATGGTTAATGCGTCAGCATCATCGGCACCGGGGTCGATGAACACCACGTCTAATTCGGTGTCGCTGAATCTGAACCGCACGCGACTCGCTTGCAGCGTCAAGAACGCGCCCAAAAAGCCGTGCACGCCAAACTGCGTCCAGAGATGACACACCGGGCCCAGGAACGTGGCCACGGAGAGCAACACGCCTCCGATGCGGTAATCGCCGGGGATGACTTGCATGGACGACGCAGCGTTTGCGACGAAGTTGCGTGACGCTTTGGTGCTCGTCGTGGAGCCTCTCTTCTCGTTGGAAGCCTTGGAGTCGCCATTCGCGCTGAACGTCATGACGGTTCGAGATCGGGAAGGTTTAGAGACCGCGACGCGGGTGGCGGTGGAGCGCTTCGCGGAGCGGAGCGCAACGGGCGCGAGTGCAAACTGCTGGGCAACGAGAGCAGGCATCGTTCCTGAACGTGCGTCGGGAGTTGCGACGGCGCGGAGAGAAGTGTCGGGCGAAGTGGACACATCCCAACAACCCAGGATGTGCCACTCTGGCGCGACCT
>TARA_B110000977_G_scaffold142580_2_pt1 | contig 12436 bp, 9 predicted proteins | sample TARA_B110000977 | Tara Oceans TARA_B110000977 (sample SAMEA4397798) | marine metagenome | biome: Polar Biome; feature: [SRF] surface water layer (ENVO:00010504); material: water (ENVO:00002006), including particulate matter (ENVO:01000060) such as... | depth 5 m | reverse complement strand
GCCCTTCCACCCTACTACCCACATCTCTGTTCGGCTCGCGAGTCAACCCACTCACTACGATAAAAGGCCACCGAAAGGAGTTGTACTGTGTTATTTTCGACAAAACTGGAACGAAAATAATCACCGGGAGCGACGATACGCTGGTTAAGATTTGGTGTTCATCGACTGGGACGCTGCGGCACGCGTTACGCGGCCACACGGGGGAGATTAGTTTTCTGGACGTGAACTGTACGAACACGTTAATCGCGTCCGCGAGCTTCGATTACACCATACGGACATGGTTTTTAGAGTCAGGAGTACCTTGTGCGACGTTGCTGGGTCACGCAAATATAGTTAGCGAGGTTCGGTTTTCACCGACGAATTCTAAAATTTTACTATCGGCGTCGTGGGACCAAACGTTGCGGGTGTGGGACGCGTTTGCGGACAGCGCCAATTCGCCGCCTTTGGTGCTGAATTTAAAGGTGCAAGGTACGGAAGGTACTGCTATATTGAACCGCACGGGAGGGACGAGAACCGCGCCGGTGGTGACCCCCGCGGTGGCGGTTGCCGAGACCCCAGAAGAGCAAAGGCTCGCCGCCACGGCCGCAGCGGCGGCAGCGCGCGCCGCGCAGGACGCCGCCGCTGAAGCTGCGCTGAGCGGCGTTCAGCAGATCGAACCGGACGTCCCAGTAGGTGCGGTGATGTGCATGGTCTGGTCCAAAGATGGCACCATGTTCGCGTGCGGCACGACGACGTGCAAGATGCACATGTGGAGCATTCCGGAGTGCGTTTTGGGAGACGATGAGGGAGATGAAACGTCAAACGCGCGCGTGGATCCAGCCTCCATTACCTTCATACCGATGGTCGGCGGACACCTGCACGACGTCACGTCGTGCGCGTTTTCCAACTGCGGTGAGTTGCTGCTCTCGAGCTCGCGGGACGGGCAGGCGAAAATATGGGAACGCGGGTTCCTGAATGAAGCTTCAAAGGAAAAGGTGAGCAAGAAAAGTGCGCCTGTCGAAAAAAACAAACGCCTCGGGTCTTGGCGAGTTAGGTGTGTTCTCACGACGCCCGCGGATTCGGAGGCGCTGCGACGGCAAGCAAGGCAGCGACGTGCCCCCGTGGTGTACGCGGTGGAGCAGGCTGTCTGGAGTTGTGACGATTCAACCGTTTTGACTGCTATGAGTGACTTCACGGTTCGCGTGTGGCGCGTATCCACCGGAACGTTAACACACACCGCGCGTTTGCACACAAACAAAGTGCACGTGTTGCAGTGTCATCCGTTCGATTCGCGGCTCGCGATGAGCGCTGGTCATGACGGGAAGGTTGCGGTGTGGGACGTGGAAAAAGGGCGGTGCGTCCGCATGTACGACGGAGGGGAGTTCGACACCCTAGTTTTGGACGGGCAGTGGTCTCCGACCGGAAGTACAATCGTGGTGTCGGACGAGAAAGGGCAGTGGTGTTTGTTCGGCACCGGGTGTGGCGTCGGCTTTTCGAGGGCGAAGCACGAACAGTTTTTCGAATCAGAGTTTGTCCCTGAAACTGAGATTGCACGAGATGTAGCGACAGGTTCTCTAAGTCTGGCCGCGAACGACGATATTCCGTTCCACACACAATTTGCCCATAGGAACCGGTTGGTGGATTCGTTGGGGAACCCTTACGGCGAGCCGTACCAGAGCTTTTTCCGGAAAAGAAAACTCATCGGGAACGTCGCGTCGTCGGGGGTGCGAAGTGAGCCGCCTAGACCAGTAGGCCCTAGGGAAGCTGAAGAGGCTACTGCTGCCGCTGCCGCAGCTGCTGCCACAGCTGCCGCGGCTGCCGCCGCCGCGACGATAATCACCTACAGAGACGACGAGGAGGACGTACACGTCGAGGAGGATAACGACGATGACGACGACGAAGTCGTGATCGTGGAAAGCGACGACGAGGAGGCTTCTGATTCGGATTTCGCACAGCAACGACGTGTGCGACGCGCTGGCAACGCTGGCAACTGGCAACAGCGAAGAGCTGGCAACCCTCCGTCTCCCTCAGGATCTGACGACCCTGCGCTAAACATGGGCAGGGCAGCGCGCGCGACGCGCAGGGAACAGGCGCGCGTGCTGGAAGTGGCACGCCGCGCCGCGCGATGCGCTGCGCAACGGCGCACGAACCGCTCTAGACGCCCGACACGGCGCTTAATAGGTGACGAGAGCGAAACGGAAACCGATACCGAAGACGAGGAGGATGACGACAAGGACCAGGTGGACCGCAGAACGACGGGACGGCAACGGAACCGACCGAAACGGTTAGGCGTGGTGGACGGCGACGACGACGACTCCGAGTTTGATGACGAGGTCCCCGCCGGCGGGGAAGCCGCGCCGAGGACCGCGGTTCGATTCACGATGAAGCGCACTGAACGGGACGATGAAAATTTCGCGAGTGGGTCAAGGAACGTTCGCCAACGCGTTGATACTGATGATTCCAATCAACGTCCGTACACGTCGTACTCCTGGCTGTTAACAGACGCCACGCAGTTGGGCGACTCGTACGTTCCCCAGCTCGGGGACGAGCTGGTGTACGTGGCGCATGGTCATTTTTTGTACCTCGAGGGAAGGGCGGATAAGTTTGCGAGTAGGCCGTGGTTGACGGCTGGGGTGACGGTTGGAGGGACCCGACACTCTTTCCGACACGTCGAGCCATGTCGAGTCGTCAGTTTGAGCTATCAAATATCGGACGCGAACTCAAGCGAGGAAACAATCGCGGTGGTTACGTTGCTGCTGACGGATGCGATCAATTCTCATCCGTCCCCGATCGAGTTTGAAATAGAGTTGCCGAAACTCGAGGAGTGCGACTTTTTGATTCCCGCGCACCGGTTTCGAGCCGCACAAAAAAAGAAGTGGAAAATGAACAATCACTGCGCGGTACCGTGGCAGGACCATGACCAGCACGGGTCGCTGGTCAACGTGTGGTACCACGGCGTGGTGGTGGGTGAAGATGGAGGGGGAAGTGCTGCAGGTTCTTCTGGAGGCGCGGGATCCTCTTCCGGATCCAACGGTAGTAATCAGTGGTCCTCCTCGCCATGGAACAAGCTAAAGATAGAGTACTACAACATCACGGACCCCAAGGACAAGGTCCAGGAACACTCGTTCTGGGAGCTGCACGACGAAAAAGTCTTGCGAAGCGGGAGTCAAGGGTCGACGAAAGGGGATTTTGAAGCGCAGAGAATCGACGACCAGACGAGCCGAAAACTTGGAGACCGCGTTCGACGCGCACGGGATAAACTCCCGTACGACGTGTTCAGTGATGAGATTGGAAACGAAGTGCGTTATCCCCAAAAGGATGGCAGCGTGCGGAACTACGTGTCCATGATCCCGGTACCGATGTCCCTCGATTTGATCTACCGACGGCTGAAACACAAGTGGTACCGGCACGTAAGCGGTTTCGCGCATGACGTCGAGGTTTTGGTTTCAAACTGCGTCGCCTTCAACGGCGAGGACTCGGAGTACACGGAGTTGGCGCGGCAGTTGCAGCAGGACCTTACGACCGGGGGTTTCGATATCACGGCGTTTGAGGGTATCAAGGATTTGCCGGTGAACGGTATTGAGCATTACCCGGCGATTCCGCAATGGGGGAGCGTGGGGGTTTCGCCGAGCGGCAGAGGACGACGGAGGTAACCGAGAAAAGTAGAAAGTTTTGTCATTCGGAGACGTAACACGTAGACGATGTAGTATAAGGTGATGCATGTACTACATATTTTGGGTTCAATTACACTTTCAACTATGCCTCAAGACTTTTTGAACCCGTACTTCTTCCGTTCGTAGAACAAGTCCGTCTTGGCCGATCCTAAGTTGACAATCTTCGGACACCCGTCTCGGTCTTTTTCGGATTGAGTGCATTCCTTGCAGTAGTACGCGTCCGCCACTCCTGTGCCTCCGCAAATCACGCACCGTCCTGCGTTCGACCCGTAGTTACACTCATCGCACACGCGAACCAAGGTCGCGGGGCGAACGAACGAATCGCAGTTAACACAACGACCGTCGCACCGCTCGCACAAGCGACCAATCGCGATGCCGGGCAGCTTGCGGCACATAATCAAGTCGGGGTGGTGCTTCGACATCTTGTCAAGGAGTCGTAGGGTCGAACCAACACCGGCAAACCCTAAACCTTAAACCCTCACGAACTCCTCAACCACGTGGGTTCCACGGTGCGCCGATTTCAAACCTAACCGCGAGTGCGTCCACCCCTTGGCGGCGCGCAGTTGTGAGGGCTCAAGAAATTCAGCGCGGCGGCTCGTCAAACTCAAAAGTGCTTTCAACTTCGACTGAAAATATCTCGAAGCGTCGCAGCGCTCCTCACTCTCGCGCACGCCCTCCACGAGGAAAGCATCATGTCAAAGTCGGCGAGCGGTTTGCGTCGCATCGTGACGTCTGTGTCGGGGCTCAAGCTACATGCCCCGACCGCTCCCCTTTCCACGACTTGGTCTTTGCAATCCACGACGCGTTGTTACGCATCCCCTTCGGGCGGCATCAAAGAAGCGCTGGCCGCGGCAATCCCAGGGCAACAAGAGCGTTTAAAGAAGATCAAGCTGGCACACGGCGAGAAGGTTCTTGGTGAAGTCACTGTGAACATGGCGATGGGTGGCATGAGGGGCATCACCGGTATGGTTTGGGAAACCTCGCTGTTAGACGCGGAGGAAGGCATCCGGTTCCGGGGGCACACCATTCCGGATCTGCAGAAGTTGTTACCCACCGCGATTCCGGGCGGCGAACCCCTACCCGAGGGTCTGCTGTGGCTTTTGTTGACTGGGGATGTCCCGACTGAGGCGCAGGTCAAGTGCTTGTCGAAGGAGCTGCAAAGCCGCTCTCAAGTTCCTCAGCACGTCTACGACGTGTTAAAAGCTCTCCCCAAACACGCGCATCCGATGACGCAGTTTTCGATTGCAATCATGGCGCTTCAAACGGAATCGAAATTCGCGGCGGCGTACCAGCAAGGCGTGCACAAAACCAAGTACTGGGAACCCGTGTTCGAGGACACGCTTGATTGTATCGCGAGGTTGCCGACCGTCGCCGCGGCGATCTACCGGAACACTTTTAAAGATGGTAAGCTCGTCGACGCGGATCCGAACTTGGACTGGGCTGGTAACTTTGCGAAGCAGATGGGCTACGACGATGAGGGGACGAAGGAACTGATGCGCCTGTACATGACCATCCACAGCGACCACGAGGGCGGGAACGTCAGCGCGCACGCCACGCACCTCGTCGGCAGCGCGTTATCAGACCCGTACACCTCGCTAGCGGCTGGCATGAACGGCCTCGCGGGGCCGCTTCACGGGTTGGCGAACCAGGAAGTTTTGAAGTGGCTCAACGAGGTCGAGCGCGACATCGGCACCGACGTGAGCACCGAAAGAATGACGCAATTTGTGTGGGACACGTTGAAGTCAGGCCGAGTAGTGCCTGGGTACGGACATGCGGTGTTGCGTAAAACGGACCCGCGGTACCAATGTCAGCGCGAGTTCGCGCTGAAGAACCTGCCCGATTACCCCAAGTTCAAGCTAGTTTCGAAACTTTACGAAGTCGTGCCAGGCGTGTTGATGGAAACCGGCAAGGTGAGGAACCCGTGGCCCAACGTGGACGCGCACAGTGGAGTCCTCCTGCAGTACTACGGCATCACCGAGGAGAACTTCTACACCGTGATGTTCGGGGTTTCACGGGCGTTGGGTGTGCTGTCGCAGCTCACGTTGAGCAGAGCCATGGGCTTCGCCATCGAACGCCCGAAGAGCGTCACGAGCGGGTGGCTGGAGGAGAAATTTGGAAAGGTTTGATTTGCTGTTTTGAGATGATGAGATGAGAGAGGGTATGCTTATAACTGAAGAGGTATTAATAGAAGCGAACTTATACCTTCCATAAGCATACACCATATAAGTAAAGGTACTCACAATTCTGTTCGACTACCTCACTTACACAGTTTCGTTATACATACATGCAACGTGTTGATAAACAGACCCGACGCTCTTCACACATAAAAAGGGAACTTGCTTTTTACTTGTTCTTTTTATTTTCCTACTTCTCCGGCGTCCCCGAATCCACGCGCTTCAAACCAACCTCCGCCAGGTCCGCGTCTGATTTGGTTCTGAACATCTGGAACACGTCTTTGTCAGCGGCTTGCGCTTTAAGAAAGTTTTCATCCTTCATCGCTTTCTTCACCGCGTCCGAGACCATCTCGACGTGAAGCGCACTGCCACGCGGCGCGGTTGAAGGATCGGGGTGCTCCAACAGATCGAGCTCCGAGTACAAACGCATAGAAACCTCATCAGCTTGCTGCATCTCCTTCTGGTTACGCGCCCACTGCTGCTGCGCGTACTCAGGGTCCTCCTCAAGGGCGCGGCTGTTTGCGGGGGGAAGAGTTTTGGAAGAGGTCAGACGCGCGGTTTAAATTGGATGTAGAATTTGGTTCCTTTTCTTTTGGCCACCGCGTTTTGGTGTAGCGAGATGCGCTATCGCTAGTCCGCATTGACTTCCGGTTTGCGTGCGTATGGTTACCGGCTTGGTAGGCTCCGGGTTTGTCTCTTTGTCTCCTTACCTTTTCTCGAACGCTTCCGCCCAGTGCGGCGCTTCCTTCTTGGCGTCTTTTCTGCGGGTTTGAACGGGGCACGGGAGAGGCGTCAGAGCGTTGAAGGGGAACGCCCGGAAATGCGCCAGAGTGGAGAAAAGAACGCGCATTCTACGATGGGGGGCACGCACCGTGGGCCGCACAGGCCGTCGGGCGCCCCGCAGGAAGAGAAAAGGGACATGGCTGCGATGTTCGTAAAAAGGACGGGGGGTTTGAACGACAATGCGGCAGTCGAAGGTCGTGCAAGGCGAACTGGCGGGGCCCAGATTGTGGTGACAGGGATATTTCTTGGTAGCTTGGAGTCGGTCGCGATAATCTCAAAAGCTTGGCCAAAAACGTTTTTGAATGAGATCCCTGATGACCCTCTCACTCCTCTCCGCGCAGAAGGCGTCATGGGCGTCCCCCCCGGATATGTGTACGGCACGTCCGACGAGGTTGACTTCGAGATCCACATGGAGCGGATAGGCAAGGAGCTACAGTGTCGGATATGCATGGCTGCGTACGACGATGCGGTTATGACTCTTTGCGATCATTATTTCTGCCAAGCCTGCGTCACGTCCGCCTTCGCGGCGAAAAAAAATCCCACGTGTCCTCTTTGTAAAGCGCCTTGCACGCGACGCGAACTGCGGGTAGATAAGCGCATGCGATCGCTCGTGAAAACCTACCGCAGCATCCTGGCGTCGCACAGAATCAAAAACACGTACTGCTCGCAGCTTCCCCCGTCGCAGACGCAGAAATTAAAACAAAATGAAAAAACGCTGCGCTCGAGAAATAAAGTCTCAGTTGGTGCCTCCATGCCCCCCCCGCCGCCGCGCATGTCTCTGGGTGGTGACTCGCCTGAGGTTGAAAACAGCAGTAAAAAGAAACCGGGATCGAATCGAAAAAATAAAAAGAGCGATGCATTAAAAAATGACGAACCCGAAACCAAAACGTCTCCAAACGAAAAGCGCGGCGACTCGGCGAAACGCGTTTGCGAAACGCTCGAAGCTTCTGTAGGCGGGAGTGTTGGGAAGCGTCCGAGGTCAAATCGAAGGAGTGGGGGGTAGGCGTGTGCTGTTAATACTATTTACTGTGTCGTATGTACTCGAAAAGTTACATCAGATTCAAATTCAATCTCTCAGCTGCTTTTGTGTTTTTGACAATGAAACCAAAGAGGATTGCTCTTTTCAACAACGACACACCTTCCCTGGTGGTCACATCGAGCCTCACGTGCCGCGCGGACCGGGTTCTGCGATGCGAGCCTCGCGGCTCACCGTTTTGGTCGTTGTGGCATGTGTAGTCCTCGTGCCTGCGGTGCGCAGCGACGGCGATGAGCGCCTCATTGGATGGCTTGGTGAAGTCGAGCGCCCCGAGACCCGCGCCAGCGCTGGTGGACTGATGGACGTGGATGGCGACGGGACAGCAGACACACGCGAGCAGTGGATCGAGCAAATCGCGACCGCCCCAAGAGCCTACGTGTGGCACGGCTTCATGACCCACGAGGAGTGTGACCACGTCATCGCCACCGCGGAACCGCTGATGGAACCTTCCGGAGTTATTGATTCAAAAACAGGCGCGCCGACGATCGACCCCATTCGCACGAGCTACGGCGCGTTCCTTCCGATCGGGTATGACGATGTCGTACAAAGAATAGAAAAGCGGTGCGCTGATTGGGCCATGATCCCTGTTGACCACCAGGAACAGCTGCACGTGTTGCGGTACGCTCCCGGGCAGCAGTACAAAGACCACCACGACGCGTTCGGGGACGAGGTGAAGGAGAAAATTTCCACGTTCGACAACGGGCGACAGCGGGCAGCGACGATTTTGATGTACCTGGATGACGTGGAGGAAGGGGGGGAAACCGTGTTCCCGCATGTTGACGCGCGGTGGAGTGCGACCGCTGATAAAACTGGAGGTGGGGGTGATGGAGAATCACCAAATTGGTCTCAATGCGCGTCGCGAGGCCCGGCGGTGCGCCCTAAAAAAGGCGACGCTTTGTTGTTTTACGATTTGAACTTAAAAGGCGAGTTCGAGAACACCGCGTTGCACGCCGGGTGCCCCGTGATCAAAGGCACGAAGTGGACCGCCACGAAGTGGATCCACGAACAGCCCTATTTCAACCCAAAGCGCCACGAAGCGCGCTGCGCGGATGACGGCGAAAACGCCGCGCAGTGCCCCGGGTGGGCGGAGCGCGGCGAGTGCGACACGAATCCCAACTTCATGCTCGGTACGACCACCGCGCCCGGGGAGTGCATAGCGAGCTGCTGCGGGGGTGTGGGAGGGAGGGGGAGAATGTGGCTGGATACTACGAAGGCGAAACCGAAGACGAAAGAGGTGTGCGATTTGTGTACGGAGAATGTAGAATGACGGAATCGTTTCGAAGCGCGCGACGTGACGTTTAATAGTGTACCATATCAATATTATGTAACAATTATACATATCAACCTCCCTACGGTTACACCGGCAGCGTTTGCGTTTTCCCTATCAACGTCGTGACGACGTTCTTCACCCCTGGTAACGAGAGAAACGTCCCGATCACGGGTAACCTCTTTAAAAACAAAAGCACCGTGGGAAAAAACGACGAAAACAAAACTAAAAACCCGTACCCCTCTATTAACATTCCGAAGAACGGCCAGCCCAGGAACACCAACGCCACCCCCGCCATGAACGCCGCCGTGCCTCGCCCGTTCCTTTTGAAAAACTTAAACGTCCGCCGCGGGCCGATCGTCGTGGTGACGCCGCTTAGGAACAAAATGTTGCCCATGGACAACAAACCACGGTCGAAAAAAAGCATCACCCCGAGCACTTCGAACAGCACCCCGAAACTCGTCAAGCCGATGCCGATCTCTGTGGAGATGGGAGGGAGAGGGTGAGGGAGGTCAGAAGTGGTTGGAGATCTAGTTAGAACGTATTAAAGTTGAGTCAGGACGGTGGGATCTACGCGACGACGGAGGGCATCTCATTTTCATCCCCCCTGACCGTTGGGTGCCGATGTTGGAGATTGATGCGAGCGTGGGGACGACTCGCTACGCACTTTGCTTATCGTCCATGATCGCCATCTCTGCTTCTGCGACGTTCGGAGGACGCGACGCGGGCAGGGAGCGTCTATGTGCGCGCGCCGAGAACTGATTAGCAATCCCCGATCTCGGGACAGGCGAGGACACAAACGCTCGCAGCACGCGTCCCACTCGCGTCCCCAAATCACACGTGTCTCAATTTGAGATTCTCGTGCAGCCAGAGAAATATCGCTCGTCTGCGCTGTCCCGTGGCCCCATTATTGACGCGCACCCCCAGCCTCAACAAACGCACAACATGAGCTTCGGCGAGTCCGACGAAGGCAAGAGCCTCGAAGCCGCTAAGGAACAGGTCCTGGGCAAAGCCACCGACCTGTTCGCGCAGGGCAAGGCGAAGATGGACAAGGTACGTGTCTCCAAAATATTTCACGACCGTGCTGCGAAACCTCCCGCTTGAATTGCGGAGAGACCCAAAAGTCTACTCGAACCGGACCCTGACCAAGCCTTGTCCCCCATCCCCCACCCCTTTAGGTTGTCAGATTCGGCGGCAACCCCACCCTAGCGATCGAGCTCCGCAAGGTACGTGGATGACTGGAGTAATAGACCGGAAGACTGCCACGCACACTCGATCATCTTGAAAATGTGTTCGACACGGTGTTAAAAATTTCTCCGACTTCAGTGACTGACTTTTTTTTTCTCATTCGCAGCACCTGGACATCCGCATCCCCATGGCCCCCTCCATCCGCGTCACTCTCGGCACGGACGCTTCGGTTGAACCAAAGGGCGACACCAACAACTACGAGTTCAAGTACGAGCCCAACTTCAACTGGGGCATCACCGAGACGTGGTTCAACGGCGAGATCACGGTGAACACGGCGGGCAAGGAGGTCAAGTACTCCAAAACCTTCGACCTCGACTCGTTGGCCATTAAGTGCAACGGCGTGTACGACTACGACAACAACGTGCCGTACTTCGGGTTCAAGGTTCTGACGACCTCCGGGGTTTCCTCGCCTGCTAACTCCAACGGGTTCTCCGTGTGCAAGAAGTTCAGGCAGAACGTGGGCCCCATTAAGGCAACCGCGGACGTGCAAACGTCAGTCGCCCTAGGTACGTACACCCCGCCACAAAATCCTGCTCGCTTTTTCCTGTGTTTTCGCCACCTCCGTTTCGAGCTGTTCAACACATCACGTGAGGGATTCCTCACCATCCTGATACGAGCAATGCACGCAATACGTCCCAATACATCCGCCCGACTGTTTGCCATACAAAAGACTGACTTCTATTTCCAAAATCCTAGGCGAGCAAAAGTACAACCCGCAGGAGAAGAAAATGGCCTCCTCGCCCGCGCAGGTTGACTTCAACGCCATCAAGCTCATCCTCGAAGCATAAGCGGGTAAGATTGAGTAGAGGTTGACCTCTTCCAGACATTATTTGAATTTAAGAATGATCTTATAAAGAATAGTTGAGACCTCTCCTCTCGCTTTCACAGCGTTCATCACTTGAACAGTTTCTTCACCTCCGCCTTTTGTTTCTCGTCCAGCGTGTCCGGAAAGTCCACCTGGTAGGTCACAACGAGGTCTCCGAACTGTTTGTGCTGGTTGTGTTTCGGCATGCCTTCGTTCGCGACGGTTTCCACGAGTCCTGGGATCGTGACGCAATCTCGTTTCAATTTAACGCCGTGCCCGTCGAAGTGTTTGTGCATCAAGTCAAACCCGGTCAGGGCGTCCACGAGGGAAATGCGCTTGGTCATCAAAAGGTTGTCCCCTTCCCGTTTGAAAATAGCATCGGAACTCGTCTTGATCCGCATTCTTAAATCACCCGGTTCCCCGTCAATAAGAGGCTCCCCCTCTTCGAAAAATAAGAGCTCGTGGCCGTCCGGCATTCCGGGGTCGATCTCCACGTGCAACGTCCCGCCCTCCCGCGCCAACTTCACGTTGGGACACTCCTCGCACTCTTCTTTTGCATACTGCTGGAACATCCCAGGGCCGATCTGTTTCGTGACCATGCGTTGTTTGCAGCCGCACTTGCGCTTGCCTTTCGCGGGTACTATGACGTTCTTGTCGCGCGCAACTCGGAGAACTTTGCCCAAATACAAATCCTCGATGGTTACTTCCAAGTCGATGACGATACTATCCCCTTTGGGCGTCTCGGGCTCTTGCGGCTCCCCGCCAAACCCCCCGAACCCGCCTCCGAAGAATTGCGAAAAGATATCGTTACCCCCGAACCCCCCGCTGCCCCCCGAGCCTTGCTGCGCGTGTTGCTTCACACCCTCTTCCCCGTGCCGGTCGTATATCCGGCGCTTTTCGGCGTCGCTCAACACTTCGTACGCGTTGCCGATCTCGGCGAACTGGCTCGCCGCTTTTTCGTCGCCAGGGTTCTTGTCAGGGTGGTACTTCAACGCCAGCTTTCTGTAGGCTCTCTTGATCTGGTCATCCGAAGCGCCTCGGTTTAATCCCAAGGTTTTGTAGTAATCAGCTGCGGCGATGACGTTGCTTATGACAGAGAGCAGGATCACCAGGAGAAGGAAAAAACGCGATCCCGAGAAGAAAAACCGAGACGACGCCATGGTGTGAGGTACGCGCACACCCTATTTACTCAAGCTGACTCTGGCCCTGAAATCTGGCGGCCGCTTCGACCGATACGCGCTCGTGCGTGCAGACAACTCGACTGTGCCGTCCAAAGTGGCTGCGCGATGAGATCGGACGCGGCGGAACCGATCGGACCCTGTCGTCATCAGAAGCCGCGGGCCACTAATTTTCTGCGGACTTCGATTTTGCAGACTCGATTCTCGAGAGATAGCCGTCCCGAATAATCTTGCTAATCTCGTGAAGCCTCCTGATCACTCTCGGGCACACGCTGTTCCCAACCCCGCGCGT
>TARA_B110000977_G_scaffold200360_1_pt1 | contig 12447 bp, 7 predicted proteins | sample TARA_B110000977 | Tara Oceans TARA_B110000977 (sample SAMEA4397798) | marine metagenome | biome: Polar Biome; feature: [SRF] surface water layer (ENVO:00010504); material: water (ENVO:00002006), including particulate matter (ENVO:01000060) such as... | depth 5 m | reverse complement strand
ATTGTCATTACTCGCATCATTACTCCCCCACGCATCTTTCGCCACCCGCGCCATCTCATCCTCCACCGTGCCCCCATCTGTGTGGGAGACAGCAGCGTTGGTGGCGTGTGGGTCGACTACCAATGACGCACCCAACGTGCGTTCAAAATGCTCCGTGCCCCACTCAACACCAGCGCGTCCGCGATCCGGCCCGCCCAAGGGGTCGCTTCCCCCCAATCGCATTTTCGGGATCCCAGCCCAACCCCCGACGCCAAACTCCCCCGCACCGGCTGGTTCCGCGATTTGCGACCGGCGTCGCGCCCTCTCCGCAATAGGGTCGTCCAAGTGATCGGGGCGCCAGTCCGGGTGTTTATGATTCGATGGGTTGTACTGCAAATCAGAGTTCGTTGTTGTCCAGCGAGTGAGTGAAGAGAAATCCTCGGGGGTATCTCCATTCATCTGATGACCCGAAGGCGCTCTTGGAGGACGGCGCTCTTGCACGGTCATGGTAACACACCACCGAGAGACACACCAATCGTGTGCACGATGTCCAAACGAGTCGTGCGGAACACCGATCGAGCGCGCCTGTGACTGTGAAGAGCTGGGGGACATCCAGGGGGACGACACAATCGAAACACAATCCAAATCGGGGCCGAAGGTGTTGAGGAGAAATCAAGAGTGGAGAGCAAAAACTCAAAAATATTCACAAACAGTCCCTCCTATATTCCTCCCTATTGATCCCTCACACGTCCGCGGATGTAGACAGCGCGATGATCCGCTGGCGCACGGCGTTTTCCGCGGTTTTCGCACGCGCACTTCTCGCCCAGCTCCCGAAATCGAGAAACAAAGAACTTGTCGAGAAAAGCGCTGCCACCGCGAAAACAGCCCCTCGCGCCGTCGTCGCGTTCGCCGCCGCTACCTTCAAAACGTCCAAACTACCAAGAGTTCCAGACTGAGATGCATACAGAAACGTTTCGCAAACCGCCTTCGTCACGTCAAACATAGCTGTGTATCCCTCTACAGCTGTACCGATGAACGCCGCTAAGTGCGGAAGAACTCTGGTGACTAGAAAAGTTACCCCGTTGACGAAGTCGAAAAGTTTTCGCGTGTTTTTCGCTCCGTCTTTCCCTGGGTACCCGCTGGCTTGTCTGACAAAGTCGGACAAAGAACTAGCAGCAGTTGAAATGAACGACAAACTCGCAAACGCAGCAGCCTTGAGACACACGCCGTGCTTCAAGCAGTACACGCATACAGTCAAAACAACGGAGTCGACTATTCTGTTTTGGAATAATAACTTGGCGTCTCGGTTGCTTCGCGTCACGCCTGGGGACGGCGCCGAGGTGAGCCCGTAGGACGCCGCCAATAGTTTGGTGACCGCAACCGACGCGCTGGCGGTGGCAACAAGCGACACCATGACGTGCTTATCAACCGGAGTGTTCACCGTAAGAATTTGATCAGTTACGGTTTCAATTGCAAGGGATTTGATCGGGTTCAGAGTTTCAAACACGCTCAAACACGAACCAATCGCGACGCACGTCGACACGATCGCCGATGCCGCCGGCGACGACACGCTCGTGAGTCGAGATGACAAGGATGTGTTTTTTCCTGACTCGATACCCTTTACACTTCCCATGGCCGCGAACGCAGCTGCAACCGCACACGCACACGCCAAGTACACCCCAACGACGTACACCGTTCCTTTGACGATTCCCAAAACGTGCGGGTCTCCGTTTCTGTCCATGTCTTCCATCAAAATAAATAACCCGTAAGTCATCAGCGTGCAAATAGCGTACGCCTTCGCGTCCTTCGCAGAAGCGATGGAGGTTTGTGACGACTTTGATGAATCTTGCAAGTGGATACCTGACTGAATACCGGTATATCCCGTTTTGACCCAGGTCATCTGCAAATCGTTAATCAACCCTCTGGCAAATCCAGCCTCACAGTACGCAAAGTAAAACTCAAACATTCTTAAGAACTTTTCGCTGTATTTTAATTCTCCCGTGATTTTGTGTGCGTTGGCCATCATGCGTTCCCTCCACAGTCTTAACGTCACGGCGTAGTGCATGCCGATGTCGGTGTAACTGTCCAGGATCAATCCTAATCCCTTCGCAGCTCCTGACATCGCGCCTATGCTGGGTAAATGCCCCCCGGGGAAGATGTACGCGCGGATGAAATCGGACTCGGACGCGCAGTAACTCGTGTATCGCTCATCGGGCATCGTGATGACTTGAATAGATGCTTTTCCTCCCTGTTTCAGCGCCCTCGACACTGTTTGGAAGTACGTGGGCAAGTTCTCGTGTCCTACGGCTTCCAGCATCTCGATGGATACGATCGCGTCGTACACGTCTGTGACGTCGCGGTAGTCCCGGATGACGATTTCAATTTGAGAGCTTAAATTGGCTTCGGCAACCCGCTTCGTCGCTTCTAAATGCTGTTCATTACTCAGAGTGAGACCGGTGACTTTGACCTTTGGAAATCTTTGGCACAAGCGAATCGCAAGCGCGCCCCAGCCACACCCTATTTCCAAAACGCTGTATTTTTTGTCCGACACCAATTCCAGTCTATCGATAATGGCGTCAATTTTCGCAAACTGCGCTTGTTCAAGGTGGTCTTCCCTGGCTTTGAAATCATTTTTATCAATGTTTCCCAACGCTGTTCCGACCGTACACCGCTCGCCGTTCAAATAAGGCCCGTGTATGCCTGATGAATACAGCATGGTGTTATCTAAAAACAACTCATAGAATGCATTGCCGGCATCATAATGATACTCGATGTTCCGCTTGCTACCTTCTTTTGTGTTGCTTAGAGCGGCGTGCGCGGCGAACTCCATGGCGCCGCCAATTTTTCGCAAAAGGTTTGAAAATAATCCAATCATGTCTTTTCCCAAACTCGGAACGCCGCTGTCCGCGCCTTTCTTACTTCCGACGTTAGCAGGGTGCCCGGCGCAGAAAAGATCGAGTAAATCATACAAGTCCCCACTCTCGAACGAAAAGTCGCCGTTCATGTACGATTCCCCCAGGCCGATATCGGCTCTGGTGACTGCGTTTTTGAATAACCTCTGTTCGTACACGCGGACCGTGATTTCTTTTGCGATCGGAAGGCCGTCCATGCCCAGTTCTTCTTTACCGTCAACGTTTAACTTCTCCGGTCCTTTCATCACGAGCTCGTCTCCGTTGGGAAGCAGCATTTTGAACGTCCTGTTTGGGGGGACCCAGGAGCCCGCGACTCGGGTGAACAGGGGAATGAAGAGCTTCGAGCTGAGGGTTAAGTGCGGGTCGCACGACCGCGGGTGCCACGGAGTGACAGATAACGGAGTTTTTGTGTCACTCAAAGTATCATCACTTCCACTTCGTCTGGCCATCGCTTCCAGCGCATCAACAGCGGATTTAATCCCATCCTCGTGGAAGCCGTACCCGCACCAGGCGCCTGCGTGGTACACGTGCTTATCCCCTTGAACATCTTGGATAACCTTCTGGGCGTCGATAGCTTCTTGGTTAAAAAGAGGGTGCGCTAGGGTTACTTTGTGTTGGATTGAATCCGAGCGCGGAGGTTTAGGCGGGTTAAGAGTTACGAAAACATCAGGCGCGTCTTTGGGTAAGTTCTGTAATAGATTGACCCAATAAGTAACACAAACCGATTTTGAGTTGTCACTAGTGCCCCGTGTGCCTTTAAGGCAGTTCCAGGAAGCCCAAGTAGCTCTGTTTTTAGGCATTAAGCTCTTATCGGTGTGTAGGTAAACGTCGTTGGGTTGGTACCTAACACTTCTTAACGCATTTTGGGTTTTATCACCCACCGAGTCGCCTAATAACTCCAAGCTCTGGTCACTGTGACACGCCATGATCACGTCGTCGAAGGTCAGACCTGCGTCTGTACCAGTAGTTGTATCCGTGTACGTAACAGTGACTGACTGAGCAGCCTTAGAGGAGTCAGTCTTCACTGACACTACCGGCGAATTAACCTTCACTGTTCCTTCCGGTAAAGCCTTAACAACAGCGTCGACGTAAGCCTTACTCCTGCCTTTCACTACTCGCCACAAAGGCCTTTCCACGACGTTAAGCAAGTGGTGATTAGCCCAGAACCTGATTAGCGTAATTATGGGGAAGTCGTTGGTGTCTTTGTCGGAGCAACTCCAAATCGCGGCGCACATGGGCACGACGTAGTTCTCGATGAAAAAGTGCGAGTACTTGTTACTTTTTAAGTACTCGCCTAAGGTCATGGTAGCGTATTTAGCCTCATTAGCTTCCAATAATACAGACGGCGTTTCTTTGCCGAAGCGTAGAATCTCCCTTATCATGTTTAAGAACTTAGGCCGTACCAAATTACTTTTTTGCGCGAAAATAGCGCTCAAACCTAAAGAACCCCACTCCACTTCATCCGTCGACAATGCGAAGCTCATGTCGCTCTTTTCCGAATGCACGTTCAGCTCGGAAAATAAACCAAGCAGGTGGGGGTACGTCGTGAGGTTGAACACCTGATTTGAGTTTGGGGAAGAGAGGTGTACATGGTGTATAGGTAGGGTTAGTTACAAGAAGAGGGATACAGAAGGGCGTGTCGTTCGAAGTCGATGGGTGGAACGCATCAATGGAGAAATTTGCCAAAACAGAGTCCAAAACAGTGCGAAACCGTCAGAAAGTGACGCACCTGAAACCCGAGGTCCACCGGCCCGACTGTGCTGTCCACGGTGAGGGCGTGGCCGCCGCACGTGTCACTAGATTCGAACAGCGTGACCTTGAATCCGTTCCTGTGCGCGAGGTACGCGGCGGACAAACCGGCGATGCCGCTGCCCACCACGGCGACATGCTTTTGAGATGCGCCGGGGGCGAACGCGGTGGGAGGGGATGCGGAGGTGGCATCGGGGGCGGCGGTGGGTGCCTTTTTGGCGCTGGAGAACATTCCGGAATGTGCGATTATCCAATCTTTCTGAAGAGTCGCGGGTGGGTGGACGTCTTGACGACTCGGTTCTCGGCACCAAACGAGTTACGGTCGCGTCGCGGTCGCGGTGTGATCCGAGCGCGATGCGGCGTACGACAACGGTGCGTTGCGTCGTGCGTAGGCGCGAATGGGTCTGTGCCGTGAAGCGACGTGTCGCCTCGCAAAAACCTGGGACGGCCAAAAAGTGCACTTTTGCCACAATTTGCAAATCCGAGATTTCCAAAAGAGTCCTCTCAACTCGGCGATTCAGCTCCTTGGACGTGACAAGAATGGGACGCACCAGTCCGCGACTCGCCTCCATCGCGGTCCATGTCTCGCACCTCGGGAGGTGATACCGTTGCCGATGAGTTTGGTGACATGGTCCGGACCGCCGCGAATCGTCCCGATGGTTTCGTGGCCCGAACCGAGCCCGTCCCCGGGACGTCCCCGGTCCACCCATCGCGTTCGACCCAAAACCGCGTCCCCGACAAAAAACGAACCGACTCTTTGTTGACGATGACGCCGTTGCAGGATAACGACAGGGTTCCAGCCACCACCGAGGTGGACGTGCACGTGTTAAACATCCCAAGCACCGATAAAGGCATAACAAGCCTCAGTACGCCAGGATTCAAGGGTCTTGACGACCAGCTCGACACTCGTCACTCGTCCGTCGTCCCTCGACTGAGTCGCAAAAAAAGCTGGGGCTCTGCAAAAATTGCGAGACTCGATGCCGAGGTCCGGTTAGCTGAACAGAAACAATTCAAGCGAACCACGCAGCGAAGAAAACTGCCGGTATTTTCGAAGCTAAGGTACGTGTTGCTTTGCGGCGAGCCCGTGCACGCGGAGAAGATGCTGTCACAAAGGTTGACGAGGATGAGCACGACTAGAGGAATACGAGGGGCGATGAGCGTTCATCAGCGAAAAAAGGCTAAAAAGAACTGGTCAATCGTGCGAAAAAACTCGAGTTTTTCTGAACAAAATTCAATCATCGAATCCAGCGCCAACGAAGACAAGGATTTCGACCCCCACTGGTGGATGATCCACCCGTTTTCGCACTTTCGCAGGCGGTGGGATTTAGGGGTTGTCATCGCGACTGCTTACGTGGCACTGTTAGCGCCGTTCGTCATCGGCTTCGACGTCGACTCGTCAGTGGGCACGAACTTATTCATCACTGACCGGTTCGTGGACGGTATTTTCTTTCTCGACGTTTTTTTAAACTTCCTCACCGGGTTCGTGGAGCAGAACCGGGGGGGTGTTGTGTTGGACCCGAAACAAGTTGCGGTACGTTATGCAAAGACCTGGGCGCTGTTAGATTTGATCGCCTCGGTTCCGTTTGACTTGGTGTTTCCTGATGATGGAGAGGGTTATTTGCAGGGGGGTGACAGAAGTTATGTACCTTCTGATGGTACCTCTGATTACTCTTCCGTAGAGTCCTCCGGCTACCCTCCGCCACCGCCCCCATGGAGCCCCAGTGGATCGTCGCCCTCGGACTCAGTGTATCGTTCAGCAAAAGTAGTCCGAGTGATCAAGTTGATTCGCTTACTAAAGCTCTTCCGCGTGTTGCGTGTGACGCGGGCGATTGAGCGGCTGGAACGCGGACTGAGCATCAGGTACGGCCACTGGCAGATTATTAAGTTCATTGTCGTCGTGTTGACGCTAGCGCACTGGCAAGCGTGCGGCTGGTTCCTGGTACACGCAGTGCAGAAGAGCTACGGCGGTGACGGTGGAGGTGACGATGGATATAATTCAGAGATTGAAGACTCACACGTTTCAGCGACATACACTGACCAAGACGGGTACCCGACGACCTGGGTGGACGTGTTGGCGGAGTCGCAAGGGACTTTTCCAGAAACTTTGGACGATGAATCGCGATTCGCAAAGTACATAGCGTGCGCGTATTGGGCGACGACGACGATGACGACGATCGGGTACGGGGATATCGTACCGGTAACTGCGATGGAGCGGTTCCTCGTGATCGTGGCACAATTGATTGGGTCGTGTATGTTCCTATACGGGCTGACGCAGGTCACCGCGCTCGTAGCGGACACCGACTCGGGCGACGTCGAGTTCGCCAAGGTAATGGACGATGCGAACCGGTACTTCGAACGGCGAAGCGTCCCGAAAGGATTGAGAGAGAAGGTCAAGGAACAGCTACGCCACCGGCGGTTTTTTGGCGCGTCTGCGTCTGTGGGGGGAGGAGGGGGGTTTGGGCCGAGTGATACAAATGATCACAATCATTCGTACGGGCAATTATACTCGGACGAGTTGTTCGTAAGCCGTCTCTCCACCGACGTGCGGCGGGAGATCCGGTTGTGGAGTTTACGAGACGTGTTGAACCGCCAGCCATTTTTTCGCGACGACGATGAGCTGTTTATTAAACTCACGTGTGACTTTTTGAAACGAAGATTCCACGGGCCGAACGAAAAGGTAATAACGTGCGGTGACATGAATTGTTTTGAGATTTTCTTTCTGTCGCGCGGCGACGCAGAGGTGAGGACGAGCAGAGGGCGGTTTATAAAAGCATTAGAACTAGGCAAGATGTTTGGAGAGATTGGGGTGGTTCTGGGAAGTAATGGTGTGCTGGGTATTGAGGGTAGCGGTATGGGTATTCAGTCTGGTAGTACTGTTACCGGTGGCAGTAACACCACTGCCTCTATCACTCGCAAACAGTCCGGTATCACTCGCACGGCGGACGTTTTGACTGTTTCGTTTTGCGAAACGCTCGTTTTGTCGCGAGACGCTTTTCAAGCCGCGAGCGACCAATCGCCCGCCACGTTCGCTTCCATTACACGAATTGCGCGACGTAAGCTCTCCTTGGTGAACAAACAGCGGTGGCGGCGGGCGATCACAGCGGTACTGACCGTCAACCATGTGCTCAAAAACGCGGGGTTTCTCAGTCTAGCGGAGGGGGAGTTTACGGTCGGGGCGTGACATTCAAGTTGGCAACGCTTAAATATTGTTATTCATCGTTATTGTCTGAGTAATCGACATCGTCATCGACATCGTCTCCCTCATCCACATCGTCTCCGTCGTCTTCGCTAAGGAACCCGATAACGTCTCCGTCTGATGATGTGACGGAGCATGATGAGTAGTCTGATTCGTGCCAAAACTCCGGGCATCCGTTCGCGCGCAACCACTGAAGTACCTCGGGATGATCGTAAGCGTGCGCCATGTAGGTCTCTTGGTCATCCCACGGACAACCGTTCGCGCGCGCCCACTGTAGTATCTCGAGGAGGCCGCCCTGCACCGCGTAGCAGCAAATTCCCGAGTGCCACGGCCAGCCCTTGGTGCGTGCCCACTTCAGCACCTCGAGGTGCTTAAACTTCGCCGCAAGCTCGCACACGACGCTCCACTTGACCTTGTTTTGCCGAAGCAGGCGCTGCAAAGCGTTCAAGCATCCGAGCTTCACAGCGTTATAGTATCAAGCTCCTTTCTGTCACGCTTCGTCGCCCTGACTGCGTCGCGCATCGGACGACTCAACGTGCGAAGCCGTGCGAGGTCTGCGGGGTCGTCAAAACTCTCAGATTTGAGGATGTGGGTGACTACGACGGCTTCAGGAAGGCCCGGGATGGCTTCTTGCGCGTTGCCATCACGCTCGCGCTTTCTTACGCGTGCACGAGTTTCAACACCGCGCGGCGCGTCGGAGGACATCGCGCTGAGTGGTGGTGCGGCGCGTCATTATGGCTGGGTTGACTTTTCCATTTCGAATATTTTGACAACTAGCCATTTTTGTCTGGCTGACACACTTTCGCGTCCCACACCTCAGGACACGGACGGCACACGGGTGGCATCGCGTTCGTGTGTGGAACGCATGTCCGTCGCAACCCGTGCCGGTGCGTTTCACGCGGTTTCTGAAAAACTCGACCGCGCTTCCCTGGTGTGCGTCACCAGACGCAGACACCAGTGTCACCGTCACTCGTCGACGTGGAAGCTCCACGCAGCCTCATCCTCGGAAGCATCCTCGTTCACACCAAGCACGTGGCGCGACCTGGAAATCGACTGGGGCAGACGTCACTTGCAGGTGATTTTCGTGGACGAGGACCACGGCGTGTTAGCCAGAGCCGCGGAGGGGTGTTGCCAAAGGGTGGCGCGGTGGGCGGGCGCGGGGCACATGGTGTTTCCCGAATCCGCGGGACTCAATGTTTCAATGACATCAAAAAATAACCCAGACGCGTCGATGGCGCTCCTGACCCGAATAGCCCCGGTATGCGACCACCCGCGGTACGCTGCACGCGCTTCATACGCGTTCAGTGACAACGACGCAGCAGCCGTGGACCTGGTGATTAGTTTGGGCGGAACAGGAACGGAAATGAAGGCGACGCGACAAGCGCCAAGCGCGAGTAACGTGATTGATTTATCGCAATTTTTTCAATTCGCTGAAAGAGACGAGATTGACGGAACGGGTAGCGCAACAATTCTTCAAAGGTCTCTGGCGTTAGAGATAGTCGCTCCTGTGTTGGAGGAAGCTTTATTATTGAAACCTAATGAGGCTTGGGGTTTAACCGACTCCGACGGCTGCGAAATAAGCCCTTCGTTCATGGGCGAGTGCGAGAGCGATGACGATTTTTCGGGACGCCTTTCGACTTCTTTTTCCGCATTAAGTTCCGCCTCTGACGAGGAGCAGCTCCGTTTGAAAATCGCACGCGCGCGGGTGGTGGTTGGGGTTGTTGGGCTGGTTACGTTTTTACTCGCCATCGCGCCGCTGGAAGAGGTGGAGAGGTTGACGAAAAGGTAGTATGGATGAAAGGGAGTATAGAGCTATAGTTTAGACTGCACTTGTTCTCATTTGAGCGTTTATTTTCCGAAACCGTCAGGTCGTCCAAGAAAAATAGCTGTTGATGCCGCTGCGGTCGCCATTCGTGCGGCGCGCACCCACGCACATCCTCTCCCTCCCCCGATGCCGCTGCGTAACGAGCGCCAGGCGTACTGGGATGACATCGAGTTGAACATCGCTGTTGTGGACCCTTTGTCTTGGTCGGGTGCGTTGGATCGGGTCTGCCCTGACGCCGCGGCAGTACGCATGAAACTAAAACAACGACTCGAGGCCATCGATCAAGAGACCAAACACGTCAACCGGTTACGCGAACGCGCCGCGGCTGAAGCCAAAGTGTTAGCAAAGGAAACGGACGCGGTGCTGGACCTCCAGGTGAAGGAGCAGGCGTTTAGTGACGCACAAAGGTTCGTGCGTGGCAGGCTTGAGAACGACCGAGTAAGCGGGCAAAGACCGGGCATGGCACGTCCGGAACACAATCCAAGGGCTGCGGTTGGAAACGTCCCAAGAGGTCACAGCAACGCCGTACGCGGGCAAATGCCGTTCATCCGACCCACGCCCGCGGTGTACGCGGACCAGTTCCGGGAACGCAACGAGCGGTGGGGCAGCGGTGAGGTCAATCCTTTGATGGGCGGCGGCTACACTGTGGTGCTCCAACGAGCGTCGCGAGATTTGGAAGAGGCGAATGTAAAACGAGACGCAGCAGAGAGGGAACGCGAGCTGTATTTCATGAAGCCGAGTAGTGAACCTGATTTATTCGAAACGAGTGACACCGATTTCAGCACTACAGTGAAAGAACGTACCAGCGCGGGGATGGCGTTGAGGGGTTGGAATCGGGGCGACACGAGACGAGGACATAAATCGCATCATCGCGACGAAAACGAAAACTCTGAAAGTTTGTTACCACCTCCTAGAGGGTCATCGTCCGGAACAAACCAAAAACATTCTTCAAACCCTGGGGTTCCCAATACAGTGAACACCAGTGGGTACAACATAACGGGGTCCACGACTGTGTCTCGTAATCATTCCAACAGAAACGGTAGCGGGTACGGCGCGCAGATGGCTTTGATCGGCACCGGCGCATCAAACGTGCAACCGCAACGAAGCCACCGATATCAATCCTCACGAAGCTCGTTAGTGCTTAGGTAGAGGGTTTTGCTAGGGTTTATGAGGGTTGTAGGTTTAGGGCATTTTTATATAGAGTATAGTTGAATCATTATAACCAAACCCACCCTAGCTAGTCCACTCAACGCGCCGGTCCTCAGTGACGCGAAAGTCCCCCCGGAAGGTTTGCCGTCGTTTCTCGATGTCGCACGCCACGTCCACGGGCGGCCAGTTGGAATTTGAATCGGCATCTCCAATTAACCCAACATCCCCGCCTGCGACGCCAACCGCCGCCGCGTGCGTCTCCGAATCCACTGACGAAATCAGCGGCAAGCCCTTGTTTCGCTTCTCAGCGCGTTCCTTTTTCCGCTCGACGATTCGCGAAGCGCGTCGCGCCGCGCTCTTTGCCTTTTTCAAAGCCCACTGGCCGGAGGATTCCTCTGAGGACTCAAAATCCTGGTTTGAGGAAACACCCAAGGAAACCCGTGAGTGTCCTTGCACACGATCCCCCAGCCCACCCTCTTTCTGTAACATCTGTTCCGCCTTGGCTTTCTCTGTAAGCGTGCTCTTTAAAAACAGCTCTTTGGCTTTGGTGTTTTCGCAAAATCCGCCGGTCACCGCGGTGACGTCGCCAAACGCGCCATCCGCGCCTTTGTGCGCCGTTAAAAAGTTTGAAAATTGGTGCGCGCTGAACGCGTGGATCTTGACGTGCGCCGCGCTTGTCGGGACCAACACGTAGTTGAAGTATACGCGTTCTGGGGATCGTGTTTTACGATCAGTATCTTCCTCGACGTTGACCTCGACGCGTTCGCCTTTGAGCCAGGCTTTCACGATTTGTTTCGTCTTCACTCCCGCGGGAAGCAACACGATTTTGGTATCTGCGTTCCTCTGCGCTTGGTCCGTGGACCCGACGAACGAGTTCACGGTGATGTCGTAGGAGTTCATGGCTTCTCGCCAAGAACTAGTAGGATCGTTCAGCCACACGATATCCGCATCCAGCAGAACCACCGGCGTGTTTGATTCCGTGAGTAACGCATAAGCCGCTCTGAGTTTCCGCCAACTCAAAGCGTTTTCGTATGACGAGTAGTCTGATTGTCCAGATTCATGTTTCAAATCTCCGTCAGAAACGTCTCCATACTTCGTCACAAAATTCTCATCCAGGAAGCAATCCACCCCTTTGTCCTTCGCATTGCCCAAGGAAACACACGCGTCTCGAGTAGCGGTGTCATAAGTAAGCACAGTAACATGGCTTAAAATTTTAGGCGCCACTCTCTTCAAGCTCGCCAACTGCATGTACGCCAGGTTCCACTCGTTTGGTTTCACGTTGAGCAAAATACGGGTCGATGACGGGGAGTAGGTTCCGTCACCGCCTAGTGTGGCTCCGTCCCCGGCGTATTGGATGTGCTGGGTGAGTCCAGGAATACCCAAGGAAGCTTGCATGTCTCTGTCCCCGAGCTTTGAGGTATCGCTTTCGGCAACTTTCTTACCCGACTTACCCTTACCCTTCCCGTAGTCGTAGTCGTACCCGTAATCGTACGCGTAGTCGTTTTCGTAGTCGTAATCAAGCGGCCGTGGAAGGGTTATCAGGCCGTAGTCGTAGCCGTAGTCGTACGTGTAATCGAGGAGGCCCGTGGATTTATCGCCCTCCGCGCGCTTTGAGTGTCGCTTGTCACTTTTTGCTT
>TARA_B110000977_G_scaffold26779_1_pt1 | contig 12448 bp, 11 predicted proteins | sample TARA_B110000977 | Tara Oceans TARA_B110000977 (sample SAMEA4397798) | marine metagenome | biome: Polar Biome; feature: [SRF] surface water layer (ENVO:00010504); material: water (ENVO:00002006), including particulate matter (ENVO:01000060) such as... | depth 5 m | reverse complement strand
ATCTAGTTTATTCGATTTTCTTTCTACCATTTCGGTTAGTAAATTATTTTTGTAGCTGTACTCAAAACTACTATAATTGTTATCATTAACAGGGAAACTGTGTATTTCTTGCACGGTTACACTGTCTTTTTGGGAAATTACTAAACGTTCAAAAACCGTCTTATCTGTAAAGCTCCATTCTGTTACTTTATCTCCATTTCGTAATACTTTGTGAGTGATGTACTCGGCACTTTTTTCTTGGTAGCTATTTATATTTATAGTCGTCAGATTATTACTTAAATTATAGGACGTACCTAATATTTGGATAGCTTGTTTATCATCTTCATAAAAAATACTTTTTACTTTAATATTTTTGTCACTTGCTTGTTTTACGGTTATTAATCTGTTGTTTTTATAATAACGCCATTCCACTAAGGTGTCACTTTTGTTGGAATAAAAATTATTAGTGTAATAAAACCTTTTTATTCTTCCTTCTTCGTCAAATAAAAAGTGGTTTGATTTCCCTTTTATTAGATTTATTCCACGCAATTCTTTTTTGTTGAAAAAAGTAACGGTTATCGTTTTTATTCTTTTTCTTTTTATTGCTTGTGAATTAAAATAAGATTCACTTTGTAATACTTGCGCTTTTGTGTTCTCAATAAATTGAGAATGACAATTACCTGCAATAACAATAAATCCCAATGTTGCAATTAAGCTAGGGATAAGCTTTATAAAAGATGAATTAATTAAATTCAAAAGTTAGTGTTTAGTTTGTTTACTACTTCAGTTTACAACAATAATGCCTGAAATAGAAGATTTATATTTTTGTGAATACTAATTTACACAAAGAAAGGTCAAATTTGGCTTAGTTTTAGCCTTTAATAAACACATCTTTTAACAGATATTTTTAATATCTTTACTAAAATTTTGAACAGTGATAAAAGCAAAAGTAAATCAATCGGAATTTGATGTAGAAATAGTCTCAGAAACAGAAATAAAACTAAATTCTGAGTCCAATCAATTGGATGTAATCTCGTTATCGAATTCTAAAAAACATTTAATCTTGGGTAATAAATCCTATAGCATTGAATATGTATCTTTTGATAAAGAGAAAAAAGAAGCTGTATTGAAAGTGAATAACAGTACTTACAAAGTAGCACTTAAAGATAAATACGACTTACTACTTAAAGAGTTGGGTATGAGCAGCATGACAACTAAAGTAGTGAAAGAAATAAAAGCACCAATGCCAGGCCTTGTGGTTTCTATTGAAGTAGAGAAGGGGCAAAGTGTAAAAGTTGGGGATGCTGTTTTGATTTTAGAAGCAATGAAAATGGAGAATGTTATAAAATCTCCTATTGACGGAATTATAAAATCGATTAAAGCAGAAAAATCAACTACAGTCGATAAAAATACAATATTAGTCGAATTTGAATAATAAAAATAAATAAATTATGAGGAAGTTACAATTAGGAGTTATTACAGTGTTTATTGGGCTTATGTCCTGTGGAGAAGAGAAAGTGGAATCAGTTAAAAGTGGTTCTGACGAAGTAAAGTATCAAATTGATGCAGAATCTATTTCATTGGATTTTATGGCGTACAAAACAACTGGAAAAATAGGAGTTGGAGGGGAGTTTGGTAAAATAAATGTTACTGCATCAGAGCTTGCTGATGTAAAAGAAAAAGCACTAAACAATGTTTCTTTCTCTGTTCCGATTTCTAGTCTTTTTACAGGAAATAAATCAAGAGATTGGAAACTGGTAAACTTGTTTTTTGGTGTTATGGATAAAACAGAGTTTCTTTCTGGAACTTTTCATTCTCACGAAGCAAACATGGAAGATGGTAAAGGAGTTATGGATTTAACAATGAATGGTAAAACAGTTGACTTACCTTATAACTATTCACTTAAAGGTGACTCTATGTTTATTTCAACTACTCTTAATGTACTGGAGTGGGATGGGCAAGAAGCAATGGACTCATTGAATGAAGCTTGCTATGACCTGCATAAAGGAGCTGATGGAATAAGTAAAACTTGGAGCGAAGTAGATATTAAAGCTTCAGTAGTTATTGCAAAAAAGTAATTTTTAATTAAATTTATTGCCATCAATCTTACTTTAGATTGATGGCTTTTTTATATATTCTTATGTTAGCTACACTTAAATTATCCTTAAAAGAAATAGAAGATTACCAAAACAAGAAATTTCTTCTTGCAATTAGTGGGGGAATAGATTCTATGGTTTTACTTTCTTTGTTTTCAGAATTGGGATTAAATTTTTCTGTTGCTCACTGTAATTTTAAATTAAGAGAAACAGAAGCTAACAAAGATCAAGATTTTGTAAAGCAAAGTGCAAGGGATAAAAAAGCTCATTTTTACACCATAGATTTTGATACGCTAGCCTATAAGAAAGAGAATAAGCTCTCTACACAAATGGCAGCTAGAAAATTGAGGTACAACTGGTTTAATGAAATAAAAAAACAGCATAATTATGATTACATAGTTACTGCACACCATTTGGATGATAATGTGGAAACTGTGTTGCTCAACTTAACAAGAGGGACAGGGATAAATGGAATTGTTGGAATGAAATCAGTCTCTAATTTTATATTTAGACCTTTACTCAAAATTTCAAAACAAAAAATTATAGAATTTTCGGATGAAAATAATGTAGATTTTAGAGAAGACCAAAGCAATGAATCGAACGATTATAAAAGGAATAAAATAAGGAATCAAATTATGCCTTTGTTTCAAGAAATGAACCCTTCATTTACTGAAACGATGGGACAAAATATAGAACATTTTGATTCGGTAAATTCAATTTACACTAAATTTGTAGAGAATCAATTGGGAGATTTTGTGATTAAAACACAAGGAGATTCTTTTTTTATAGAGATTAAAAAAATCAAGAATAAAACACAAATTTCATATGAGTTCTTAAGCCGATTCAATTTTAATTATTCTCAAGTATTACAACTAAATTCTTCACTTATGGAAGGAAATAGTACAGGAAAATATTTTTACTCTTCTTCTCATAAATTATTAATAGACAGAAAGCAATTGATACTTTCTCCCAATTTAAATACTGATGAAGTGACAGTTGCAATAAATAAAATAGACAAATTTGTAACCTACCCTATACAACTCACGTTTAATGAAGTACCAAAAGAAGAATTTGAGTTAAAATTAGATAGTTCTCATGCATTTTTGGATGCAGATAAATTAAGGTATCCACTTCATTTGAGAGTCTGGAAAAAGGGAGATTCATTTAGTCCATTTGGTATGGTAGGCAAGAAAAAAATTAGTGATTACTTGATTGATGAAAAAATATCAAGAATCGAAAAGGAAAAAACCTATGTCCTTATTTCAAATGATGAAATAGTATGGTTAGTTGGACAAAGAATAAGTGATAACTATAAGGTTTCTGCTGCCACAAATAAAGTATTGAATATTATTTTAAAGTAGATATATGGAAAATGTAGTAACAAAAAAGATTGAAAAGGAAGAGGTCGAAAATCTTAGGTTCCCTAATAAACCAATCAAATTAAGAACCAAAGAAGAGCAGATTGCTCTGGTTCTTAAATTAAAAAAGGCAGAACAATTAGGTAATTTATTTCATAATAAAATTGAAATTATATTTCAAGATGAGGAAGGGCTTAAAGAGTTAAACACAACCATTTGGGCAGTAGGAGAAGATCATATTTTACTCAAAAAAGGAGTGTTTATTCCTGTAAATAGAATAGTCTCTATAGTTTTGTAGCAGAAAAGTTATTTTTTGTTAAACAAAATCACATTATACAATAAATTGTTTTATCTTTAATTTCTGACAGAAAACCATTAATATATGCCCTTTCAAGCAGGAGAATTACTCCAAAAAGTTAACAGCCCCGAAGATTTAAAAAGTGAGGTTTCATTAGAAGAATTACCTCAGTTTTGTAAAGAATTAAGGCAATTTATTGTAGATGTGGTTTCTGAGAAAGGAGGTCATTTTGGAGCAAGTCTTGGAGTTGTAGAATTAACTTCTGCCATTCATTATGTATTCAATACCCCTTACGATCAATTAGTTTGGGATGTAGGACATCAAGCTTACGGACACAAAATAATAACTGGAAGAAAAGATGTTTTCGATACTAATAGAGTTTATAAAGGAATAAGTGGATTTCCTAAAAGAAGTGAAAGTGAATATGACACATTCGGTGTGGGTCACTCGTCCACTTCTATTTCAGCAGCTTTGGGAATGGCAGTTGCAAGTCAAATAAAAGGGGAGCACGAAAAACAACACATTGCAGTAATTGGAGACGGAGCCATGACTGCAGGATTAGCATTTGAAGGATTGAATCATGGAGGAATAGAAAACTCAAATATGATTGTTGTTTTAAATGACAATTGCATGTCTATTGATCCAAATGTAGGTGCCCTAAAAGAATATTTAAGAGATTTATCTGCTTCGCAACCTTACAATAAAGTAAAAGATGAAGTTTGGAGTTTACTAGGTAAATTAAGTTCTTTTGGTGCTAGTGCCCAGCAAATTGTTCACAAAGTTAGTGATGCTTTGAAAGGAAGCATCTATCAAAAAAGTAATTTTTTCGAATCGCTAAACTTTAGGTATTTCGGACCAGTAGATGGGCATGATTCGCAAGCTATGGTGAAGTTATTTGAAGAAATAAAACATTTGCCAGGCCCAAAAATTGTTCATTGTTTAACAGAAAAAGGAAAAGGATTTAAACCAGCAGAGGATGGTGATACAACATTATGGCATGCTCCAGGAGTTTTTAATAAAGAAACTGGGGAGATTGTAAAAGTGTTGCCAAAATCTACGGATGCACCAAAATTCCAAGATGTATTTGGACATACCATAGTTGAATTAGCAGAGAAAAATTTAAAAATTGCAGGAGTAACACCAGCAATGCCCTCAGGATGTTCTTTGAATATTATGATGAAAGCAATGCCAGACAGAGCATTTGATGTAGGAATTGCAGAACAGCATGCCGTTACTTTTTCGGCAGGTTTGGCAACACAAGGATTAATTCCTTATTGTAATATTTACTCTACATTCATGCAAAGGGCATATGATCAAGTGTTACATGATGTGGCAATACAAAACTTGAATGTAGTATTTTGTTTAGATAGAGGAGGTTTAGTGGGTGCTGATGGACCAACACACCACGGAGCCTACGACATGGCTTACATGAGAAGTATTCCTAATATGATTGTGTCTGCACCCATGGATGAATTGGAGCTAAGAAACTTAATGTTTACTGCACAAGCGGATGAGAATGGACCGTTTTCTATTCGTTATCCAAGAGGAAAAGGAATTATTCCAGATTGGAAAAAACCGTTTCAAAAATTGACTATTGGACAAGGGAGAAAATTGAAAAATGGAACTGATATCGCTATTTTGACAATTGGGATTACAGGAACTTTTATTGCTAAAATAGAAGACGATTTTACTGAAAAAGGATTAAGTGTGGCACATTATGATATGCGATTCTTGAAACCTTTGGACGAAACAATTTTGCACGAAGTGTTCTCAAAATTTGGCAAAATAATTACCGTAGAAGACGGAACAATTATAGGTGGATTGGGAAGTGCAGTGCTAGAATTTATGGCTGATAACGGTTATCAAGCACAAGTAAAAAGATTGGGAATTCCCGATAAATATATTGAGCATGGAACACAAGCTGAGTTGTACAAAGAATGTGGTTTTGATGCAAATTCTATACTTGAATGTGTAGAAGAAATGGTGCAGAATACTGCTGTTGTAAAAACTATTGGGAAACAAAACTAAACCAACTCCTCCAAAACTTTAAACATTTTTCCATCACTAGGTTGGCAACCGTTTTTTATCATGGCAAATAATTCGGTTTCTCTTGTTTGAGTATACTTCTTACTCGTTCTATAAGCTTTAATAGATGCTTTTTTTTCTTCTATTGCTTTGAGAACAGCCTCATTGTCCAAGAATGATACTGAATTACTCTCAAGACCTATTAATTCGGCTTGGTCTTTTCCGTAATGAAAATACTTGATGTCGTTTTCTGTAGCAAATTCTACGTATTCCATTTTCATCAAAACAGAATTATAAATCACATCACTAAATGCAACTATGAGTTCATTTACTTTATTGTTGTCAGTTTTTTTTATCTCAATCCATAACTCAGAATCGATTCCATTCACGGCCAAAAATTCTTTGAATTCTTGTTCAAAATGTTTCAACTCTTCGATTGTTAGTTCTCTGTAAAGTGGCATTTATTTATTTTTTCAATATAATTCTAAACGTAGTTCCTTGGTCTATTTTGGACTGTAGAACAATTATTTTTCCGCCTAATTGTTCTTCTACAATCCTTTTTACAAGGCTTAACCCTAATCCCCATCCTCTTTCTTTGGTAGAAAATCCTGGATTAAAAATAGTTTTAAAATTTGAAGAAGGAATTCCTTTTCCAGTATCAGTTATGTCAATTAATACTTTGTTTTCTTTGTCTTGAACCAAATAAATAACCGAACCTTTTTCACCATAGATGGCGTCTATCGCGTTTTTAGTGATATTTTCTATCACCCATTCAAACAAAGAAGTATTGATATTTGCAATGGCATCTTTGTCGCCCTTTACAATCAGCTCTACTTTTTTTGAAACTCTAGATCTAAGGTAATTGGTAGACTCGGATACTGAAGTGAAAATATTTTCTTCCTTAGTTTTTATAGTAGAACCAATTTTAGAAAAGCGATCTGTTATAGTATTCAGTCTGTCAATATCTTTGTTCATTTCTTTAATGGAAGAGTCGGGAACTCCATCTGCTTTTATAATTTCTACCCATGCCATCAAGGATGAAAGAGGAGTGCCTAATTGGTGAGCCGTTTCTTTTGCCATTCCTGCCCAAACTTGATTTTGTTCTGCTTTTCTGAACGAACTAAAAAGAAAATAAGCAACCATTAAAAAGAGAAAAATAATTACAAATTGTACCCAAGGGTAAAATCGCAACTGTTTCAAAAGACTCGATTCCGAATAATAGATATAGCCTGTATTTTTGCCAAATGAAACGGTTATTTTTTCATTCTCATTTGCCATTTCGTAAACAGTTTTGGAAATAGAAATACTATCTTTTATTTTTGCATAATCTATATTTACGGTTCTTTTTATAACACCAGTAGCAGAATCTATATAAAGGATTGGAATAGAAGCAGAGCTTGTGATTAGTTCGTTTTCAAACGATTGTATTAAAGAGTCGCTTTTTGTTTTTAATTCTGAGAATAATCTTGAATTATCAAAATGCAGAATTTGATATTGCAGAAGAGTGTTTGGGATTTTTATCTGTTTATTTTTACTGTCCCATTCTATTATTAATTTTTTTAGAGAGTCTTCATAATCTTTTTTTGTGTCAAAATCCTTTTCGTAAAACGTTAGACCTGAGCTTGAAATAGAAATTTTTTCTTCTCCACTTTTATAATCTACAACTTCTAATACAATAGGAATATTAAGGTTTTTTTCTAAGAATGAAATGGCAAATGTGTAATCGTTTTGTTCTCTACCAAATTCTTTTACGGCCATTGCGTAATCATTGATGTTGTCGCTTTCTTCTTGGCTTAATTGCTTAAAAGTCTCGTTGGTTAGGTTTACCAATTGGACTTGTTTCTTTACGGTTTCACTCCATAATTTCACTCTCAATCTTTCTTCATCTTGAATTTCCGAGGCTAAGTGATTGGTGTACCACAAAGAAATTCCAATGATTAATAGTGCTACAATGGATAAGATTATTTTCCAGATCTGTTTGGATGAATATAAATTTTTTGATTTCAAACTTTTCTATTCTTAATTAATATTGAAATATAACAATTTTAAAGCTGTTTCCTTTATTTAGGGTTGAGAACTAAATTCTCTAGCATAAAATAAATACCTCCCACAATAAAGATAGAAACGACAAAGTACCTCCAAAAATTGTAGCCTCTAGCTTTTTGTGTAGCTGCCATAAAAAATGCAATTACTACCACTAATATTCCTATTCCAATGTAATACAACATGAGATTATTTGTTTATGAATTCTAAAACAGCTTTATACACATCATTTCCATTTGCCAGAAGCATAACAGTTAATAAAATTAAGATTCCAAACAGCTGTGCTTTTTCCATAAATTTATCGCTAGGAGGTCTTCCAGATATCATTTCATAAATCAAGAACATAGCATGTCCTCCATCCAATGCTGGTATAGGTAGAATGTTCATGAAAGCAAGAATTACAGATAAAAAAGCGGTTCTCGACCAAAATATTTTCCAATCCCATTCCGTTGGGAATATTTTTGCAATTGTACCAAAACCGCCTACTTGTTTTAGTGCTTCTGTTTTAGTGAAAATTAATTGAAATTGTTTTATGTAGTCTTTTAATGTGTTATAGCCTAATCTCATTCCTTCTGGCCATGATTGAGCAAAAGAATAATTTACGTGTGTTGGTTTAAATAGAGTTAATAATTCACGTGATTGTTGAAACCCTATTTTGTAAGAAGTATCAAATTCTCCAGAAAATGGAATTATTTCATCTCCACGTTTTATTCTCATTTGAAAAGAGTCCACTTCATTTTCTTTAAATGAATTTAATGCTTTGATTAAGTTCTTGAATAACACAACATCTTTGTTATTTATAGATAAAATTCTGTCGCCACTTTTCAACCCAATTTTATTTCCTATAGAGTTTTCAATAACTGAATCAATACGGTTTGGGAATTGAGGAATAAAAGCAGGAATCTTATTCTTAAGCATAAAATCAATGGCTTGATCAGAGATTGTTACGTTCCTTATTTCTCCATTTCTTTCTATTTTAAAATTCTTTGATTGATTGATTAAAATGGATTTATTAATCTCACCTAAGTCATCAATTTTTTCACCTTCTACTTCCAGTATTTTATCCCCATTCATAAAAAATGCTTCGCCTTTTATTTCTTCAGCAAGTACTTCTATTCCATAGGTGTAATCTTCGTTTTTTACGTAATCCTTTCCCCAAAAATAAGCAACCATTGCGTATAAAAAAATGGCTAAAACTATATTGACAGAAACTCCTCCCAGCATCACAATTAGTCTTTGCCAAGCTGGTTTTGATCTAAATTCATACGGTTTTGGTGGCAATTTCATTTGCTCGGTATCCATAGATTCGTCTATCATTCCAGATATTTTTACAAATCCTCCAAGAGGTAGCCAGCCAATTCCGTATTCGGTATCTCCTTTCTTGAATTTGAATAAAGAAAACCAAGGATTGAAAAATAAATAAAACTTTTCTACTCTTATCTTGAACAAACGAGCAGGAATAAAATGACCCAATTCGTGAAGAACGACAAGGATAGCAAGTGCTAAAATTAACTGTACGATTATGACAAATGTGCCCATAATTTAATTGTGTGTTTTGTTTATCGGTTTAATTACAAAAATCGGTTGCAATTTGTCTTGCTAGTTTATTTGTTTCTATGTAATCTTCTAGAGTTGGCTTGGATATAAACTCTGTTTTTTCCAAAGTCTTTTCATTGATGTCTCCAATATCTAAGAAAGAAATTTTTCCATCCAAAAATGCTTCGTTTGTAATTTCGTTTGCTGCATTAAGAACACAAGCAGAATTTCCTCCAGTTTCAATTACATCAAAAGCTAACCTTAGGTTTTTAAACGTATTTAAATCTGGTTTTTCAAAAGTTAGTGCTGGATAATCGAAAAAACTAAACCGTTTAAAATTCGATTTTGGTCTTTCGGGGTAAGTTAAAGCATATTGAATAGGAACTTTCATACTTGGGATTCCCATTTGCGCTAAAATACTACTGTCTTCAAATTGTACAGCCGAGTGAATAATAGATTGAGGATGAACCACCACTTCAATTTTTGAAGCAGGAACTCCAAACAGCCATTTAGCCTCTATCACTTCCAATCCTTTGTTCATGAGCGAAGCAGAATCGATTGTAATTTTTGCTCCCATTTCCCAGTTAGGATGTTTTAAAGCTTGTTCTCTCGTTACAGTTTTTAGCTCTTCAAGCGTTTTCCCTCTAAACGGACCCCCTGAAGCAGTCAAGATTATTTTCTCTATTTTATTATCAAAATTCCCCATCAAACATTGAAAAATTGCTGAATGTTCAGAATCTACAGGGTAAATATTTACTCCTTTTTGTTGAGCTAGTTTTGTAACAATATCACCAGCAACAACTAAAGTTTCTTTGTTGGCAAGAGCAATGTTCTTCCCTGCATTTATTGCATTAATGGTAGGCAATAATCCAGAATATCCTACAGTTGCGGTAAGCACGGTTTCAATTTCAGTCATTTCTACAACTTGTGCTAGGGATTCTTCTCCGGCATATACTTTTATGTCGTGTTCCCACAAAGCATCTTTCACTTTTTTATGAAGTGATTCATCTACTATAACAACTGTATTGGGTTTGTATTTAAGAGATTGAGCAATTAGTAAATCTGCATTTTTATTTGCTGTAAGGGTAATTAACTCAAATTTATCTGGAAATTGTTCAATAACTTCCAATGCTTGTGTTCCTATAGATCCAGTTGACCCTAGAATTGCGATTCCTTTTTTACTCATTGTTTTTGTTTTGCTAGGGATAAAGTTATGATTTTTTAGACTTTAATTACGAAAGAATCTCCTCCATCAATTTTCTGTCGTTACTTAGTCTAGGAATTTTGTTTTGTCCACCTAGTTTTCCTTTCGTTTTTAACCAACTATCGAATGTGTTTTTAGGTAAAACATGCAATACAGGATTTTCCAAAATCAATATTCTTTTTGCTTCGTAATCGGAATTTAAGCTTTTTAATGTTTCATCCAAAACGGCAATAAACTCTTGGTTATTTTGCGGGGGATTGACAAATTCTATAGCCCATTCGTGGGCTCCTTTTTCTTTACCTAATATATATATTGGAGCAACCGTATATTCTTTGAAACTAGCTCCAGTTCTTTCGCAGGCTTTGGTAATGGCAATGTCGGTATTTTCAATAATTAACTCTTCTCCAAACGCATTAATAAAATGCTTGGTACGTCCCGTTACTTTTATCTTGAAAGGGGAGAGGGAAGTGAATTTCACTGTGTCGCCTACCAAATATCTCCATAAACCTCCGTTTGTTGAAATCACCAAAGCATAGTTTTTATTCAATTCTACTTCTTCTAAGCTTATTGCATTGGAATTGGTTCCATCGAATTCATTCATAGGAATAAACTCGTAAAATATTCCGTAATCAAGCATTAGCAACATATCATCAGTTTTGTTTTCGTTTTGTAACGAAAAAAAACCTTCCGAAGCATTATAAGTTTGGTAGTAATTTAGTTTCTTAGAGTTTATTATAGAATCAAATTGTGGTTTGTACGGATCAAAATTTACACCTCCGTGCATATACAATTCAAGGTTTGGCCATATTTCATTGATGGTTTTTCCTTCGGCAACTTCTATTATTTTATTCAATAAAACTAGCATCCAAGAAGGAACACCTGCAATAATTTTCACATCTTCTTTGAGAGAGGATTCAGCCATTTTCAGGATTTTTTCTTCCCAATTTTCCATCAAGGTTATTTGCCTGTTGGGAGTTCTTCTTATCTCTGCCCAAAACGGTAAATTCTTTACAATGATAGCCGATAAATCACCAAAATAACTCCCTTCATTTAGTTGATTAACGGAAGTGTTTCCTCCAAGGATTAAATGTTTTCCAGAGAATAATTTTGCTCCGGGATTATTGTGGTAATAAATACTCAATAAATCTTTTCCTCCTTTATAATGGCAATCTTGAATGGCTTCTTGGGTTACCGGAATCAGTTTGCTTTTGGCATTTGTAGTTCCAGAAGATTTAGAAAACCACTGTGTTTTTCCTGGCCACAAGATATTTTCTTCTCCAGCTATAGATTTTTCTATATAGGGAAATATATCTTCGTATGTGTGAAGCGGAATGTTATTTTTGAATTCTCGGTAACTGGGAGTAGTTGCGAATCCGTATTGTTTTCCAAATTCGGTTTCTTTGGCTCTATCCAACAAAGAATCCCATACGCCATTTTGGGTGATAATGGGATTGAATGTAAAATGCTCTATTTGGTCTATTCTTTTCTTTATAATCCAAGAAAAAATAGTGTCAAAAGGCATAGAAATAAGATTTTACTCAATTAATAGGTTTTTAACCGCCCATTTATTTTTATCCAAAAATAAGGTAAGCTACAATCCCTAATGCTAGAGCTGTATAGATGTAACCTATTGTAGCTGAGTTTTCGTGAAAATAGTTATCAGACATTGTGTTTGTTTTTTTGTAAAAGTAATACTTATTTGAGAGATGACAAAGCTAAAATCAATCTCTCCCACCAATTAATCTCAATAAAAATAAGAATAGATTAATGAAGTCTAGGTACAAGGTTAATGCTCCATAAACAGCTCTTTTTTGAGTTGATGCTGTTCCGATTTCTGAGCCTTCTCCAATTCTTTTTAATTTTTGAACATCATAAGCTGTTAGTCCAGTAAAGATTACTACACCCAATA
>TARA_B110000977_G_scaffold116248_1_pt1 | contig 12456 bp, 14 predicted proteins | sample TARA_B110000977 | Tara Oceans TARA_B110000977 (sample SAMEA4397798) | marine metagenome | biome: Polar Biome; feature: [SRF] surface water layer (ENVO:00010504); material: water (ENVO:00002006), including particulate matter (ENVO:01000060) such as... | depth 5 m | reverse complement strand
AATAGAGTTTCTAGGTATGTTTACCGCTCCAGAATAAATTAGTCTTTCGTCAAATCTTTGATGTCCTCTTCTAGAAGAGCCAGAGTAAGTTCGTTTAAATATTTTTAATCCATTTCTTCCATCCCTTAGATTGTTAATTCTAATGTCGGAAGCAGTTTCGTAGGTTGTTCCATTTCCCATTTCGATCACGTAAGTTTTGGATGGGTGTTCAATAACATCAATATCTAATGAACTGTTTTTTTGAAAAGCATTTCCGTTAACCAACATAAATGCAAATAGGGCTGTAAGTAATATTTTAGCTTTCATGGCTTTTGTTTTTATTCCTTATCAAAAAGGAGATTAATACTATTACAATATTAATTTCAATATTCGTGCCAAAAGAAAAGAGAGCATACTTATAAAATCTAAAAGATTACTATCTTTACTTTCAATAAAAAAATAAGAATTTGTTATTAAGTTATCGTTTGTTCTATAAAATTTACTTTGCAATGTTTTTGCTTTTAGTAATTATATTCTCAGGAATATTGGGGTATATGATTATTGAAGAAATGACTTTCTTTGAGGCGTTTTACATCACAATAGTAACTGTTTCTACAGTTGGATTTAGCGATACAACAATCGTTACTTCTGAAGGGAAGTTTTTTACAGCATTGCTAATTATGTTGAGTTTTGGTACGTTTGCCTATGCTTTAACTTCAATTTCAAAATACTTATTAGAAGGAGAATACAGAATTTATTTTAAAGATTATCAAATGAATAAAGAAGTAGAAAAACTAAGCGGTCATGTGATTGTTTGTGGATACGGAAGGGTAGGAACTCAAGCCGTGAACGAATTAAATGCGCATAACAAAGAGTACGTAATTATTGAGCAAAGTAAAGAGTTGCTGGATGTATTTAGAGCCAACAAACAGCATTTATTTTTAGAAGGGAATGCTACTTCAGATGAAATTTTGATGAAAGCACAAATAGAAAATGCACAAGCATTAATCACCACTTTGCCTTCTGATGCAGATAATTTATTTGTAGTTCTTTCTGCTAGAGAGTTGAATTCTAACCTGACAATAATCAGTAGAGCTTCTCAAGGTTCTTCTGTGAGAAAGCTGAAAATTGCTGGAGCTTCTAATGTAATTATGCCCGATTCTTTGGGTGGAGCGCATATGGCTTCTTTGGTTATTACGCCAGATGTTATAGAGTTTTTGGATCACATAACAATTCAAGGTGATTCTAAAATAAACTTGGAAGAAATAAACTTTGAGAATATTCCTGAAGCTTATAAGAACAAAACAATTGCATCAATATCTCAAAGTTTTGAGACCGGATGCAACATTGTGGGTTATAAAACTCAAGAAGGAGACTTTATTGTAAATCCTGAGCCTTCAACTCTTTTGGTACCTGGGTCAAAACTTTTTGTTTTAGGAAAACCAGAACAAATAAATCAGATTAATAAAATTTTTGGTATTTAATATGGTAAAAAAAATTCTTGTAACCGGGTCAAATGGTTTGTTAGGTCAAAAAATAATTGACCAATTAAAAAACAGAAAAGACGTAGAATTAATAGCTACTTCACGAGGAGAGAATAGAAGAATTCTTCAAGATTTTAATTATTTACCTTTGGATATTACTTCATCACAAGAGGTGGAGGAAATTATGGATAGTCACAAGCCAGATGTGGTTATTAATACTGCAGCAATGACCAATGTGGATGCTTGTGAAGATGACCAAGAAAATTGTTGGGATATAAATGTAACTGCTGTGAGGCATTTATTGAAAAGTGCTAAAAAACACGGTTCTCATTTAATTCATTTATCTACTGATTTTGTATTTGATGGGGAAGAAGGTCCTTACGAAGAAAAAGATAAGCCGAATCCATTGAGTTATTATGCAAAATCTAAATTAGCTTCAGAAAAACTAATAAACGAGAGTAATTACAGGAATACTGCTATTGCCAGAACAATTATAGTTTTTGGAAACGGAGACAATTTGAGTAGAGGAAATTTAATTTTTTGGGCAAAAGGAGCTCTTGAAAAACAAGCGCCAATCAATGTGGTAGACGATCAATTTAGATCCCCAACATTGGCTGAGGATTTGGCAAAAGGATGTATTCTAATTGCAGATAAAGACGCAACAGGATTGTATCATTTATCTGGACCATTTACCTACAGTATTTTAGAGATTGTGGAAAGAATAGGGAAGTATTATAATTTATCTACCGATTGTGTAACCCCAATTAAAACAGCAACCTTAAATCAAAAAGCTGCAAGACCCCCAAGAACAGGATTTATTATTGACAAGGCAAAAAACGATTTGGGTTATAATCCATTGGATTTAGAAGAAGCCTTATCATTTCTTGATAATCAAATATAATATATTTGGGTAGGAGTATGTATTGTTATATATTTGAAATCATTCCAAAAATTAGTTTATGTTAAAGAAATCACTTCTGCTTATATCTTTGTTAATTCCAATGCTGTTTCTCTCGCAAGAGTCCATGGAAGAATTAAGTAATGAAATTGTCAATTCTTCCGAAGTTATTTCTAGTGAAATTGTTGCGGCAAATGAAGTGTTGGGAATGGATGAAAAGATTGACAAAGCATTTGGTAGTGCAACAGGTTGGTTTGTAGAGCTAATTTTTGCAGAAATTAAATTTTCGGAAGAGTTAAGTGTTCCTTGGGTCTTAATAGTTTTAATACTTGGAGCCTTGTATTTTACTTTATATTTTGGTTTTATTAATGTGAGAGGTTTTAAAACTTCAATAAACATTGTGAGAGGAAAATATGACAATTTGGAAGAAGGTCATGAAGTTACTTCTTCTAATATTTTTCCAGGATCCGAAAAAGATGATGACTCAATTGATAATCCCGACACCATTAGAGTAGAAGGAGAACACCACGGAGAGGTAACTCACTTTCAAGCTTTAACTGCAGCTTTATCTGCAACAGTAGGTTTGGGGAATATTGCAGGAGTTGCTGTGGCGCTTTCATTGGGTGGTCCGGGAGCTACATTTTGGATGATTTTGGCAGGTTTACTAGGAATGTCTTCTAAATTTGTAGAATGTACATTAGGAGTAAAATACCGAGAAATAGGGAAGGATGGAACTGTTTACGGAGGTCCAATGTACTACCTTAAAAAAGGGATTAAAGGACCATTAGGAAAGGTTTTAGCTGTAGTTTTTGCCATTATGTGTATTGGAGGTTCTTTTGGAGGAGGAAACATGTTTCAAGCCAATCAAGCTTTCGAAATGTTTAGATACGCCACAGGAGGAGCAGATAGTTTTGTAGATGGTCACGGATTAATTTTTGGATTAATAATGGCAGTTCTTGTAGGGATTGTAATTATTGGAGGAATAAAAAAAATTGCAAAAGTAACAGATAAAATTGTTCCCTTTATGGTTGGAATTTATGCTCTTGCAGTAATTGCAGTGCTATTTATGAATTATGATTTAATTCCTCAAGCATTTGGACAAATAATTGAAGGAGCATTTGGATGGGATTCTATTGCTGGAGGTGCAATTGGAGTTGTAATGATTCAAGGGTTCAAAAGAGCAGCATTTTCTAATGAGGCAGGAATTGGTTCTGCATCTATTGCCCATTCGGCAGTAAAAACAAAGCATCCATCTAGTGAAGGTTTAGTCGCTTTATTAGAGCCATTTATTGACACAGTAGTTGTTTGTACAATGACTTCTCTTGTTCTGGTTATTTCCAATATCAAGGGAGATGTATTTGAATATGGAGTTAAAGTAACAAAAGGAGTTGAAGTGACTTCTCGAGCTTTTTCTCAATCTATAGAATGGTTTCCTTGGGTATTGACAGTTGCAGTAGTTTTATTTGCATTTTCTTCTATGATTTCTTGGTCTTATTACGGTTATCAAGCTTGGTCATTCCTTTTTGGAAGAAGTAAATTGGTGGGAAATATCTACAAAGTTATGTTCTGTTTATTCGTAATTGTTGGCTCGGCATCAAGTTTAGGTTCAGTAATTGATTTTTCTGATGCCATGATTTTTGCAATGTTAGTGCCAAATATGATTGGATTGTTTTTCTTAGCTCCTAAGGTGAGAGACGAGCTAAAGAAATATTTAGGGAAAGTGAAAACAATGGAAGCAAAATAATAGAGCATGATTGGAAAAAATTTTCCTCCAAATGACTTTTTGCTTTTTGGATTTGATTTTACAGACCCCACAGATTTTATTTACGATTTTATTTTAGGTGTTTTAGCCCTTTATTATTCGTACAGAATTTCTAAATTTCCTCAATTCAATAATTTTTTTTATAATTGGAAAAAATTCTATTTGTATTTTGGTTTAGCTACACTTTTAAGTGCTTTCGGACATTTGCTTTATAATTACTTTCACTATGTTGGAAAGGTTCCAGGATGGATTGTAATACCTATTTCTACTTACTGGATAGGAAAAGCAATTTTAAGCGCTCACAAGAGTAAAGAAGTAATTAAAAAAGCTAATGTTTTACTTTTAGTGAAGTTATTTGTGACTTACCTAGTTTGTTTTTTAATATGGTTAAATATTAACCCTTTAGAAAAACCACAATTATTATTTTTACCCATAGCCATAGATACAATACTTGGTTTATTGTTTGCGGTTGGTTTCTATAGTTTTAAATTTAGCAAAGAGATTTCCTCTAATTTTAAATATATTCTATTTGGAATTATAATAATTATTCCATCTGCATTTATTTTTATTCTCAAAATAAACCTACACCAATGGTTTAGTAAAAATGATTTTTCTCACGTTTTAATGGTTTTTGCAATATCATTTTTCTTTTATGGAGTAAATAGATTACAAAAAGAATAGTATGTTTTACACTGAAAATGTGTAACTTACTAAATGAATTTCTTTAACAACTATTTTATTTTTTCTAATTCCGAAAAGAAAGGGATATTTATTTTTGTATGCGTTCTATTTTTAATGACCCTATTTTATATGGTCATGCCGTATTTTTTCATTAACGAAAAATATGATTTTACAGAATTCAAAAAAGAACTAGAAGCGAAAAAAGGAATAAGTGAAAAGAGAGATTTTCAATTATTTAATTTTAATCCAAATTTAATATCTAGAGATAGCTTGTTATTACTTGGATTGTCCTCTAAACAAAGTTTTAATATAGTAAATTATAGAAAAAAAGTAGGTCAGTTTAAATCTGAAAAGGACTTTCGAAAAATTTATTCTATAGAAGATAGTTTAGCAACTGTTTTGGCTCCTTATTTGACTTTTTCCAATAATAGATCAAAACAAAAAGTAGCATCAATATCAAAAAATAGAAACGATTCGTTATTCAATTTCAATCCCAATAGTGTAAGTGAATACGAGCTAGAATCTCTAGGTTTATCCTCAGGGCAGGCCAAGACATTGATTAATTTTAAACAGAAAGGAGGGAAGTTTTATAAAAAGGAAGATTTGAAAAAGATATATTCTATATCGGATGAATTGTACAACAAATTAGAGCCCTATATAAGTATTGAAAGGGATGAAAATGAAATTAGTATTATTGAGCTGAATTCTGCAACCAAGGAACAGCTGAAAAAAATAAGAGGAATAGGAGAAAAAACAGCAGAACGATTAATTGTTTATAGAACTAAGTTAGGAGGTTATTCTAATTTGAATCAACTAGATGATGTCTATGGATTAGACTCTACTATTAAGAATAATAAAACAACATACTTTATTATAAACACTGAGGTTTTATCAAAAATAAGGATCAATAATGTTACGTTTAAAGAGTTATTATATCACCCTTATTGTGACTACAACACAACAAAAAAGATAATTAATTACAGAGAAATGCATGGAGACTTTATTTCTATTGAACAAATTTTAGAAAATAACTTGATAAAAGCTAAACAATATCGTAAAATTGCACCTTATTTAACACTTAAATAAATCAATTTGAATTTATCAGATAAAATAAAAAGCACAGTACGAAACGTACCAGATTTTCCTAAGCTAGGAATTAATTTCAAGGATATTTCTCCAATTGTAGAAAACCCAACACTTTCAAAAGAAATTGTGAAAGATATGGCTAAGCAATTAGTTGGAAAAAATATTGATGCAATTGTAGGAGTGGAGAGTAGAGGATTTATTTATGGAATGCCTTTGGCACTGGAGCTAAATGTTCCTTTTGTATTGGTAAGAAAAGTAGGGAAACTTCCTTTTACAACCATACAATATTCTTATGACCTTGAGTACGGAAGTGCTACCGTAGAAATGCACGTAGATTCAATAAAAAATGATTGGAATGTATTCATTCATGATGATTTGTTGGCCACAGGAGGAACTGCAATTGCAGCAGCCGAATTGGTTCAACAGCAAGGAGGAAAAGTAGCTGGATTTGGTTTTATAATTGAATTGGCATTTTTGGAAGGAGCCAAAAGATTAGAGAAATATTCGAAGAACATAATTAATTTAGCAACCTATTAATAATTATATAGATATGGATTTTAATGAATCAGAAAATCAGAGAATGATTAAAGAAATGGTGAAGGATTTCGCAGAAAAAGAAATCAGACCCAACGTTATGAGATGGGATGAAGCTCAGGAGTTTCCCGTTCCACTTTTCAAAAAACTAGGTGAGTTAGGATTAATGGGCGTTTTTATTCCAGAAGAGTATGGAGGTTCGGGAATGAATTACCACGAGTACATTTCTGTGATTGTTGAAATATCTAAAGTATGTGGATCAATCGGTTTGTCTGTTGCAGCTCATAATTCATTGTGTACAGGTCATATTTATTATAATGCAAACGAAGAGCAGAAGAAAAAGTATTTGCCGAAATTAGCAACTGCAGAATGGATTGGTGCATGGGGCTTGACTGAAACAGGAACAGGATCTGATGCTGGAGGAATGAATACTACAGCAGTAAAAGATGGAGATCACTGGATTTTAAATGGATCTAAAAACTTTATCACTCACGGAAAATCAGGTGATGTGGCTGTTGTTATTGTAAGAACAGGAGAAAAAGGAGACTCGCACGGAATGAGTGCTTTTATTATAGAGAAAGGAACGGAAGGGTTTTCTGCAGGTAAGAAAGAAGATAAAATGGGGATGAGAGCTTCTGAAACTACCGAGTTGATTTTTAATAACTGTAGAGTTCATAAAGACCAAATGATAGGGGAGGAAGGAACTGGTTTTGTTCAAGCAATGAAAGTGCTAGACGGAGGAAGAATCTCTATTGGAGCGCTAGCTTTAGGAATTGCAAAAGGAGCTTATGAAGCAGCTTTACAATATTCTAAAGAAAGAGAACAGTTTGGGAAACCAATTTGTGAGCACCAAGCTATTGCTTTTAAATTGGCAGATATGGCGACAAAAATTGAAGCAGCTGATTTATTATTAGCGCAAGCAGCTGATTTAAAAAATAGAGGAGAGAAACTGGTAACTGAATCTGCAATGGCAAAAATGTATGCCTCAGAAATTGCCTGTGAGGTTTGTAATGATGCTGTTCAGATTTATGGAGGATATGGGTATGTAAAGGAATTCCCTGTAGAGAAATTCTATAGAGATGTAAAATTATGTACAATAGGAGAGGGGACCACTCAAATTCAGCAGTTGGTTATCTCTAGAAACATAACAAAATAAAGTAAAAAATATAAGGGTATGAAAAAAGATGTTTTTTTTTAAACATTTTATGTTTCTTATTTTGTAAAATAAAAATCTTATTTATACATTTGCACTCCAAAATAATTAGATAAATATGTTAGTAGTACAAGTAAAAGAAGGAGAAAACATTGAGAGAGCCCTTAAACGTTACAAAAACAAGTTTAATAGAACTAAAATTGTAAGACAATTAAGAGATAGGAAACAGTACATTAAACCTACTGTAGCAAATAGAAAAACTAAACTTAAAGCAGTTTATATCCAAGCAAAATACGGATTAGACAGCTAGATTTTGTTATTTAATAATTTTAAAAGCCATCTTCTTTGTAGTTGATGGCTTTTTTGTTGCTTAATTTTTTTAATTTAGACAGATGAATAATTTAGTATTTACTGGGCCTGAATCTTCTGGAAAAACAACTTTAGCTAAGCAGATTTCTGAGCTTAAAAAGGGAGTTTTTGTAGCTGAATATGCTAGGGAATACTTAAATAATTTAAAAGAAGATTATTCACAGAATGACTTATTAGACATTGCAAAAGGACAACTTGAATTACAAGAGCAAGTTAAAAGAGAAAATCAACATAACCTGTTTTTTGATACAGATTTACTAACCATAAAAATATGGAGTGAGTTTAAATATGGAGATTGTGCTCCATGGATATTAGATAGAGTTTTATCCAATAAAGAATTTACTTATGTATTGTGTTCGCCTGATATCCTTTGGGAGCCAGATTCACTGAGAGAAAATCCAAATGACAGAGAAGAGTTGTTTGAAATCTATGAGAGCAACCTAAAAGAATTTAAGTTGGACTATTTAATTGTAAATGGAAGTATAGAAAATAGATGGAATAGTCTGTTGAAATTATAAGATTATTTTTTTATTTAAATTATTAATCGTAATATTGCGATATAACGATTAATAAAGATGGGAATTACCAAAACAGAAAATTTTACACAAGAACAAAACGCAATTGCGTGTTTAGCAAAAGTGTTAGGACATCCCGCACGAATTGCTATTCTCGAATACATTATAAAATCACAAAGTTGTGTTTGTGGAAGTATTGTAGATGAGATTGGTTTGGCTCAATCCACAATTTCGCAACACTTAAAAGAGTTGAAAAAAGTAGGGTTGATTCAAGGGAAGATTGAAGGAACTTCGGTTTGTTATTGCATTAATACGGAAAATTGGAACCTATTAAAAAAACAATTCAATAATTTATTCGATTCTGCGATAAACGGAATAGAATGTTGTTAAAAAAATAAAAGAAATGAAAACAAAAGAATTTTTAACCTTATTAGAGGAGAATCCAAACAAGAATTTGAGGTTTGAATACCACAAGGGACAATTTGCTAGAGAAGATTTTCACTTGACAGAAATAAAAAATGTAACCTACGATACAGTGGATTGTGGTGGAATGTTAAATGAGTGGAAGGAAACGATAGTTCAAATTTGGGAAAATACTACGCCTGATGGGAATTATGTAGATACAACAAAAGCTTTGGAAATCGCAATGAAGGTAGATGCGGTAAGGCCAATTGTTAAAGACACAGAAGTTAAGTTTGAATACGGAAACTCTTTATTTCACACGGCTGTATTGAGTGTAGGAGAAGTGGAAGTGGAAGAGGCTGTAACGATTAAATTATTTACAGAGGCAACAACTTGTAAAGCTCAAGACAGAGCAACAACTCCTGAAGAAAAAGCGGCAGCTTGCTGTCCTCCTCAACCCAAAATAAAAGTACAAATAACTGAAATTGCGGGAGGTGAAACTTGCGCACCAGGTTCAGGTTGTTGTTAAGCTTATGAGTAATTTATTAAAACACACTGTTGCAGAAATGATGGGAACTTTTATTATGGTTTTCTTTGGGACAGGAGCTATGATAATTAATGAGTTGCATGGAAATGTAATTACTCATTTGGGAGTAGCAATTGCATGGGGATTAGTGGTTCTTGCAATGATTTATAGCATTGGCAATAAATCGGGTGCACACATGAACCCTGCCGTAACTTTGTCCTTTTTGTTGGATAAAAGAATTTCATTTAAAAAATCAGGATACTATATTATTGCACAAATTTTTGGAGCAATTTTGGCGAGTTTTGTTCTTAAATTCATGTTCCCTGAAGCTATAAAATTAGGAGAAACAGTTCCGGTAAATTCTTGGCAACAAGCTTTTGTAATGGAATTTATTCTTTCGTTTTTCTTGATGTTTGTTATATTTAATGTAGCAACAGGAGCAAAGGAAGAAGGAGTAATTGCGGGATTAGTAATAGGTATTACAGTTCTTATTTGCGCTTTGGTAGGAGGTCCAATTTCGGTTGCTTCTATGAATCCTGCAAGAACAATTGGTCCTGCAATTGCATCAGGAAATTATACGCACATGTGGCTGTATATGATTGCTCCTATTTCGGGAATGTTTATTAGCTACGGAGCGTGGAAAATTATTAAATAGTCCTCCTATAATGAGCACTTAATTATAAATAGATAGAATGAAAAAGATATTAGTTTTATGCACAGGAAATTCTTGTCGTAGTCAAATGGCTCACGGTTATTTGGAACATTTTGGAAAAGGGAAAGTTGAGGTTTATAGTGCAGGTGTTGAGGTTCATGGATTGAATCCTATTGCTGTGGGAATAATGAATGAAGATGGAATAGACATTACAAAAAAGACCTCCAACCACATAGATGATTACATGGAGTTGGAATTTGATTTAGTATTCACTGTGTGTGACAATGCAAAAGAGTCTTGTCCTTATTTTCCTACTACTGCAGAAATGATTCATCATAGTTTTACGGATCCAGCAGGAGCGACAGGGAGTGTAAAAGAAATTCTAGCTAGTTTTAGAGCTGTGAGAACTGAAATTAAAGAATTTTGTAAAGAATTGGTAAACAACAATCTTTGAAAATTTAATTTATTTCTATTGTTAAGAAAAAAAGACTGTAGGATGGCCCGATAGATTCTCTAAGACGAGAGTTATTAAAGAATAATCTTACTGATTATTCTCAATAATTTTCTCCACACATTTTTGTCCGTCAATTGCAGCAGATACAATACCACCTGCATATCCAGCACCTTCAGCACAAGGATATAATCCTTTGATTTCTATGTGCTCAAAAGTTTCTTTATTTCTTGGTATTCTCACTGGAGAAGAAGTTCTCGATTCTGGTGCGTGAATAACAGCATCATTAGTTAAGAATCCTTTCATTCTTTTTTCAAACTCAATAAACCCTTTTCTTAAGTTTCTGACAATGAAATCAGGAAATACATCTTTCATTTCTACAGAAGTAATTCCTGGAATGTAAGAAGTTTCAGGTAAATCAACTGATTTACGATCTTGCATAAAATCCAATAATCTTTGTGCAGGTATATGCTGAGTTTTACCCCCAGCTTCCCAACATTTTCTTTCTACTTTTTCTTGAAATTTTAATCCTTTCAATGCTCCAGCATGAGCATAATCACTTACATCTTGCTCTTTTACTTCGGTTACAATTCCTGAGTTTGCAAATGGGTTATTTCGTTTACTTGGCGACCATCCGTTAGTTACCACTTCTTCTTGGTTGGTAGCACATGGAGCTATAATTCCCCCTGGACACATACAAAAAGAAAATACACCTCTTTCTTTTGTGTTACAAACCAAACTATAAGAAGATGGAGGTAAAAACTCACCTCTTTCTGGCGTATTATATTGAATAGAATCTATCATTGTTTGCGGGTGTTCAACTCTCACTCCCATTGCAAAAGGTTTGAATTCTAAAGCTATTTTTTTTCTGTCTAATAAATAATAAATATCTCTGGCAGAATGTCCTGTGGCAAGAATTACATTCTCTGCCATAATTTTACGTTCTACATTTATTTCTATTCCCTCTATTTTTCCATCTTTAATGAGTAAATCCGTCATTTTAGTATCAAAATGTACTTCACCTCCATTTTTAACTATAGCTTCTCTCATCTCCACTATAATTTGCGGAAGCTTATTCGTTCCAATGTGAGGATGAGCATCAGCTAAAATTGTGGTGTCGGCACCAAAAGCTACTAACGTTTCTAACACATTCTTTACATCTCCACGTTTTTTAGAACGGGTATATAATTTACCATCCGAGTAAGTTCCAGCTCCGCCTTCACCAAAACAATAGTTGGATTCTGGATTTACAATTTCTTCTTTGTTAATTGCAGCTAAATCTCTTCTTCTGTTTTTTACATCTTTTCCACGGTCTACAATGATTGGTTTAAGTCCTAATTCTAAGGCTCTTATTCCTGCAAATAATCCTGCGGGTCCTGCACCAACAATAATTACTTGTTTGGCATCCGTTACATCTTTAAATTTCGGTTCAAAATCACTTTTAGGTGCTTGTTCATCAATAAAAATCATTAATTTAACTCTATAGAATGGTTTAGTATTCCTTGCATCAATAGATCGTTTTACGATTCTCACAGTCTTTATTCTATCGATATTAATCTTTAGAGTAGAGGCTGCAATTCGCTTCATTGACTCCACATCATTTTTATGAGGGGGTATGGTTATTTCTATTTCTTTTTGCATTTCTATTAGTTAGATTTTAATTACTTTTGTGTAACCAAAGCAAAGGTAATTCTAATCTTTACAAAACAAGATAGAAATACCGAGTAATATTAAAACAAAGACATGTCACACATTATAGCCCCTTCAATATTAGCCGCAGATTTTGGAAATTTGCAAAGAGATGTAGAAATGGTAAACGACAGCCAAGCCCAATGGTTTCATATCGATATTATGGATGGAGTTTTTGTTCCTAACATTTCGTTTGGTTTTCCTGTATTGAAACAAATACAAAAACACGCTACAAAGCCTTTGGATGTTCACTTAATGATTGTAAATCCAGATCA
>TARA_B110000977_G_scaffold73164_1_pt1 | contig 12477 bp, 7 predicted proteins | sample TARA_B110000977 | Tara Oceans TARA_B110000977 (sample SAMEA4397798) | marine metagenome | biome: Polar Biome; feature: [SRF] surface water layer (ENVO:00010504); material: water (ENVO:00002006), including particulate matter (ENVO:01000060) such as... | depth 5 m | reverse complement strand
AAATTGTATGTAGACTGGGAAGGTTGGAAATTAATTTCTATTCGTTATTCAGACTTTGTTGCTACCAATTCAACCGCTGGTGTTGTTTTTGATAGAAATCCAAATGATATTAAAGGAATGAGAATTGCCTGTCAGGCTTGTCCATCTGGTGGGACTAACCCTAGTTGTCCAGAAAATTTAGACAGGTTTGTTAGAACGGATTTAGATCATATAATTTTTACCGAAAATAATCCTTTCTTTGAAATCATTACTAATATTGTTGATGATACATGGAATAAAAATTAAAATGGTGAATGATGAATTTAAATAGATACATTTTAGTTTGGTCTGCATTATTACTTTTTTCATGTGATTCAATGAAAACAGTAAATCTATACGATTCAGTAGAAAAAAAAGAGGATCCTTTTTTAACTTTCCCTTATAAAGATATATTTACAGACAGCGATAAGACAGGCGTTTTTGGAATGAAAGCACATCCTTGTAAAGAAATTGTTTTTGATAGAATTAATAATTTTTCAGGAAAAGATCATCTTTATTTAAAATGGAACAAAACCAAAGATTGTAAATGGCTAGGATTCGGCTTTAAATGGGGAGACTTTAAATCTAAAGATTTATCACCCATTTTTGAAAATAGTGCAATTGAATTTATGATTAGATCTAATGCTGGTGAATTTAGCACACTTCCTATGCTTTTTTCATTAGTAGATTATTCAGGTAAACAATGTTTTTCTAAGGTTAATATTCTAGGAATGGAAGATGGTGTAGTTGACCAGAAATGGAGGAAAGTAGTTATACCATTGCCAACGTTTAAATACGAAAAAAAGGGAGTTAACTTATCTAATATTAAGGAGCTAAGAGTTCAACTTATGAAAAAAGGAGATTTTCACCTAGATGATATAAAAATAGTTCCTTACTCCTATTCCTATTTAGTAAGTTCTGAAACTTTCACCAAAAAATTCAATACTCTTCCAATTACACTTGGTAATGAAAAAAAATATTGGTGGGGGATTAATGAAAATTATTCTAGTAATTTTAAGTTTACTTCCAATTCAAATTCTACCAACTCTAATGAATCAATTATAAGCAAGGATTTTTTGTCAGAATTAGATGTTTTTTCATCACTATCTGTAGATTATAATTCTCAAAAAGAAGATGAAAAGTGGAATTCATTTGGTTTTCCTTTTAATAAATGGGAATTAGCTGATTTGTCTGAAATATATTCAACTTCAGCCCTGAGTTTTAAAATTATTGCAGAAAAGGTACCTAAAATGAAAATTAATTTTATTTCCTATTTAGGAAAGCCTAGAAATATTTCTAAAATTATAAGTGAAGAAAACATTTTTAAAATCGATGAAAAAACCTTTGAAATTATAATTCCTATAAAGTCTGTTAAAAACCATGATTTAATTAATTGGTCTAATATGAAAGAATTAAGATTTAAGATTTTAGAAAGTTCTATTTTTGAAGCCGGTGATTTTAATTTAGTTGAGTTTAAAGGCAATCCAAATAAACCAAAAAATTAGTGTTAATTATGAAATTTTTAATTAGAATATTGATTGTCTTTCAGGTGTTTCTTTATTCATCTGCTATTTCTCAAACTTCTAAAGTCTCCATTGAAGAATCTGTAACTGGTTTTCAGCTCTTAAAAGATAAACAACCTTACTATATAAAAGGTGCTGGGGCAAAAAGTAATTTTCAAAAAGTAAAAGAAAGTGGAGGCAATTCCATAAGAATATGGAGCAGCAATAAAAGTGAATTACTAGATTCTGCTTTAAAATATGATTTGTCTGTATGTTTGGGAATCTGGGTTGCCCAAGAAAGACATGGATTTAATTACAATGACGAGTTCAAGGTAAAAAGCCAAATTGAGTTAATTAAGAAAAAAATATTAAAATTCAAAGACCACCCATCGCTCTTACTTTGGGGTATTGGTAACGAGGTAGACTTAAAATATTCTAATTTTAAAGTTTGGGAAACAATAGAAGAAATTGCAAAATTTATTAAAAAAGTTGATCCAAATCACCCAACAATGACTGTTATTGCTGGATTAGATCCATCCAAGGTTTTCATGATTAAAAAATATTGTCCAAGTATTGATGTACTTGGTATCAATGTCTATGGATCAATTGTTAACTCAAATCTTAACATAAGAAGGTATGGATGGGAAAAACCTTACATAGTAACAGAGTGGGGGGTTAATGGTCCTTTTGAAGCGAAAGTTAACTCATGGGGAGCGAAAATAGAACCAACCAATGGTGTCAAAGCGAATCAAAGAATTAAAAGGTATAAAAACTTTATTGAGGCAGATAACGAAAAATGTTTGGGTTCTTATTGCTTTTTATGGGGCCAAAAACAAGAATCTACTGCTACATGGCACGGAATGTATTTAAGTACTGGAAACCCTACTGAAGCTGTCGATGTTATGCAATATTGTTGGAAGGGAGAATGGCCAGAAATAAGAGCACCTAGTATTATGAAAATAAAGTTAAATGGAGGCAACTGGATGAAAAACCATGTTTTTGTTAAAAACGAAGAAGTAAATCTAGAGTTTTCATATAATAGAAATAACAACGATAGTTTGTATTTTGATTTTCAATTATATCCAGAAACTTTTTCAACTAAAGGAGGTGGTGATAAACAGAAATCACCTGATAAGTTAGTATTTGAAAAAATAAAGCAAACAGAAAATTCCATGACTTTTAAGGTGCCAAATAAAAAAGGGTTTTATAGAATATTTGTTTTCGTTAAAAATAATATTAACCAATCATCTGTAGCAAACATTCCATTTAAAGTGGAGAGCTTATAAATATTTTTTTAGATATGTCAAACAAGTATGTTCCTAGATTTATTTTTTTAGTTTTCCTTAATTTATCTTTTCTAATTTCAACTTCTCAATTAAATACATTTTTTGAAGATTGGGAACCAAGAACTTTTACCCCTCTTACAAATATTAATTTACAAGCAGAATTAAATTCTTCTGTAGATGTTGTAGTAAATATTAATAATTCAAATATCATAGCAGATGTTTTGCCCTCACATTTTGGGACAAACTTGACCCATTTCTTAGGTGAATCTGTAATTAATGATAATGATTTCATGAGTAATCTTAAAAACTTAGGAAAAACTATCTTAAGATATCCTGGAGGAAATGGGGCCAATCAGTTTTTCTGGGATGGGAATCTTCCTTCTTCCATTTTAAATGATACTCAGATTTCTATTAACGATCTTATAGATGGCTCAGGTTGGAGAATTAGCCCCGATGAGTTCGTTCAGATTTTAGATTCAACAAATGGCTCTGGAATAATTGCTGTAAATGCTTCTTATGCTAGATATGGAGTGTCTGTAAATCCAGTTCATACAGCAGCTTCCTATGCAGCAAGTTTTGTAAGACATATGAACCAGACTTTAGGTGCAAATATTAAATATTGGGAGGTAGGAAATGAAAATTATGGTCCTTGGCAAGCAGGCTATATAGTTAATGGAGATACTATTGATGGAATAAAATATGGTGATATTTTTAATGTTTTTGCTGACTCTATGAAAGCTGCAGACCCTACAATTAAAATTGGTGCTGTACTTTTTAGACAGGATGGGACTTACAATGATTGGTCAAAAAAAGTACTTTCTAAAGTTGAAAATAAAGCGGATTATTTAATAATTCATAATTATTTTAGAAGAAAACCAAATCCTAATAATGTTACTTATCAGGAAATGCTAACTTCCTTAAATCAAGTTCAACAAGATGTAGTTAGGGTAAAAAACATGGTTGCTAGTTACACCAATAAACCAAGTAATTATTTCCCAATAGCAATGACTGAATTTAATTCTAAAACAGGAGAGAGAGAGATATCAATGGCAAATGCAATTTTTATTACCCAAGCACTAGCAGAGCAAATTAAAAATGGATTTGCTGCATCTATTTTATGGAGTTTTCAAAATGGTTTAGATAGTTATGGCGGAGATCATGGTATGACAGCAAGAAATAGTCCTGTTTTAAATGACCATTATCCAAGACCTGTTTATTATATATACCATTTTCTTCAAAAATTTATGGGTGACCGAATGGTTTGGTCCTATTCAAGTGATACAACAGTAAAGTCATATGCTACTACATTTTCATCCGATACGAGAGGAATTGTTCTTGTGAATAATTCTTCAGTTTCTAAAACTGTTGATTTAGATTTTGGAAGTGATGCAATGAGATATAATTATTATTGGTATGAAGTTTATGCAAGTAATGAAACCGACAAAAAGATATTTGTAAATGGTCAAACAAGTAATTTTATTGAAGGTGGTCCAGAAAATTATGCTTCAATTCCACCATACTATAGACCAGTTAATGGAAACAATAAGTTTGAATTAAAACCATATTCTGTAAACTTTATTGCAAATTCAGACTACTTACTAAGCCAAGAGGAATTAGATAATAGTCTTGATTTAATTATTTATCCAAATCCATTTGATGATGTAATAAACATTGACCAACAATATGAATTTGATCATTTGAAACTCTACGATATTAATGGCAAACTGGTTTTACAATCTTCCAGAAAATCTATTGATACAAAACTCTTAAAAGAAGGGGTTTACATTTTAAAATTATTTAATTATCAGTCATCCATAAAAATCAAAATCATCAAAGTCAAAAAATAATGAATCTTAAAACTTTTATTTGTTCTTTCGTAATCTTCATTAGCCTTAGTTTTAGTACGGAATCTAATCCTGCTTATTTAGATAGTAGTCTTACCGATACTCAAAGAGTAGAGGACTTGTTATCAAGAATGACTATTGAAGAGAAGGTAGCTCAAATGTGTCAATATGTTGGACTAAATTATTTGGGTTCTGAAAATGAGTTTTCATTAACAGCTGAGATTTTAAATAGCGATTCAAAAGCATCTTATAAAGGTTTTTTAAAAAAAGACATTGCCCAAATGGTTGTTGATGGAAAAATAGGTTCTTTTTTACATGTTTTACAACCTAAAGAATCTAATATGCTTCAAGCACTTGCATTAAAATCACGACTTAAAATACCATTAATTATTGGTATTGATGCTATTCATGGTAATGGAATGGTGAAAGGAACCACTGTTTATCCATCCCCAATATCTATTTCATCGTCATTTACCGATAGTTTATCTTATGAAGTTGGACTACAAACAGCAAAAGAAGTAAGAGCAGCTGGTTCTCATTGGGCTTTCACCCCTAACATAGACGTTCTTAGAGACCCACGATGGGGAAGAGTTGGTGAGACATTTGGAGAAGATCCACTTTTAGTATCTAATATGGGAGTAAGTATGATTAAGGGCCTCCAAGAAACTAATAGAGTAATTGCTTGCGCTAAGCACTTCATCGCAGGTTCAGAGCCTATAAACGGTTTAAATTCATCTCCAATGGACATTTCGGAGAGAAATTTGAGAGAGATTTATCTTAAACCATTCAAAAAAGCTGTAGAATCTGGAGTATATTCTATTATGGCTGCACATAACGAATTAAATGGTGTGCCATGTCACATGAATAAATACTTAATGAAAGAAATTCTAAGAGATGAATTTAAATTTGAAGGTTTCATAGTGAGCGACTGGATGGACATTGAGCGAATTCATAGACTTCATAAAACTGCTGAAAATCTAAAAGACGCATCTTTTTTGTCTGTTGATGCTGGTATGGACATGCATATGCATGGGCCGTATTTTCTAGAACATATCGTAGAGCTAGTAAAGGAAAATAAAATTTCTGAAGAAAGAATTAATGAGTCTGCTAGGAAAATATTATTGGCAAAATTTAAATTGGGGTTGTTTGAAGATCCTTTTATAGATTTAACCCAAATTGATAAAAATGTATTTACAAAAGAGCATAAGAAAACCTCTCTTGATATTGCTCGTCAGTCCATTGTTTTATTAAATAATAGTACTGGAACTTTACCTATTATTACTTCAAAAAAAATTAAAATATTAGTTACGGGCCCTAATGCTAACAATCATTCAATTCTAGGTGATTGGACAAAGCCACAACCAAAAGAAAATGTGGTTACAATTTTTCAAGGTATTAAAATGATTGGTTCTCAAAAAGGTTTTCAGGTAGATTTTCACGATTCTAATAAAGACATTTTAAATATTTCATCTGAAGATATTTCATCAACCGTTGCAATGGCCAAAGATTACGATTATGTATTCGTAGTTGTAGGTGACAATTCTTTAAGGCATCTTAAAAACAAAAAAACAGCAGGGGAGAATATGGCTCGTGCTAAACTTAATTTAGCTGGAAGCCAGTTAAACTTAGTTAAAAGTTTAAATAAATTAAATAATGAATTAATTGTAATTTATGTTAATGGTAAGCCAATTGCAGAACCATGGATTGCTGAAAATATTAATTCAATAATTGAAGCTTGGGAACCTGGTAGTTTTGGAGGCCAAGCAGTTGGTGAAATAATTTTTGGAGAGGTTAACCCTAGCGGGAAATTGCCCCTTACATTCCCTAGAAGTGTGGGTCAGCTACAGATGGTGTATAATCACAAACCATCTCAATACTTCCATAAGTATGCTGAAGAGAAAATCACTCCATTATATCCCTTTGGTCATGGATTAAGCTACTCAAAATTTACATATTCAGATTTAGAAGTGAAAAAACCAAAAAGTAAAAATTCATTAATTAATATTTCATTTCTCATTACAAACAATAGCGATACTTATGGGGAGGAAATTGTGCAAATATATTTTAGAGATAGTTATAGTTCTGTAACAAGACCAGTAAAAGAACTAGTGAAATATAAAAGAGTTCCATTAAATCCAAGAGAAGCAAAAAGATTAAGCTTTTCAATTTCTGTAAAAGATCTTGCTTTTTATGACTTAAATATGGATTTATGTGTTGAAAAAGGAGATTTTGAATTCATGGTAGGAGGGACTTCTAACAACAAAGGCTTGATTAAAGCTTCCTTACAAATATTGGATAGATATAATTTCTAATAATTAATTATAAGTTGTAATTATAGAACCATAACCAGTCATGAAAATTAGAATTTCAAAAGTTTTTTTTGGTTCTATTGTTTCATTTTCTAAGTATACTTTCCAATTTTCATTATTGTTGTTTCTCCACCCAACAGAAGAGTTTTTGTTATTGGAAATTATTTTAATTCCATTGTCTTTTTTTATAATTGAAGGTGCTTTTAATTTAGGCTTTTTACCATTTGGCCACATTTCTTTTAACATTTGCTCTTCATTCATGTTTCCATAATCAGATGAATCTATCCAATTGTGAAGTTGTGTTTTCAGTTCTATGATTTCGTTAGTATAAATGGAATCGCTAATAAGATTAACCAATTCAAAAGGATCATTAGAAATGTTATAAAACTCGTATTTTTCTTTTCTAGATTTGTACCAATTATTAAAATAACCTTCAAGTAGATTATTCTCATAAAGTGAATCAAGAATTTCCATGGTTTTCATTTTTTTTCTGTAATTGACAGGTTTGCCAATAGGAGAGGTGGTGTCAAGGTTTAAAATTAATTTGAAATTTTCATTTCTCACACACCTTCTTCTATCTGTGAATTCATCAAATCGATCACTTGAAGCAAAAATAAATTCTCTATTATTTTGTTTGTAAAAGGAAACACCTTCCATTTTATAAGTTGTTTCTGAGCCTGTAATTTCTAGTACTGTTGGCGCTAAATCAATAAAACTAATCATTTGATTATTTCTTGTTTCATTAGTTTTCTCATCCCATTTAATAATTAGTGGACATTTTAAGCCAGAATCATAAATAGATCTTTTAAATCTCGGAAATGGTCCTCCATGGTCCGAAAAAAAGAAAATTACAGTATTTTCATAAAGTTCATCTTCTTTTAGTTGGTTAATTATTTTGCCTACTTGCACATCCAACTTTTCAATATTCTTGTAATTTGTTACAAAATCATTCTTTATACTATTGATGTTAGGAAAAAATGTAGGAAGAACTACTTTGTTTATTTCTTTTAAGGGATGTTGTTCATAGTTCTTCCATATCCTAGACTCGTGTGAGACATTGAAATTAAATACAGAGAAAAAAGGTTGATCTTTTTGTCTATTTCTCCAGTGTGCGTTTTTATTACTTTCATCCCATGCCAAAGGGGACATTTCCATATTGTAATCTTCTTTGGAATTATTGCTGCAGTAGTATCCACTTTTTCTTAAATTTTCTGTAAAAAATTGAACTTTTATTTTTGGAACAGCACTGTAAAATGGCAAATTTGTTTTATTGTTAATAGAGTCTTTGTTCTTTTTATAAGCTCTCATATGTTGAGTACCAATAGTTGTAGGGTACATCCCTGTTATTATGCTACTTCTGCTAGGTGCACATACAGGAGAGACTGCATAAAAGTTGTCATAAATAATGCCTTTAGACGCTAACGCATCTATGTTTGGAGTTTTAGCATTAGAATCGTTGTATGCTGAAAAAAACAAAGATTGGTCTTCACAAACCAACCAAAGTATGTTTTTTTTTTCTTGTGAATTAAAACTTATTGTAATGAAAAATAATATTGTAAATAAGATGTTTTTTTTAAATAATATCAATTTATTTAAGTTTTTTTTTGTTAAGTTTATAGAAAGTGTAATTTAAACACTTAATATTTATTTCAATTGTTAAAATTAATTATGAAATGTAATTTAAAATATTTAAAATGAGAAAAATAATTTTATTTTTTCTTTATTTAATATTTGGCAATTCTCTAACAGGTCAAAATATAAATTCTTCCTCCTATTTTCTTAATACCAAAAATGTAGATTTCTCAATTAAAGGTTATTACCGCCTGATGGCCTACAATAGACAGGTTTCCAATCTTTTCGGGGATACTTTAAATTCTAATGTTTTTCGTTTAGACGATGAATTTAACTCTCCTACACTAAATCTTGAAATGATTTTAAATTCCAAAAAATCTGGCTATATAAAAACTCAGCTTTACTTATTTGAACCTTTTACAGGCATTTCATTGGATAAAAATTATTTAAAATTAAATAGAAGAGGTGTTTCTATAGAATTAGGAAATAAAACCAATTTTGGGAATTTTAAAATTGTAACTGGTGGAATTAATTTTTTAAGATTCAGTGATTTTACATTAAGCTCTGCTAAACAAGTTAGAAATTCTCTTTTTGATAGAAATGCTTGGACTTATGTTTGGCCAATAAATACTCAGTATTCTAATTATATGCAAAAATCAGATTATACTAGAGCTGCTGATTTTGGTAAAAGACAAGTTAGTGGAATTCACTTTAGCGCTAGCGAGTTGCCAAAGCAACTAAGTCTAGATGTTTTTTATGGCAAAACACCTTTTAATGTTTCTGCATACGATCATTTATTGGCTATTAAAATTAATAAAGATTATAGGTTAAATCATTTTGGTTTTGGTTATTTAACTTCAAATGGTTTAGATGCAATTTCTAATGGGAATCAATTTAAAAATCAAATTTTCAACACTACCTATAGTGGAAATATAAATGAATGGAAAATTAATGGTGAAATAGCACTCAGTAATTATAGTTTTGACTTTAACAACAGCAACGGGAATGGTATTGCATCCGAAATTTCTATTAAGCCATCTTCCAAATATTTTAAGTTTCCTATATTCTTGGAAGGCTACTATGTTTCACCAGATTTTGTAAATATTCATTCTTCAATTGTTAATGGTTCAGTAGCTGCTTTTAGCTCTCAGACCAGTTCATTTAATGGAGAGGGTATTCCAGATGGTGCAAGACCCTTTGGAGGTGTAATGACACCAATTCATATTAAATCTAATAATAGATATGGACTAAATATTAATTCTGAGTTCAATATTGGAAAGCTAAAGGTAAACTTGGGAAACGGAATATCTAGGGAAATCCAAAATGACACCAACTTGGTTTCTTTCTTTCATAAGGTAAATGGCTTGTATCTTTCAAGAATAGAGAGATTTCAATCCACAGCAGGTCCACAAGAGAACTTAACAACTTTTTTTAGAGGATATTACGAAAATGTACTTATTGATAACTCTACCAACAATAAAATTAAAAAATCTTACAACGTATTTCTATTAAATTTAAAATACCAATCCAAAGTTTTTAATAAAAAACTATTTGTATTTTATTTAGGAGAATTCCAATCGTTACAATCTTTCTTATCCCCAATTCCAGTTTTTAGTCAAAAAGCACTTTTAAGAAACCAATTCCATGAAGTTGATTTATATTTAGAAATTAATAAACGGATGTCAATTATTGGGTATTTTGGTAGAGAATTTATAAAAGGAAACTCAAATTCTGGTTTAGGCGATGTTTTAGATTCTGACAATATGTATAATCCTAGAGACGGTATAGGAAAGGTTTTAGGAGTTGGTTTTGATTACAGTATTTCTAAAAACTCTTGTTTTTATTTAAGATTAAAAAAAGTAAGTTACATGGATAATAATTTTTCAAATAATCTCTATGGTGGATATGAATCTACTGTAGAACTAAAAGTTTATTTTTAATGAGATTAATATTTTTATTTATAGCCGTAATTACCACATTTTCTATCCATGCTCAATTTCCCAAATTTGAAATTGGAGGCTTGGCTAGATCTTTTTCTCAATCTTCACATCTAGATGAAGAAGATACTATAAATAACGATATTTCTCAAGACTTTAATATTGTATTTGACCTAGCAATCAAGGGTAGTTTAAATAAATATGTGAGTTTATATAGCGAACTCAGAATGGGTTCAAATTTAGAAGTTTTTGATACTTCTTCATCTTATTTAAATTTAAGAAGGTTATTAATATTTGGTGATTTAAATAAGTACTTTTCATTTGAAATTGGGGATGTTGATTTAAAAATGACTCCATTTACCTTGTGGAATTCAAATCAGGAAGGTAATATTAATGAAAGTGTTCTTTTTAGCAATTATCGAAATATTCAGAACTATGAAAATTTCAATAACGAAAATTACTGGAGAAGGCAAGGTGCAACTTTGTTTGGTAATAAATCATTTTCTAAGAAGGATAGTCTTAATTATAAAATTTTTGGAACTAGAGAGTTAGCTTCCAACGAAATTTCAATTCCTGATGTGTTTATCTACGGTGGAGATATTACATTTTTTAGTAAATATTTTTCTTTAGGAATTAACCATATTGATTTATTTACCAATAACAAAGGTATTTCTTTAGATACCAATCTACACAATCATGTTGTTTCTTCTAAATCAGCATTTAAATTTAGGAATATAGAGCTCTCATCTGAGCTTGGCATCTCAAAACGGACAAACTTTTCTTCAATTAGCGATAGTAAGTGGACTGATGGTGAGTTTATGAGTTTTGACTTTAAAACTAATTTATCAAAAAATATTTTATTTACTTTAAACTACAGATCTGTGAGCGATGATTTCTCTTCACCAGGTGCACAAACCAAAAGAATTAATTATTCCTTGGCACCTAACTTATTTCCACTAGTTGCTAATTCTTCCACTAACAGAGAAGTTATTGCTAGCGATATTATTACAGACATAAGTTTTTTTAGATCTGCATCTTTTTACAATAGAAAAATTGATTATTCTCTAGACGAATTCAATCCAATATTTGGCGTTAGTGAGCCCTACGGAATAGCTACTCCTAATCGAAGAGGAATCACTTCAATGATAGAGTATTCTGATAGTTCAAAAGTAGTTTACATTCAAGGAAAAGTTTCTTTTTTAAATGATCTTACTGGAGAAGGGGTTTTGGATAAAAGAAAATACTCATCCTACTCGTTAGTATCTAATATATTTATTAATAAAATATTAGATTTTAAGAAAACTATTTTAATTAATGGAGGATTTCATTATTCAAATGCCCAAAGAAAACATTCTCCTGAAATATTTGTTCAAAATGTAGATTTTGATAATTCAATATTAGATTTAGGGTTAGATTTTGAGATAATTAAAGATTTTCATTTGCTCTATGGATATAAAGAAATTAAATCTAAAGGCTTAGATTATTTATCAGTAAGAGATAATAATTTTACAATTTCATCTTTTGATAAATTTGAGACTGACATGAATCACACCATAAATTCTATTGGCTTAAAATATGATTTTACTAAGAGATCTAGTTTATTATTAAATTACCAATACGTGAAATGTAATTATGAAATGTCTAATTTATCGTTCATAATAAATCAATTCTTTATTTTAGCACAAATTAAATTTTAAAATGATTAAAATATTAAAATTTACAGTACTATCATTTTCTATTCTTTTTCTCAGTTCTTGTGAAAAAGATGAGTTTGTAGGGCCTCCCATAGAAAGTATTTATGGTTCTTTAGATATTCTCGAGCCTCTTTCCAACAACAAACCTGTTGGGGTGGACTTCTCGATAGGTGACACAGTTCTGTTTTTTGCTGAATTCTCTGTTCTTTCGGATTATCAAATAGATATTGTTGGTAGAAGTTCTGGTGCTTCTTTTTTAATAAATGGTTCAAATTCTAATTTAAATGATGCTTATTGGTTGGGGAATTCAGACAA
>TARA_B110000977_G_scaffold190109_1_pt1 | contig 12484 bp, 6 predicted proteins | sample TARA_B110000977 | Tara Oceans TARA_B110000977 (sample SAMEA4397798) | marine metagenome | biome: Polar Biome; feature: [SRF] surface water layer (ENVO:00010504); material: water (ENVO:00002006), including particulate matter (ENVO:01000060) such as... | depth 5 m | reverse complement strand
CCACCCGTCCGTCGCAGCCGCGGCGAAGGAAAGGCGAAACACCGCCGCGGTGACGGTGAGTTCCATGGCGAACCAAGTCCACCGGCGCGACGCGTTTTCCGCAGTGCGTTCCGCGCCGCCTGCCGGGATGAAATGCGAACCGTTTAGATTTTCAGAACTCGTGCTAGGGCCTGCGTTATCGGTATTGAGGCGATCACCTTGGCCCTCGGAATCTGTACTCGCCACTGGCCTTGGGGGCGTACCAGGAATCGAAGGTAACGCGCCGCGGTCCCGGATTCCGCAAGCGGTGATGTTGGTTTCGAATTCGTGTCCAGAGGTGGCTCCGTCGCGGCGCTTCGTCGGCGTCGTGGGTCCACTGTTCGACCCTTCAACTGGTGGTAGGTCATTCGACGTACTTACGATAACAGAAGGCTCTGACACGACCGCGGATCTCTCCAAATCGACCCGGTAAAACTCGCCGCCGCCGGCTTTCGGGGTGCGCGAAAACTCCACGCGCGGCGACACCACACCAAGGGTGAACGCGGCGGCGTGCGCGACGACCATGCCCGTCTGCACGATGATGTGTGGGATGAGCCACAGCAACCGTAACGCAGCGACATGGCTTCGTTTCATGAGCAGTGGAGGCGCGGGGGGAAGCGCCGCCGCGGACACGGCGTCCGCGGCGAACAGCAACGCCGGCGGCGCGGCGTATAGAAACAGCGCGGCGGCGCGCGGCATGATATTTTCAGCGCCCAGCCACCACCCGTGTCCTTTACGAATCAACACCGGTAACACCAGCATCCAAGTAAACGCGACGGGCCACATTGATTCACGCACAACCGCGGAGAATAAATACAAGCGCTGCCACAACGGCCGGCCGTGCATTTGAAGCACGGGGAGGGCGTGTCGCTTCATCATCTGCGCCCACCCCTGCGCCCACCGCTCTTGCTGGCCTTTGTACGCCGCGAACGTTCCTGGAAGTTCAGTTAGAACGGTGGTGTGCGCTAAGAACTTTGATTTGTACCCGACGCAGTACGCGCGTAGGGCTAAGTCCGTGCTCTCCAACAACGCAGTGGCGTCCCACCCGCCGGCAGCGGTCACGGCGCGCGCGCTCCACGTCGCGCCCGCACCCGCTGCGACGACGCACCCCACGGCTTTCGACAACAAAGCCCCTCCCGCTGCTCTGTGCGCTTCAAGCCTCATCGATTGCGCCATGGTTAACACGGAATCGTCGTAGTTCAGGAAACCCCACCGAGCTTGGACCATCGCCATGTCGTCCACCGGCCTGCCGTCGTTTCCGTAAAAGTGAGGCACCACGCGTTCCAGGTAATCCGCAGGGGGCACGAAATCTGAATCAAACACGGTTATTAAATCCGCGGCTGTTTTCTTGCGGCCGGCTTCCAGCGCGCCTGACTTGAACCCCCGCCTGTGCGTCCGACGGACCACGTTGCACATCAAACCCCGCTCCCTCCACGTCGCCGCGCACGTGTCCACAATTTGCTTGCACCGCGCGTCGTCGCTGTCGTCCAGCACCTGAATCTCCAACAGATCTCGCGGCCAGCGTAGCAAACACGCGGCGTCGATGACCCTGCGAGCTACGGAAGGGTCGTTGTACATCGGCAGCTGTACGCACACGTACGGAAGCTCGTCCGGTAACGGACGCGCTGTGCGTCGACCCCCGGGGTGTTGATACTCCCCCGCGACCAACCTTCGCGTCTCCATGTCGTCATCTTCGAAAGCCTCCTCGGACGTGGTGAACCCGCACATCTTGCCGAACCACCGGACCGCGATGGATGCACGCTCGAACACCCCCAGAATGGCGTACATCCACAGCACGACAAGAGGAAGATGCATCACGATGAGAATAGCCCATTGCTTCTTTGAGATACCCACCGTGGATGAGCTCAAGGAATCGTCCTCCATATCGAAACCATCGTACGCTTCGGCGAAATTGTGTGGCACTGGCACACCCGCAGCGACCAGCTCGTCCATGGAAAAATCTCCCAAACCTTCCCCTGCTGTCGATTGTTCAGTCATCACGGTGCTATCTTCGCCCCAACCCGAGGCGAGGTTATCCTCGGCCATCGCGGACGCCTCCTGTTCTGCCCGCCCGCGGCCCAACAATGAATTCAGAATTGTGCCGTCTTCCGAGAAAAGAGCGGTGGATTTTGCGTGTTTTTTTTCGTTCGACTCTTTAGTCACAGACCGTCGAAAGTGTCATATAAACGAAAAACAAGGAGTAGTCACTAAACACCCGCGTCTCGCCATTGCGCGTGTCGCGCGGCCGACTGCGTCGATCCCGCCGCGACGATGGCGCGCTCAAAACGCACGGTGCTATTAGCACTCGTCGCCTTGTCAGGTGCGACTCCCGTTCCTCTCTTCGCTTCTCGTTTTCGCGCGATCTTCGCCCCCGCCTCAATGGCTTTCTTGTTTTTCTCGTCCACACGACGCTTGGAGCGCGTATCTGACCTCCCCCTCCCACGCTCCGCAGGCGCATCGACCGCACTGGGCGAGGATATCATGGGCGGTTTCGGTAACCGCCATCGCGCGTCCGAGGTGGACATTCCGGACGCACCGGACACGTGGGCGCAGTGCCCTGATTACGAATGCGTGCCTTGCACGGGATACAAGCCAAGAGACGTGTGCCCGCACAACAACTTCACTGGGGTGCACGACATAATCTGCGGGTACAAATACGAGCTGTGCGAGCAGCTTCGCTTGGAGCACAGGGCGTGCCGCAAAGCGCGTGGGCGGATGTGCAAGCCCGTGGGCAAGAAAACACGCACGGTGTGCACCAGGGAGGTGAGCAGGGAGTGGGGCGAGAAGTGCGCCGGAGATGCTGCGAAGATCGACTCTGGCCTCGCGGATCTTCGAGACCAGCTCGCCGCGCTGAAGAAACTGCAGAGAAGCATGGACAATGGCGGGGACGACTGCGGGTGTGCAGCACCCTCTGCGACTGAACCAGTCACCGCGGACTCGTTCACGTGCGGGTCGGACGGAGAGGTGACGCTGAAGTCTGATTCGGACGGGGGCGGGTGGTTCGGATCGGGCAAGACGCAGAAACAAAAACGCGAAGAACGCAGAAGGGCGCGGGCCGGGAAGAAGAACAAACTCTCGGACGTGCAATCCTCTCTGTCGAAAATCAGAGACACCGCGAGCGAGCTTCTTGGAGACGACGGAGGGGTGTCCTCCGCGGACTTGACAGTGGACCTTGGAGGCCTCACCGCCGCTATGGATGAGCTCGAGGATTCAATCGCGGCGCTCGAAGAGTTGATCGCCAAGCTGGAGGCGAAGCGGAAACAAAACGCAAAGCTGTGCGACCCCGACAGACAAGATGCTGGGATGCAAAAGAACGTGTTGAATCACTGCCACGAAGTCGAGGAGAACGACAAGATGTTCGAAAGACACGAAGAGAAGTGCGCGCGGCGAACCGCGGAGGCGCTGGCGCAAAGCGCGAAGCTTCAAGCGCTTATTGACGAATCGAGGAGGAGGCTGAGTTTATTAAACGGCCTCGACGACGTGAACGACGGGGTAACCTCCGCGTACACGGACATCAACCTCACCGCCCCCGCGTTTGCGATTCTTGGCACATCGTTCATCGACCCCGAGTTTTCCTCGAAAACGCGCAACATGATGGAAAGCATGTTGGTCAACGAAACCTCGCTGTGCGCCGAGGTGTTACCTACGTTGCAGTTTTCGATTCAGGGCTTAGGGATTTCAAAGGAAGAGGTGTGGTGCCCCTCACCAACGGGGACGTTCATCGGGGGCCGTGATTTGCCTGACTGGGCCCCGCACTTTCTGGTGGGGGTGGGTCTCGTCATAGGGCTGTTGATTAGCGCATTCGCGAAGCTCACGCCGCTTATATACGAGTGGATGTGCGAACACCCGCTGGCGTGTCTCATGGGCGCCGTAGCGGTGCTCGCGGGGAAGTTCACGAGCTAGATGTCCCGGGAAGGGCGATAAGCGTGACTCTAGTGCCGAAACGAATCTATCACCGCTGCTACATAAGAATAGGTCACTTGTAAGAACACTCGATACGACATGAAATGATTAGGTGAAAACGCACTGGGATAACTAACACGTGGGAAGAAGTAGCTAACTCAAAAAAATGAGTCAGGTATCAATCTCAAGGTGTTAAAAGGCTAGAAACTAGCCCCCCTAGTGTTCGATGTTCGAGTGACAAAAAGATAAGGTGATGCGTGTCGTTTCGTATTTCAAAATCATGCACATTCTGTATATTACGCCACGGGCGCTCTGAGCTTTGCGTCTTCGTCCGCGGTGGTGGTCTGCACAATCAGGGGCGGGAACGCGAACATCATATTGGGCATCGCGGGTTGGCCTGGCTTGAGCATCGTGCCGGGTTGTCCGGGCGCTCCAGAACCAGGGTGTTGCTGGTACGGCCCCGCTATCATCGGGCTCGCAAACGGCATGGAGGACATAAAGCACGCCAGTTGGTGTTCCAGCTTGTGTTTGTCCTGCAAGATGCTTTCCCGTTCTTTCGTCAGCGCAGAGTTGTTCTCGGTGACTTCTCTCAGGGAATCTGATTTTTGCTGCAGCTGCGTTCGCAACGCTTTGATCACCTTCGCCGCCTCGGTGACGATGGTCGCCTTATCTGTTTTCAGCGCCTCTGTCGACCCCGGCTCGAGCAACACACTGAGACCCATGAAGTGGTCGTTCAGCGCATCCCGGCGTCGCTTTTCGCGTTGGCTCTTTTTCATCTTCCCGTTCGACCCGTTTTCGGGAAAACCGGTGGGGTTTTGTGCCTCGCGTCCGCGTTTCTTGCTACCCACGTCGCTGGAAGAAACACCACATTCTATCACGTCCACGGCTCCAACCTCGCCTTGCGCCTCCAGCGTGAAGAACACCTCATCCTTCAACACCAAATCGTCCACCACCTCCATCCCCGGGATCGCCTCGCCGTCCATCACGTCGAAGATATCCGCGAGCCAGTCACCAGACCCGTCCGCTTTCACGAGCGGTGAAGGAACCGTCGCGCTCATCTCGCTCTCCTGTCTAACGTCACCCCTAAAAAATAAGACCCAACCGGGCGATCACGTCGCGTCACCGACGTCGCAGGAAAGGCAAACGTCCGCCTCACGACCCGTAGCTTGACTTCCTCCGCGCCGAACTCCGGGGCCGCAGTGCGCAAACCGACCTTGCGCCGCGCGCTCGGTGAAGTGGGCGATGCAAGGGCAACCCTAGAAATTGCCATACTGGCGATAAACTCAAAAGAATCTCCAAAAGACGGAGATTGGTCGGGAATTGACGACTTATAACTCGAGATCCGTTATATGTCGAAATCGGTGGGTCATAACTCTCCGATCATTTTTCATGGCGTGTGTCCTCTTCGCTTTGGATGGTATCGGCCAAAAAATTGCTTCGAATCACATCGAGGTGGTTTGTGTTCCGATGGTTCGTTTTGGAGTTGGCACGATCTGGCGCGCCTCTCGTGGGGCGTCTGCTCACAGCCGCCTCTCGAGCGTCATGGCGGACGATCGCGCGCAGAAGGCGCTCGTGAAGCGTTTGAACCTGTGTTTGAAGCGCCCCGAGAACTTGGTATGCGCGGACTGCCCGATGCGGCTACCTCGTTGGGCCAGTGTCAACCTCGGCATCTTCATCTGCACCAACTGCAGCGGCATACACCGGAGCTTGGGCGTGCACATTTCGTTCGTGCGATCCACGCAGCTTGACCGGTGGAGCGACGAACAAGTTGTGAAGCTGGAGCGTATGGGAAACAACAGGGCGAACGCGTACTGGGAAGCGAACCTTCCCAAGAGCGCGAAACCGATGAGCAGCGACCTCCCAGTGGTGGACAAGTTTATACGAAAAAAATACGAACGCAAAGAGTTTGTTGACCGAAACGCGGCGGGCCCGGTTCCCGGGGATGGGAACGGCGATGGCGCTGCTGCTGCGCCTCAACAACATGCCCCAGCGCAGTTCGCGGTTCCCGCTGTGGCTCCAGCGCCCGCGGCCGCACCTCAAAACGGGGGACTTTTCGATATGCTCGACGTTTCCGCGCCCGTCGCAGCTCCAGCGGCGCCCGTCGACGACGGCTTCGGCGCGTTCGCCTCCGCGGCAGTCACGCCAGCGCCCACGAACGGTAACTTCGCTGATTTCGGCACCAGTGTACCAACGCAAGCGGCTGTGCCTGCCTCAACGAATTGGAACTTCGCGGCGTTTGGCGCGGAACAAGCGGCGCCGGCGCCGGCGCCTGCGCCCGCCGTCGACGAAGGCTGGGGCGCCTTCTCCGACGCGCCCGCGGCTCCCGCTGCGCAGCCTGAGATATCGAAAAACGACATATTGAGTATGTTCGACACTCCGCCCTCCGGAATGGGTGGGGGGATGATGGGAGGAGTGGGCATGATGCCTCAACAAGGCATGTCGATGGGCGGTCAAGTACCGCAGCAACAAAACTTTGGCGTGCAGCTGGGGATGGGCATGCCGCAGGGGATGGGCATGCCTGGAATGCAGGGTGGGATGCAGGGAGGGCAAGACATGAATGGTTTCCAGCAACGGCCGGGAATGAACCCTCAACAAGTTCAGCAACAGATGATGATGCAGCAACAAGGCGTGCAAGGCGGCATGCAAGGAATGCCTGGGATGATGGGCGGAGGGATGCAGGGGATGCAAGGGATGCGAGGGATGATGCCTACGCAGCAGTTCGGGATGCAAATGGGGAACGGGGGGATGCAGATGGGAGGAAACCCGAGAATGATGCCGCAAATGGAAGGCGGAGGGCTCGACGACGGGTTGTTCTCCGGCGGTGGCGCTGCGGTGCAGAAAGAACCGGAAAAACCAAAAACGCAACACCACCCCGCGTTCGATCAGTTTGGGCTGTGATAGCTATGTGAGTATCGTATCGTATCGCTTTGCGTTGTATTAAAATCGTACACCAAACAACCGTGCGTGTATTAATTCGTTTATTATCATCCGGACGTCGTCGGCTACGCTTTGTTGGACGTCTGCTGCGCCCTCAACCGAGCTTGTCGCGCGCGTTCCTTCGCCTCCTCCTCCGCCAATCGCCGTGCTTCATCTTCCGCCTCCGCGATCGCCGCGCGTTCCTCTTCCTCCGCCTCCCACTCCTCGATCTGGTCCTTCAGCTTGAGTAACCCGAAGATCCCGAGCAAAATGCCGGCGACCAAACCGATGAGCTTGCCGGGCCCGGACTTTTTGTCCTTGATGTGGTGCACCTTCAGCATCGCGACCAGTTTCGCGGGCATCGCACCGGACATCTCCTCGAGTTTCTCACCGTTCCTGTAAAGTTGGTACGTGGGTAACGCTTTGACATTCGCCTTCTCCGCCACCGACCGGAGCGCTTCCATGTCGACGCGCACGAAGTGCACCTTTTTGTACTCTGGGGATTTGGCCAAAGTGTTGAGGTACGGCGCCATGTTTTTGGACGATGTGGACCAACCCGCGACGAATTCCACCAGCACTAAGTCTTTCTCCCCCGCTTTTCTGAAAACCTTCGCGTACTCCTCCTCGGTGTGACACGTCGCGATGCGGCTGAACGCCATCATCTTACGAGCGCTGCCCGCCCGTCGTCGGACCGCCATCTTTTGACGTCGTTAATTTATCCGATCGTCGTGCTTTTTGCTTTCAATCTGGTTATCGAGAATCAGATAACGGAGGCGAGTGTACACGAGGGCGATGCGAGTGTTTCGTGGAGATTGTCCGCGCGTGTACTTCCACGACAAGTCCAAACGATCGTTCGTTCACGTGGAATGCGTCGGTGGTTCTGGCGGTGCAAGGGGAAGGAGGTGGATAACGAGAGACAGATTTCCACAGCCAGCCGCAAACCCTGTGATCTCCAGCTGATTCAGCAGCTTTTTTGACTGCAAAAGCCACAATAAAGCGAGGTTTACGTTCCACCCGACGCCCTTTTACGCCGGCGTGGGCACGCCGAACACCTACGAACAACCTCCGCGTCTACTCGAACGACCTTACGCGTTCGTCGAGCAAGTGACAGAGCGAAGCCCGTGCGCGTGACGATCCGCGTTTCGCGTTAACAGGAGGACAAACTTCTTTTTTCTCTGCCCACCGTCTCTCCAACATGAGCGATGCTGGATACTCGACAGACGAAGATGCTCACATCGGAGGCGATGCCGATCCCGTGATGGACCCCACCCTGAACGTGGACGTCGGATCTGGTCTGACGGTACGTTAAACACGAGATTCACCGAGCCAAGGCTTCGTTTCCTTTGCGATCGACCCGGGACGCAGAAATATTCCGCCCCGCTTTCCCCGCCGACCGCCCGTCGCCCCAGATCGATCGCCTGTCCTGACCGTGCTTCTCCCGCCTCTCCCGCCTTTCCCCGCCCCCCAAAACAGAGCCACGATTGGGCAGATATCGACAACTCTGACCTCGTCGCGAAGGTTCGCGGCAGCGCTGGTTTCCGTATCATGCGTGAGATCCAACCATGGGACGGCGCCCTCGATGCCCCCCCCGCGTTGCACGCGAAAAAGGTGTTTGAGTTTTTCTACGTCCAGCGCAAAGAGGCGGATATGTGGAAAACGTTAGCGAAGGAGTGCTTCCCGGAGATGTACGAAGAAGCGAGTAACGACAAGGCGGAGAAGAAACGTTTGCAGTCGTTGTGGGCGCAAGCCGTGCTTGATGAAATCAAAGCCATGCGCGACTACGGGAAACTCACCCTGCGTTGGATCACGGCGGTTGTTGAAGCGCAAGCGTCGGATCACCTTTTCCTGCGCAGAGAAGCCCTGAAGCACGGCCCCGGGTCCATGGAAGAGAAAGCCGCGAAGATCGTGTGGGACCAAACCTCGAACAGGATCAAGGACCAGGTGTTTGAAGCGATGCACCACTGGACGAACAAAGGCGGCGCGCAATCCGGCGGCACGGCGCGCATGTACAAGCACCAGCACGAGCTTTTAGAAGAGCTGGATAAGCACTACGAAGCAAACGCGCAGGCGGCGGAGAAGGAAACGAAACCGCCCCTGCCTCTTCACGTCATTCTTTCCACCCCCACCGGGTCCGGTAAAACCTTCACCGCGCTGATGGTGCACCTGCGTCTGTTAAAGGAGAAGCACCCCAACGTCATCTTGCTGTACTCGGTGCCGACGAAGCAAGTCCTGAAGCGCGTCGGGCAGGAATGCGAAGCGCACGCGGCGCCGTACTGGACCGCTGCGAGGGACCACTCCGGGGACGGTACGTTGCACCAAGTGCGTCGTCCGTACTCCATTCGCGACAAAGCGCGTAACCGCAAGGCGATGCGCGCGAAAGCGGCGATCGGCGAGAAGCTCAGCGCCGGCTCAGGCACGGTTGAGCAGCAGCTGGAATACGCCGCGGACGTGGGTTACAAGCTGAAAGATCGCGGCGCGGGTAAGCCTGATATCATCATCGCCGATCTCAACACCACCGCATCGCTTCTGAAAGCGGCGAACAACGCCCCGGAAGGGAGCTTCTACCACAAGAGCAACCTGTTGTTGTATTTCGATGAGCCAAACATGGGCATCCACCTCGATCCCAACGTGCTCGGGGTGGTGTCCACGATCCAGTCGAACATGCCAATTGCCGCGGTACTCGCTTCGGCGACGCTCGGCCCGTGGGAGGGCCTGGAGCAGTGGTGGCGCGGCCCCGTTCCCGCACGGCAGATCACGATCTCACTGGAGCCGTACGACCTGCCCATGTCCACGCTGAACGTGTGGTCCGAGGGGAAGAACTCGTTAGCTCCGATCTCGCCGCTCGGCATCTTCGACAACTACGTCGAGTTCCAAAGGATCATGCAGGACGTTCGGTTGCCCACGCTTTTGCTGCGTCATCTGACGAGCCGCCAGGGCAACGATCTGCTTGGCATCAAAGGACCGGGCGGTGATTGGAACAAAATCCAGGGTGACGTTAAGTCGTTGCGTCTCACCGTGGAACCCATCTTCAAAGGTTTGTCGTACGACGACTTCACGCGCCTGAAGAAGGAATGGGCGACGGGCGAGGGCGCGCCGATCAAGATGGACGGCCTGCGCAGCGCGCTGTCCAAGGAAGGCGTCACGATGGTGGGCTGCATCGACCCGAGAAAGGTTGCCATGATTCTCGCCGGGTACCTCGACCGCGAAGAGTGGACCAAGGATGTGCACAAGCTGAATAACAAGCTGAAGGAAGCGGAGCGCATCATGAAGGAGTCGGCGAAGGCAGAGAAACGGAAGAAGAAGGACGAAGAGGAAGAGGCGCAGATGGGCGACGACACCGAGGGACAAATCGGTCTCATCACCCTGCGCCCTATGCTGAAAGTTTCCGTCGCCGAGGCGCTTGATTCAGACATCGATACGCTCGTCATGCTGTCCAAGGGTATCGCGTACGCGTGCGGCTCAGGCACTGACCCGATGGTCAAGCGCTTGTACAACCAAGCGTTGCTCACCGTGCCGGATTCCCTGAAAGGACGAGCGCCTCCGCTCAACGTGCTCGTGGTGGACTACTCCTCAATCTACGGTACCGATTGTCCCGCGGTGGATACTTTGCTTCTTCAAGAAGACCTCGGGCGTCTGTTGGCGTGGGAGGATCTCCAGCAGTTTCTCGGTCGTCTGCGTCGCGACGGCACGGCTATCTTCTACTCCACGAAGACCTTGCGCCGCGCGGCGCTCGGGCCCGGCGCCGAAGCGGAGGCGGACAAAGAGCAGACGGAGTACCAGCGAGAGGTGGAGATTGCGATGCTGGGCTTCCAGGATAAATCCAGAGACGAGAATGCGGAAGTGGCGGCGTTGATTACGCTGGCGGAGTCCAAAGGACGTTCCGCGAGCGAAACCGCGGGGTTCGCGACGACCGCCGTGCTTTCCTTCACGCTCCCCGCGCCCTCCGGGCTTCCCGCGGGGCTCGCGTCGCCACACCCCGCGGAGGTCACGGGTACGGACAAGGATCTCCTCGCCTCGCTTAGTAAGCACCTCAAAACAAACGGGCCGCTTCTGGAGGTTCTTCTCAAGAAACGCGCGGACCAGGTCAAGGCTATTGATAAGGTTGAAGCCCTGGCGTTATCCGCGAGCCCGTTTGTGAACCGAACGGGCGGCGTTCGCTTTTTGGGCGCCGCCGCCAAGACGCTCAAGCTTTTGTACGACGCGGACGTGTTGTCCGAAGAGGCGGTGATCGCGTGGGGGCAAGCCAAGGGAGCCGCGGCGAACCTGGACCCCGATCTGGACGTGCGCTTCCTGGAAAAGGTAAAGCCGTTCATTGACTGGCTGGAGGAAGATTCGGAGAGCGAGGAGGAGAGCGACGAAGAGTAAAGCGTCAGCGAGAGGGTTGCCAAAATATTCATGCGAAAAATGTTATTTCGACCTCTCGCCTCCTTGCTTCCTAATCCAGGTTCAAATCTTCTTCTTCTCCTCTTCCAGCCGCCACCCTCGGGATTTGGTGTTGAGTCTTCCGAGAAAACCTCGTTGACGATCCTTGATTTGCGTCCCTCGTGGTCTTGGACGAATCGAGAAGCTTTTGGCGACTCTTGAAGCTTTTGGCACACGCTGGGCCCCAGACCGCAGAGTGCGTATCGCTTACTCCGTGCGACACGTACTCGCGGAAAAGTTATTGGTGAGGTATCCACGGTGTTGTATCGGTACTACGACGCGCCTACCATGCGCGGCGGACCGCAAAACTACGCCCCCCCTCCGGGCGGGGGCGACCCTGCTATGATAGCGGGCTGGGATATGAACACAGCCGGCTTCTTCGCGGAGGCGGACTTACTCGGTGCGTCTAACAAGATCCAGCACCTCCACCTCCCTACCTCTGCGTCCCTTCCTCTCGTGTACTCGTCCGACCCTCACGAGGCCGCCCTGAAGCACGCGACAGAGGCCGCCCTGAAGCACGCGTACCCTTTTTCTTTCCCGCCCTTTTCCTGCTTATATTTGCCAAACGAGGGGCGGTTCTAACCTCGTGACTCCTTTCGCCATGCGCCTCTACAGATCTCGGCCTCGACGACATGTCCCAACCAGGACTTAACACCAACGGAGGAGTTCACAACACGATCCCGGTGGTGAAAGAAGAAGATCCCACAACCTCCCAAGACCACATCTTGCAGGGCAGCCTCCAAGCCCGCCACGAGCCTCCCCAGACTCGTTCGCACGCCGCCCTCAACGCCGAGGACAACGCTCGCATCGCATGCGCCACTGCTGCAGCCGTCAATGGAGCTATCACAGACGGAAGCGGTTTCGTACTGGTCGATAACAAAGTCGGTATCCTCAAATCGAGTGTCGTCAAGCCTCCCGCGGCTGCCCCTGCGAAGCGCACGCGGGCGAGTCTAGCCAAGCCAAAGCCGCCGACGGCGAACAAGCGAGCCAAAACCGGCGGCGTCAACGGCAAGGCCCCCGCGGTAGCTTCCAAAGCGGTTTGTGACAACCACCACAGCAGCGGCAGTGCTACGAGCAAGCCACTTGTTCCCGGGGAGGTCAACGAGCTGGGGAACATTCACAACCTGCAATCCGCGGTTGCGGTGGTGCCGAACCCAGGCCTGGAGTTGGCTCCAATTGGCGAAAAGCAACGTTCGAGCCAGTACCGCGGCGTTACGAAGCACAA
>TARA_B110000977_G_scaffold194947_1_pt1 | contig 12485 bp, 9 predicted proteins | sample TARA_B110000977 | Tara Oceans TARA_B110000977 (sample SAMEA4397798) | marine metagenome | biome: Polar Biome; feature: [SRF] surface water layer (ENVO:00010504); material: water (ENVO:00002006), including particulate matter (ENVO:01000060) such as... | depth 5 m | reverse complement strand
GTGTGTCTGTGGAGGTACGTGAGATGCGTTTCGCCATCACCGTCACCGTGAACGCCGAAAGGAAACGCGTTTGGCAGAAAGATGGGCGGCGGCGGCGGCGGAGGTCTCGATGCCCGACACGGTACGCACCTAAGTAGTCCTCGCCCAGCTGGCACAAACCGCCGCGTCCAGTAGCGGTGGTCCTGTTGCGTAGAAGGGATGGGTGAGACGAGGATAGGGAAGGCGGGGAGGTCAGTGATGCGCGTGGGTTGCGGTGGCATGGAGAAGCATTAGGGAGCGCCGACCAATCTCGGTCGTCGGCACCGATGTGGGGACGCACTTGTACGCTTTGAGCTGCATGCCCGTTCTTACGTCCCACGCTTGGACGGGTCCGTCCGCGCTGCTAGCACCCAACACGACCTCATCGAGGAAATCTGAAACCGCCGCCATCGCAGGAGGGACCAGGCGCGCGCGCCTCTCGTTGTGGTTGTCGAACGAGGGTGACTTTTCATTTGTGAGCGCCGCTGAACCAACTTTTGGCCTCGAAACGTTAAGGTGACTCAATTTGTCAGAATTTTGCTGGAGACTAAAAGAACTGGTGATATCATGTGTGAGCAGTTCATTAATACATTCGTTTCTCTCCTCCTTCTCTTCCTATGTCCTTCGCCAAGAACATTAATCTGCACATTGCTCCATCATCGCATGGATCGAGTCACCGTCCTCCATTTCCAAATCCCTCGGGGTCTGCGTCGGATTGATTCGCGTGCCGTTGAACGAAAAGCGAACGGCGTCGGGCGCCAATGCCTTCCGGCGCTGCAAAACGCGTTGAAAACCTTGTCGAACTTTGTGCTGTATAGCACGTTGAATTGCACCAACGCATTATCCTGGTCCCTCACCGTGATGCCAAGCGTGCCGGATTCGGCTGTACGACACACGAAACGTTGTCGTACAGCCGCCGGCGCCACCTGTCTCTCCGTCGCCGGCTCCTTGCGTTTGCTTGACGCGGCGGCGGGAGGACGGTTCACCGATCGTTGCGTCTGCTCAAACGCGTCGTTCTGCGCTTTGGCTGACTTCCGAGGGTGCATCTGCGCAAGTTTCGGAGGCGTCGCGGGGGAGATGATTGCATCCTCGCGTGCCTTCATGCGGTACACCAGCGCGTGGCGTGGCACGCTTCTGAGCTCGACCGCGTGCGTAGTAGCCACGATTTCGCCGCCCAAAGCGTGCTGCAGGGTTTGGCCGGGGATCACAGCCACTTTGTTGGGTCCGAGCCCAACTTCGAGCCACCCCGAGCCGTCAGGACGACGCACACTCAGGCCCTCCTTCCTATCAGAGTAGATCAGGGTGAGTATGCTCCGATCAACGTGCGCCTCGGCGCCTTTGTCGTGTCCCGGCAACGCGGCGGCGTCGTAACACACCGCCATTATTTCGCTGGCGCCTTTCGCGTCGCGAGGAAGGGGAGCCTCGTCCAGTAAGTCATCGAGCGCGGTGCTTTTGAACCCTAACGACCTGCACATGTCCTCCAGCGTGTCCCGTGCCATGTCATCAAATACACCACATGCTGGGTCCAAAAAGGATCCGGGGAAGTTGCGGGGGCACGTGATGAATTGTTTGCGGATTCTGGGTCCGAGTGCAATATCAGTCAATGTGTGTCCAGTAGAGGCGCCCTGTTCCATACTTTTTGCGAACGTCTCGAGAGCGAATCGCTCTCGCGCTCTCATGATGTTGCAAGTATCGACGACGAGGACGCCGTCTCGGCGAAGCGAAGTCGCGCACTTCTCCATGGCCAAATCAAATCTTTCAGTCGCAATGCCGTTTTCGCGGTGAGGACACGGATACAGGTGCGAATACACTCGGTCTTCATGGACCTCGATTCTTGACGTCTCGGGAGCGTCAACAGGGACGACGTCCTATTCAACGCTGGTGCCAGTTTCAGGCTCTCGAGCCGCAGCCTTGGGCGGGCGAGCTTCGTCGTCCGATTCGAAAGTCAAGTTGTGTTTCGCACGGCTGCCAACTCGCCAGGGTTAACATCGCTCGTCTCGGGCGAAACAGCTGGCGAAACAGCGGCAAATCCAGGCTGTACTTTGCCTTCTCGTCATCGGACATCCCGCGCGAAATCAAACAGAGTTTCTTGCCGACATCCCCGAAAGTCAAAATGGGATCTTCCGTAACAATCTTGGGTCTCATTGTCATGCAGAAGTTCATGTAAGGGCCGGGTAAGCGTTTCCCTTTTCCAGCCCTGTTGTTGGTTTGGCGTATGGCTTTGGAATGAGAAACAAGGGCGGCAATCTCTGCTTCAGTCGGGTTCGCGTATGGAGGCGTGCGAGTGGCAGCCTCAGCGGACATAACATGGGAAGTGTCCGCTGCGGCGGGAGCAGGAGGCGCAGGCTTGGCCGCGGTCGCGACGGCGACGTCGGGACTCGCTTTGTCGGGACTCGATTGAGATCCTTTCTTCGTTGCTTTGGCCGAAGTTGCGACAGCCTTGGCTTTCGGGGTCTTCACCTTAGGGGTCTTGGAGTTCAAGGCGGCTTTCGAGGTCTTGGCCTTGGTCGTCGGGGCTTTCTTGGCGACACTAACCTTAGCTCCCTTGGGCTTCTTCTTGGCGGCACTCGCGGGCTTCCCCTTCTTGGCCTTGGGCTCTTCTTCTTCTTTCGGGGCACCCCATGGCGAGGAAAGCACGAGTCGCGACGCGAAGGACATGAACCGCGCGGGGGAGAACACCCCATGCCCACGGCGGTGGTACCCGCGGGCACCGGCCGATGCACATCGGCTGAGGCCATCGGAATCACACGCACAGCGGTCGTGCGACGCGTTGTGGGGGATTGCGATTGAGAGGTGAGATCTCCTCCCGCCATTTCCGACACCTTGAAAAGCAACATCGCGTTTCGAGAGCTTGAAATGTCAAGTTCCTCTGTTCGGGAGACGAGTAGATCTTTAGGACACCGTGGCACATTGCATCGACGCCATTTCTTGAGTCGTAAACCGTAGCATGCGAAGGGACGCGGGAAATCAATTTCAGACGCTCCTTTCGCGCCAAAAAGAGAAAACAAAACCGACCCGTCCAAGCTCCCGCGGTCATTCCGACGCGTGCCACGTGTGCCACGACCTGTCACAGGTCGAGCACCAGCCGCGCTTCACTCTCAACGCGTGTGCGTACGCACGCACGCCCGTTCGCCCGGGTTCAAGGTACGTCGCAGTTCGCGTCCACGCCCGTCTCCGTCGCGGATGACTTTTCAATAATTTCGCGGGGCGCGGAGGGGAAAGTCTCAACAACGGCAGGATTGAACACCGGTCTTCCGTCCCCACAGTCACTGTCCGATCACCGCGGCGCGTTTCTTTTTTCGTGTTGTGTGCTATACGGCACAGTCACACGACGTACCAGCTCGCGTTGTGTCACGTAGGTCGCGTCACCCGCGTGGCCCGCCCCGAGACCACGCTCTACATTTTTCTAGAAGCAAGCGACGCGTACGCGGAATTCTCAGACTAGAAGCAAGTGAAAATTCTTTTGAGTTGCACTTCATTCACTTCAGTCGGGCTAACCTCTGTCCTGTCCATCGATCCCCCTTATATACAGTTCTTACGACTCTGTGCTTCGTGCTGACCGAGTAGAACACGCACACTCGCTTTCTGTGCGGGGATGATGCTGGGCAGTTCCCCCACCGTGACGGATGGGATGCTGGCGCGGGGCGGTTTCGCGGCGAGGCCGAGCCTGCAAAGCACGGTGTCCCCCCCCGCTGCCCGCGGCTTCCACGTGCTGTCCTCGTCTCCCTCTGAAAATGGAGGCGGTTTCGGAGGCACGCCCGGATCACACTCGCACAGTGGGTCGTTTAAAAACAGACCTCGTCTTGGTTCAGGGTTGACATCCGCGTCGCCCGTGCTGTCCCCGACGGTGACCGGTTTTAATTTGGAAGCGTCCTCTTCCATTGGGTCTGGCGTCTCCACGCGCGTCGCGACGAAAGTCTCGGCGCTGCGCTTATCTCCAGGAGCTGCGGCGAGCGAAACGGCTAGGGCCTCTAGTGCCACCACATCCGCGGTGGCGACTACCGCAAACGACCAAGGAGTGACTCAGAAACAAACCCTGCAAGCCCCCGCGTCTCCGGGAGGGTTGACCCGTGGGTTGTCCGCGATGCGCGATGCGCTCGAAGCGGCGGCGGAGAGCCCGTCGGTTTCCCCGACTGCCTCGAAGCCTCCGCTGTACGGTAAATCGCCCACGAAATCACTGGAAAGGGGGTCAACTCGCTTCGACGAGTCCGTTGACGACACCGTGGAGTATTACTCGACTCGCCTCGCGCCGCTGCCTGACTTGACGAGCGAAGTGCGCCAAGTATTTGACACCGCGTACGCCATGCACCCCTCTGCGTTTGGCGACGACGAAGCCTTCGACGCCTTCCACCTCTGCGCCTCTGCGCTGAAGGGCATGGATGCTAATGTGCTCACGCGATCCATCACTACGGCAAGCACCCTCGCCGAACTCGGCATGCGCTCCGACGTCATCGCCGCTTCCATTCTGCACAGTGCGCTTGACGCCGGCGTGGTTGACGAAAGGGAAGCGCGGGCGCGGTGCGGAGCTGAAGTCACGGCTATGGCCAAAGACGCGGCGCGTTTATCCCGGATTTCGGATCTCTCTAGAGCATCTGCGGGTGAAGCGCCCTTGTCCGACGACGAGCGACAGAAGTTCAGAGCCATGCTCATCGCCATGACTGACGCGCGCGTCGTGGTTATGAAGCTTGCCGAGCGCGTCGTGGAGCTGGAAGATTCCGATTACTTTTCCAAGCTATCGAGCGAAGCGCAAACGCAAATCACGGATGAGACGTTGGCGACGTACGTCCCCCTAGCTTCGCGGTTAGGCACGTGGTCCCTGAAAGCGCGGCTGGAAGACGCGCGGTTCGCGCGGGTATCACCGACGACGCACGAAGAGCTGAAGCAAGAGCTGGAGCGCGACGGGCGCCGCGCGTCGGTTTCCGCCGCGGTGGGTGACATTAAAAACGCGCTTCAAAACTCAAACGTGGCGAGCGAGAAGGTATACGGCCGCCCCAAATCGGTTTTCGGGGTGTACCGCAAGATGCAGGAGAAGGGGCGGAAGGATTTGAGGGACGTACATGACGTGCGGGCGGTGCGGGTCATCGTGAACGACGAACGCGCGTGCTACGAAGCTCTGGACGCCGTGTTAGCCACGAAGGGCTACAGTGAAGTCGCGGGCCGCACCAAGGATTACGTGCAGCACGCCAAGTGCAACGGGTACCGCTCTTTACACTGCGTCGTGGTGGATGCTCACGGCCAGTCGTGTGAAGTACAGATCCGCACCCCCGAGATGCACCAAGCCGCGGAGTACGGCATCGCGTCGCACTGGCGGTACAAGGAGGGTACCGCGACGCCAAACGCGCACGCCATCGACGAGCAAGTAAAGTGGGCGCGGTTCGCGCTTTCGTGGCAGGGAAGGTTGGCGTACGATTTGGAGAAGGAGCGGAAACGAGGCCAGTTTGTAGCTGATGGGGCGTCCATGGATGATGATGAACTCAACTCACTCAACTCGCACGAGTTGTGCCAGGTTGTGCCGTGTCCGTGTCCGTTCCCCGCGCACGCATCGGACTGCCACAACCACGAGGACAACCTTTCCTTCGGCGCGGGGGGGGCGCACGTCGCCGAGGGGTTTGATTACAACTTGGTCTCCGCGGACTCGGCGAGTTTCGGGTCGCAACCTATGGACGGGTTGATGGGCATGACACGGATCGAGAGCGATGTGTACAAAGGTCACACGCACACGAGCCACAGCAACTTGGTGACTATCGTCGCGGTTGTTGACGGTCGCATGCGCGTAGTCGACGTCCCCCGAGGGTCGCGCCTCAGCGACATCGACGTGTTGAGCCTCGGCGATAAAAACGACCCGCGAGCGGCTGATTTCTTCACTGTGAAGTCCATCGTGGTGAACCGGGAGCCCGTGCCACACGGCGCGGAGGTTGCCGTGACCCTACGAACGGGTGACTTGATTGAGGTTGCGCGCGAAAACTTGAACGGCAACGGATCGCCGAGGGAGAACGTCGCCGCGTTTGGCGCTGCCGCTGCGGAGGAGCAAAGGCGCAGACAGTGGGCATCCGACGTCACCCTGGTATCCGCGAACAACGTCATCTCACGCAACGGCTTCGCGCCGTGAATTGTATTTTTAGTGTATTTTAGATAGCCTGAAGGTCCGGGCGAGTGTTGTATTCGATTGTATTTTGACCTTGATGTGATTAGAGTTTGATTCGCTTGCTTCATAATTTCGCATCACAACACGTTTCTCCCCCTCAATCACAGTCTCCCCACCGCTTTGTAGTGTACGACCGATGAGTTGCAGATCTCCACGAACTTGACTGGGTCCAGGGACGCGCCTCCGACCAAGAACCCGTCCACGTCTGAGTACTGCGCTAACTCTGCGCAGTTGCTTTCGTTGACAGAGCCACCGTACTGGATTCTGGTGGCTTTTGAAACTTCCTCTGAAACATTCACGGCGAGCCATTCGCGGATCGCGGCGTGCACATCCTGCACCTGGTCCGGCGTCGCCACCTTCCCAGTGCCAATCGCCCAAATCGGTTCGTACGCGATGACGACCTGTGAGCCCCACTGCGCGTGTTCCCGGTCGTCAATCTCATCCGCCACGGCTTGAAGCTGCGCGAAGATCACTTCCAGCGTTTTTTCAGATTCGCGCTCCTCTAACGTTTCGCCTACGCACACGATTACTGACAGGCCGTGGAACCGCGCGTGCGCCACCTTTTTCCCAACCGTGGTGTTGTCCTCGTTTAGCAAGCTCCGTCTTTCGCTGTGGCCGATGATCACCCACGGGATTTGCAAATCCTCCAGCATCTCCGCCGATACCTCGCCCGTGAACGCGCCAGTGTCGGAATCGTAATGGTGGGTCGGGTCATCCAGCGTGTACTCCACCCACGCGTTCTGCGCGGCGACTTTGAACTTCGAATCCAAGGATTCCATAGCCTGGTCGATGTATAGGAAGGGAGGGGCGACCACGACGTCCACTTTGTCCGCGATATCACCCCCGTTCAGCCCCTTGACAAGAGCCTCAACCGAAGCCTTCGTTCCGTTGCACTTCCAGTTCCCGCCCACGATGAACCGGCCATTGCCCTGGGCGACGATGTTCAAACCAGCGGGCCTTGAGGCGACTGGGGCCTGCGCGCGCGCCTTAAGCGCGCGCGCACCGGCCTTGCCGGTGAAGAAAGACGCGTTGATGCGGGCCAGGGATGCCATGACGAAGTGTGGGCGATGGGCGATCGATGACGTAATAAAGGGCTGTTTCGTCACGGAACGAAATGACATCGGAACTAGCGATGGCCACAGACCGTCAATAGATCGTCACCTGGGGGGGGGGCATACCAGATCCCGCGCAGGATGCCAGCTCATCGATTATCCGCATCTGGTGGTTCACGACTCGCCCCTCTCATTTCACACTGTGGGGGCAACACGTGGGCGTGACCCAAACACTTCCCTCGACGCGTTCGGTGTACTCCACGCATCCATCGAAGCCGAAAATGTCCGCTTCTCTCGCTGCGTTCACGCCTGTCGTGGCGCTCCGCGCGCCTCGCCAGGCTCCCCGCCGCGCCACGTCCACGGTGACCCACGCGTCGACTTCACCCTCGGAATCGAAAACCCCGCTGGTGGATGGCCGCCGCGCCATTCTCGGCGCGGCGGTATCGGCGGCGGCGTCGTTCGTGTTGACCCCCGGCCGCGCTGATGCTAAGGATGGCAAGAACGGCGTGTACTGGATCTCCCCCAAGGACGGCGCTACCGTGGACAAGTCATTCACGATCAAAATGGGCGTCAAGGGTTACGAGCTCGCCCCAGCTTCCGAGGGCTTGCAGGAAGGCACCGGGCACCATCACGTCGTTGTGGACGTCCCTAAGGGCTACGTGGAGAAGGGCGAGGCTATTGCGTTTGACGCGACACACCTGCACTACGGCAAAGCACAGAAGGAAGCCGTGGTGGAGCTGGAACCGGGGAAGCACACGCTGACGCTCCAGTTCGCAAACGCCAAGCACGAATCGTACGGGAAAAAGTTCGCAAAGACCATCACGGTCAACGTCGTGTAAATGGGGGTTGGTTTATTGTTATACTATCAGTTATTAATACCTTACTACATAGAAGAAGACCTGTAGACATTTACGGTTACTCCGTTTTTGGTTTCTTGTCCTCCTGCGGTTTAGTATCGCTCGCCGTCGCAATCTCTTTGGCATCCGCGAGCTCGGTGACTTTGGCGACGAGCGTGCCGATTTTCGCGCGCGCCGCGTCAAGCTCCAGCCGCGCCGCTTCGCGCTCCGCCTTAAGGGTTTCACAGTTCGCACTCAGCACTTGTTCCGCCGCGGTCAAAGCGCCGTTCTGCATCCGGAGCTCGGCCTGACGAGCGGAAGCGGCGGACTCCACGTCCTTGACCTTGTCCGCCAACGACACTAACTCTAGCTTTGTTTTTTCAAACTTTTCGGAAACGTCGGTGAGCTGTTTTTTATTTTGAAGTAATTGCCGTCGCGCGGCGGGGGCGTCCATTTTGAGTTTGGCAACCTCTCGGGCTGTGGATTCATCCGCTCTTTGAGCTTCGAACGCGCTAGGTATGGACAGACCAAGACTAATGACAGCGACCCCTGTGAGTCCGAACCGCAGCGGCATCAACCAGCGCGGCATTAGTTTTTTCGCCGCGAATGCACAGTCGGCGCCGAGCGAAGTGAGTAACGTGGCGCCTACACCGACCAGCGCGTAAGGTGTGCTACAAAGCAACGCGGGCCACGCCAGTAACGACGGCACTACACTCCACACGAACCTAGCCGGGCCTGCCAATAATAACGCTTCCTTCGCAGCAGCGGTGGTGGTTGAGGTTATGGCGGTTCCGGCGTTTGCGAATTGCGAACTCGCGAATCCCCAGTGCATGCCACCCAGGAAACTCGCAACAACCGCGCCGTACCTCGCCTGTGCGTCCGCTCTCGTTTCAAGCGGGAACAACGACGTCGGGACGTACTCGCCGAACACCGATGCCAATGGCGTTGCTAGGGCTATAAAGGGAATCGCACCCGCGACGCCCAAGACAAGAGGCGCGTGCATGAACCCAACAGGCGCTTCGGCGAGATGTTCGGCATGAAACCCGGTCGACGATGACAATTGATTCTGGCTGGGCGATGAGGACGACGTGGACGGAGTGCGCGTGGACCGCGCGATACTCGACGCCGCGCGTCGAGCCGCATTGCGCAGGAAACTCATGGCGAATCGCGCGGGCGGTTAAACGTGCGGTCGTGCGTGGGCGTTTGAAGCACACGCGCTGGGACGATCTGCGGTTTTTAACTTCCACCATCTGAGTTTTTTTTCAAAACTAACAAGTGTGCGTATCGAGCGCGCGTCTCAAGCGTTGATGTGGAATTCGTCTGCATGTCTTCTTTACAATCACACTATAGGTCTCTTCTCACGTATCGCTACCCGTACACGTCGTGTGTGCAGCCCTCACCAGCCCAGGTGAGGATGTAACACCGCGCCGGCGTCCCTTAGAATCTGAACGACCGCCGCGTGCCTCCCGTGAGTGACGTTGGAAACAGGTTCCAATGAACAGGACAGCGGCGTCCTGCCGTTATGATCGACCTGATTTACATTCGCGCCCGCGTCGATCAGCATCCGTACCAATGCCTCGTGGCCGTCTCCAGCTGCACAGATCAGAGGCGTGCGCCCGCTTTCATCTGCCTTGTTGACGTCCGCACCCGCCTGGATCAGCGCCCGCACTATCGCTTCGTGTCCCTTTAGAGCGGCTTCGTACAACGGCGAAGAAAGAAATTCCGTATCGTTGACGGCGGCGCCCGCCTGGATCAGCGCTCGGACCACCGCCTCGTGGCCATTTTCAATTGCGACGTATAGTGATGATACCTTGCCGTCGTAACTCTCTCTTTGGATAAGCACCTCCTCGTTGACGTCCGCGCCTGCTTTGATACACGTCCGCACTATCGCCTCGTCGCCGTTTTCAGCGGCAGTGAACAGCACTGAGAACGTCTCGTCAACCTCAGGGCAGCCGTTCGCGTGCAACCACGGCAGCACCTCGTGATGCCTGCCCGCCCTCGCGTACGCGTCCGTGGTCCACGGGTACCCTTTCGCGCGCGCCAACCATAGCATCTCCAGATGCCCACAGTGCGCCACGTCCATGCACGCCACAATGTCCCATGGACATGCATTCGCGCGCGCCCACTGCAGCACCTCGAGGTGACCGCCCTCTGCCGCACCTGAACACGTCTCCTTGTCCCACGGGTAGCCTTTGCCAGCTCGAAGAGGTGAAGAAGATGTTGAACGCAAAATCTTCAACTCTTCGAGCTGTCAGCTCCTCGCCGCTGCCTCACAAAGGAGTTCTTGACGCGATAGGAGACCTCTCCGCTGCAGTCGCTGCACCACGCTTAAACATCCTAGCCGCACGACCGTGCATTCATGAATGTCCACAAACCGAATCCCCGTCGCCGCGACCGCGGCGCGCATCGCACGGCTCACCGTTGGGAGCCGTGCGAGATCTGCCGGGTCGTCAAAGTACTCAGATCTGAGGAGCAGCGCGACGACGAGATGGTCGGGGAGGCCGGGGATGGCCGCTTGCGGTGAGGTTTCGAGCGTATCGGTCGTGATAGTACCGCGCACGAGAGTATCGAATTCGTGTGACGTATTGGAGGACATGACGGAGGGAGTCGTGTGCGCGTGGTTGTGCGACGGGTCTTCCGAGAAAAGCGTTACGAAAGTTTGAGTGGCTGATTTTAATAAAATCCGTTTCCAAAACTGCGCGGCCTCGCACTCACGCTTCCTTCCTAGCAAACACGACGTACATCGGATCTGTTTTCCCTGGTTTCGGGCTGATATCCTCCGCTGCAAGTCTCGCGAACCCCCCCGCGAAGTGGAAGTACGAGCCGACGATCCAAATGTGGTCCAGGTCACCTGTCGCGGTCCAGACCGAGACTGCTTTTGTCGGGAAACACCTGTTCGAGAAACTCATCACCGCAAGCCCGCCCGGCTTCAAAACCCGCTGCACCTCCTTCATCATCTCTAAAGGCTTGGTCAGGTAGTCTACCGACACCGCGTTCGTGACCACGTCGAATGTGTTGTCTTCGTATGGCAAGGTAGGATCTTCGTTCAAGTCACGCACGGCGTAGTCCGTTAGGATGGGGTTCTTCTTCAGCTCGTCCTCGTTCATCCCCAAGCCTGAAATTTTTAAGTTATCACTCGCGACGTATTCAGCGGGGTAGTGCGAGATCCAAGAGGAACACACATCTAACAGCGCAACCGGTTCATCACCCTCTTTCGGCACGGAAGGGAACACTGTGCCGTAATACTTCGTCAACGCCTTAATCGCGTCGTCATCGATGTGCTTCACGAACCGCGGTTGCGCGTAAAACATGAAGTCGCTTGACTCGTCATACCTCTGCATCTCCTTCTCGCCGAACGGGAACACATCAGGGTACTTCGGGTCGATCAAGACTTTCGCGATTTCCGAGGTGTTTGACGCAGGCTTAGCGGAGGCGGAAGAGGCGTACGTCACAGCTGTGGACGCGGTCGTGAGGCGCAACAATGGCGTCATTCCAGACGCGAGAAACACCGAGCGACGAGCGATTTTGTTGGAATGGATGATGGGTCCCTTCGCGGAAGCCCTGGTGACCAGACCCCTGGTTGTTGTGCGTGAAGCCGCGGAAACGACGCGCGAGGACGTCGCGGAAAGGGCGTGCATCGGATCCGGGAGGAAGCACTGATGTTTTGGGGGGGTAAAGAAAGGTCAGTCGCCTTGCGATTCCGGGAAATAAGCGGATGGGTACATCGTCTCGTGGATCCCCGCGTCGCAAGGACGAGACCAACGCGCTAGGAAGACTGTGACGCGGGTTCGCGCGAGGCTCGCAAAAAGGAAAACAAACGGAATGCGGGATCACGGCTCACCCGTGTTTCGGACGCACTTGACGCAAGTGGCGTACCCGATAACAACAACGGGGAACTCGGCATCGTGGCAAAAGTTTTTCTCAGTTTCCACGTCGACGTGTTTTCCCCAAAATGAGTTTTAGTGAAGCCGGCGGATCGGTCGCAACTCAAGAACTCATCATGGGCGTTTTACACAGCTCACAGGGGTGGATAGGGAAGAGACTGATGACGCTTAATGGGTTCGGACTCGTATAAAAACAGTCACGAAAGAAATCAGTCTTGGAAATTTCTTGGCAGCAGGGTGGGTGTGCAAAACAAGACCACCGCGCCGTATAGCACCCGTTTCCTCCAACAATGCGCGCGGTGGCAAAAGAATTGTCCCCCAGGTCGGAATCGAACCAACGACCGATGGATTACTGTTCACGGGTATTTTTCCCGTGATCGGTTTCCGATAGTGTTGAAAGGTATTATCTTTCTCGTATCAGTGTGTGTGAGGACTTGAAATTAGAGTGAAATCGGTTCGAATCGAAGCGATTCCGAGCTCTACAGTCCATCGCTCTGCCAACTGAGCTACCGGGGGTTGAAGTGCAAGGCCCTGCGCATGATACATACAG
>TARA_B110000977_G_scaffold132346_1_pt1 | contig 12487 bp, 18 predicted proteins | sample TARA_B110000977 | Tara Oceans TARA_B110000977 (sample SAMEA4397798) | marine metagenome | biome: Polar Biome; feature: [SRF] surface water layer (ENVO:00010504); material: water (ENVO:00002006), including particulate matter (ENVO:01000060) such as... | depth 5 m | reverse complement strand
TCATTTGTACAAATGAGATTTAACATGAAATAATTTGAACCATAAGGGTGTTGATTATACGGTGGATCCAGGTAAATGAGATCTACCTTTGGTAATTCCCTCAAAAAGTCACATGCATCTTTACGATGTACTTCAACTTCTCTAGCGGGTTCAAGCCATATTGGGTGTTGAACTTCAATTCGTTTAGTAATTCTGTCTACAGCGTGTCCACCCTTCCCACCCCACCCACCTTTATGAAAACCCTTGAATACCCCAGATGTATTCGTATGAATACTCGCTTTCACTATAAGCGGCCCTAGACAATAAGGTTTTAGATTTTCAGGTACATTTTTTTCAATGTAGTCAATCATAGCGTCAATTCTGTGAGCATTTTCTGGTGTATAAAAGCACCTCTCACATGAATCATTTGGTGAATATAGGTCGGTGATAAGTCCATTTTTAGCAGGTAATGTATTCATACAATTAATATGTTCAGTAATATCTTCCTGATCACACCAAGATGGTGTTTTCAAAAAACATTGGGATAAAACTTCACAATATCTCTCAAGATCATTTACATATAACTTTTTACAGTGTGTGAGAAACATCCTTGATACTACACCAGATCCAGAAAATGCATCCACAAATGTTTCAGGTTTTAATCTCTTCACTACATCTTCTATAGTATCTACTAACTTCCTCTTATTACCTATGTATGTTATCATAGGTTGGTGAACATAATTGTTCATATCTACTGTGATAGAGGATAACTCCCTTAAGCGACTCCTGTGCAACATGTTTCATAATTTCAAAGCGTTCACTTGCTTCCCATATAGAACTTTTGTGGGGGAATTCATCATACTTATGGGTCTTAACACAAAAAGTTGCAAACTCCCTGTTGACATCCTTTCTTATATCTATTTTTGACAATATATCTGATACGTCAAAACTTGAATCTTTATTCATTTCCCAAACTAATGGTTTTCTTCCAAAGTTTGAGAGTGGACCGATTCTGTGAATTATACTTTCACTACTATGGAAGTCGCAACCCGCAGCAAACACCAAATAAGGTGAAATTGGTAAGTCTTTGAATAGATGCCATGATGCATTCAGATTTTTGAATACTCTCTCAATCGCATTACCTAAACCTTGTTTTTTCATGGTCTTTGAGAGTCTTAGATCATTTGTACCTTGGTATTTGTCCTCTACGATCAGGAAACAATATTTCTTGTTATCGATGACAATAAAAAAGATACCACCATCCGGACTCATGAAACACTTGTTATTACCATATCCTTCAATCAATTCAGAAACCTTGATACTTTTCTGCCAATGAAACGTGGCATTTACACCAAGTTGTTTGATATAGTCGGAACAAAAACGTTTAAAATCGTCCAGGATATAATTTAACGTGTACTCAGAATCTTTGCACACACCAGAAGCAATAGCCGACCCTAGATGAATATTTTGTAAATGCGACATACTTTTTTACAATTATGTGTGTAACTTAGGTTATTGCGTTACTTAACTATATCAAAAACATGATAGTATATCAGATGTCTTCTGATATAAATACACTTAATCTCACTGACAATGGTGATGGGATGGTACCATTACACGATAACCCATCAACTACTTTTGCACCTCCACCACCAAACCGTGAAGCGTTTTCACAACCTGAAAAAAATGTACATACAAATAAACAGACGATGGACTCTACTCCTATTAACGATATTATGATGGATGCCCCAATGATGGCGGAAGAGCCCAGGATGCAAGGAATGATGCCACAAATGACTGCCCCTAATCCTCAGGGTGGGTATGCCGCTCCCCAAGCGCAGCAGGCGGCGCCTGAGAGTAAGAACCCTCTCAACCTCACTGACGATCAGATGATTGCCCTCGTCGCGGGTGCTGCCGCTGCCCTCGCGGTGTCCAAGCCTGTTCAAGATAAGCTGGTGACCTCTATTCCCAAGTTCCTTAACGAACAAGGGAGTAGAAGTGTGGTTGGTCTTGCGTCTACCGGTATAGTTGCGGCTATTGTCTTTTACTTTGTGAAAGACTACGTCGTGAAGCATTAAACATTGGATTCCCAACCCATATTAGAATAGATTGATTTATCAATACCTGAAGAATAGGTAATTAAAGCTCCAATGGATAACATCCCCATGAGCAAGGCATTCGTTTTAAGTGTCTTGCCCTTGTCAGTTCCATATTCTTTCAGATCTTCCTTAGTTTTCTTAAACAACTTGTTAAAAACGTATGTGAGAATTAAAGCGATTACACTGGTGGCGAAAAAGAATGAACGATCTACCGCGAGTTGTGGTACACGTCCAACCATCATGTGGAATACATTAGGAATAACCACAGTCAACCATATCAGGTTAACGTAGTAGTTGGTGAACACATTTGGTATCTGAGTAACACCATATATAGCAACCCAGTACCCGATTGCCACTAACAGAACATTTAGAGGTGTTTTCATTTGCTATGTACCAATATTATTTATCCTGTACGTGTGAACCACAGAACTTTTTCACTTCTGGTATCTTTTCATATATACCGAGGTTCACACATATATCCCGAAGTTCTATGTAATTATTCCAATACTCATCTGAATGGGAATACTCATCAACTGTACAGTGAGCCAATTCATGTATGAGGACATGGAAGATTTCATTTACCTCACCATCTAGGCATATGACAATCTCCTGTCCTTTATTAGTATTATAACCAACCGCACCATTCATTGATTTCATTCCCGTGAGAGGAACTGGTCTCTGTAACATATTAAACTTGGGGTGATCTGTGTCGGTGAAATGCTGCCTGAGAATTTGATATTTCTCTTTGACCTCCACGAGTTCACGTGGTTCTCTGGTTGTAGCAAGTATATACACGTTTATAAGAATTAATATAATGAATGCGATCATCTTTTATATACAAATATAAATTTACTATACAGTTCTGAAATTGGGTTATCTGTCAAACCCTCCCACAACTCTAATTTAAATCCCATCTCTTCTAAGTGTGTCACGAGTAAGTCTTTGTACGCCACGGGTTCTGAACGCGGTCCATCTGCATAGAAAGGTGTGTCTACCAAGTTTACAAATAACTTTTCACCAAAACCTCCATTACCATGGTCTTTCATCAAGAAAAAATTACCCATGTCATCTTTGAGAGGTGTTCTAAATATAATCTTTTCAGAATCTGGGATAATCCCAATGAGACGTGCACCAGGTTTCATTCTCTTCTTGATTTCCCTGATTGAAGTGAAAAACTTTTCCCTCGTTTCAAAAATATAATGAAGTGAAAAGTTGTAGCAGAGGATATCATACTTCCTATTTGGACAATTGTGAATGTCACCCTCGTAAAAGTTCACCCTCATATGCATATTTTTAGCGCGTGACTTGGCCTCCACGAGGGCTTCTGCTTCTGGATCACACATACTCATATTTGCTCCACACTTGTGCCACTTCTGTAGATCCCCCCCAAAACCACAACCAACATCTAGGATCTGATCTCCATCTCTAGTAACAGATTGGATCAGATCCCTCTTCGCGTTGTTGTGGTTTTTTCGGATTTCCTCCATCTTATATTTTTAAGGGTGCAATTCTTTTACTTAGGAGGTCTAAATGCTCATTAGATGTTATTTCAATTAAATCATCTTTCGCATTCGTGTAATTAAACCACCAACCCTGATATGAGTTTCTGTCAGCATCACCTTGCCTTTTAATTATGTTTTTATCACATAATTCGTTAAACTTTGTACGATTCAAAAAGAACCAATGTATTTCATGATAACCAATACCACACAATAATAAAAAATGCCAATTATGTTTAGGTTCTATATGTTGCCATGTCCATGAATTATCTTCAACATCCCAATTTCCCGCAGTCTTTTGTTCAACTCTCAGCTTCGAGGGTATATGAATATGATCATACCCCGATTTGTTAGTATCATCTTGAAGTCTTAAACCAAGTGACGGGAAACAATACTTAGCATAATGCTCACATTCGGGTCCCTTACCACTACCTTTTAGAATAAAATGCATAATTTCGGGAGTACTTCCCTTGTTAATATACTTTTGAATCTGAGAAGGATTTTTGGTAATAATATTTTGTCTTGATGCCACAAATTTTGGCAATATACTCATACCTACTATAACGTTAAGAAATATATGAATACGTGAGAGTGAACTGATCATAATAGTAACATTGACATGTGATTCTTCCATATTTCAAAATACACTTAAAACTTTAACACGACTGATTCACAATGGAGAAGATTATAAATGATGATATTTTGAAAGTACTTAGGACTCTAGATGACGAAAGTGCTCAAATTGTTATCGCTGATCCTCCGTATAATATTGGGAAAGACTTTGGAAACAATAGTGATAAACAACCGATGGATGAATATCTTCCATGGTGTGATGAATGGATTGAGGGGTGCCTCCGAGTTTTGAAGAAGGATGGAACAATGTTCATCTATGGATTTAGTGAGATTTTGGCGCTCATTTTAGCTCGTATTCCCCAAAAAGTGAATAGAAGATGGATCGTTTGGCACTATACAAATAAGACGGTCCCCAAGCTCAATTTCTGGCAGAGATCCCACGAGAGTATCATTGTACTTTGGAAAAGTGATAAAGTGTTTCACCGAGACGATGTGAGGGAGCCCTACACAGATGGTTTTGTCAAGGGTGCAGCAGGTAAGAAGAGACCGGCTACAAAAGGTAGGTATTCAAATGGTGAAAATACGACTACGTATACAGCTCACCCCGGGGGTGCACTTCCTAGAGATGTTATTAAAATGCCAACCCTCGCGGGTACCTCTGGAAAGGGTGAGAAGGTAGATCATCCAACTCAAAAACCCCTAGAGCTCTGTGAGAAACTCCTAAAGTCATGTAAACAAGATCCAGAGAATGGATTTGTACTTATTCCATTCGCGGGATCTGGGAGTGAATGTGTAGCTGCCAAGAAGCTAGGTCTTCCATTTATGGGGGTTGAGATCAACGAAGAGTATGTAAAACTTATTGAAAAGAGGATTGATGATCAAGGTAACTTTAATTCTACATCCTCCAAAGAAATTGAAGAAGATGGTAACCAATTGAATAAATAATAATAAATACTCCCATCCCCACCAAGAAACTTATGCTTCTCGAGATTGTGTATAGATTGACCAATGTCTAGAGTAGTGAACATATCGTAACCCAAGTTTTTAGCAATTAAGAATGCATCGTTGTATACGTCCCCAACCATATAAAACGAGTATGCTTGATAAATTGTATATGTTTGATCATTCATTTCATTTGGTATATCATAAAATGAAATAAATGTATTATCTAAGTCGTTTACATATGAATTGATGGGAAGTACCCAGCGTTTCACCCATTCTTTATCAATAACAGGTGCAATCTTGAATTGTTTGAAATGATTTTGTAATATTATAGTAACTTTTGGAATATCTTTTGTTTTCATTTTTCTAAATTGAGATGTACCACAAACTTCAAGATACTTCTGTTTAGTTTTATTTGTAACTTTGTAAAATCCAATATCTGAGAGTTTTTTTACATTGAGTATACGATGCCAATATCTTGATTTCACTATGGGTGTTGGGATTTTAGTAACTGCGGTAAATACAGCCTGCCAGATACCTTTTGTGTTTGCAATTCGTTTCATCTCACTAATCAGAATTGGTGCAAAACCCATAGTTCTAAAATCATCATGGACACACATGAAATTAATTTGAACCATGCTTAGTATGTCCTCACACACTCGTATTTTATTTGGAACACTTGATATGAATCCGATAAGTTCTTGGGTTTCATCACGAATAATTCCCCTATTCTCATAACCAGGTGACTCAGCTGCCCACTTTAAAGTTTCAAGTGAATACTTAATTTTAGATGAATCACTGGATATATACTGTTCATTCAACAATGGGTGTGCTTCTTCAACTGAACATACTTTCCATGAAAATCCATTGGGAAGCTTTTGCGACTCCGTCGCGACCTCCCTCTCCTTATCAATTTCCTGTCCATTTTCATATTTGATACCTTCTTGGGGAACTGGTTGTTTATCCCAAAATGTTCTCATTATCATGTACTAGTATATCCCTTTTAAGTTGGCTTAAAGTTTTAGAGAGTGAACAGTATATAAGATGTCTCTTGAACAAGATTACACTACTGTCCCCGGTCAACTCTATGCGTGTCTATCTGTTGTAGGTCCAGAGGCTCCCCAAAAGAATGATAAGTTTGGTATTAAGATTCGTGGGGCTTTTGCTACTCGTGATGAGGCTGCTAACCACGCGAAGCGTCTCCAAAAGGAGGATTCTACCTTTGACATCTACGTTGTTGATATGTACAAATGGCTCCTCATTCCACCCGATCCCTCAAAGATTGAGGATGTACACTATACCAATGAAAAGCTTGAAGAGATTATGATTGGTTACAAGGATAACCAGGCTGAGGCTACTCGTATGTTCAACGATCGCAAGAGGGATATGATGGAATCTAAGAGTTTCCTCAAACCAGGTGATGAGAACTCTAGGTTTTATACTAAACCAGATGAAGCACCTCTCAGCCATCCAGCTGATATAATTGAGCGTCTCAAGAAGGAGAAGCCCGATACCCAGATGGAAGATCTCGTCAAGGAAGCTAATGAGATTGTTGCTACTGAGATTGAAGCGCGACGTAAGAAACGTGAAGCTGAGGAAGAAGCTTCCACTGATGGAACTATCAAGGAATCTGAAGAGGAGGGTGAACCAGAAGTTTCTTCTGCTTAATTAAAAAAATAATATTCATTACAATTAAAACAAAATGTGGAAAATAGTTATTGCTATCATTTTGACGAGTATGTTTTTCGTTTTGTTTTTTGAACCATATATAAAATTCAATACTGATATTAATTCAAAAAACAAAATGAGTACAATTGACGGGTTTGTTGAAGATACGAGGGATGCGTTTATAATGCCGAGATATCCGACACAAGTCATGGATCGTGATCTAACAGGTGAAGTACAACCCTTATATGGTGATATTGGGTCATTTGAACCATACTCAAGTGTTTCCGATGACCACTGGTTACATGGATTTCCACATGAAAGTGGTAAAATAGAAGTTCCTGATGAAACGAGAGAACAGAAATTACAACGTCGTAAACAAGAACTTACGCGTACTTTAGGATAACAGGTTGCATGGTTTTACCCATGAAGAAGCCTAATAGGAATACAGCGAATGCGATAATCCATGTAGATTTGTCAACGTTAGACAGAAAGTCATTTTTATCTGAATTCTGGTAATGTTGTGGGGGATACATCACTTCCGAGGGGTGAACATAGTATTGTTGATCATTAATCATTTGATCATTTATAGGTGTACTATCTTCATTTTTATCACGATGAGTATTAATTGGATCATTTATTGGGTCATAATCAATTGGATTTCCAATGTCAGTCTCCATTTTTTATATAGATACTGTTTTTTTTAAGCGTCTTCTTCCTCACTTTCATCATCATCAATAAAATCTTTTAGACTTTCACCATCATCGTCATCTTCACTTTCTTCATCTGAATAAAGTTCATCACCGGTGTCAATATCAGAACCTATTTCAGAATCATGTTCTTCCTTAGAATAATCATCTTCGAGAACAATATCTTCTGGAATGTACAACTCTGGCTTCTTTATAAGGCGGGTGGATTTCCTTCTAACGAATACCATTTACATATATAAAGACTTGTGCTTTTTAAGTACCTTAATTTGGGTAGAGTGTCTTAACAATACTCCCATTTAATCTATAAGTCCTCGCCTTACCCCTTGTACACATCGGACACTTTTGGGTTATTTCATACTTTTTGATTGCATATGACATATATTGACCATCGTGGTTACCACCAATTGTTTCACAATAAGTTGATGTTGTAAGCACCATAAAATCCTTCTTCTGTCTAGAAATACTTATAACACGTGTATCTTCTGGACATTTCATACACTTGTGCATGAATGATTCTAAACGTGGTTTGACATCAGATTGTTTCACTTGTGGTTTTTCTTCAAACTTTTTAATTTCTGGACACTTCCTGAGGTCCTCTTTTTTGGGATATAACTTTTCAACTATTTTGGGGGGGAGTTGATGTTTACGACCATAAAAATCTTTACAGAAACCATCCCTCCTACCCCTCACAGTCTCACACCGACAAAAACACTTCTGGGCTATGACAGAACCACTAATATGAAACCATACATGATTTGAACCATGGGGTCTCTTGAGATTTTCACAATACTTAGAGTTTGTACTCACTAGGTACGTTTCATTATGTTTGAATAACTTTGTAACAATTGCACCCCCCTGTCCATCCATATTAGTTTGTATAAATTTATGGAGGAGACCTTTGAGTTCGTCATTCTCAATTTCATCTTTAGTTTGTGCCGTTGTAAACGAACCCTCCTTAATGGCTGTTGATGGTGGTTCAACTGTGACATGTTGGACTTGATCAGTCCTCACAGAAGACATTTTTAGAATATCCATATCTGGGGCTTGTCCAATCTTTAGGAGGGTACTCAAAGGTCCACATTTATAAACAAATACGGGGAGGTACGCCACTTGTACAATCTTACCCTTTCCCTCACATCCTTCACATCCTTGTCCACCACATTGTTGATGTTTTTCTAACTTATATGACCACGGCATACGAAGACCACTCCCCTTTGTTCTTCTCTCAAGGCTCCCATACACCGAGGAATCTATAATTTCATTCCAATCTACGGAACCCTTCGCTGTTGTGAGAGATATAAGAATATGTTCACGTAGAGCCACAGCTGCTGATTGATTTACAACAAATCCTGGCCAATTGAGATGTACACCCGTCTTTATGAGATCACCAGACTTTTTAGGGGGTGCTACTGAGATGAGACATTCTTTACCACCATGGCGTTTCACTTTATCACATATAATCTTACACATGGACTTAATCTCCTCTATAGTTAGAGCCTTCTCATCTTTGTAGTCTATGTCAACGAAGAAGTTATAATTTGGAGTCTTCTGTTCAACGACAAAAAGTTTCTCACCCCTCTTGACAGCGTCAAGATACTTCTCATGGAAGTCATTCAATTTATCGAAAGGCACGGAAAGGACACCACCGTCCAGGAGCACATGCGATAGATTGGTTGCATTATTAAAATTATTGTGGCTACACCACTTCTTAAACATATCTTATTATCATCTCTATTCTCTAAACCATCTCATACAAGAGACGTCTTGATACTCCTGGGTTTGAGAAAGTTCTTTTTTTATAGTTAAAAGCTCGTACACTGTCTTATCTTCATTATCCTTCACCCACCATTCAACCTCTTCATCACAGAGACCTCTATTTTTTTTAAGGAGTTCCCCAATTTGCATTAAAATGTAAGCTTTAGACTTCATCCTATTTTATAGAAAAGTTTTTTCTATTTAAGGAACTCACACATGAATAAAATTCTGGATTTCTTATAATATTTTCAATTATAAGATTCCATTGTTTACGTGAATTAAACTCCTCGAGTGTATCATAACTCATATAGTCATTTTCATCATATGTTTTTTTTATTGGTAATTTTTGTATCTTTCTCAAATTCATTTTCTGCTTCTCATCGTAAAAACTTTTGACTAATGATTGTTGTTGGGTTCTATTATAATCCACAAAGAATACAAAAACATTATATTCTAGATCCACTGTGGGACTTTCTTTTACTGTAAATTTGAACTCTGTATATTCACCACTCTTTAATGATATCACCCCACGAGTCTCTTCTTCAAGCTCCCTAAGGGCACATCTAATTGGATTGAATATTTCTCTCCTTCTACATCCACCTGTTACAAAAATCCATTCCTTAAATCTCCTATCCCTCACAGTGAGGAATCGCGGTTTTTCGTCAGCAAAACTGACTGGTATAGCTATAGCTTTGTATTTTTTCATTGCGCATTCGCAAGTTATAATATCCTGACATGTTTATTCCTCAATATTTTGTTCAGTAGTCTCTTCTTGTGCAACCTTTGGGGCTGGTTGAGGCTCTGGGGTACTTAATTTCTGGATGAGCTGACCTGAAAAGTTCTTTAGGTTATCAACATCCTGTTTAGTCTTATTCATCTCCTTGAAGAGGAAAATAACACCAGCGATCGCGACAATCGTCGCGACCATCATAAGAGTTTCACGGTCCATTTGAATCATTATACACTATACTTGATTCTTCTTTTTAAGTAATAACACCCATATGTGTTCTTCCTGAAGTTGGACATTCATATGGACTTTGGGCAAATTGAACGGCTTGGTAATGTGTATCTTCACACGATTTTTCAGTTGGTGGCCTGGGCTGTCCAACAAACGTCTCGAGTGTCCTAGATTTAGGATCATACATCAATACAAAAACGATGGCGATGAGGAAAATTAGTTTCCACATGTTGTTTATTAATTAGTTAGAATATAAAAGTCCCCCCATACCATTCTCAATGCGGAGCACATTGTAGTTCACAGCATAAATATCGTCATCACAATCATTGAGATCATTCACGATGCGGGCAGAGTCAAGGCGGGAGAAGTTGAGAGTACCAGTTGGCTGAAGCTTAGAGGTATCAAGGCAGAAGGGCATCAAGAAGAGTTTCTCAACGGTGGGAGCCGCGATCGCCGAGCTCGCGTAGGGAGTGTGGTAGTAAAGGGGTACAACGGAGAAGTTGGGGTTACCAAACTTGAAATCAGAAACATCGGTACCGTTGATCTGGAGCTTAATCTTATTGTCAACACCACCAGTGCCACCAAGAATGTTTACAGCAGACGCATTAGCAGCCGCGAGATACTTGATTGGGTGATTGAAGTTGATCTCTTGGATCTTAGCACCTGAGGCAGTAGCCTTCTGGGTTTGGGTGATGAGCATATTCTGGGGAGTAGAAGCGAAATAGTCACGCTCATTGGTGTCAAGGTACGCGTAGTTCGCGTAGACATCCCACTTGAAGCTGTTATCAGCCGCGGCAGCACCCCAAGTGATACGAAGCTCAACATCGTGGTACTGGAGGGCGATGAGGGGGAGGGCAGTCTGCCAGTTCTCACAGAAGGCGAAACGGAGAGGGTAGAAACTCTCATTTACAGCACCACCGTAGAGGCCACCCGCAACCGACTTGGACGAGGAAGTAGCCGAGAGGGTTGGTGCGATGAGGGTAGAGTAGGTAGAATCCTGCTCATCAATCACCTGACCACCGATGAGGAGCTCCACCTTGGAAATCACAGACGTCCAATCGGCAACGACTTTGGTAACGGAACCATCATTGGGGACAAAGTAGACATAGTTGAGGAGGTCCCCCTTGCGCTCGAAGCGAATGGTGGACATACCATTGTTGGAAACATTCCCCTGGATCACCTGACGTTCCACTGTTTGGGAGAAGTTGGTATGACGTTTATACGTAGATCGAAAAAAGCTAATCTCAGGTGAACCGACGAGGTGGGCATCTTGGGCACCGACAGCAACGAGTTGGGCAATACCACCAGACATTTTATAGTATATTGAGACTTTATTTTTAAGTATCGGTCAATATAATGTAAAATTAAACATTTAGATTTTCATGATATAAGCTAATAGATGGTATGGGTTTGTAACTGATGTAGACTCCCCTTGTCCCGTTTGGTTTGTGGTACCCGTATGGGGGTGAAGCATGTTGGATGCATTGGAAGTGTGTGGGTGAGTAATATTTTGCGACGGAACATCCGAATGGCTGTGAGATGCATTACCACTAGTGGCGGGTATACCATGGGCATGTTGTCCACCAGCGGCTTCCGTAGTATGGTCATGGGTCGGATCAACAGGTGTATTTGGATGGCTGTGAAGTGAAGCAGCGGCACCCGTGTCTCCATGGGAGTGAGGTGCATTAGTTTGTGATGTATTCGATAGGTTATTATTCCTGATCATAAACCCCCGGGGTTGGTAATTCGGTGACCCGAGTTGGACGTTGACGTTTACTTGGGGTATACTGTGGGTGTGGGGGGTGGACTTATTAACTCCATTGTGACCACTGTGAGGCATGTTGGAGGCGATGGCATTATGAGAGTGAGGTGCATTAGTTTGTGTACTCTCTCCTCCATGGCTGTGAGGCACTTCATGATCAGCGGTTGGATGGGTGTGAGGCATGTTGCTGTTCCCGGAAGTCCCATGGCCGTGAGGTGCATTGGAGTTATTACTAGTACCATGGTCGTGAGGTGCAGAGTTGTTCCCAGTGCTAAATGGATGTGCATGTCCAGCAAGATTAGCTTCTGACAATGTTACAGTATTTACGCCAGCGGTCTGACCCACCTGGGGAGCACTATTAACTCCTCTGACAAAGCGGTTCCTAAGATCTGGGGCGTTAATTACTCCATTCCCATCACTCCTAGTTATATTAGTTGTACCGTCACATATGTGCCACCCTGTTGGGATTGTTTCAACTGATCCATACCATATCCCAAGTAAACCGATAGGGACTTGGGAATTGGTTACACCATTAATAATTAGAG
>TARA_B110000977_G_scaffold79689_1_pt1 | contig 12490 bp, 10 predicted proteins | sample TARA_B110000977 | Tara Oceans TARA_B110000977 (sample SAMEA4397798) | marine metagenome | biome: Polar Biome; feature: [SRF] surface water layer (ENVO:00010504); material: water (ENVO:00002006), including particulate matter (ENVO:01000060) such as... | depth 5 m | reverse complement strand
CAAGGAATGTATTCTCTTATTTGGCAAAAGAAAAATGGAACATGGGTTATAATAACTGATCATTCTAGTTAAAAATAAAAAAGAAACTATTGAGAAATTCACTCAAACAATTAATTGCAGGACCTTGCAGTGCCGAAACTAGAGAGCAAGTTTTGGAAACAGCTAAAGAGATTGCAGATATAAAAAATCTGACCTATTTTCGTGCAGGAATTTGGAAGCCAAGAACAGCTCCCGGTTCATTTGAAGGGATAGGAGAGGAGGGCTTGAAATGGATGAACGAAGCCAAACAACAATTTGGAGTTAAGCTAATTACAGAGGTAGCAACTCCAGAACATGTAGATACTTGTTTAGCTCATAATTTAGATGCAATTTGGATTGGGGCAAGAACAACTGTAAACCCATTTTATGTTCAACAAATTGCAGACTCGCTAAAAGGAATAGATATCCCTGTTTTTATTAAAAACCCAATAAGTCCTGATGTGGGATTATGGATGGGCGCAATAGAGCGATTCAAATTAGCAGGAATTAAAAATATTTCGGTTATTCACAGAGGATTTTATTCGTATACCAAAGGAATTTTTAGAAATCCACCTATGTGGGAAATTCCAATCAAATTAAAAACAGAATTCCCTGATTTACAAATTATTTGCGACCCAAGTCACATTACTGGAGACTCAGAATTGATAGAGGAAGTATCAAAATTTGCTGTACAATTAGGAATGGATGGATTGATGATAGAAACACATCCTAATCCACCTAAAGCTTGGAGTGATGCAAAGCAACAGGTAACTCCTGATCATTTGAAAAAAATTGTGAATGCAATAAATGCTAATGAGGTAAATAGAGACATAAAACATGAGGAACTGGAGATTTTGAGAAAAACTGTTACCAGTTCGGATGATGATATGTTAAAGGAAATTGCCCATAGAATGAAAATTGTAGAGAAAATAGCTACATTTAAAAAAGAAAACTCTGCTATGGTTTTTCAATTAGAAAGATGGAAGATTGTATTGGAAGAATCTAATAAAAGAGGAGCAGAATTGGGATTAAGTGAACAGTTTGTAGCAGACTTAATGAATTTGATTCATAGAGAATCACTCAACATACATAATACTATATATAATTCGTAGAATATGAAAAAAAGCATGGTAATTGGTGCCAATGGACAAATTGGTACAGATTTAGTAAGTGGATTAGCGCAAAGATTTGGTGCAGAGAATGTAATTGCAACTGATATTCGTGAAGGAAATCACGGAGATGTTCAATTTGAATCTCTTGATATATTGGATAATGAGACGTTGGAAATACTGATTAAAAAACATAATGTTGGGACTGTTTATTTATTAGCAGCATTATTATCAGCTACAGCAGAACAAAAACCTATGGCTGCCTGGAAATTAAACATGGACGGATTATTTAATGTGTTAGAATTGGCAAAAGCAGGAACTATCGAAAAAATATTTTGGCCAAGTTCCATAGCTGTTTTTGGTCCAACTACACCAAGAGATAATACACCACAAACTACAGTAATGGAGCCGAGTACTGTTTACGGAATAAGTAAATTGGCAGGAGAAAGATGGTGCGAATATTACCATAATAAATACGGAATTGATGTAAGAAGTATACGATACCCAGGATTGATTAGCTACAAAGCTGAGCCAGGTGGTGGTACTACAGATTATGCAGTAGATATTTATTACAAAGCATTGCAAGAGGGGAAATACGAGTGCTATTTGGAAGGCGACACTTATTTACCAATGATGTATATGGAAGATGCAATTAAAGCAACTATAGATTTAATGCACGTAGATGAAGAAAAAATAAAAATTCGTTCAAGTTATAACTTAGCAGGAATTAGTTTTTCACCTGTAGAAATTTCGGAAGAAATTAAAAAGTACATTCCTGACTTTAGTATTTCTTATACTCCAGATTTTAGACAAGTAATTGCTAATTCTTGGCCAAAAAGTATCAATGAATCTCAGGCTTGTAAAGATTGGGGATGGGAAAACTCTTATGATTTAGAGTCTATGACCAAGGCTATGTTGGCTGGTTTGGAAGAGAAATTAAGTATAACTAAGTAAAGTTAGAGTTACAGCTAAACTAAATTTATAGGACAATTAAATAGGATTTTTGGAAAAGAAAATCTTTTTTATTTAAATCAAACTATTCTGAATTGGGTTAGTTCCTTTCTATCTGCTGATTAAGTAGACATCACTCTTTACAGGGTTTGAAGGAATATTGGTTATCAGTTTTATTTAATTAATTGCTTATGCTATTGTTCTGTTCTATATTTGTTTTTATATATAGCAGCATTAGTCTTTATAAACTTGTTTAAACAATTTGAAAAGATGATTAGAATACTATTAATAATAATGATTTGTGTTTTTTTATCCGTTTCTTATGGTCAGGATGAGGTAAAAAAATCAATTTACACATTTGATATTACAAAATTTGTACTTCCTACACTGAATAATGTAGGAAGTATGAATGGAACACCATTTACAGTAGTTACAACAAATTATATTCATTATCCTCGATTGACTTTTGGTTACACAAGAAGTATAAATGAAAAATTAAATTTGGGGATAGATTTAGGTTACGGAAATAAGTTGCTATCTCTTTATGAAATAAATAAAGATTATCAATTGATTGAGTTTCGTCCTAAAGTAAACTATTTATTTGGAGTTAAAAAGAAAAGTTATTTTGGATTAGAATTATTTCATGTCTACAATCAAGATGTTTTTTATAACAGTAACTATAGATCGAGTTCATTCAAAAAATATAGTTTTGAGAAAGCCAACTTTAAGAGGAATAAATCAGGATTAATGATTAAATACGGACATTATTATACAGTATTTAAGTCTTTTGGGTTTAATTTTTATGGAGGAGTAGGATTGCAAAAAACTACCTATTCATATTCTAATGTGACCAAGCCTTTAGAGAGTATAATAGAATACGATAGACACGGATATAAAAACTATATAGATGAGGGAAGTTTTTATTTTGGAGAATTTACTCTAGGAGTAAAGTTATTCTTTATTTCTAAGTAAATTTAATTCCAAGAAAACTGACCTTTCCAAACTAAAGAAAGTTCAAATCCACCCTGGTAAACCGAAGCAGTCCTTAGTTTTGATATATTGATATCATAACTAGCTCCAATTTGTATTTTCTTAAACCAATCGAATTTTACAATAGCAACAATAGCATCTTTATGTCTGTATATACCACCAAACTCTAAATATGAGGCATTAAAATAGCCTGTATATCTAGATTGCATACCCACGTTCATTTTGTATGTTGCTCCTAATGCAATAACAGAACTTCCTCCTTGCAAGGAATAGAATGCAGTTGGGACAATGTAATCATTACCATTTTCTAAAGGAATTTCTGAAACAGCATGTCCAATAATTCTCATCCTTCTTTGATCAATAGAGCTATTATTCGCAAGAGTAGCTTTGTAAGTTTGGGTAGCATTCAGTAAACTAATTCCAATATTAGTTTCATTCTTTTTTCTCCCGAAGAAACGAGCTAAAAACCCAACATTCATATCAAAATATGTAGAAGATTCATTCAGGTTATTTTCGCCTGTTGGAAGTGCAGCATTGTATTTTGTGCCGTCATATTGATTATCCCATTTAAGGTTATCATAATTGGCACTAACTTGCCCGTATTCAAATCCTAAACCTAAAGACAAGTCCATTTTCTTTGTCAAAGTAACAGATTGAGAAATAGAAATAGTTCCTTCTGTTCTTCCATAATTAGTTTTACCTGCTTTGTCGTTATAAAATGAAACTCCTAATCCAGTAGATTTTTGATCTTGATCATTTCTCCTAATTGGCATATCATAAGAAGCAAAAATTGTTTTGTAAGAATTACCAACAGTAGCCCATTGATTTCTATAATTAATGTTTGCTCTATAATCTCCAAAATAAGAACCCGCATTGGCAGGATTTAACAATAAAGGCGCTTCATACCATTGAGAAAAATGTATTCCCTGACCTATGGATGTAAATCCAATAGAGGTGATAAATAGTATGAATAATATTTTTTTCATCAGTAGCATAAATATCTATATCCGATTATTGGCTCGGCTTAGCGTTTTAAGGTTGCGTCTCCTTTTTCATTCAATTCTTCTCCACTAACTAGTTTCATAGTTACATACCAAAAATAAACTCCAGCCTCTAATTCTCTCCCTTTATAAGTTCCATCCCATCCTTGATCTACATCTATAGATTCAAAAACCATTTTCCCCCATCTGTCAAATACTCTAAAACTTAATTCTTCCGCTTCACTGGATCTCACATAAAGAATGTCGTTTACTCCATCTCCATTTGGAGAGAAAATATCCGCAATAAAAAACACCTGATCTGAGACACAGATATCTTTCGTTAAAGTATCAAAACAAGGTCCGTTATTTTTTACGATTAAAGTCACAATATAGTTACCTCCATTAGCATAAGTATTTGTTTCAGATACATTGGTTGTGACATAAGGTAAAGTATTTCCGTCTCCAAAGTCCCAAGTTCCAGTAACTGCCCCCATAGATTTATCTATTACAGTAATAGTCTTGTCTAGAGAACTCAAGCATTTAGGATAACTATTAGGATTTAAATCAAAATCTGCTTTTAGGTAGCCATATCCAGGAATTACAAGAAATGTATCGATATAACATCCAAAACTATTTGAAATTCTTAAATAAGCACTGTCATTCCCAATTCCAAAAATTGTATCTCCTAAGACACTGGGTCTAGTCCAAATAAAATTATAGATAGATTTTTGTGTAATATCGTAACTTACATAGCCTATTTCTCCAAAACAAACTGGCGGACTTGTAAATACAGTTGGACTTATTGAAAGTACTGTAACATTAGTAGTGTCAGAACTTGGTTCTGAACAACCATCATTTATTGTTGCAATATATTGTGTCGTTACTGTTGGAGATACAACATCTGTGTTTGTTGTAATTGCAGAATGCGACCAAGAGTAAGTATAGGTAGGATTTGGATATCCACCAATTGCTGTAGCTGTTAGTGTTGCATTATCACCTAGGCAAATAGTATCCGTAGATGAAGCTAAAGTAGCTAAGATAGAATCTCTAACCACAATATTTTTCTCATCAGTTGTATAACAAGCTCCTGATCCAAATGAATAGATAATTTGATGTATTCCTGGACCTGCAACAGCTGGATTAAAAACCCCTAAAGTTTTATTGTAATTGCCAGTTCCAGACCATGTTCCTCCAACAGGAACTACTGGAATAGTAATGTTTTGATTGATAAAGCAAAAAGTATCTGGTAATATAATATTGGCTGCTGTAAATTGATTTACTGTAACGTTTATCGTTTTGTCACAAATTCCTCCTTGTGTTTTGTATGTAATTACATTCACACCTATAGTAGCTAATGAAGGATCAAAAAGTCCTGTGGTAGAATTTGTAATTCCAATTCCTAACCATGTAGCTCCAGAAAAATTATTCACACTGTCTAGTTTGAAAGGAAGAACAGTATTACAAATTATAGTATCGGTATAGGAAAGTGAATCTGGATAGATTGCTATAATAATTGAATCTTGGCAAGTGTTTTTGTCATAAAAAATTGTGTGGAATCCATTTCCTAAAAAGTTTGGATATAGGTATGAATTAGTTCCATAAGTTGTTACTCCGTTACCAGACCAAGTTCCATAATTTGGATTTGTTGTTAATCCAGGAATAGATGCTAATAAAACAGAATCTTGACTTGGACAGTAATAAAGAGTATCCTGAACAATATTTGTCTGTACAACATCCATTAATAATGTATCGGCACATCCTTTAAAAGTATACACAAGATTACTCATCCAATTTCCGACCGTAGCAATAGGATTAAAAGTTCCTGCATTTGTGTCTGTAATTCCATTCCCAGACCAAGATCCACTTAATGGAGATGCTGAAGCCAAATTAAAAGGGAGTTGTGAAGGACAAGCATTTGTATCTGGACCTGCATCAACTGATACAACAACCATATTTACTGTGTCACTACATCCTTTGAAGAAATAATTTACCAAATTACTTCCGTTATTTGCTGTAGAAGGATCAAAAATTCCTGAGCTTGCAGAAATTATACCTGTTCCAGACCAAGTTCCTCCAATTGGAGTAAATGGAATATAAATTGCAGGTGAGTTTCCACAAACAGTATCTGTTAAATAAGAAAATGCTATAGTATCAACTAATATATTAATAGAATCTAAACAACCATTTACAGTATAATAGGCTGTAAAGTTTCCATAAACGGAGGGAGTAAATTGTTCAGTTGTTGAATTTACATTCAAACCTGTCCAGATTCCACCAGTGGGTGTTCCAGCAAAAAGACTAACAGGAATACCACTTGCACACAAATTTCTATTAGGACCGGCATTTGGATCTGTAACATCAATTAATACTGTATCAGTACATGAGTTAAAAGTATAAGTAATCAAGTGTGAACCTGAACCTGCAACAGAAGGATCAAAAGTTCCAGTTGGATTTGTTATACCATTTCCAGACCATACACCACCCATTGTTTGTGCAGTTAAATTGATTGATGAATCATAAGCACACATTGGACTTATTGCAGTTATTGTCGGGTCTATTACTTTTATCGTTATTGTATCCAATAATATTAATCCTGTTGATATTTCTGTTACTTGTAAATAAAAGGTTGTATCTCCAATTGGACAAATGTTGAAAGGACCAGCTAAATTTGGTAGTCCATTACTCCATAAATAAGTATAGCCATCACAGCCACTTACAACAGCTCTAATATTTGTACAGTTATTTACACATATTGTATCGTTATATGTTGTGTTTAAAGTAAACGGACAATCCGTAATTAAGAAAGTGTCTTGTGCAAATATTGAAATAGGACCTTCACATGAGTCGGTAAAATTCAGGTTAAAGTCTAAATAGTATTCACAATTTTGTGAAAATTGAGGGTTAATTCTTATTCTGACAGAATCTAACATTCCATTTACACAATTAAGAGGAATTACATTTGTTATATTAAATATTCCTGCAGAACTAGTTAGTGTAAAAACACCAGAATCAATAAAATAACAGGGAATAGATTTATCAAACCTTACCTTAAAAAACCGATTGTTACATTGTGGAGGTTCTGATGTATTGGTAAAAATGTCTAAATTTTTGTCTAAAGTATCCAATATTTTGATGGTAACAGAATCTGTGTATTGCTTTCCCGTAGTGCTTTCGGTTACAGTTACGTAATATTTTGTTGTCACAAGAGGACAAACATTATGAGGACCTGCTGTAGCTGGTAATCCATTACTCCATGCGTACGAATAAGTGTTACAAGTTGCTGCATTGGTTACTTCTAAATCTGCACAGTCACCAAAACAAAGAGAATCGTATGTCGTGGTTAATTGTGCAAATAAATTACAATTTACAAAATCGAAAGTATCTTTAATATTGAAATTATAGACACTATCACATATATCAGGAATATTAATATTCATATTCATTATATACTCACAATTATATACAAAAGGAGTACTAAGCCATATTCTAGCATATCTTGAACTATCTGAAACACATCCTACTTTTGTTATGTTACTAACTGTAGGAGGGTTGTATCCCGTAAACGTAACATTGGAACTTACAATGGAATCACATTGTACATTTTTATCAAATTCAATAAGGAAAGAAATTGAATCACATTCTGGAGGTTCAATAGCACTAATATTAAGTGTTGGTGGGGTAACTACAGGTGCGTAAGTATTCCAGTTGGCTATCCATCCTGGAAATTCCAAAACTCCATCTGATTTAAAATGAATAGTTAAACAACCAGAATTTGCAATTATTGTTCCTGGTAGTGAAGCGTTAAGATTTCCAGAATACTGTCCTAATCTTGGAGATAAAATATCTGGACCATTAAAAAAAGTTAATGTATCTAAAAGTGATTCTGTATAAAAAGAGGTAAATGTATAATATATTGTTGCACCTGTTCCAGGACAAATTGAAAACGTGAAATCTTCATTTGCATTATATTGTCCTGCAGGAAAAATTTTTGCGTCAGAATCAGTATGAATACCGTCACATTCTGCAACAACAGTATCTTTCATTGGGAAAGTTGATTGAGAATCAACATTAAATGAAAAGATAATAGAAAACACAAAGAATATCAGAATTCTTTTAGACATATATAAGCTTTTTTTATTTATTAACTGTTATAGATGAAGTAGTTACTTCATTACTCCAATTGCCAGCTCTGTCTTTCAATTTTACTGTAAAACTTGTTGTTTCAGTTGAATCTGAACCTAAAACAAAAAGTCCTGCTAAATTAATTTGCAATTCACCTTCTATTTGTATTTTAGAACTAGGAGGTGTTAAGGGTTGAATATGGTGTTCATCTGCATCAGGAAGCCTTGAATCATGAATTAGTAAAGTATATTCATCAGGGTCATCTGTTCCAATATCTCCATCTCCATCTTTATAGGAAATGATAAGTTTTATATTTGAACTAAATTCAGAAGTTGAGGAAGGAGTTAGACTAATAAATTCTATTTCTGGTATGTCACTGTATGCTTCATCATCTTTTTTGCATGAAAAAAGTAAAATGATAGATAAGGATATTAATATTAATTTATTCATGTTTATATTAAGTAAAGTGTAAATAAATAGATTGCAGGTCTAGAACTTCCATCACTAGGATTTTCTGCAGGAGTCGAATGATCTGCATCTTGAACATAAACTCTTACAAATAACAATGTACCAGACGCGTAACTACTTAAGTCAACATCTAATTTATGAGTAAAAGAGGCTGAAGTACCAGAAAAATCATTTGCAGTAATTGAAGATGAAATGCTCATTGATTGTGCAGGAACAGTATCGAATTCAAACATAGAAGTAGATACTTTTACTTGATTTACTGTCATACTAGAACCAGGAGTACTATCGTCATCTACAGAAAACCAAAAATCTACGTTAGTTCTTGGTACAAGTATTGGTGTAAGTCCTGCGCCAGGAGCTCTCAGTTTTGGTGATGTTGTATTATTATTATCATAAACATTAAAACCAGTAACTATAGGGTTTGGATTTCCAATTGCTGGAGTATTTCCATACATGTCCTTTGCCCCGTTATTTATCCAAGTTTTTATTGCATTTATATGGGCTAGTTTATTTACTATCCATTCATCAGCATAAACTGGAGGCATTATTCCAGATGTACTAGGCAATGCAATCAATAGCCTTTCGTGCATTAGTGACATATCTGCATCTCCAGGTTTCACTCTATAAGTAAAGCTATTTGAAGCATCATTTGTCAATACATTATGGTAAACTGTATTGTTGTAAGCACTTGTAATTGTTCTAAAATCTGGTTCAAAACTCCCATCATGGCATCCTGAGTTTGCACAGGTAGGTCTGAAAACTGCTGCATGTAAATATCCAAAATTGGATGTAGGTAAATTTGCTAAAGTTGGTTCTTCGTATAGTTTTGGTGTAGAATATCCAGTGTAAGGATTTTCAATTTCGTTTTTCTTACAACCGTAAGTAAAAATAAATATTCCTAGAATAACCAAAACAGAATTATTTTTTAAATTAAATTTCATTGATTATAATTTTCTAATTAATGATTGACTATTTCCATGAAGGTATCCAGAAGATAACATTTCGCTTTCAACTCCTAAGATATGTCCTACTGTTATTGCTGCATCAGTATTCAATGGTGAAGAACTACTAATTGGTGCAGTTGCCTTATCAGGATGATTTGTTATCGATTTTCCAGCCATTAATGTAAATACCCTTCTAGTATTTGCATCTGAATGATCAAATGCTCTAAAATTATTTTCTGTATCCAAAATTGGATTTGGATTTAAGTTTCTTCCACAATCTGGAGTCGCTATAATAATTGTATTTCCTGCCATTGCTGGAATTTGATTTTGGATGTAATCCCATAAAAATCCTACTGCATGATCTGCTTTATGAATTGCTCTTAAATATCCAGTAAAATCTGAGTGACAAGTATCCGGGCCGTCAATTTTTACAACTGTAAGTGCTGGGTTAAATTCTTTCATAACTTCACATGCATAACCTACTGTCAAGCCATCTCCTCCAGAAACTGGGGGTTGAAGAACACTTCCTGCTTGTTTTTTCAAGAACATATTTTTCATGAAAGCTTTTATCTGAGCTTTTTCAGCTTCAGTATTTCCTACAACATCCAGCACATTATTTTGTGTCAAACTTTCGTATGAGTTATCCAAAAAGTATTTCATTTTATACATTGGAGATAATTCATTTTGAGGATGATATACCTTTGCATTTTTCAAAAATTGATCACCTTGTGAACCAAAAGTAACTCCAGGGATAAACATATTTGCGCCATATTTTGCTCCGTAATCAGGGTCGTCACTGTGATTATATAGTGGGACTGAATTTCCTAATGAATTTCCTAAGAACCAGGTGTCAGTTGCCTTATATCCTCCGTGTTTCCTCAAATACTCAAATATTGTTGGTGTTTTTGGTCTGTCTAATAGAGGTTGAGCAAGATTTGTATTTCCTTGAAGTAAAGCAATTGAACCTCCATAATGTCCTGCTGCAACTGCATTTACTTCTTTAAATAAGACACCTTGAGAGTGCAAGGGAGTAGTTAAAATTGGTGAGATTGGCGTATTTCCACTTATTCCCGTTCCATATACTACTTTTGATGTTGGTGCAGCTCCTGCAAGCATATTAGGCATAATATTTCCCGGTACATTTAGTGCAGGTATAGGATTCCAAGTATACTGACTTTGTGTCAAGTACATCTGGTCTACAGTTTCTTGATTTCTAATTCCACCAGCATACATTACTAGTATTACATGTGGTGCAATTTGAGATCCAGATGGAGCAAAAAGTCTACCACTTGGTAAAATATATGGAGCCACAAATGCACCAGCAGCAGTTAACGTGGCTTTTTTTATAAATTCTCTTCTTTTCATAATGGAAGGGTGTTTTAATTCTTAGTAAAATAAATATTCGTTAGAAAGTGCAAAGGAAAAATAGACAATCTCTGCAGATCGTAATGGATCATTTGTTATTTCATTTCTGAAATATTGCTTTTCTCCCTCTGTAGGCCTTCTGATAAGAAATCTTTCATAGGAGTCTTTCACAAACTTATCAATATCACTTCTCATTTCAGTACTAGAGGGTATTACAGGAATAGGAGAGGTGCTATTCATAAAATTACTTATGATAACTTCTCTTGCCAATTCTTTATCTCCTATAGATGTAATACATTGTCCTGCTCTGTAAATATCACTGGCAGATAAAGCTTGCTGGAATAGATTAGTATATACTACTGCTATCCATTGACTTTCAGTTTTTTCTTTCAGTTTAGAAGACGCAGAAGAATATAGACTTACATTTTCTACTTGAAAGACCTTATCATCAATGGTATCTTTTTTACAACTTGAAAAAGTAAAAACCAAAACCGAAGTTAAAATTGCTATTTGTTTAAATTTCATATTAAAGATTGTATTAAAAGTTTGCGTATTCATCAGTTTTCATAACTTCTCGAATAATATAGGCCAGATCACTATTGGTTTCAAAATGAAGACTATAATGATACAGTTCACTAGTATTTGGAAATCTACTTAAGAATGATCTATAAATCCAAGTTACTGTTCCGTTATTGAATTCAAGACTATTAGTTATTATTTTTGAAAAATCGTATTTACTTCCTCCTGGTTGACCAAAAACAATGTCAGCCAAATCGCTCTCTACCATATTATAGCTAGATGTAAACTCTTGAGTTGTCGGAAAACGATATATGTTATTGTCAAAAACAGCATTTACATAATTAAATGAATTCATATTTATTTGGTCATAAATTCCATTGTAACACATTCTTCTACACATTTCATTGAATGTGATACTACCGTTTCTTAACGCTGTATCAGAAGTTAAAATGTCTCCGTAAATTTTTGCTTGTTGTTTTTTCCAGTTATAACCCAGGATATCGCCCATTAAGGAATCATTATATGCTCCAATTTCTGCAATTGTTTTTTCTTGTGCTATCGCAAAATCTGGTATTCCTTCTAGAAATCTTGCTTTTTGAAGCCCATATATATTAAGGTAAAACAATTGATTAAAATTATCTCCGTTACTTTGAATTGTAGTATCAGTCTGAAGATTTTTTATTAAAGCTTCTCTTGTGTTGAAGTTTAAATTATTTGCTTCCAATAATTCTACTAGAGAATCCATTTCCACATCTAACGGTTCTCTACCTGACAAATCAATAAATAATCGGTTGACGTAATTTTTAACTTTTATTGTAGGGACTCCATAATAATTTGGCGCTGTATTTCCAGCAATAAATTTATCTTCTTTTTTGCATGACATCAATGCAAGAAAAATACTGGCTATAAAAATTATACTTAGTTTTTTCATCTATAATATATATTAAAATGCTTATTAGATAAACTAATAGGTTTTCATTCTACAATTTAATAAATATTATTATAAGTTGAAAGTTAATCTATT
>TARA_B110000977_G_scaffold138365_1_pt1 | contig 12490 bp, 8 predicted proteins | sample TARA_B110000977 | Tara Oceans TARA_B110000977 (sample SAMEA4397798) | marine metagenome | biome: Polar Biome; feature: [SRF] surface water layer (ENVO:00010504); material: water (ENVO:00002006), including particulate matter (ENVO:01000060) such as... | depth 5 m | reverse complement strand
CTTTTTAGTGTTCCGACTGGTTCTGTTGGTATGGAGGTTGCATCTAATCCTACTGTTGTAATATTCATCACATAATCCTCGGAATTTTCTAAGCCGTTACCTAAATAATCTATTTTAAAAATGGTTTGTGGTGGTTTAGGTGGGACCCATGTTGTGGTAATAGATACATCGGTTATCAAGTTTGGTGGGGTAGGTCCGAATGTGGTTGCTCCGGATTGAAATTCTATGTATTCCCCTGGTTGTACTCCGTGTTTTACAGGTGTGATTATTTGCATCACTTCTTTACCATCAGTTGTGGTTTTATTAATTGTAAATGGAATTCCGTCACCAGCAACAAATTGCATACCAGAGGAAGTTGTATAGTCCGTATAGTACTCCATATTTTGTTGTGTGTCAGCGTCATGAATGTAAGATATGTATTGTACCCAATTATCTTGGTATGCTAAAAGTGGTTCCCATCCTGCATGACTTGTACCTATACCATATCTTTTAGGTGGTATAAATGTAAAAGTTTCTGCTGGAGGTAACCCTGAACAGTATGAAGGTGGTACTCCTAGGGTTTGTGGACAACCAATATAGTCAGGTATAAAATACATGGAACCCATAAAATCGGTGTCTTGTGTTGTCCCACTTATAATGTTGTTATACAAAACATCTATTTTACCATATAGTCTGTAGATTGTAGAGTATGACCTCTCAAAGTCAAACTGGTCTTTAAGGTTTAATACTAAATTTCTATCACCTTCATTTAATTGTCTATCAGTACTATCTAAATAAGGTTTTAGTTGTACAACACCATTAGGTGACCCAGCAAATTTAGACTCACCTCTTATTACCCTTATATTTTTTTCGTTGCTCATTATATTACGGTATCTGCTAATTCTTCATCTATATATTTTCTAACAAAAGTGTTAAATGATGTTGCCCCTGGTCTTAATCCAAAATAATAAAATAATGGTTGTGAAAACACATAAGAGTCACTAGCTGGTAAAGTACCATCCATAACTGGATAATTATTCCCTAAGAATGAAAATGGTGGGTTACCCATATAGTGTTGGTAGTTACCATCATTTATGTAGGCTGTTTGTCCGGAAGTTCCTAGATTATTAATTGGGTGTAGGTTTGCCCCTTCAGCGGTATTAAAACTAATTGCTGGCAGTATAGACATTGCTGGACCCGGTATGCCGAAAGCGTATCTGTATTCACCTAATGTACCTAACCAATCATTCCAAACTGTGCCGTAACCCCCAATTGGTTGTCCACCAAGTGTGGCTCCACCTGCAGCGTCTAAATGCCATGGGTAAAATGGTACATTCTGACTAGATGCGGATAATTCCATTGTAACACAATCTATTAAATTTTGTCCGTCCATAATAACTTGTGTGGAACCGGTGAATAGTTGAGGTTCCCATAAAATAATATGTGTAAATGGGTTTGGGTCATTTATATTATTCACATTAAGAGCGTGTTGTACATATGTACCACCAATAAAATTAGGTGAAGGGTATGTTAAACCACTATTTGGTGGTTGATTAACTGGTCCTGTAGATATTCCACCAAAACCGTTAACTGGATAATTACATTCACAAGCTGTTGACCCAACATTTGCTTCATATCCTTCAACACCCAACATACAGTTTTGCATTAGTGCTTGTGAAACGTCACCACCAATTTCATACTCTGGACGAGGGAAGAAGGTAGACATTGAAGCACCACCTTGTTGCATTTTAAGATTGTATATATCAGAAACAAGTTCTGTGATATCTTGGAATGTTGTACTACCTATTTGGTCAGTGACAGAACATTCATTTGAGTATTTAGGGTCTAAGCATATTTGTTGTATACATTGATTTCTTGACCCCATATCTATTATTGTAGTTGGGAATAGTATGTGTCTGTCTTGGTCACCTTCCGCATGGTTACTACCACTACTCCCAGCAAAAGCCCACCAAGGATTGTAGACACCATCTGTATCACCAATAAAATTACCCTGATTAACCCCAATACCCGTAACTTTAAATGGTGTAGCTCTATAATAAAATGCGTGTTCTGATGGGTGTAAGAATACCAATTTTTTGCAGTATCTAGTACCGGACCCTGCATATGTATCATTTACTTCATCATACACCAATTTCGCTCTAAACTGGAATTGGTATAGGAATCCGTTTACCCAACTATTTTCCCAGAAGTAGTTCATAACTCCGTTACATAAAGCCTGTGCTATTTTTTCTCTTCTAGTCCATTCTATTAGAACTTTCATGTTGTAGTTTGGTTTCATACAAGCTGGACTAAAACATATTAATTTTACATAACACCCACCACCTGCAACTCCATCATTTGTAGTCCCACTTGTTTGTGGGTCATTAACGTCATCAGACCTAAACCCATAGTAGTCAGGACAACAAACCCTTGTTTCATCTGATTGTGCACAACAATCATGTTGCCACTTACCACCAAAATCATCACCTGTCGCTCCATTACCTGGAGGACATTGTGGGACACAATTCCCAGCTGTCCAACCTGTTGTACCACCAGATAGACCCCAAGGTGTCCCACCTGGACAAGGCCATTGTGAAGCTAAATATATTAGGGAGTCTGCTTCATTCATATCACCCATTGTTCTACACATACATTTTTCACATTCTGGGTATTTAGTCTGTCTTAATGTAAATAAAACAAACCCCATTCTAACTCCAAAATACCTACAGTCAGTAGCACAACCAAAACAACCAGCACCACTAATACAAATTTGCCCACACTCTTCCGGTGGTGCACCGTTAGGACCAATCAGTGCTTGCATGTCCAATAAAACAATACCCCATATTGTGATACGGATACAATATATTGCACACCAGAGCCAACATAACATCCACATTATAAGTAATATAACTCCAAGTATTAAACTTAAAAATACGGCTAGCGTTGATACTAGTATGTTTAGGAACATATAAATCATACCTAAAAAATCTATTAGGAACATCCATAAAAATACCATTAAACTAGGAGCTCTAACCGCACTATTTATTGGAAAAAACATTGCTGTTGTAGCACATTGTTGGTCCGCTTCTGGTAATATATTTTTAATACCAACAAATTGTCTTCTACCACCATGTTTAATGTGGTCATGAAATTGTGAAAATGTATATACCCTATTAAAGGTCATATCATAAAACACATCTTTTGCTGCTGGAATTAAATTTCTTTGTGCCCAAGGATTATAATCACTATACTCAACAGAAAAAGTGTATGTGGATGGGTCTATTCCTGGCCAATCTCCGTCGTCGTTACCAGACCAAGGGTCGTAAAATTCCCTAATAGTTGGTACTAGGTAACTACCTATCCTTCTTTGTCTTGCTCCTCCTGTTGCCTGTTCTGGTCTAACTCTAAACCTAACTCTAGTTCTAGTTGGGACTCCAATAGTTGGGTCGTCAGATAATACCATTTCACCAAATTCATTAGTTACCATGTAGTCCATATTCATAGGCATATGAACTAAAAATGAACCCGTATCATCTATTACTCTACCACCGTTTGGTAGGTAAAACCTTTCCAGTATTGGTACTTCACCACCTAGTGGTGCACCCCAACCACCAGCAGTATATGCGGGATAAGCGTTTGGGTCATTTTTAAAAAATGGTGTATATCTAACACAATCTATAATTCCTGGTTTAGATATTAGACTACATAATTCTCCCATAGCTGCTTTAGGTCTACAGTTTCTATTAACGGAATCTTTATCTGTATCACTTGCTGTACTCCCCATAAAGACAGCGTTGGGTTCTAGTTTGAATCCCGTAACAGATAAATCAAAATCTACTCTAGTAATTGCCGCTCGACAAAATTCTTCGTCACCCCAAAAAGGCCTAACATCTATTGATTTTTGTTGATTTAGTACTTGTGGTAAACTATCTATTACTTGGTCGTCTTTAAATTGTGCACCATCAAAATCTGAATCAGCAAACCCTTTTATTTTAAAATCTTCAGGTAGTAGGGAAAAACAACCTATATCACTAACATCAACATCCATTATGATAGTATGGTCACCTACTGGTACTCCATATATCATAAAATCACCTGATTCGTTAGTTTTTACTGTATACTTGTAGTATTTGTCATATACATATTTAACGTCTTGTTTATTTAAAACGTCATTTAGTGTTGGGAAACTACCTACGGTAGTGTGGCAATCGAAGTTTGGTTCACTGCTAAGTAGATTATACCTTTTACCGTCTTCAGTTGTGTCAAACGGTTCTTTAAAAGGGTATAGTTGTTTTATTACTTGGTTTTGTTCGTCTTCATCACTTAAGGGAACAAATATAGAAACTTTTGCATTAGGAATACCAAATCCTCCATTGGTTATTACTCTACCTATAACAACCCCGAAATCAGCACACATACGTGTGTACACATCTTGTTGTGTTAATGATAGACTTAAAATTTCTAACAAATCGAAATTTTGTTCTAGTTCAAAAGTTATATTTTTGTCTTTTGTCCCACCACGTCTAACATCGGTCCTTACTCTAAATGATTTCCCCATAATTTATACTATTATAACGCCATAAAATAATTTTTTGCATTTATGGTGTGCTTATAAGATAAATAGTTCGACCACCAAAACTAAAAGTAAACAACATGCGGTTATAGTAAAGATTATTAAAGTACTGGTTTACTTGGTTTTTTGTATCTGACTGCTATGTCTTGGTTTGGAAAACGGATTTGTAATATTTCGTTTGGTTGGGCATATATGGTATCATCCAATAACCCTATTTGTTTAGTGGTAGCGTTAATATAAGGTTGTGTTGTTACCGCTTGTGAGTAGTTACCCCCAACTTTGTTAAAAACAAGTATATCGGTTAAATTAAGTACTCCTGGTTGTGTCATTATAAACGCTCTTAGACTACCTAAAGCTAAGTCTTCACCTAACTCCATTTTATCCACAGAAAAATACTCACTTACCTTGGTTATGACATTAGTCACTATTTCCCCTTCGTTTGCATTTTTTTCTAGTATTAAGTCAATTGAAAATGCTATGTCTATTACTCTTGCTGCTCCTACAACAACATAATCATTTAACATTCTATAATTAGATAAGTAATTAGCTATATTATTTTTAAGTGTGTCACTAACTAAAGAAGTTAATTTACCATCTGGTGTATAAGAAAGTACATTTACGTTCACTTTATTTTCTATTTCTGTAACACCTACCTTTGCTGGTGCACCAAATGTAGCTGGCATTGTTCTTAATTTAGAAACATAATCATTAATACTAACCCCTCTATTTTGTGCCGCAAAATTATAAGATATATAATTTCTTATCTCTTCTTGTGACATTTGATTGGCACCACCAATAGCTGCTGTAGTATTTGTAACACTTAAACTATTAATTACTGTTTGGTTTATTTGTTGACTCGGTCCACCGACAACAAAGTCTATAATACCAACACTATTTATAGCTCCTGCACCAATGTTTGCCGCTTTACCACCACCCACTCTATATTGTATAAATAATGTTGAGTTTGCGTTGACCGTATTACCTAAAGCTATATTGTTTAAAAATTTTGACATGTTTAATTTAACTCCTTTAGAAGAAAAATTATCTAGTAAGTCTTGTGATGTTTGATTACCACTTCCAAATGTTAAATGAAAAAACCCTTCTGGCGTAAATTCAGTTATAAATCTCTGAGGTACTGTTATATATTTACCCACTTTAATACCTGGTTCATCTGGTGGCATTGAGGGGTCAATTACAAATACTTCGTTTTGAGCCAACGCTTCTACATGGTACCATTTATTAACTGTTGGTGATAGGAATTCACTATTTGATGGTATGGTTTGATATCCTAGTCCTGGTTTTTGGATTACTGAGGTTACTCCTATAACATTTTTTTCTGGTAAGAATGTTTTAAAGAATGGTTTACTATCAGCGTCCGTAATTTCTTTTTTAAATACTTTAGTTATCCCATTAACCATCACTTCTCTTTTAACAATTGTGTAGTTCTGAGTTATTCCGTTAGAATCTTTGTTAGGTATTTTAGTTTGGTTTGGTACACCTTCTGCATTATATTGAGATGAAAAATCACAGTCTTCCACTAACTCAAATACTTGTCCAGCACCTCTAAATTGTGAACCAGCTCTTATTTTACCTAAGTATTTAAAATCTTCTTTATCACCTAGAACTGGTACTATTATAGATAAATCACAAACCGTAACTGATGGTCTGTTTCCTGGTATTTTTAAACCATAGGTTTTTGCTATGTTATAAAGAGAACTTCTCTCTTGGGCGTACTGTAATACTGTTTCCTGAAAGGTTCTATCAATCTGAAAATTTAAGTTATCCGCTACTGCAGCGTTAAGGTCCAAAAATACTGAGTATATAGAAGCGTCATTTGCGTTCTTAATTAAATCTGGATAGTAGGTACTAGTTAATCTTAATAATTCATTTCTAATACCTAAAAAATCTCTTTCTGTATATGCTATTTTTTTCTCTGACATTCTATAAATCTATTATAACAAAATCTTTAGTTTCAAACACACCATCTCCTGCTGTGTAATCAATTCTTACCCTCATAGAGTAATTTCTTTGTGCTTCACCAACAAAACTCATATTACCATCATCCATAGACAAATCTGTATTTTGTTCGTTAAGTTTTTCTTCTGCTTTTAAATCTTCCAATGTTTTAACTTCTACATTGTTTATGGTTAAGCTAGGTATGTATTTATTTACAGCCTCTCTTATTTCCCTTTCAATTGATATTTTAGTTGTCGTATCCATTAACTCAAAAATGTACTTATTTAAATTAGTACCAAAATCAGGTAAAAAATACCTAGAACCTTTAGGTGTAACTATAAGGTGGATGAGATTTGACCTCACTTCACTATCAGTATCTGTATTTAATCCTAGAAAAAATCCTTGTGGACTATCAACAAATGGGAATGTTATACCGTATCTTTGTGTTGGCATTTCTTTTTTATAATAAATACTTCAAACATTACTTTATTGTAGTATCACTTTATTGTTTAATTGATTGTTGGGTTGGTATGGACAGTGTCTACAATTATTACCACAACAGTGTCCTCTTTTTTTGTGGTATTCTTCAGTCAAAACCATTTTTCCTTCTTCCCAATAAAAGTCTGTTGGGTGTAGTTTGGGCCTTATAAATTCTTTATAATGTAACTCAGTAATCCAATCGTCATTTCTTTTCATTTTTGATTTTTTATTAGAAAGTAAATGGTGACCCAAAAGAATCACCATTTATTATAATTTTATTTAAACTTTTAACTTTATTCTACCTCAACTTCTTTTTTCATTGTTTTAACATCAACATCAATCTCACAACTACCCCCAGCACAAGCTAATTCACCGGTTAAGTTTGTATTATCGTCTAATTCAATAACTTTACTTAAATCAACGTCTTTGAGTGATTCCATCATTTGGTCGTACTCTTCTTCTGTTATATCTTCAAACGGTGCTTGTATATACGAACCCCCGTTGTACGGTAAAACAGATAACCCGTTATAAGCTTTCCTATTTTCCCACATCCACTCACCAGCTGCGTCCCATTCGTGTTCTCTTAATGAAATTGTTGCTGAAACATTATGAGTGTTTGACCCATTTCTATGTCCAGCTTTGACCCATTCTGTTGCTACTTTTTTAACTCTTTCTAGTAGTTGGAATGGTGACTCTGTTCTCATTATCGAACCTTGAGGTGCTTTTTGTGGTATAGATATCACAGCTGTATCGTGTGGTCTAAAGTATTCATCCTCAACTAATTCTGGGTGGTTTTCATTTAAATAAGTATAAATCGCTTCATTCTTACCCACACGAAGTCTTCTAATATAATAATCGTTATGCCATGCATGAATTCCTGATGAAGTACCTAATGTTAGTGATGTTGTTCCTGCAGGTTTAACAGTTGTACATCTAGCTGATTGATTTATCTCTATTAATTTAGATACTCTAGTATTTTCTCTTTTAACTAGACTAGCTGCTTTGGACATGTCATAGGTAAGAACTTTACCAGAACCAATACCTGTCATTGAGACACCTATCAAGGCGTCTTTTTCAGTTGTTTCTTGCCATACTTCCCTTAAATAGTGGAACGAGGTATACCCCGCTTGTAGTGTACCTATAAATGCTGCTGTCTTCACTCTTTCATTTAAGTCTTCTTGTGATTCTATATTTGAAACGTTTACTTCACATAAGTTACAAAATTGATTTGGTCTTAATGCTATTTCACAGCACGGATTTGTGCCCCAGTCCTTATCATTATTAAGGTATATACCTGGTTCTCCTGCTCCGGATAATTCAACTCTCTTCCATAAATCCATAAAGAATTCTTTGGTTATTTTGTGTCTCATTAAACAGGCTGAGTTGTTAGCTCTACCTCTTTGTGGGTTTAGCTCCCACCAGTTACCTGATTTACAACCAATCATTTGTTCGTCATCCGCACTAAATAAACTAATAAGTGCAGCTCTACGAATACCACCAGCGAGGACAGCGTCAGCAATGTGACAAACAATATCGTGTACTTCAAGAGTTGATAATTGTTCTCCGTTTTCTTTTTGGTTTAGTAGTCCTTCAATCTTAACCAAACATTCTTTTAGTGGTTGTGGTCCTGGAGCTTTACCACCTGAAGTAATTAATCTGGCTCCTTTCGGTCTAATGTCAGAATAATCAAATTCTACTCTACTACCACCACCATTCATATATGTTTTCATAAGAACTTTAATTGAGTCTGCCCAACCTTCTATCGAGTCTCCAATTAAAAATCTTTTTTTCCTTTTTTGGTATGGTTTTTGTATCACTGGTAGTTTAGCGACGTGGTGTTTTTGTACTGAATACCCAACACCCGTACCACCTAGTAATAAAAACATTGTTTCTGAAAAAGAGTCAATATGGTCTATAGGTAAGTAAGCACAATTATAAATTCTATTAGGTGATATCTCGATAGGTTTACCACCAAACTGCATAGACCTCATAGATGGTAAAACTTTTTTGTTATAAACTAATTTATATTTTTCATCAATCTCATCTTTCAGGTCTGGATATCTTTTTTGATGCATTTCTTTATTCCTTGTCACTAACTCTTCCCACGACTCTCTTCTATTCAGTTCTGGTAGATACTTAGCGTACTTCATGTAGACAGTAATATCCGACAGAATCTTATTTGATACTTCCATATTTGTGCTTTTTATTAATTATTTTTATTTATTATTTGTTCTCTTCTTTGTAGAGCACGAGTTACTCTCTCTCTGTTTCTATTGGTTTTTTCTTCTTCAAAACCTAAGAACGTTTGGGTTGTTTCTGTGTTTATTTCTAATGTTGCGTTATCAAACTTACAATTTTCAAAGATTACCCCGTCTTTTCCTAACCTAGATTTAACAACAGCGATTGTAGCTAACCCTAATTCTTTTTGTTGTAGAGTTTTAGCTACAGATATTATAACGTGACCAACTTGTGCTTTTTTAATTGACCCACCCATCATATCAGTGGTTACAACTTCAGAACTAATAGAAGTCCTGTTTCCTTGAGTTGCTGTCCATCCAGCTATATCTAACTCATGACACATACCTTCAAATTTTCTCATAACTGAACCCTCACCTTTCCATTCATCGTTAAATGCACGGTCTGGTAATATACAATCTATATAGTCTATTAAAACCATATCAATTTTTGTACCTTCTGATATAATTTTTCTTACTTGGTTTTTAATCTGTAACATGCTCATCTCGTCCGATGGTAGTTTTTTTAGTATTAGTTTACCTCCCGTTTTTTTCATTTCGTCAGCTTTATCCAATACCGTTTCTTTATGTTCACTTAATTCATCATTAGGTATACCAGTCCAACAGGTAAAATGTTTTCTTTGTATTATTTTAGGGTTATCCTCAAAAAATATTTGTAATACATTATACCCCATATTATACGCTGAATTAGCAAATCTAGTTAACATAGTTGTTTTCCCAACACCAGTGGGTGCTAATATAACACCAATTTCTCCTTTGGCTAACCCCCCATTTAATATATTATCTAAACCATCTATACCTGTAGGTACCGGGTGTCTATAATCTTCCTCTAATAATTTTTCTAATTCTGTAAAGATTTCAAAACTTCCTTGGTCACCATCACCTATTTTAATAGCGTCACGAATTAATTCCTCACATTTATCATAACTTTCAAAGTCACCTTTTTCCATTATACTCTCAACCTTTCTGATAGCTTTTTTAAGTTCTTGTTGTTTACAAAAATTTAGAGCTTTCTCTTTGATGAATAGGTGGTCCTCAAATGAAGCTTCTTTGACTTCTTTTAACATATCAAAAATATTTTTTCTTGCCATTTCGGAAGAAATTTCTATTCTTGTTAGTTGGTCTAGGGCGTCAAATGATGGTGCTGTTTGGTATTTTTCGTAATATTCTTTAATTAACTGCATAATTAATCTGAAATACTGGTTATCAAAATATTTTGCTGTTATCGCATCTATTATTGATTGGAAAAAAGTATTGTCAGTTACTATTAGGTTAATTAGTTTTAGTTGGAAATTATACCCTAGGTATCCAAAGTTTTTATTCTCATTCATATTTTTGTTATTATAATAATAAGTACTAGATTAGTTAACAATTAAGTTATAATCTTGGTAGTTTGTTGTAACTTTTCTTTGTGATAGTACCGACGTTAGTTCTCTCAATATAGAAGATATTTGTGGTCTTATGTCCACAGTGAATCTAACTTTCGGGGGATAGATGCTGGCAGGTATGATTGTATCGTAAAATACCTTGTTACCTTTCTTTAATGTTATCGTAAAATACTCATCTTCTTGAGCTTCATCTAATGTATTTTCTTTATAGTTACTTTCTAATAAATATAAAGTTTTAAGCTTTAATCTATCCTCAATATCACTAACAATTTCTGTTATTACATAGTGCAGGTCTATTGATTGTGTCGCTCTATCGTTAAAGTTTCTTACCGAAAAGAATCTTTGGCAAACTATATTATTACCTAATTTTAATACGAATTCACATTTTTGTGTATTTTCTACTTTTTGTTTAATTTTAGTCATTTTTTTTATTTTTATAAAAATCTTTTTCTATTCTTGTTAATCTTAAAAATGGTCTTACGAAATCTACCCAAGAATCATCTTTCTTAGGTAAAATATTAAGAATTCCATCTGACATCATCAAGCCCAAAGCGTTTTTCCAGTGTCTTCCTTCTGGGTCGATAGCTTCTCTTGATAGGTCGTTTATCCCTTTTACGGCGTCTTTAGTTAAGAATTGTTCCCCTACCCCTATAATGGTATAGTTTGTTTCTAATATCGAACCTTTATGGTTAATATTGGGTGGTTTTTGGGTTACTTCTTCTAATATATTTTGTTCTTTTTTGTTAATTTTGTCTTTTGATTTTATAGTGTCTATTATTTCCTGTAAAGTTACTGTTTTTTCTAGTATTTCTGGTTTTATTTTTATTAAAGATTTTACCCCAACCATTTTTATACCATATATATTATCGGAAGAATCACCACATATAGTTTTAACCACTCTAACATTGTTTGGTGGTATGTTAACTCCGTTTAGTGGTACTTTATCACCGTCTTTAAATAATTGGTTTAATGAAATTACATGTACTGATACATTTTTTTTTATTAGTTGTAGTAAATCCCTATCGGATGTTAGTACTATAATTTCTTCTTTGGTTGCTTTTTCACAATAATGTGCTATGCAGTCATCCGCTTCACACCATTTAAAAGTTGCTTGTCTAACATAAAGTTCTTCTAGGTATTCTTGTACACGTAATTTTTGTCTAGCGTATGATTGTAAATCATCTTCAGATTTAGGTTTAGCCCTCCTATTTAATTTATAATCTGGGTATAATTCAAGTCTGGGTTTAGTGTTGTGTTCACCATCCCAACATACCACAATTTTGGTTAGTAGGTACACATCTATTAATTTTCTTAGGGTATTAAGAAAGTGGTATAAACCGCCTATGTGGTCCGTACCATTATACATATTCTTAATACCGTGAAAACCAGTATTTAATAAGGAGTTTCCGTCAACTAATAATGTTCTTGTCAAAACACATTTTTATAAGGTTAAACACTTTTTTTACTTTACAATTTCTAATAATTCTATCTCAAAACTTAAATCTTCACCAGCTAAAGGGTGATTCATATCTAAATTTACACTTTCTTCGTCAATTTTTACTACTTGTCCTTGTACTGGTCTTCCTTTGTCATCTTGTCCTTGAATAAAACCATTTAGTTCATATTTTAAAGATTCTGGAAATTCACTTTTTTTAACAGTGATTACAGCCTCTGCAATATAATTACCGTAAGCTTCTGTTGATTCAATATCTACTTTTGCTGTTTTACCAACTTCTAGGTTTTTAACGGTGTCGTTAAATCCTTTAAGTAATTGCCCATCATCAATTATAAATTCTAGTCCTTCTCCTTTTACTCTTGAGTTGTCAAATTCTGAACCGTCTTTTAAGGTCCCTACATAA